>Ga0334883_1000821_pt1 | contig 51480 bp, 39 predicted proteins | sample GraSluR1_MG_6_FD_207230 | JGI IMG/M metagenome (GOLD analysis project Ga0334883, IMG submission 207230) | Sludge microbial communities from methane-producing bioreactor in Wageningen University, Netherlands - Granular Sludge_09_05-R1 | ecosystem: Engineered > Bioreactor > Anaerobic >...
TAGGGGCCTGGTGGTCGCAGGCGGCGCAGTGTAGCATGGCGTCGCGCACGACAACCGTCACCTCGAAGGGCTCTATGTGCTCGTGCTCGCAGCAATGCCCAAGCCCGTCGCTGAGGGCTTCCGGGCTGATGCCCGACAGCTCGCCCACGGCGATGGAGACGGCGCCGATCCGTTTGCCGCTCTGTGTCGCCTGCCGCATGAGGACCTTGAACACGTCGTCCGCGATCCCGTGCTCGTGCACCGCATGCACCTTCTTTCACAATATCCCTGGCCACCGCGCCTCCTACAGAACCTCCAGGCCGCAGCCAGGCCGCGCCGATCCCGATACATGTGAATTATGGTGCAATCCACGCCGGTAGTATAACACCCGACTGGGCGCTGTCAAGTGCATTATTGCACAAAGCGCCAATCCGGATACGCGCTAGCCCTACAACCGTACATGCGTTCAGGCGACCCAACGGCCGTCGGTGGGGCGGGTCCCGCCGCACGGGACCCGCCAGGCCAGCCCGGAAGGCCGGCGTCGGCCTCCGGACGCGATTCGGGCCAGCCATCGCAAGGTCCCCGCCGGGCGCAACGCACAAGTACGGTTGTACTACTTGCCCCCCCAAGTCGGCATCGTACTCCTCCCGTCCCCAGTGAGGGCCATGATCTGCCCGCTGCTCAGGTCGGCGATATACAGGTCTCCGACAGGACGCTTCATGTCATACAGGCTGTCCTGGGTCTGGCCGGAGGTGGTCACGCACAGCACGATGCCCGTGCCGTCCGGGGAGAAGTCCATGCCGCTGATGACCCCCTGCCGGTCGCCCAAGTCGGCGATGACCCGCTCCCGGGCGGTCTGAGTGTCCACAACCACCAGCGGACCGTAGTTGCTGCCGAACTCCGGGTTTGCCGCAGCCGTGCGCTTGACGTAGGCCAGGCTGCGGCCGTCCGGCGAGACGGCCAGCCCGCTGTGGCGCTCGGCGAGCAGCGGCAGGAGCCTCTCGTTCTCCAGACCGGCTTTGAGGTTGGCCACCACGATATTCGCGTCCCCCTGGAAGGCGAAGGGGCCGCTGTAGCCGGCGTGGTCGGCGCTGAAGGGCCAGGCCTTGAACGCGATCCCGTCGGGGGCGATGGTGACGGGAGATGCATTCTCGCCCAGGAACGGGCCGGTCAGGGCCGCCATGTGCCCACCTAAAGCGTCCATGCTCATCAGTTGCGCGCGCCGGAAGACGTAGGCCACGCCACCGCGGAACTCCGACAAGGGCTGGAAGGGCTTGATCTCCTGAAGCTCCGTGTGACCGTAGGAGGCCACCCACTCCGGGTCATTGATGACCATCAGATGGGGGTCGCCGCTCTTGCCACGCAGCTCGGAGCTGCGAACGAACACGATGCGGGCTCCATCCGCCGTCCAGGTGGGCTCTGTCAGGCGGACGCGGGACAGGAATGACCCGGGCGCGTTGGACAGCGGGATGTCGCCCAGATCGATCTCGGTGTTCGGTGTCAACCGGCGCCACAGCAGGCTGCTGGGGTTCTCGCCGTCGAAGCCCCAGGTGGCGCTGTCTCTTTCGGGGGCCCAGAGCTTGATCCAATTCTCGCCGGCGGCCACGCCCTGCAGGCGGAAGCGGCCCTGAGCGTCGGTGAGGGTGGTGGCCGCCGTGCCTCCGGCGCTGACGCGCACACCGGCCAGGCCGAGGGGTGTCGGGGACGCCGGGTGCAGGACACGGCCGGCGATGGTGCACCCGGCCGCGGCGGGATCGACGCGATAGTCCAGAGGCGAGAACGTGAGCTGGCGCAGGGTCCCGCCATCCGCCGAGAGGGTGAAGATGTTCCACGGATAGGCGCTGCGCCCGGAGTTGAGGTCCGACGAGAAGGCGATGACCGAGCCATCCGGTGACCATGCGGGGTGCTCCACGCTCACCGGCGAGCCGCCGGCGGCGTTCAGGTGGCTGAGCTGCACCGGCTCGCCGCCCCCCGGCCTGCACAGCCACAGCTCCGAGCCTGAGTGCTCCCCGGGGTTTTGCCGCACGAAGACGATGCCACCGGTCGCGGCCTGCCCGGCCCCGGCGGTAGTCGTCTCGGCCTCGGTCATCCGGAAGCTGTCTCGCACCGCGGCCAGGGCGGCATCCATCTCACCGGCGGGCCAGACGCAGGTGCCGATCACGATCCACCTGGTCCCGAAGGCCACGAGCAGCTCGCCCTCCGAACGCTCGTTACCCCTGGCCGTCTGCGCCCGGCAGCGGCCGGCAGGCACACCGCCCCACGGGCCCGCCACCATCTCGCCCCAGGTCACCCTGGTCCCGTCGGCCTCGATCGCCCGTCCGGCCTCGTCCCGGATCTGGACGGCCGCGGACAGGCAGTTGGCCTCCGTGATGACGCCCGGCGCCGGGTTGGCCACGATCAGCAGCGACAGCCCGTGCTTGATCTCATCGCTCACCGCACCGATGGGATGCGAGGACACGGCAAACAGATGCTGCGTCGGATCCGCGGTGCTGCTCACCGAGGTCCAGTCCGCGGGATGACGCAAGGTGAACCGCCCGTCGGGGTCACGGAAGGTCGTGAGGTCCTGGCCCTGCGCCATCCCGCAGGTGGCTACAGCATACGCGCACAGCAGGGCGGCAAGACGGGTGGTAAGCATCTGAGGCCTCCGCCGGTGCGACCGAATGGCTACAAGCGACGCGCGCCGCCTCAGGTGGCCGCCTTAGGCCCGGCGCAGGGCGTGGAGCCGCTGCACGTGGGTCTTCTCCTCCTCGATCAGCCGCCCCACCGTGTACGCCCCCATCTCGGACACCAGGTCCCGCATCTCGTAGAACAGCAGGATCGTGTCTTTCTCGAAGTTCAGGGCGTAGTCGATGACCTGGGAATCGGTCATCGCCTCGAGGTCGCGCTCCGGCAGCGGGTCGGCGCCGAAAACACGGCTGTCCAGGAGCGCCTGGATGAACTGAGCCCTCTGGCCGCCGTACTCCTCCCTGGGGCCCTGGGCCGGCTGCTGCTCCTCTAGCAGCCTCCGGAATACCTGCTCGTGGCTGGCCTCCTGCTCGGCCAGCCACTGCAGCAGGGCGCGCATCTCCCCGTCGGAGGCTTTCTCGGCCGCGGCCCGGTAGAACCGGTACCCGCTTTGCTCTGTCTGGATCGCCATCTCCACGATCTGACCGGCCGTGAACACATGCCCCGTCGCCATCGCGATACCTCCTCCGCTGCTGTGCTCCGCGATCCGTCCCGCACACCGCGCCAATGGTCCGGCCGGAGGGCCGGCTCTGCCGTGAGGATGTCATCCTGGAGCGCAGGCGTCGCTCGTGCGAGGTGTCTCGCTGTATCCACGAGATTCTCCGAGCTACTCCCTCCGGGAGCGGACGCTCTCGGAATGACACTCGCACGCGAATGTGGACCTTCCGGCCGGCCTGCTAGCCCACCACCCGCCCCGGCTCCCGCCTGGGCCCCACCTGCGACACGTCGATGGGCTGGAACCCGATGTCCGCCGCCGGCGAACCCGGCTTGAGCGTGAAATCGCCCCGGGCGGGGTCGGCGAACAGCGGGTCGCCAAACAGACTGCACAGATCCTGCCCGTCCTTGCGCCACTGCTTGACGTTGACCGGCCCCATGCTCCGGACCGGACCGCGGGTGTCGTGGTACAGATTCTGGCCGAACGAAAACTGCCCGCCCTCCCAGTTGCCACCCAGGAAGCTGCCGCTTTCGATCACCACGATATTGCGCTGGAAATACAGAGTGATGTGCTCCTCATTGCGGGTGCGGTTGATCTGGTTCTCCCTGGCGAAGGCGAAGATGTTGTTCTGGATCACGTTCTCCTTGCCGTAGTGCTGGTGGAACCCGCCGCACTTGGTGCGGTAGACCACATTACTCTGCATGAGGATCCCCGTACTGCCCTCATCGGTGTACAGCCCCCAGCCGCCATAGCCAAAGGAATCCACGTCATGGATGACATTGTGGCAGACGCGGGTGCCGGGCGAATCGCCCAGCGTGTAGACGGCGCCCATGTCCGAGAGCATGCCCTGGCCGATGTGGTGGATGTGGTTTTGGTCCACCACATTGCGCGCCGCCGAGGAGGGCGCATAGCCCCACGACCAGCCCACGGAGACGCCGGTATAGTACAGATGGTGGATGGCGTTATGAACCACCTGATTGTCATTGCTGCGGCCGATGAGTACCCCGACGGCGGAGTGGAAGATGCGGCCGCCGTCGCTGATCTCGCAGTCTTCCACCGTTGTGAACGAGCTGCCCTCGCCCAGCTTCACCCCACCGGCACCCAGGTCGTGCAGGCGGCAGGCGCGCACGCTATTGCCGATGCAGCCGGGCCCGAACTCGAAGGCATAGTTGCCGATTCTGGATACCTCGCAGCCGTCGAAGCAGCAGGCCCGGGCGTTTTCGGCGTAGATGGCGCCGGGCACGCTCACGGCCGCCTGGGGCGATCCGGCCTCGTCCTTGGGCAGATCCCATTCCGTGTGCGAAAAGCACAGGCCCTCGAACCGGAGGTGCTCCACCGCCCGGGCGGCGGTGCCGCGCAGCTCGATGAGACGCGTCAGCCGCGGAGCGATGAGCCGCAGACCTTCGGCCGTCTCGCCCCGGCGCGGCAGGAATAGCAGGACGCCCGCGGCCCGGTCCAGATACCACTGCCCCGCGCGGACGGCGGCCTCCTTGACGTTCTCGACAAAGTACCGGCAGCCGGGGCCCTGGGGGTCCTCCGTAAGGCGGAACACGCTCTGCTTGCCCAGGCTCACCATGCCGGTGGCCTCATCGAAAGAGGCGATGGGCAGGCGCGAATCGGTCCACAGGTGCAGGGCGCAGACCTCTACATCCGCAGGGTTCTCCCAGCTTCGCACCTCCCCGGGGTTGCAGATGAAGCGCCCTTGTCCCTCATTCCAGGGGGTCTTGGCGGTGACGTCCGGCAGGCCGGCGATGCGGTAGAAGCCCTCTTCAGGGAGACGAGTGCGGGGCAGGCGCCGGTCCTCGGTGAACAACTGGCGGAAGCACCACCTGCCGGCGCGAACGGCGGGGAGGTCCGCGGCCAGGGCCTTCTTCCCGTTCAACTTGCCCTCGGACCAACTCTCGATCGCCACCCCGCCGCTGATAACCACCGGCTCGCCGGGATGGGCGGCATACGTCACGGGAGCCTCCGGACTGCCGCTATCGGTGGGTCCGAAGACCAATGGCTTTTCAAGGAAGTACGTCCCGTGCCGCAGGCAGACGGTGATGGGCTTGCCGGGCGTCTTCTTCTTCAGAGCTCTCACCGCCGCCACGGCCGCGGGTAGCGTGGCCAAGGGTCTCTTCTCCGAGCCCGACCACTTGTCATCTCCCTGGGGCGAGACGTAGATCGTGGGCATGAGTAACCTCCCGGTGACATGCGGCTGCTGGCCAACATGTTACACACGGCAAGCAAGGGGACCTTCTCGGGAAGCAGGCGGGAGCGAGGCAATAGGGCGGTCCATCAACTGCCCGGAGCTGTCTGCGCGGTGCACAGCCGCCGAGGGGTTCCCGCGTCAGGGCATCAGGTCCCGGCGTCGGCCATGGCCCGGGGGAGCTTGCGCACCTGAGCCTCGAGGCGCCCGTGCAGGTCTCTCACCCACGGGGGGAGCTTTCGCGCGTCCGCCGGTAGCCTGCGCGCGCGGAAATCCACGGGGCTGAGGATCACGCCGATACGCTCCACCCCCGTATCCGCGGCGAGGATGTACAACTCCTCGATGGCCTCATCGCCCATGGCGAGACAGCCGATCGAGCCTTTGCCGCCGTGGATCATGATATTGCCGCCCGGGTTCGTGCGCCCCTCGCTGTCGGCCTGAGCCAGATCGTCGCCGTTGGGGTAGTTGAGCCGCAGGGCCAGATGGAACGCGCTCAGGGGGTGCAGGGCTTCCACTCTGTAGAGCCCCTCCGGGACCTGCCCGTCGCCCTCGCGAAGCTTGGGGCCCAGTGTGCCGCTGGCGCCGAGGATCGGGTACGAGCAGATGGGACGCAGCGAGTCGGCTTCCGGCGCGGCGTAGACCTCCAGCCGCTTCTCGTGCTTGAACCCGACGAGCACCACCTCCGCCGGCGGGTAGGCCAGCCCCGCACGGGAGAAATGCGGCGCCAGTCTTGCTCGGGCGTCCGGGCCGTAGCGGGCGAGGGCCGCCGCCCGCGCCTGCGGCCCAAACAGCCGACGCACCACGCCCCGGCGCACCCACGGTGTGCACAGGCCCGCAGCGAGCACAGCCAGCCCAATAGCCAGCAATGCCACCGTCACCGGACGCGCGCTCATTGAGGCCCCTCCTTCCGCCGCCCTGTGTTTGCGCCCCGCCTTGTGACCGCACCTGCGCCCCCGCGCCCCTCCTCACCCCTCCACCGGAATCAGCCCCAGCGACGTCTGCAGCGAGTAGCCGCAGGTGCAGCCGGAGCTGGACTCGGGGATCAAGACCATGCCGCCCGCCGGGATGATGTTCACCCAGCAGCCCGGCCGCGTCACGCGGGTCAGCGGCGCATTGGTCTTGCCCCCATCCGCGATCGGGTACAGCCGCGGGTTTCCGCCGCGGCCGTACAGATAGTGGGCCGAGGCCGACAGCGTGCCGCAGCCGTGACCGCCGCGGTCCAGCCGGAAGTCAAGCTGCTCCCCGCTGCCCAGATCGAAGGCATAGGGGCGGGAGAAGACCTTGTCTCCCACGATGGTGGGATGCTGGTCTTGCTCCCCATGCCCGCCGTCGGGGGGCATGTCGGTGAGCACGACGTCATTGTGCCACAGCGGTTCGCCGTCCGCGGCGCTGTGGGCCCACAGATCGTAGCGAGGGTGGTCATCCTCGTTACATGAGCCCACCGCGACCAGCGTCCCTTTGGCGTGGCAAAGGTGCAGTACGTGCCGGACGCAGGCGAGGTCCACGGGGCGGGAGAAGACCTCCTCCCCGTCCTGCAGGCGGAGCTTGACCAGGAACGTGTCGCCGCTCTCCAGCAGCGTCTCCAGCGGCAGGCGCCCCTCAGGCCGGGCGAGTGCCTCGGGGCTGCGGCTCTCCACGAAGTAGACGGCCCCGTCGCCCAGGGCGATGGCGGTGTTGATGATGAGGCTTCCGCCCGGGCGGCGATAGAGCCACCGGAGCTGCCCCGTCTTTCGATGGGTGGCATGCAGCGCGCGGCTACACACCACCGGACGGGCATCGTAGTAAGTACCATCGGCGATGGTTCCACGGCTCATGCCGGTCCGCGCCGAGCCCCGCCTTTGCCCACTGCCGATGAGCAGCTCCCCCTCGCAGGCCACGTAGCCCCACTCCGCCGGCCCCTCCACGGCGCCCTCGGGCACGCGGTACACCCGGCCGGGCTCGCCGGTCTCGGCCGCCAGGGAGTAGCACTTGTCCTCGGCGGCGACGTAGACGTACTGCTCGGTGGCCACCAGGTGCCCACAGTCGCGGAGGGCTCCCACCCGCCGCGAACCGGCGATCTCCACATCCCACAGCACCGTGCCATTGGCGGCATCCACCGCCAGCACCCGGTTATTGCCCGGCACAATGAGCCGTCCTTTGCACACCACGGCGCCCTGCGCCCGGTGATGCCGGTCGATCATGTTCCTGGGTCCCGGCCTGCCGAACCACTGCACCCGTAGCGGCGCCGTGAGCTCGTCGCCGCTGCAGGCCGTGTTGCCGCTGTCGGCATAGGGATGAGGCCAGTCGCCGGCTCCCGGTGGCGCGCCCCCGCGGGCCGTGAGCCACAGCCCCTGCTCCCGCACCGTCTCCCACGTTGGTCCCGCACTCTCCCCCAGCCAGCGCGCCGCTCGGCCCACAGTCAGCCTGCCACCCGGCGACTCGCCATCCGGCTGCCCTATGCAGGCGAAGCCCCGGTAGGGGCAGAGCAGCTCCAGCACCTGCGCCGGAGCGGCGGGAAGTCGCCCGTCGAGCAGGGCCTGCTGGGACACGACGAGGTTCATCGACCTGGGGGTCACCTGCGGGGCCGCCGGGTCGCCCTGTCTGACGGTCACCCGCACGCCGTACAGGCCCGCGGCGCTCAGGGCCTCCCGGGCCGCGGCGACCTTCTTGGCATCGCGCTCGATACCCACGATCTGCAGGTCGGTGAGGCGCGCGATCTCGGCGGCCAGGCGGCCGTCACCGCAGCCCAGGTCCAGGCAATAGCCCTGTGTCGCGCCGGAACGGGCCACGATGATCTCCGCCGCCCGGCGGTACCAGGCGCTCAGTTTGTCATCGGCGGAGGGCAACCGCCCGGCCTCGACGCGGGGCAGAAGGTCGGTGGAGGTGTCCAGCGAGAGCAGCTCGCTCACCCGGGGCCGATCGGGGCCCTCGACACCCACCGTGTAATACCAGTCGCGCTCCGGCGGCAGGCCACTGAGCCGGACGCGATGCTCTCGGATGGCCCGGGGCTCACGGAGCGTCTGGCCCAGTTGCTCGCTGGGGCCGTGGGAGAACACCGTCACCTCCGGCTCGGCACTGCGCCAGCTCACCTCCACCTCCCCCACCGCGATGTGCCGCACCCGCGGCCCCTCGCTGAACCGGTACGGAGCGGGCAAGAGTGCCTCGTACTCCCGGAACCTGTCCCGGACGTCCTCCTGCGAGAGCGCGCGGTCGTAGATGCGCACCCGCGCCAACGAGCCCCGGAGCAAGAGCAATTCGTCGTCGTCGTGGTAAGCCCCTAGCTCGAGCCAGGTCCTCGGTGGATAGTTGATGTCCCCCGACTGCACGGTGCTTGTCCCCTCGATCTCTCCATTGACATAGATGCGCATCACCGCGCCGTCGTAGACACCTACCACGTGGCACAGCGCTCCGGTAGGGACCTCCGAGCAGGCCTCGAGGTAGGTCACAAGCCCATCACCGTCGTCGGCGCCCACGGTGGACAGGGCGAAGGCGAAATGCCCCCTGCGATTGCCCAGCACCCAGCCCTTCTCGTACGTGCCGTTGTCCTGAATAGCGCTCACAAGCCCCCCCCACTCGCCGGGCACATCGATGCAGGCCCAGGCCTCCAGGGTCATCTCGCGCTTGGGAAGTGCTACCGTCGTGTGGTCATCGGTCACCGGTACCCGGTTTTGCTCGCCATCGAGCTTCAGCCGGTCCGGGTGCTGCAGGAACACCGCCGGGCCGATGATGGAGGCGTGAGCGCCGCCCACCAGGTCGCGCACGGTCCCTTCGCCCGCATGCTGCGGAGAGAAGCTCCAGTCGTGCAGGAGGCCGGGCTCGGCGCCGCAGGCCGAGTGGGCGAGAGACAGGAAGGCCAGGCAGAGGGAGGCCACGAGGGCACCCCCGACGGCGAACGGCGGACGGCGGATGACATGCGGGCGAGGCGTCCCGCAAGGCCGGGACCCCGGGAACGGCCACTGCGGACGGCGGACGGTTGAAGGCCGTTGGTTCATTGCGAACCCTCCCTGGGGCCGAAGCAGTCGATGACGCCCCTGTCTGTGCTGACGATCAGCACGCCATTGGCCACACACAGGCCGTAGGCGCGCCCCTCCACCTCCGCCGACCACAGCGAGCCGCCATCACCGGCGCTGTAGGCCGCCACCAGGCCGTCGCCACCGCAAAACAGCGTGTCTCCGGCCAGGATCATGGCATACGGCTCCTGACTGGGCACGTTCCAGAGCGTGCAGGCCTCCTGCCGCTCCACGATGTCGCCGATCCGCTCGTTGAGGTCCTCCACCTCGGCCTGGGCCCTTTGGGCCTCCTCGGCTGCCCCGCTGTCCTTGGCCGTCTTGAGCCTCTCGGCCACTCCCGTCTTGGTCTTCTGCAGCTCATTGCGCTCCCTGGCCAGTCGCACCCATTCGCGCCTGTCAAGCGCGCTGATGCCCTTGCCCGAGTGCAGGTACGACATGCCGCCGGCGACCACCAGATGCAGGCCCCGGAAGGCGGCCAGGCTCTGGGCGCCGGAGACGTCGCGGAAGTCCACCGTCGGCTCCATCCGCCCCGGTCCGCTGATGAGGGTCTCCTCGGTGACGAGGGCGAAGGTGCCGCCGCCGCCGCCGTAGTGGCCCCCGAGCTGCTTGCCGTCGGCGCGCCCGAAGGGCACCGGCGCCGTGCGGCCGGTGGGAACAAACAGCCGGCTTGCCGAGGCCACCAGATGCCCCTGGGGCGAGATGCTGTCGCAGTTCTCGCACCACCGCACCGCCCCCGTCTCGGCCTCCAGCGCCGCCACGTAGACCCCTTCGCCCGGAAACAGCCCGGCGCAGCAGTAGACCACGCCCTCCTCCACCACAATGCCGCAGCGCACCGGCCAGGCGCTGATCATCCGCCCGTTGCCGGGGATGAAACGAGTCTGCGGCGCCACCTGTCGCCGCCACAGGAGCCCTCCGGAGCCGGCATCCAGACAGTAGACGCAGCCGTCATCGGAGCCGACATAGACCCGGCCGGCGACCACCGTGGGCGACAGGCGCACCGGGCCATCGGTGATGAACGACCAGCGCAAGGCGCCGTCGGCCAGGTCCAGGCAGACCACGTGGTCATCGGCCGAGGAGGCGTAGTACAGGAGGCCCTCGACCACGCTGGTGTGGTAGGCGCGGTCGAAGGTGATCTCCGGCTGCAGGCCTTCATGTTGATTCCAGATGTCCCGGCGGGCCGGGGCGGGCCAGGCCGCTCGCGGCGCATGGGCCGAGCGATGCCGCCACAGGTGGAAAAGCGGCGGCCGCAGGTTCTCGACGGTGCTGCCCGTGCGGCCGAAGTCATGACGGAAAGTGGGCCAGTCCTCGGCAAGAGCCGCCGGGGACAGGCTCAAAGCGAGCAGATAGAGCAGGAACCTGGGTTGTGGGCCGAACATATCGTCTCCGTTCGTGAGTCTTGGTGGGGTGAGGCGATGCACAGGGAGCAACGCCCAGCTTGCTTCCGCACTGAATGAGTGGTACTATCGCTCGGAATATCGAGCATATGCTCGGAATATCGAGCAAGTGGCCGAGTTGTCCCGGGAGGGTTGCCAGACGCCATGTGGCTCACGAACCCACTGGATGATGTGCTGTCCTCGCGCTCGAAGGTCGCCGTGCTTCGCGTGGTGTGCACCTCCCCTGTGCCTCTCAATGGGAGAGAGATCGCGCGCCGGGCGGCGATCAGCTCCGGCAACGCCTCGAAGGTGCTCGGGGAACTGGCGGCCTCCGGTGTGATTGTGAGCCGGGATCAGGGCCGCGTCAAGACCTACGAGGTGGCCCAGGCCGCCACTCCGCTGCTGCGACGGTTGTCTGAGCTGTTCCGCGACGAAGCCGACCGGCAAAGGGAGGCCCTCGATGACCTGCTCCGGGGCATCGACGATGTGCAGTCCGTGATCCTGTTCGGCAGCGAGGCCAGGCGGGAGGGCAGAGCCGACAGCGATGTGGACCTACTCATCGTCGTCGCCGAGCAAGACGAGGCCAAGGGCGACCTGGTTCGGAGCAATGCCCTTGAGGTAGCCCGGCGGCACCTGCTGCCCCTCTCATGGCTTCTGGTCGATGGTGCCAAGCTGCGGGAGTGGGAAGAGGAGGGAAGCGCGCTATGGGCGAACATCGCGCGGGAGGGCATCTGTCTACGCGGAACGCCGGCGGCGAGGCTCACGAGACGATGGCAACGTGGCGAGAGCGACTGAGGGACGCACGCATGTTCTGGGAGGTGGCCCAGACCTCAGACGACTCATCCCACGGCAACCAGGCGGCGAGCAACGCGATTCTGGCCGCCATCGCCGCCAACGACGCTTTGTGCATGCATCTGGCGGGGCTTCAACCCAAGGGTGAATCTCACGTGGAGGCCGCCCGTGTCCTGCAGGCGGCCTGTCGCGGGACCCGCTGGGAGGCGGAGGCGCCGGGCCCCCGGCCAGGCATGCGGTGCCTCCCCCTCCACCCGCGGCACTGGTGTCTTCGTGCCGGGCGAGCCGGAAACCTCGCTCCTCCTGGACGCGGCCGGCGGTGGCGCGGTCCGGTGCCGGCGGGAGGGGGACTCTGGCCACTCGTTCTATCAAACATATGTTTGACATCCTCATCGTCGCCTGCTATGATCAGGCGCAAGGCGCGCCAGGATCATGTGAAGGGTGGTCGAGAAGATGAGCCAAGCAGTACCTGATGCCAAGATCGTCCAGTTCGGTCCGTGTCGGGCAATCGGGCTGTCGTACGTGGGGAAGTACGACAACGAGAAGATCACAGCGCTGTGGGACGGGCCTGCCTGCATCTTCACGCGGATCGGCGAGATACCGCAACCGCCGGTCGAGAAGTCCGGGGAGATGGCGGGGCACCCCATGTTCGGTCTGTGCCGGTGTGTGGCGGGAGCCGCGGACGGCTGCTTCGAGTACATCGCCGCCGCTGTCGCCTCGGCGGAGGCACCGGTTCCGGAGGGCATGGTAGAGGTGAGCATCCCGGCGTGCAGCTACGCGGTCTTCGAGGTACCGAGCCTGGAGGAGACCATGGCCGCCTGGGAGGCCGTGCCGGGTTGGCACGCTGCACACCCGGAGTGGAAGGGCTTCTGTGGCCCGGACGGCTGCGACTGCGCCGTCCATCCCTCCTTCGAGCTGTATCCGCCGGACTTCTGCCCCACAGGCCGGTTCTACCTCTACGTCCCGGTTAAGCCCGCGAGCTGAGCCGGCGGGCGGACCGAGGGAGAGCGAGGGAGAGCGGTGTTCCGGTGCGAGCCGCACAGGAACACCGCTCTGCTGTTGGAGTCCAGGGACCTACACGGGCGCAGTGGCACCGGAAGCAGGTCCCGGGTCCCGCTCTCGCCGTGTGCGGCCGTCGGCCAGCGGCGGCTTTGCCGGGGCGCCAACGGGCCACACTTTCTTCGCTTCTGCAGAGCTGCCTCCCCGCCTACCCCTCCACCCGCGGCATCTCCGTCACCCTCAGATGGGTACTCCCATAGGGCACCAGCGTCAGCTCCTCCAGCGGCTCCTTCGACTCCACCGGCGACTGGGGCAGCTCGGCGGCGGAGTTGTGCTCCAGTTGCCACTGAGGCACCCGGCGCCCCTTGACCTTCAGCTCCACCGGCGGGGCCGCCGGGTCAAAGGGCACCGCAGACACGGGGTGCTGCACCACCTGCGCCTCGCCCTCCACCAGCCCGTAGTTCCACGGACTCGTCGGGTGCACCGCCCAGTCCGCCGCCGGAGGCTCTCTGCCGATTTGCTCCCAGCGCTCGCCAATCGGCAGCGAGAACACCAGTGGGCCGCGACTGAGGGCGACGGAATCGCGGTACCGGCGCTGTGAGACCACCGCCATCGGCAGCCTCAGGATGACCTCGTCGCCCTCCGACCATTCCCGCTCGATCACCTGATAGGTTCCCGCCTCGGCGGTACGTGCCTGTTCGCCGCCAAGCTGCACCATCGCCCCCTCCGCCCAATGGGGCACCCGCAGCCACAGCGGGAACTCCACGGGCCGGGAGCAGTGGACGGCAAAGCGCAGCTCCTGCTTGAACGGGTAGTCGGTCTGTAGCTCGACGGTCACCTCCTGCCCGTCGGCCACCTTCGCCGTCACGCGACTTGGGGCGTAGGCCACCGCCGCCAGGCCGCCGTCTCCCGTGGCCATCCACAGGCTTGCGGCCAGCTTCGGCCAGCCCTGGTGCAGGTTGGCGGTGCAGCAGCCGTAGTTGGGCTCCAGGCCGAAGATGTTTGCCTCATCGCCGTTGTTGGTCCACTGTCGCGGGGCCACGGTGCACAGCACCTGGTTGGCCTGCTGGTCGTACTGATGGGCCCAGAAGTCCGGGGTGATCGTGGCGGGGAGGGCATTGTAGGCCACACGCTCGAGCCGGTCGGCGAAGGCCACATCACCCAGCAGCGAAAGCAGAACCTCCAGGGAGAACATCAGCTCCACCACCGCGCACAGCTCCGTGCCCTGCGAGGGGCTCTTGCCCGCGTAGTGCTCATCGCCTGAGAAGATGCCGGTCACCTGGCCGTGATAGCGGTCCAGGTTCTCCAGCGCCCGGTAGACCGCCTCGCGGTCGCCGCTTTCTCCCGACCGGCTCCAGGCCACGGCCGGGGTCTTCACCGCCACGGCGTTGTTCACCACATGCGTGGGCAGGATGCAGGCCTCGCGGGCCATCTTGTCCGGGTAGGCAAAGTGGGCGAAGTGGTCCATCCAGTCATAGCCTCCGGCGCGGACGCGGTCGGAGAGCTGAAGCAGCCACGCCTCCCCGGTACGGTTATAGAGCCAGTGGATGCTGAGGACGAGATCGGCCCAGCGGTGCATGCCCCAGTCGAACAGAGGCCGCTCATCCAGCGTGTCCCGCAGGTAGGCGCAGAAGCGCGAGATGACCTCGATCGCCCGCGAGTCGCCGGTGGCCTCGTGGTACTGGGTGAGCACCTTGAGGACGATGGTGGGCGGCCACTGGTCGTACGGCTTGTAGCGCGGCGCCTGCACGGGCCCCAGCCAGCCGCTCTCATCCTGGAAGGCTAAGAAGGCCTCGACCCACCTCTGCGCCTTGGCCTTGAGCGCCTCGTCATCCAGCAGGTAGGCCAGGGGCAGGAGACCATCCACGTAGTACGGTCCGCGCTCCCAGCCCTCTTGCTCTCCGCCGAGCCAGAGGTTGTTGGGCCCAAGGTCGGGCCAGATCTCATCCAGGTGTCCGGTGAGGCCCTCGGCCTGGATATGCAGTTGGTCAAGCAGCCAGCCGGCAGGCTTCACCGCTCCCAGGGGCAGCGGGATGAAGGCGTTGGGCTGCAGAGGGGCCCGATTGGCGACGGGTTCAGTGGGCATGGCTTCCTTACCGTTTCGTGGTGGTGGTCGATAGGGGCCGGCGAATAGCGGGACGCGTACAGTGCGGGGTCCGGGGGACTGGTCCCGGCACCGATCGGCAGGATGGTCGGGGTCTGGGGCAGAGCCCAAGGGTGTTGAGCCGCTGGTCGTTGGCCGTTGGCCGTCACCCGCCGTTGAAGTCTTTCAGGGCCTGGAACATCGCCAGTAGGTTCTCGATGGGCGTTTTGGGCTGGATGTTGTGGGTGGTGTTGAAGACGAAACCGCCGCCGGGGGCGAAGACCTCCAGGCGGCTGAGCACCTCGCCGCGCACCTCCTGCGGGGTGCCGAAGGGCAGGGTCTTTTGCGTGTCCACGCCGCCACCCCAGAAGACCAGGTCATCTCCGTACTCGCTCTTGAGATCCCGCGGCTCCATGCCCTCGGCCGAGCATTGGACGGGGTTGAGGATATCGAAGCCCGCGTCGATCATGTCCGGGATCAGAGGGTCGATGCCGCCGCAACTGTGGATGAAGGTCTTCCAGATCGTGTTGTCGTGCACCCAGTCATTGAGTCTCTTGTGGAAGGGCTTGTAGAGGTCCCGGTAGGTGGCGGGCGAACAGAAGGGTCCTTTCTGCGTGCCGAAGTCTGTGCCGCTGAGCACAACCACCTGCACGCGGTCACCGATGACCGGGCCGACCTGGGCCAGGTTCTGCAGGGCGATGTCGCACTGGGCCTCGAAGACCTTGTAGACGTAGTCCCGCCGGGCAAGGGTGGAGACATACCATTCCTCCACATCCCGAATGCCTTTGGGGTGTTTGAGGAAGGGCGCGGGCACCAGGGCGATGTCGCCGAACGCGGTGCCGGGGAAGCCGGCCACTATGGCGTAGGGTGTCTTCGTGTACAGCCGGTAGATCTCGGCCCGGAAGTGCGCGATGTCCTCGGCGGTCAGGAGCTTGAACTCCTCAAGGTTGTCGGCCGGATCGAGATTGTCCTCGACGATGGGCTCCTGACGGATGATGCTGTCGAAGTAGTAACCGCCCTTTGGCATGCGGCCCGAGGGCGGCACGGACCTGTCGCCCTCGGGATACTGGACGATGGAGCCATCCGGCTCGGGCTCGGTATTGAAGGCACCGGGTACCAATACCGGGGTGCCGTCATTGAGCCGCCAGGGCTTCCAGTCGCGGTTCTCGAACCCGAACAGCCCTGTACGACCGCCCAGCCCCACCGTGTCGACGCCCAGCGCCTCGCGGAGGTCGTCGGTGACCTCGCCCAGCATCTGGTACGGCTCGCCGACCTTCACCGGGTCCTCCGGACCGCAGAGCCCCAGAGCGACCCGGAGCTTGTGCAGGACCGAGGCGGAGATTCCGGTGATTGCCGTGGACCCCAGGTCCAGAGGCACGCGGTCGGCCTCCTGATGGTTGATGGCTCGCCGAACTCGCTGGTGGGCTTCCATGCGGACCACGCTCCCGGGCCGTCGAACTGGTCGGGAGAGGTTCGCCCGGCGAGGCCTGCAGTCCTGCCTGGCCGGGCACACGGCGACTGTGCCGAAGGCATCCGGCCATTCCGCTCGGTCCGCGCCTGCCCCCGGTGTATCCTGGGTTCCGGGAGCAAACCCCGGTGCGGTGTGTGTTCTGTTCTTCACGAGACGGGCCCGCAGGCCCGCTTCCGGGCGGTGGAGGTCCGGTATGCGAGTGGTTCAAATCGACGGCTCGTACGGCGAGGGTGGCGGGCAAGTGCTGCGCACCTCACTCACGCTATCGGCGTTGCTGGGGGTCGAGATCGAGATCACCCGCATCCGCGCCGGGCGCAGCAAGCCCGGTCTGGCGGCGCAGCACGTCACCTGCGTTGCGGCCGCCGCCGCGGTATGTGGCGCCCGGGTGCGCGGCGCCGAGGTGGGAAGCCAGGTGGTGCGCTTCACTCCCGGGGCCGTGCGGGGCGGCGACTACGTCTTCGACGTGGCAGACGTCAGGCCCAGCGCGGGCTCGGTGAGCCTGGTGCTGCAGACCGTCCTGCCGGCCCTCTTGTATGCCGCCGAGCCCAGCCGCCTCACCCTCCGCGGCGGGACGAACGTCCCGTGGAGCCCGCCGTATGAGTACCTCCGCGACGTGTTCCTGCCCGCCCTCGCGGGTTGCGGAGTGCGCGCGAGCATCCGAAGGCTCCGCGGTGGCTGGTACCCGGCGGGCGGGGGCGAGTTGTCCGTGGCCATCACGCCGCTGGAGGGACCGTTGCGGCCCTTCTTGATGCCACAGCCCGGACCGCTCCGGCGATTGTTCGTCACCAGCACCGTGACCGCGGGCCTGCCGGAGCACATTCTCAAGCGCCAGACCGCCGCCGCGCTCCAGGCACTGCCGACGGAGCTGTCGCGCCGGGCCAGGCGCGCGCAGGAGCAGCCGGAGGGAGGCCCCGGGACGTGCCTGTGTCTGGCGTTGGAGTACGAGCGTGGGTATGCGGGCGCGAGCGCTCTGGGTGAGCGGGGCAAGCCGGCCGAGGCCGTGGGCAGGGAGGCCGCCGGCGCCTTCACCGAGTACCTCGCCTCCGCCGCCGCCGTGGACCGACACCTGGCGGACCAACTGCTCCTGTACGCCGCTTTGGCGGAGGGCGAAAGCCTCATCAGCGGCGAATGCTCCACCCGGCACCTGACAACCAACGCCTGGGTGATCCACCAGTTCCTGGGTCGGCGCGTTACCATCGAGGGCGAAAGCCCCGTGATGATCCACGTCGAGGGGGCCTCTTTACGGGCTCCCGGGGAAACGCCGCAGTGAAGGAGAGATAGCGAAATGGCCGATGACGACCGCAAGATCAGCGACGAGGGCTACAAGAAGTCCGACCGCCGTGTGGCTGCCGACGGCGAGGCCGAGACACCGGCGGCTGAGGCGCCATCGCCCTCGGAACCCGCACAGAACGCACAGGACGCAGCGTCTGCGGAACGGGAAGCGTCCGCGACGCAGGAGGCGCCCACGGAGACAGAAGCACCCGAGGAGACACCGGAGGCGCCGCCGCAGGCCGAGACCGGCGAGGCCCCGGACATCGGCGTTTTCGGTATCCTGCGCTTCGCCGTCAGCCTGCTGAGCCAGCAGGCCTGGGTGGAGCTGGGGCTGCAGGCGCTGCCGGGCCACGATACCAGAACCGACCTGCCCGCGGCGCGGGTGGCCATCGACACGCTGACCTTCCTCGTCGACAGGCTCCAGCCGGACCTGGACGAGGGCGAGAAGAAGGAGCTGGAGGGGCTGTTGGCCAACCTGCGCGCCAACTACGTGCAGCGGGCGTGAGGGTGTTGGCGAGGCAGTGGCGTGCCGATGAACGCCGTCGCCGCCACTGCGTAGGGCAAGGGGACGCTCCTCCGCCGGTTTCAGTGTAGGTGAAACATGGCGCGATGCTTCAACTGAAGTGAAACGGGTCAGCACCGGCGCCGGGCGCAAGTGGCCTCAATGAGAGGGGTAAGCCGCACTTGGAGATCACCTTAGCACACCACGCGGGCTTCTGCTTCGGCGTCCGCCGCGCCATCGAGCGGGCCGTGGAGGAAACCACCTCCCGGGGCAAGCTGTACTCCCAGGGGCCGCTGATCCACAATAAGCAGGTGGTGGACGGGCTGCGGGAGATGGGCCTGGAACCGATCGAGGACATCGAGGCGGCCCCGGAGGGGGCCGCGGTGATGCTGCGCACCCACGGGGTCGGGCCGTCGGTCTACCAGCGTGCCGCCCAGCGCGCTCTCGAGGTCATCGACGCCACCTGCCCCTTCGTGGCCAGAGCCCAGAAGGAGGCCAGAAGGCTGGGCGAGGCCGGGTATCAAGTCCTGATCCTGGGCGAGCCGGACCACCCCGAGGCCCAGGCGATCCGGGAGCACACCGGGGGCTCGGCGCGCATCGTCCAGCATCGCGGCGACCTGCAGGATCTGCACCTGGGCCGGCGGGTGGCCGTGGTGTGCCAGACCACGCAGAGGTTCGAGGCGCTCCGGGAGGTGGTGGACGCCCTGCTGCCCCGGGTGTCGGAGCTGGCCGTGGCCAACACCATCTGCGATGCCACCACTCAGAGGCAGGAGGCGGCGCTGCAGATGGCCAGGGAGGTGGATCTGGTGATCGTCATCGGGGGCCGCCACAGCGCCAATACCACGCGGCTGGCGCAGATTTGCGCCGACACGGGGAAGACGACGCACCACATCGAGACGGCGGAGGAGATCGACCCGGAGTGGCTCAAAGGCGTCGGCAGAGTGGGGGTCACGGCGGGGGCCTCCACGCCGGATGAGGCGATCCAGGCCGCGGTCTCTCGGCTCAGGGAGTTGGCGGGAGAACCGGGACAGTAGAACCAGAGCTCGTGACATGCGCATGAGAGGCGATGTCTCTATCGGCCGACGGCCGGTGGCCAGCGATCACCTCTCCCAGCCCGCGCAGCGGGCGTCCGGGAGAGTCGGGCGGTCGTGCCGACCGCCGGCGAGTGAGGGCGCGCCCCGCCGGGGAGCCTCCGCGCTTGCGCCAGGGCGCCCCCCCACGGCAGAGGATGAGACACTTGTCTCCCGAAGTGCAGGCCCGGCGAGACCACGTCTGCCGGGGCTTCCTGCGGCCCCCGGCACGGGGTGTCAGGAGGTCTGGGAATGCGGCGAGCTCGGACACCGGAGCGGCGGGGGGCGGGAACAGCCGTTCCATGCCACCTTGACTGCCCAAAGCCCGGTGCTATAATGATCTGGCCGAGGAGTAGTTCATCCTGCGGCAGTATCCGGCCGACTGATGATCGCCCTGACCCGGGCGGGTCTCCTGTCCGGGCCTGCGGCGTTGCGGGCTGCGATCCCGCCACGTCCGCCCCGGGAAGACGGAATCAGAGAGCGGCTAACGGGGCATGTCGGGACGAGGTGACCCGCCGGTGACCAAGCTTTTCACCAGCCTCAAGCAGGCTTTGATAGGCCAGTTCATCGCCGACAGCACGGCGGCGCCGGTGGTGCGTATCCGGGTCAAGTGCGCCAAGTGCGGTGAGACCATCGCCACCCGGGTGGACAAGGCCTACGAGTTGCAGTGCGAGTACGCCGACGTCGAGGGCGGCGATCCCGACACCCCGCCCCCTCCCACCGGCTATGTCCTACACAAGGAAGTCGTGGGGCGCAACTGCCAGAATCTGGTTCATTTCGTGGTCCACTTCGACGCTCGGCGGCGCATGGTCGGCCATGAGATCACCGGTGGCGAGTTCCTGGGGTGCGAGGAAGTCAACTGACCGGCGACCCGAGCCGCCGGCGCCGCGCACAGGCGGTTGAGGGGTCTTCCCCGCGGACGGGCGTCGGCCACAGGAGTTCGGGCGCAGGACAACCCCACATGAGCCACGAAGCACAGACACCGCCCGGCGCCACGCCGGGCGCTGCATTCCCCCGCTTTCATCCCGCGGCCAATGTCGCTTTGCTGGCGCTTCTCTCCTATGGGTTCCTCGTGGCCGTGCCGCTGGTGCGCGGGGTGCCCCCTGAGGTGGGCGTCATCGGGGGCAGTCTGCTCTTCGCCGCCCTCTGTCTGGGCATGGTGGGTGCCGGAGCGGGCCTGGTTGTCCCATGGGCGATGGAGGCCACGCTGGCCGCGGGCTTCCTGGCCGCCTGGGGGCTGGTGGCGCAATGGGGCCCGGATGCCGACTGGGCCAAGCTCTACCTGGGCCCCGCGGCCAATGTCTGCTTCCTCCTGGCCTGCCTGTTCGTCGGCAAGCTGCTCTCGAGGATCGTGCGCGAGCGGGCCCTGGCGCTGCCCGTGGCCATCGTGGCCGGACTCGCCGACATCTTCACGGTGTTCTGGGGGCCGACCGGCGAGGCGCTACAGCACGCGCCCCAGTTGGTGCAGAGGCTCTCTCTGGCCATTCCCGAAGCCGGGTCGGCCGCCGGCGCCCGGGGCGCCCAGGGCCTGGCCTACGTGGCCGCCATCGGCCTGGGTGACTTCATTTTCCTGGCCCTGTTCATGGCGCTGGCGGTACGCTTTGGCTTCAACGCGTCACGCACCTTCTGGGCCATGCTGGCCGGAGCCGCCGTCGGCATCCTGCTGGCACTTAACCAGAGCCTGGGGCTCCCCGGCATGCCGCTTCTGCCGTACATGGGCGCCGGGTTCATCATTGCCAATGCCCGGGAGTTCCGGCTGTCTCGCACCGAGCTCCGCGACCTGTTCATTGCCCTGGGGATCCTGGTGGCCCTGTTGGTGATGGCGGCGGTGACGTTCCATCGCCCGCCGGAGCGCAGCGCCGACGAGGCTTGGGACCCCACCGCGCCCAGGTCGGCAAAGTCCAAGGATCCAGACAACGCCTCGCGGGCTACACCACCCGGGACGCGATCTGAGCCGCAGCCCGAGGCGGCCGGCGCCGATTCCCGATAACCCAGGCCCGCGAGTTGAGGAGCAAACAAAAGTGGCCGACCGTTACGACCCCCATGTCATCGAGCCAAAGTGGCAGCAGTACTGGGAGCAGCAGGGCTGTTTCCGCATCGACAGAGACCCCGCCAGGCCCAAATACTACTGCCTCAACATGTTCCCCTACCCCTCGGGCGACCTGCACATGGGGCACATGCGCAACTACATCATCGGCGACGTCCTGGCGCGCTTCCACATGATGCGCGGAGAGGCCGTCATGCACCCCATGGGCTGGGACGCCTTCGGCCTGCCGGCTGAGAACGCAGCCATCCAGCGCCAGATCCATCCCTCCACCTGGACCCGTAACTGCACCGAGACCATGCACAAGCAGTTCTCGCAGCTCGGGATCAGCTACAACTGGGACAGGGAGGTCAACACCTCCGCCCCCGACTACTACAAGTGGACCCAGTGGCTGTTTCTCAAGCTCTACGAGGCCAAGTTGGCCTACACCGGCACCACCACCGTCAACTGGTGCCCCTCGTGCCAGACCGTGCTTGCCAATGAGGAGCTCGACGGCGACCTGTGCGAGCGCTGTGGCAGCATGGTGGAGCCGCGCCAGGAGGGCAACCAGTGGTTCTTCAAGATCACCGACTACGCCGATCGCCTGCTGGACGACATTGAGCTGCTGGACAACTGGCCCGAGCGGGTGCGGCTCATGCAGGCCAACTGGATCGGCCGCTCGCATGGGGTGTCCTTCGAGCTCGCCGTCGACGGCCGCCCGGAGAAGATCGGGGTCTTCACCACCCGCATCGACACCATCTACGGCGTGACCTACGTCGTCCTGGCCCCCGAGCACCCGCTGGTGACGACGCTCACCGCCGGGACTAAGTACGAGCAGGCCGTGCGTGAGTTTGCCAAGGAGGCGCTGCGCGAGGGCGAGATCGCCCGCTCGGCCGCCGACACCGAGAAGCGCGGCGTCTTCACCGGCGCCTACGCCGTGCACCCGCTCACCGGCGCCAAGGTCCCCATCTGGGTGGGCAACTACGTCCTCATGGGCTACGGCAGCGGCGCGATCATGGCCGTGCCCGCCCACGACCAGCGCGACCTGGAGTTCGCCCGCAAGCACGACCTCCCCGTCACCGTCGTCATTCAGCCCGAGGGCATCCTGCTGGACGCCGACTCGATGACCCAGGCCTACGTGGAGCCCGGCATACAGGTCAACAGCGCGCAGTTCGATGGCATGCGGTCCGAACAGGCCAAGGAGGCCATCGCCGACCACCTGCAGAGCATCGGGGTGGGAGAGCGCACAACCAACTACCGCCTGCGGGACTGGCTCATCTCCCGCCAGCGCTACTGGGGAGCGCCGATCCCCATCATCTGGTGCGATGACTGCGGCGACGTGCCGGTGCCCTTCGAGGACCTGCCGGTGCTGCTGCCGGAGGAGGCGGAGTTCAAGCCCACCGGCGACTCGCCCCTGGAGCGCCACCCCACCTTCTCTCAGGCTACCTGTCCCCGCTGTGGCAAGCCCGCCAAGCGCGAGACGGACACGATGACCACCTATGTGTGCTCCTCGTGGTACTATCTGCGCTATGCCAGTCCGAGGCTGGACGACGCCATCTTCGACCGCGAGGACGTGGATTACTGGCTGCCGGTGAACCAGTACGTCGGTGGTGTGGAGCATGCCGTGCGCCATCTGCTCTACAGCCGGTTCATCACCAAGTTCCTCAAGGACCAGGGCTACCTGGACTTCGACGAGCCCTTCGCCCGCCTGTTCACCCAGGGGATGATCTACAAGGACGGGGCGAAGATGAGCAAGTCCAAGGGCAATGTGGTGGGGATCGACGAGATGACCGACAAGTACGGCGCCGACACGGCCCGTACGTTCATCCTCTTCGTCGGCCCGCCGGAGCAAGACGCCGAGTGGAGCGACACCGGCGTGGACGGCGCCCACCGCTTCCTGATGCGCGTGTGGCGCATGGTCTCCGGCGGCGAGCACTTCAGCCCAGGCTGGCGGCAGGCGCTGCCGGAACAGCCCGACGATGCCGATCGGGCGATGCGCCGCAAGACCCACCAGACCATCCAGCGGGTCTCGGACGACCTGGCCAACATGGGCCTCAACACGATGATCAGCGCCATGATGGAGCTGACCAACGAGCTCTTGCCCTATAGCGAGAAGCTCGGGGAAAGCGAAGGCAAGCGGGCGGTGTACAGCGAGGCGGCGGAGTCGCTGCTGGTGATGCTGTCCTTGGCCGCCCCGCACATGTGTGAGGAGCTCTGGGAGCAGACGGGCCACGGTAGCAGCCTGCTGCAGGCGCAGTGGCCGGTGGCCGACCCGGCGCTGGCGGCCGAGGAGACGGTGACCATCGTGGTGCAGGTCAACGGCAAGGTCCGCGACCGCCTGGACGTCCCGGCCGGCTCAGACATGGAGCCACTGAAGGAGCAGGCGGCCAAGCTGCCCGGAGTGGAGAAGCACGTGGAGGGCAAGCAGATAGTGAAGGTCATCACGGTGCCGGACAAGCTGATCAACATCGTGGTGAAGTAGGCCGCAAGTCGTCGCCGCCCTCGGCGCCGTTGCCGTCCGCCGTTGCCCTCTCCAGAGCGGCCGTATCGCGAAGGAGAGGGAGAGCGGCCCGATAGGGGCGCAGGGAGCGGCGCCGTGGCCGTCCGCCACGGGCTATCGCGGTGAAGATTGTCCGGCGGGCAGAGCCCCAACTCGACGCGAAGCGCCTGCCCTCCTGATGCTTTGCAGATACGGCCGGGCCCGGCGCCTATCCCTCCCCATCGCCATCCAGCACCCTCAGCGTCTGGATGCACGCCCATCGCCGCTTGTTCACTCGCCTCAACTCGGCGATATAGCTGTCCCACTCCTGCCCGCGGCCCAGCTCGCGCAGCAGAGCCTGCATGCACCGCAAGTGCGGCACGCTGCGCTCGTAGCCGGTGCGGTTGGCCTCCTCGATGCAGGACTCGGCGATGCTCCGCCAGATCGCGATTGCTGTGTCCGGGTGGCTGCAGGTCACCTCTTCGGCCAGCTTCAGCTCCAGGCCGCGCGTCCCCCAGGGATGCCTGTCACCCCAGCCGCCGTAGAGAGCGGCCGCTCTGTCCCGGTCGCCCTCGGCCAGAGCGATCTCGATGAGCAATGCCGTCATCGGGAAGCGCTCCGTCTCCTCCCGGGCGCCGGGCGAGCACTCGGTGTCCGGCAGCGGCCAGCCGGCCTGCCCGGACAGAGCGCCTCCGCTCTCCAGGTAGGCCAGACAGGCGGCCCTCACCGGGGCCCAGAGGTCCAGACCCTGCGCCGCGTGGCGCAGCGTCTCGTACCCGGCCAAGGAGGGGTTCTGCGCGAAGTCATCGGCCAGAAGGGCCGCCACCATCGCCGCGTCGCCTTCGCTTTGGGCGATGTCGCGGAGGCGTTGGCGGAGGTTCGTCGCGTGGAAGTCGTACCTGCCGGTCGATTGCCGGATGCCCTCCCTGGCCATGGCCCTGGCGTCCGCGGTTCTCCCCGCCTGGATCAGCAGCTCCACCGTCCTCTCGCGGCCGACATCTGCGTAGGCCTCTCCGGTGGCCAGGGAAACGGCCTCCTCCAGCCTGCCGGCGGCGGCGAGGGCGTCCACGGCCCAGCGCCGCAGGGAGCGCGAGTCCCAGTCACTATCCTCTGCGTCGGCCGACTTCCCCGCCGGGCCGGGGCGCAGGCCGGAACGCACCAGCAAGACCTGAGCCACCTCGTTCCAGGCCGCCGGCTGCGCCTGCCAGATGGCCAGATCGTCGGTGCCACCGGTGAGGCCGAAGCTGTCCTCCAGGTACCTCTCATACATCCACAGGATGCGCTGAGCGGGGGGGAGGGACGAGTGGCTGAGGGCCTCCCACACCACGGCCAGCGCGCCGCGGACGGCCTCGGCGGTCTCCCCCTCGTCGTCGCTCTCCTCAACCTGCTCATTGCCGGCCTCCAGCAGTTCCAGGCCCAGCTTGAGCACCTCGTCGGCGCCGCCTGCGTCCACAATCGCCCGGAAGCACTCCGTCAAGGTGCTGTAGTCGGGCGTGTAGCAGCTATCCGACCAGCTCCGCGACCAGCCCCTCTCGACGATGACTTCCTCAAGTGCCTCGCTTGCCTCCTCGATGAGACCTTCGATATCGCCGCTGACCACCTGGATTCGACGAAGCAGGAACTCCAGGACACCCTCGACCTCGCTGCGGAGCTGGTGCAGCAGGGCCCGCAGCTCAGAGGCATCCAGCCGATCCAGGTACTGCTCCACAGAGGGGACCTCGAGTGGCTCCGTGGGCGCGGCGGCGGCTATCGCACCGACGGCCGGCGGCTCAGGGGCCGTAGGGGCGCAGGCCGGGTCGGCCGCTGCGGGGGGCCCGGGGACTTCGCGGCCGGTTCTCACCCATTCCTGGTACTCCAGCACCACGGCCACGGCGTGCTCGCAGGGCTCCGCTTCGCCGCAGGAGCACTCCGCAGAGGGCCCCTCCCCCTGCACGGTAACCTCCTCGTCGGAGACGGTGGCGCAGATCCCCCCCTCCGGGGTGAGCGCGATGTCGGTGACCTGCCCTTGCTTGCGGAGCGAACGGCCGCGGGCGAGAGTTCGGTGTCCGGCCCAGGCAACGAGGTCGTCCCAGGTGAGGGTGGCGAGGGGATCGGTCGATCTGTCCGGCATCCGTGCTGCCTCCGTTCTCGATGGCCCACAGTCGCCGCCGGAGCAAAGTGGCGGCGCGCGGCCACCCTCTGCCGGGCCCTGCAGGACCCTCACCGCCGCGAGTACACGATGGCGCGTGCCGGCCGCCGGTTGCCCTGCGGTCCGCGATCAACGTATAATGGTCGCATCCCGGTCGGTGACCGTCACCGATCGCAAGTCTGCATCACCGCCCGCTCTATCCGGACGCCGGGGCGCCCGGGGACGGGTCTCCGAGGGGTGCCCGGTGCCGGAGTTCACCAAGACCCAACGCATCGCTCTGGTCGCGGGCATCGGGATAACCGTCATCGCGATGGGCCTGGTGGCGATGGTGCGGGGTTGTCGCTCGGGCCCAACACTGGTGGTGTCCGCAACCGCGGCCGGTCCCGCAAGTGAGGCTTCTTTGGCCTCTGTGACCGTGCACGTCAAGGGTGCCGTGGCCGTGGAGGGTCTCTATCGGCTTCCCAATGGGGCCAGGGTCGCCGACGCCATCGCGACTGCAGGCGGGGCCACGGAGGATGCCGACCTGCAGCAGTTGAACCTGGCCGCCTTCCTCACCGATGGCCAGCAGGTCAGCGTACCCCGGCGGTTCATCCCCCCGACGCCGACCGGCCACGGTACCCCGGAGTGGCCCACCTCGACGGAGCGCGGATCCCCCCTCCGGCCCGACTCGGCGCCTCCCACCGCGACCCGGCTCAACATCAACCGCGCCACCGCGGAGCAGATTGCGACCCTCCCGCAGATCGGCCCGGTGCTGGCGGAGCGCATCGTGCTGGATCGGCAGCAGAACGGCCCCTTCCGGGGCCTGCAGGACCTCGCCCGCGTCCAGGGGCTGGGGCCCGGGCGGATCGAGGCCTTGCGGCCCTACCTCATCTTCTGACATCTCGGCAACACGCTCAGGCCCCTGCCGCCGGGTACTCGTTGCACAGCAGATGCAGGGGCGCCCGGTCCTCCTCGATCCTCGGGAACCGTCCCACCTGCTCCAGGAACCGGTTATCCTTCTCATCATCATTGACCATGGAGACTTCGCCCACCAAGGAGGTCCCGGTGCCCTCCTCGCCCCAGAAGCTGTGGTAGTTGTAGGCCGGGAGCGTGATGCTCTCGCCGGGGACCAGGCGGATGACGGTTCCCGCCGGGACCTCGTACCGATGGCCGTCGACATTGACCGGGACAGGAGTGTCCGAGAGCTGCTCGTCAGGAGTGGAGTTGTAGACCTTGACCATCAGGTTGCCTCCGGCGCGGCAGATGATGTCCTCGGTCTTGGACCAGTGGAAGTGGTACGGAGTCACCTGGCCTTCGCCGGCGATGAGCAGCTTCTCGCAGTAGGTCTTGGGGTACTTGTCCTTCAGGTGCGGATGGCCATTGCGGATGGTGAACAGCGACAGCCCCTTGGAGCGAAACTCGCCGCTGCCGTAATCCGTGATATCCCAGCCCAGCTTGCAGTCCCGGATTTCGTCGTACTCGCGGCCGGCCTGCTCCCACTGCTGCGGGCTCCACAGGCCCCACTCGGGGAGATGGAAGCTGAACCTGCGGCACAGCTCGATGTTCTCCCTGAGCACTTCATTGATCTCGGATCGCTTCATGACAGCCCTCCTAGGGTGAATCCTGTGCGGTCGCGGAGGCCGGCCGTGGCCCCCGGCGCGCGCCTGCCGCGGCTAGTCGCGGCGTAGCGTCAGCAGCGCAAGCTCCCGCGGGCAGTTGATGCGTAGCGGGATGCCCTCGCCCACTCCCCGGCTGATATACATCCGCGTCTCGCCGATGCGCACCAGGCCGCCGGAGCGCTCGCGCGGCCTGCGGGCCGCCGTGTACAGCGCCCCCACGCCCGGGAGCCGTACCTGGCCCCCGTGGGTGTGGCCGCACACCACCAGATCCACCTCACCGATGGCCGGGTCCTCAGCCAGGTCCGGCGAGTGGGTGATGACCAGGGAGAAGTCGCGCTGCGGCACGCGTACCAGAGCCGCGCCCAGCGATGCCCGTCCGCTGTAGTTGTCGTCAACTCCCACCACCCAGATACGCGACTGCCGATCTCCCAGCCGCCTCGCCTCATTGACCAGCAGGTCCACGGCTACCTCGGCGTACAGGCGCCGCCACACCGCCACGTCCAGACCGGGACGAGCTCCCAGGTACCTCGTGAGCAAGGTCACATTGTGCTCGTGGTTCCCCAGGCAGGCGAAGACGCCCACGCGGGGCCGCAGCTCGGCCAGCAGGGGCATGTACTGCCCCACATGCTCGCTGCTGTGGAACACGTCCCCGGGCAGCAGCACCAGGTCGGGGCGCAGGTGGTTGGCGGCCCGGATCACCTCCCGGACCCCCTCGAGCCCGCCCTTGCGGGCCCCGGCGTGCAGGTCGGCGAGGACTGCTACACGCAGGCCATCGAAGGCTTGGGGCAGCCGCGGCAGCGCTATATCAACCCATTCTACCATCGGCTGTACCCACTCTACCTCCAGGGGTGCAAGGGTTAGGTCGCAGGTCTCAAGTCGCAGGTCTCGCGTCCCGGGTCGCGAGCCCCGGACAGACGGCCCCGGCCCGCAGCGAATGCACCTTCGGCCATGGAGCAAAGAAGCGATGGCGCCGGCCTGTCCGCTCCGCCACTTACGCTTCCTTCCCCGCGGCCGCCCACAGCATCCCGCGGGTCACCAGGTCGTTCACCTGCGGCAGACGCACGTCGGCGGCAATGTGCCCCACCGAGCAGTAGTACACCCGGCCCTTGCCGTAGCTCTTGATCCAGATCGCCGGCATCACGACGTGGTCGAAGCTCACCGTCGCCAGGACGACATTGCCCGGGTCCACGTGCATGTAATACTGCTCGCTGGTGACCTCGAAGTCCTCGATGCCCGCCGTCAGCGGATTCCAGGGGTCCACTAAGTGAACGGTGTACGTGACCCCGGCGCCTCCCGGATGCGCCACCCATTGCCCTCCGACCATGAACTGAAACTCCGTCTGCTCCCGAAACGCATCTCCCATCCCGCCGTGCACACCGGCGATGCCCACCCCTCCCCGCACCGCCTCCAGTAGCGGGTTGAGCTGCTCGCCCTCGATCTTGCCCATCGTCCAGACAGGGACGACCAGACTGATACTCTCCATCAGGGCCTTGTCCTTGAAGGCGTCCAGCGATTCGGACAGGACCACGTCGAAGCCGTTGTCCATCAGCGACTGGGCGAGGATCTCAGAGACCTGCTTGGGCTCGTGCCCGTCCCAGCCGCCCTGCACGATCAGCGCCTTTGCCATGCTCGTTTCTCCTTGTGACCAGAGCTACAGGCTCAGTGGTAGCGTGTGGGGCAGGAGGGTGTTCGGCACCACCCGTCGGGGTTCCTCCACCGTAACCACAACGACTGGCGAACAGGATAGCAGCGGATAACGGCAACCACCGGGAAGACAGGATCGACAGGATCACGGTGGATGATTGCTCCACGACTACCTCGCTCGGCGATCTGCCCCTCTCTCTACGCCGTACCCCGGTCGTTCTCCGCCGTTCTCCGTGCGCTCCGTGTCTCTGTGGTCTGACGTTGCCGTTCTCCGTGGAACTCCGTGTGCTCCGTGTCTCTGTGGTCTGACGTTGCCGTTCTCCGTGGGACTCCGTGCGCTCCGTGTCTCCGTGGTCTGACGTTGCCGTTCCCCGTGGGACTCCGTGCGCTCCGTGTCTCCGTGGTCTGACGTTGCCTTTCTCCGTGGAACTCCGTGTGCTCCGTGTCTCCGTGGTCTGACGTTCGCCGTTGCCGTTCCTCACCGGGGGAGGCCCCGGGCGGTCTCCTGTCGAAGCCGTTCTTGTCTCTCTCTCGTCTGCATCGCCACCAAGGGAGCTGGAAACCATGAAGCCTCTTTGCGCCGCGATCGCGCTGCTGTCGCTCTCCGCCTGTGCCCTGGCGGCGCCTGCTTTGTACTGCACCGGCACCGACGTCGCGACCGTCGAGGGGAGGGTGCAGTTGGCGCCCCAGTGGGCCGAGGTCTTCAGGTCGGCCTTCTCCAGCGGCATGGAGGGCTGGGAGTTCGACAGTTACGAGGCCAAGCTGACCGCTGAGGGCGACGAGGACGAACAGGGCCCCTACCTGCTGGTCGGCAATGAGGGCGCTCAGGGCGATACCGCCTTCGAGCTGCGCTCCGTCCCTGTGGACGTGAGCGCCGGGCGGCCCTTCTCGCTCTCCATGTCGTATCGGGCCAACCGCGACCTGTCCCGCCTCGCCGGCCACAAGGGGCATTACCTCACCCGCGTCGACTGGCTCGACGCCGGCGGCGAGGTCATCGGTGGTACCGCCTTCGGCTTCGGTGCCGCAGCGCGTACCTGGCAGCCGCTGCTTGTGGAGGGGATCGTGCCGCGGGATGCGGTGAGGGCCGTCATTCGCCTCGGGTTCGACCACCCCAACCTCGCCGACGGTGAGTTCCTGGCACTCCGCGACATCGTCTTGCAGCAGCCTCAGGATCCGCCACAGTACGTGGCCGAGGGCCATTTCGTCTCACGACCCCTCCGGGCCACCAGGGGCGAAGTGACGTTCGAGGCCGACACGCCTCCGGGCACCGTGGTGAGGCTGCAGGTCGCCAGCGCTTCGGACCGGGGCGGACGGCCCGATGTCTGGTCGCCGTTCTGGGGGCCCGACGGTGGACCGGACACCTACTACACCGCGCCGGGTCCCCTGGCGCCGATCCACGGCGGAAGGCCCTGGGTCCGGTACTCGTGCACGCTCTTTGCCGACAATGCGCAGCGCACACCGTCGCTCTCGCGCGTCGAGATCGCCGGCGCTCAGGACGGTCCGTGGGCCGGGCCCGATGTGGAGGCTCCGCGCATCGCCGAGCGCAGCCCCACCCGCATCGCGGATGCGGCCGCACCTATCTGGTTCGCCCTCGTTGACGAGACCGGTCTTCAGCCGGAGAGTGTGCGCATCAGGCTGGACGGGCAGGACGTCACAGCGCTTTGCAGCGTGGAAGACGACCGCTATGAGTACCGGCCTGAGCGGCCCCTGGAGCCCCCGGTAGCCCAGCGCTGGCGGGTGAGCAACCACCAGCAGGCCCTGAGCATCCTAAGGACCGCCCAGCGCCTCCCCGATTCCCCACTTGGCTATCGAATCACCCGCGAGGCGGGAGACACCGACACCGCTTTCGCCCTGACCTCCTCGCCCATCCCCATTCAGGCGGGCGAGCAATACAGCCTGTCCTTTTGGACCCGACACCCCATGGATCTCAGCGGCGTAATGAACGGGGAGGGCACCTACAGCGGCGGAGTCATCTGGCAGGATGCGGAGGGAAGCGCCGTCGGGGAGCGGGGCAGGATCGATCTGGGACCCGCAGCCCCCGAATGGCGACGGCAGGTGTTCGACCTCACCGCTCCTGAGGGCGCCACCCATGCCGCCATCCGCTTAGGCTTCGATACCCCCAATATCATCGACGGCGCCTTCCTGGATATCGCCGAGGTGAAGCTCGACGGCCCCCGGCCCGAGGTCGCGACGACAGACGCCGGCCCGAATCTGCACAAGATGACCGTCGAGGCCGCGGACCTCGCCGGCAATTCGCTCTCCGAGGACTGGTACATCCTGATCCGCGAGCCGCGGACCGAGAACCTCGTCACCCTCCGCGATGACGGGATGGTGCTCGTCGATAGCGAGCCGTTCTTCCCCATCGGCCTGTACGCGGTGTGGAAGAAGGACTTCAATGACAACAGCTTCGACAAAGCCTTCTCCGACCTGAAGGCCGCGGGCTTCAACCTCGCCCACACCTACAATAGCGGCCGCGGTGCGGACTTCTCCGAGTTCTATGCCGCCGCACAGCGCCACGGCATCAAGCTCTACATCGCCTCCAACGGCGGCGCCAATTGCATGGGGGTCGACGAGGTGCTGTTCGACGTGGTCCGCGAGGAGGGTCAACCCGCCCTGCTGGCCTGGTACCTGGCCGACGATACCGCCGGTCATGTGGGAGCCGAGGAGCTGGGCAGGGTGCACCGGGCCATCCGCGATGTCGACCCGGCGCACATCACGGTGCAGGCCGATGCCGTCGGTGCCCCGGCGCCGGAGGCTCCGCAGGGCTCGCCCTCGCGCTACACCGACTACGTGCGGTCCACCGACGGCTTCCTCCCCGAGCTGTACCCGATCCGCGACGATAGCGACCGCGGGGTGCCCCAGATCATCACGGACATGCAGGCGGTGACGCGCGACATCGCCGCCGCCGACGCCGGCCCGAAGACGGTCTGGGCCATCGTCCAGTATTTCCAGGGCTGGGGCTGGCCGCGCTGGCCCACCAGGGACGAGCTATGGGCCATGAGCTATCTCTCCATCATCCACGGCGCCCACGGCATGACCTGGTACACCTACGGCGGCTGGGGCGAGAACCACGGGGTCACCGACAATCCGGAAGTGTGGGGGAACATCTGCGCCCTGGCCGGAGAGCTCTCCACGCTGCAGGACGCCCTCAGCGAGCGCACCGGCCCGCAGCCACTCCCGGCGCAGATCCTCCAGGGGCCCGAGCGCGACGCTCAGGGCCATCCCAGCATCAGTCTCCTGCTCAAAGAGCACGAGGGGCAATGCACGCTCCTGGCCGCCAACTCCTCCCGGGCCGAGGTGACCGCCCGCATCGCCGCGGGACAGGGCAAGGCACTCAACCTGCCCTTCGAGGGCCGCACGGTGCAGGCCGACGCAGAGGGCTTCCAGGACACCTTCGCTCCCTACGCGGTGCACGTGTACCGGTGGCCGGCGGACGGCAACGGCGGATGACGGCCACGGCAAAAGCAAACAGGATTGACAGGATGACGGTCCCGCCCCGCGGGAGCGGGTAACGGGGCCACGGCGAAGGCGAACAGGATGGACAGCATAACCGCGGATAACAGCGGATGACGCCCGCGGCAAAGGCAAACAGGATGGACAGGATAACGGCGGATGACGGCCACGGCAAAGGCAAACAGGATGGACAGGATAACGGCGGATGACGGCCACGGCAAAGGCAAACAGGATGGACAGGATAGCGGCGGATAACGGCGGATGACGGCCACGGCGAAGGCAAACGGGATGGATAGGATAACGGCGGATAACAGCGGATGACGGCCACGGCGAAGGCAGACAGGATGGACAGCATAGCGGCAACAGGACTGCCGTTCCCTCTGCTCTCAGCCGTTCTCCGGGTCTCTGTGGATTTGTGGATCTGTGGTCAGCCGTGTTCGTTCTCCGCCGCTCTCCGGGTCTCCGTGTCTCTGTGGTCAGCCGTTGTCGTTGTGGTCCGCCACACAGATCGCACCCAAATCGCCCTTGACTTGGGGCGCTGCCCTCTCTATAATCCTACTCCTAGTTGACAACCAGTGCCGAGGTGGTGGAATTGGCAGACACGCTGTCCTCAGGAGGCAGTGAGCGCACGCTCGTGCCGGTTCGAGTCCGGCCCTCGGCACCATAGGTCACCCACAGGCGACATCCCGATAGGGGTGTCGCTTTTTCGTTTCTGCGACACCTCCTGTGCGGTCTCCTCTCCCCCGAGCCGTTCCCCGCCGACCCGGCAGGCTGCCCCCCGGCACCCAAACAGCACACACTGCGGAGCGCTCCGCCAGACGCCAACGCAACCGGATTTCCGCCCGGCACGGCCGCCATCGGCCTCTGAGCGCAGTTTGCGCCGTCAGGTTGCCGCTCTCCAGCGGCGTCGCCCCGCAGGTGCCGCCGTCGTGCCGGCCGTGTGCGAGGGTTTTCCGCGTGTGCGGTGTTCTAATCACTACACGTGAACGCGGACGGCGGCTCTTGGCCGTCGACGAAAGGGGATGGCCGTCTTGCATCATGGAGCGCATCTGGGACACCGAGCGATGGCGGACACTGCGGCCGGCGCAGCAAGCGGTGCGCAGGGGCTACTCTTGCTTCTGCTCTTGCTGGTGGCAGTTGTGGTGGGAGCGGCGGTGGCCGCCTGGTGGCTCTCGAGCCGGTCGGCGAGACGACGTGGTGCCCCGGACAACGGGCAGGAAGAGGCTCGGGCGAACGTGGATGGCCAGATCCTCTCCATGCTCGTGCAGGCCGGAGGGACACTGGACCAGATTCAGATCCGCGAGAACCTGGGCCTCTCTGTGGGCGAGACGGCGGCGGCCCTGCGGAGACTGGAGGAGGAGGGGCGCATCAGTCGGCTGTGGCAAGCGCAGGGGTATACCTATACCGTACGGACAACGCGATGAGGGCGCCGGAGGGCCCCTTGCCCGGCCCCATGGGCACCGACGGTGCCTGCTGTGCCGCACATTCGCCGCGTGCCAGAGGAGGACCATGAGTCTGACCAGTGCCGAGAACATCACCAAGACCTATACGATGGGCGAGGTGCAGGTCCCCGCGATCCGCGGGGTGTCGTTCCAGTTGCAGGCCGGCTCCTTCGTCTCCTTCGTGGGGCCGTCGGGGAGCGGCAAGACCACCCTGCTCAACATGCTGGGGTGTCTGGACCATCCGGACAGCGGGCGTCTCACGGTGCTGGATACCGAGGTGGCCGGCCTGTCACGCCGGGCGGCCGCCGCGTTTCGGGGCCGGCATCTGGGCTTCATCTTCCAGGACTTCAACCTCGTCCCGGTGCTCACGGCGTACGAGAACGTGGAGTACCCGCTGCTCGTTGTGCAAAGGCGGCCCGAGGCAGAGCGCAGGCAGCGCGTGATGGAGCTGCTGGAGGCGGTGGGGATGGCGGAGCATCGTGACAAGCGGCCCGGCCAACTGTCGGGGGGCCAGAAGCAGCGAGTCGCCGTGGCCCGGGCCCTGGTGACCCACCCGGCTCTGGTCCTGGCCGACGAGCCAACGGCCAACCTCGACAGCGTCACGTCCCAGGCCATCGTCGAGCTGATGAAGCGCATGCGCGACACACTGGGCACCACCTTTGTCTTCTCCACCCACGATACCCACCTGGTGGAGCAGATCGAGACCGTTTACCACCTGGTGGATGGGCGCATACAAGACGGTGCCGAGGGGGTGAGTTCCGATGCGTGAGATTCTGCGAATCGCCGCCCGCAATCTGCTGCGCTACCGTCGCCGCACCGCACTGGCATCGCTTCTCATCGCCGTGGGGGTGGTCTCCCTGCTGCTGTTCCTGGCAGTGGGCGGGGCGTTCAAGAGCACGATGATCGAGAGCATCACCGGCTCGATGATGGGACACATCCAGGTGCATCACAGGGGTTACGTGGCCTCTTTGGACACCCTGCCACTGAACCTGCAGCTCAAGCCGCCGCAGGCACGCAAGATCGAGGGGGAGCTTGAAAAGACACCCGGCATCGAGGCGTACTCCAAGCGCATCAAGTTCGGCGGCATGTACAGCAACTATCTGGAGACCACCAACATCCGGGTGAACGGGGTCATGCCGGAGCGTGAGTTGGCCACTTGTCCGGGCATCGCGGATCGCCTGATAGATGGACCGGCGGACGGGCCAACTCTCAGGCCCGGCGAGATCTGGCTGCCGAAGCTCCTGGCCGACGGCCTCAAGGTCAAGCCGGGGGACGAGGGGGTCATCATCGCCACCAACAACGACGGGTCGGTGAACGGCGTCAGTCTCAAGGTCACCGGGATTCTGGAGAGCGCCACCGGTCCCGGCGGGCGCGACGCGTACATCCACTTCCAGGACGCGGCCGAGCTGCTCCGCATGGAGCCGCCGGAGGTGAGCGAGATCGCGGTGCGCGTGGCGCACTTTGGGCAGGTCCATGCCGTTCACGCCGCTCTGGCGGGCGCGCTGGCCGGGGAGGTCAACCAGAAGGGCAAGCCGGTGTTCGAGGTTCACACCTGGGAGAAGCTGCACCCCTTCGCCAACGTGGCCCGCAGCGTGGACCTGGTCACACGGTTCATGCTCGTTGTGTTGGTCGCCGTGGTACTGGTCGCCGTTGTGAATGTGATGATGATGGCGGTCTACGAGCGGACTCGGGAGATCGGAACCATGGCCGCTTTGGGCACTCAGCCCTCCACGATCCTGGGCCTGTTCGTGACCGAGGGGCTCCTGCTGGGGGCTCTCGGAGCGGCGGCGGGTCTGGTTCTCGGCCTGGCGGCTGTGTACACCATGAACCTCGTCGGGGTGAGCATGGCCTTCGGTCAGAACACGGATCTGATTCTGCGCCCGACCGTCACGATCGGGCAGGTGGCGGTGGTCGCCGGGCTCGTGATGGCGCTGGCGGTGCTGGGCAGCCTCCAGCCTGCGTACCGGGCCTCTCGCCTGGACCCGATCGAGGCGCTCCGGCACGTCTGAGCCCTTCGTACCCAAACAGCGCAGGCCCCGCGCCGGCCGCGGGTCTTGCCACACCATAGGAGAGATCCCATGACACGACATCTCAAGCTTCCCATCGGTCTTCTGATTGCCGCTGCGGTCTTTGGATCCGCGGTGGCCGCATCCGCCGGTGAGGGAGACGAACTACTCAAGCAGGTGGACCGCAAGCTGGAGCCTGCATCGTACGAGTCGTACCGCAAGCTGATCAATGTCGAACCCGACGGGAAGCGCAAGGAGTTCGTTCTGTTCACCGTCAAGAAGGGCCACGACAAGGTGGCGATGCTCTTCCTGGAGCCGGCCTCAGAGAAGGGCCGGTCGACGCTCCGCCTGGGTGACAACATGTGGCTGTACGTCCCGAAGGTTGGGAAGCCGGTGCGCATCACCAGTCTGCAGTCGGTGACCGGCGGGGTGTTCAACAACTCCGACATCCTCCGCCTGGACTACAGCAAGGAGTACACCGTCACCGGGATGAAGAAGGAGGGCGGCACCACGATCCTAACCCTCAAGGCGAGGACGAAGGCCGTGGCCTACGACAAGCTGATCATGTGGGTGGATAGCGCACGGAAGCTGCCCACGAAGATCGAGTGCCGCACAGCAGCGAACATGCTCATCAAGACGCTCTACTTCAAGGACATCAAGGACTTCGGCGGAGGCATCGTCCGGCCGGCGAGGGTGGAGACGGATAGCCCGCTGCACAAGGGCTATCGGTCGGTGATGCTGTTCTCCGGGCTCAAGGCCCGAACCGTCAAGGATGAGGTCTTCACTCTCGGCTTCATGGCCAAGATGGGGACCCTCAGATGACCCTTCGGCTTACCTGCCTATGTCTACTGTGCCTCGCAGCGGGGATGGTCGCGGCCGAGGAGGAGTTCACCTTCGACGCCTCCGAGTACGAGGCAGAGCCCTTCAGCTTCGGAGGCTACCTTGAGCTGCGGCCCACGCTGTCGCTCCTGGATCGGTGTGCCCCGGCATATGAGCTGGGGCACCCCGACGGGGGGCCCGGCGCGGAGGCCCGCTACTTGCTCCGGGCCCACCTCGAGGGCGCCTATGACGGGGGTGATGTGTACGCCCGGCTGCGCACCGAAGCCGACCTGCTCGGCGGTGACAGCGGGGGAGACGCCGCCTTCACCCTCCAGGAGGCCTATGCCGGTTGGCAGGTCAACCCCTACCTGACCCTGGATGTGGGCAAGAAGCAGGTGAAGTGGGGAACCGGCTACTCCTGGAGCCCTGTGGCCTTCCTGGATCGGCCCAAGGACGCCGACGACCCGGACCTCCCACGCGAGGGCTTCAACATGCTCAGCGTGGACTACGTCAAGGCCTTCTCCGGCAGCATCCAGAACGCCGCCCTGACCCTTGCCGCCGTGCCGAGGACCTCCGACATCAACCCCGACTTCGGCGACACCGATGGGACCAGCTACGCGGGGCGACTGCACCTGCTTTGGGACAACACGGACATCGACCTGATGGCCATCAGCGGCGACAGTGGCCCGGTGCGCTATGGGATGGATTTCGCCCGCAATTTGCAGACAAACCTGGCGATCCACGGGGAGTGGTCGACCTCACCCTCGGAGCCACGCCTCACCGTGGCCCCGGACGGGACGTTGCGCGCCGATCAGGTCTCGGCCAACAGGCTGCTGCTGGGTCTGCGATACCTGACGGAAGACGATGTAACCTACATCCTCGAGTACCAGCACAACGGGCCCGGGCTTTCGCGCTCGGACATGGACGACTTCAGCACCTACGCCGAGGATGCTCTCGAGCAGTACCGGGCCACCGGGGACACGGCGGCACTGGCCCGCGCCCGGCAGCTCAGCCGTCTGCTACAGTCCGCTCAGCCACTGGGGCGCAACTACCTGTATCTGCGGGCCAGCATGCAGGAGCCCGGAGGCATCCTGTATCTGACCCCCGCGATCACGTTACGGATGAATCTGGACGATGCGAGCTTCAGTCTCGCCCCCGAGGCGGTTTACACGGGCTTCACCAATTGGGAACTTCGCGGACGGGCGTATCTGCTGGTGGGCGAGCCGGGCAGCGAGTTCGGCGGCAAGCCGGGACAAACGAGGTTCGAGCTCATGGCCCGGCTGTACTTCTGAGCGCGCTGACCGATGGCCGCCGCCGGTACGTCTCCCGGGCGGCCCGAGGCCCAAGAGGCACCAGAGGACTTCATGGAGCCCAGACCGGACCCCATCGACCCGGCGGCGGACGCCGATTCGCGACTGCTCCTGCGCAGTGCCGCCGGCGATCTGAGTGCCTTCGATGCCCTCGTGGAGCGCAACCGCGGCCGGGTCCTGAACCTCGTGTACCGCTATGTGGGAGATGCCCACGAGGCCGAAGACATCGCCCAGGAGGTGTTCGTGCGGCTCTTCCTGGCGCGGAAGAAGTACGTCTCGCAGGCTCCGTTTCGGCCCTTTTTGTACAAGATCGCCGTGAACCTGTGTCTCAACGAGGTCAGACGTCGGCGCCGGCGTCCGGTGGATGTGGGGGTGCAAAGGATCCCCGAAGCCGCCTCCACTCTGGGCGATCCGCAGTCGGAGACGGCGAGAGAGGAGCTGGCACGGCACGTGCGGGGGGCCCTGCAGCAGTTGCCGGACGCCCAGCGCATGGCGGTGGTGCTCAGCCGCTACAATGAGCTGTCGTACCGTGAGATCGCCGAGGCGATGGACTGTTCGGTGAAGGCCGTGGAGGCGCTCCTGCACCGGGCGAAGCGGAGCCTGGCCAAGCAGTTGGGGGAGTACGTTGGAGCCGGGTCGGGCTCCCCCTAGGGCAGCTCGGCCGGCATGGGCGCAGGCCGAAAGCCGTGGCGCTGCAATGCGCGGCACAGAGAGGATGACGTCTCGTGCACTGCCCTCGGGCCCGAAGAGCACTGTCGGCCTACAGTTCAGGCGAGCTATCGCCTACGAAGCGCGCCGCGCTGGAGGCGCACCTGTCGGCCTGCGAGTCGTGTCGCGCCGAGTACGACCTTCTCGCGCGGAGCTGGGACGCGCTGCTGGCGGTCGAGGACATCGAGCCCTCGGCCGAGTTCGAGCGCAGCACTGCTGCCGCAGTGAGAGCCGCCGCGACCCGCTCCGGCCGAGGACCGGCGCCAGGCGCGCTCTGGCTCCGCATGGCCTGGGCCTGTTCCCTGGTCCTTGCCATCGCTATCGGCGGCGCCGTGGGCCGCGAACTGGTGTCGCCCACTACGGCCATGGCCGCCTCCGGGCCCCCGGAGAGCGAGATCTGGCTGGGAGCCGTCTTCGGCGACACGCCCCGGGACACGCTGAGCACCGCCTACCTGGGCATTTTCGGGGACGCCGGAGGGCAGGGACCATGAGCAGACGATCTCTTGGAGTCGCCCTGATACTATCGCTGGCCCTCAACCTGTCCACCATCGCGGCGGCGGTGTACTTCCGCTGGGGGCCCACCCTGCGCCACGCGGAGCACGGCGGTTCGGCGCAGGGCGACTCCGTCGCCGGGCAACTGGGGCTGACGCAGGCGCAGCAAGAGCAGGTCCGGGCCATCCATCGGCAGTTCATGCAGCAAGTGGCGCCGTTGCGCGCGCAGATCAGGGCCGCCAATGCGGATCTCGCCAAAGCGGCGGTCTCGGGAGAGGCCGACCCGACTGAGACCGCGCGCCTGCTGGACCAGTCCGCGGCTTTGCACCGGCAACTGCAGGAGCATGCCGCGCGCTATCTGGGCCACGAGGCCCGGGTCCTGTCCGCGGAGCAGCGCGAGAGGTTGGCCCAGTCGCTCAGTACCTACATCGGCTCGGGGGCGTGCCGGCCCGGCGGCGGAGCCGGTATGGGTCTGGGGGTGCTGGGCGGTCAGGCCCCCCGGGACCCCTGAGGCTCCGGTACGGCCCGGCCCTCCCCGGCGCCCGCCTCAATCGACGAACCGATAGCACGGGATATGCAGGATGATGGCGATGATGTTGAGCACACTCACCACCACGAAGTCCGCCAGGATCAGGCCCAGGAACAGCGGCTGGCTCCTTTGGGCCGCCCTGTGGCCGCCGTACTTGGCGATACTCGCCTTCAGAATCCACGCCACCAGGAGCGGCATCCAGGCGTGGTTCATCTGGATATTGCCGGCGATGGCGAACCCCAGCGGATGGAAAGGCCAGTTGACGTAGCGCATCCGCATCACCTGCAGGACGAAGGCCACGCCCAGCCCCACTGCTATTGCCGGCCCCGCCGCCCACTGCGGCCCCTGCGGGTTCTTGAGCCAGCTATCCATCGTGTTCAAGGGCCACAGGTTGAACCTCCCGCCCTTGGCCAATGCTCCCACGTCGTAGTACGTATGCAGGATCGTCCAGAACCCCGACAGCGCCCCCACCGCCGCGGCCAGCATCAGGGCCGCCGGCAGCCCCCGCGCCGTACCCCCCGTCTGCTCCTGCAGCCGGATCCCCTCCATCTGGTGGGGCATAGGATGGCTGCGGAAGATGCTGCTGAACCACGCCAGGAGCGAGATGCCCACCAGATCGCGATTGGGGAAGGCCCGGGTACCGAACACCGAGGAGAGGATCACGTCAGGGCCGGTGAAGTGCAGGTCATGCACCGGAGTGCCGAACTGCACCCGCACCCGGGTGATGGCCAAAGAGAGCGCATAGTAGATGAAGAACACCGAGAAGGCCGTTATCGGCTGCATCCCGATGGCGATGGCAAACCACATCAGCCCGGCGAACCCGGCCACCATCCCCACGGCCGCCGTGCGGTAACGCAGCGGCTCGTTACCGTCACGGATACCCCCCGGAGCCCCGATGATGGTCTTCCACACCTGGGAGAAGTGGCCGCGCCCCAGCCACAAGCCATAGCCGGCGAAGAGCAGATAGGCCCCGAAGCCCTGCTGATTGGCGAAGGGGAAGCCCTTGATCTGGTCCAGGCCGGTGAAAGCACTCATCACCAGCTCCAGCTTCCAAAACAGGTAGAAGAACCAGCAGGAGAACAGGAAGTCCTGGGGCATCATGTAGCCCAGGCCGATCAGGAACGGGTAGAACGATCGGGGCATCCAGCCGATGGCGTTCCACGGCCGGCCCCGAAAGTGCCTCCCGATGTCCTCCTCGAACAGAGGGATCAGCGGCATCTGCGGATAGTAGAAGGCCAGGCTGTTCCAGATTTCCGCCGAGGCGGCGATGCAAAAGCCGATCCAGAACATCGTATCGCGAAACAGCCGGGCCCTCGGTGCCGCGATCTCCAGCGGCAGGTGCACCAGCGGACAGTCCAGGTGCTCGCCGTCCAGCCAGCGCCGACGCAAAAGCACGTTCATGCACACCATCACCAGGAGCAAGAGCACCATGAACAGCGACCACATCAGAACCGGCGTCAGCCAGGCACTCAGCACGCCCGGCGCGTAGGCGGAGGCGCCGCCCTCGTAGTAGCCCTGCAAGATCCCCCGGTCGCGCACCGTGAGCCAGGTGGGAAGGTACGGATTGAGCATCTCGTCCCAGCGGTTCTCCGGCCCGGCCATCCAAAACGAGTAGCTCACAAGCGGCATGAGTGTCTGGATGAAGTCGATGCCCGACAGCGCGGTGCTGATGCAGATCATCGAGTAGACCACGAGCATCTCGGCCGGGTGGTACGCCAGCCTGGGGCGCAGACGGTAGAGAAGCGCATTGACCCCGCGCAGCAGAAGCAGGATGAAGATGGCATTGAAAAACAGCGAGAACACCGTGGGAAACGCGGTCTGGCGGTTGCGCTCCATCTGGATGACCCAGAAGACGTTGACCGGTGTCAGGACGAGACCGGTGAGTACGGCGCGGACCGTGACTCCGGGGCGCAGCAGGGCCGCGGCGGGGTGTGCGGAGGTGTGCGACGACATGGGCGACTGACTCATGGGCAATGCTTTCCGATCCGATGGGTGCGGAGGAACCCTGTAGAGTATCGCCGCCGGAGGGGGAATCTCCTTCTCGGGGGGCGAGACGCGCCAAAGCCTGTCGTTGACGCGAGCGGCCCCCGGTGTATAATAATGACATTAACTAGAACAATTTATCGAAACTACTGTAGTCGAGGAACCATGGCCGGCCTCCCACCCTACCAGAGGTCTGCGGTCGCCGTATTCCGGGCGCGCGGCGGGACGATGCGGACAGCGGATGCGATCCGCGCGGGGATCAACCCGGCGACGCTCTACTCGCTGCGCGACGGAGGTCTGCTCACGCTCGCGGGTATGCCCTGCAACACAGGGGCGGCGCTTCTCGCGCCGCCCCTGGTGCCGTCTCCCGTGCCGCCTTCGCCTACTCCTCCGGCGCCTCGCTCGGGCTCTCCGCCCGCGGACGGCGCCAACGCAGTGTCAGTACCAGCAGCAGGAGCGGTCCCCAGATCAGCGCGGTGGCCAGGAACCAGGTGAGCGCCAGGACCGCCCGGCCCCCCACCTGGGCAACGAATTCACCGGCTCCCGCACGCTGGGTCAGCAGGACCTCCACCGTGGCATAGTGGGTCCGGGCCCCCAGCTCCTGGAGGGCCTCCTTCTGCGACTTCAGCTTGCTCCGCACCTGCGTGAGGCGCGCGTGCAGAGCCTGCTTCTTGGTGCGGTCCTTCTCCTTTTCATACTGCGCCACGATCCGCGCCTCTTCGTCGCTGCTCTCCCGCACCTGCTTCCCGCGCCCGTAGTACTCGGCGGTGCGGTCCTCGCTGGTGCCGTGGAGGCCCACAACGCGCCCCAGGTCTCGGAGCCTGGCCACGGCGTCCTCGAGCCGGTCCACCGGAAGCCTCGCCGAGAGACTTGCCTCGCTCCCGGAATCCGCCGTGGTCGTGAGGTCCTCCTGGGCCACATAGCCCCCGGCCCCGTCGATGATCCGTACCGCCTCTTTGTGGGCCACCTCCACCTCCTCGACCTCCATCTCCAGCCGCTTGTAGACCTCCTTCTGCCGCTCGCCGCCGGTGTCTTCCCAGGGCGCGGCGGGGGCGGAGGGCGCCTCTTGTCCCAGTGCGGTGTTGACCTCCGGCGCCGCCAAACCGGGTACCTGCGTCACCGTGTATCCGGACTGCGTACCGAACACGTAGGGGCTGCGGGGCTGTGCACGGAGGCTTATCACGGCCCCGTCTGGCCTCGGGTTCTCGAGCGATCTCGGGTAGCCACGCCATCTTGCGCCTTCCGTGGCCATACCCGCGGGCAACTGAGTGACCGATTGCACCGGTGGCGTCTCGCCTGTGGGGGAAGGCAGCGGAATCTTTGCCATGATGTCCCCCGCGCCGGGAGCGCTCAGGTGCACCATCTCGCGCTCCTGGGTAACGCGCCCGGGCATCACCTTCGGAAAGGTCGCCACCCCGGCGACGAGCATGAGGACGGCCGCCGCCACCGCCACCGGCCGCAGGTGGAAAAGACGGTTCAGCGGGCGCTCCGAAGCCGCCTCGTGCAGGGCCTTGACGCAGCGTTGCTCAAGGTCGGCGGGGGGGGGCTGTAGCGGGAAGCCCTCCAGTAGTGGGTCGATGGGAGAATGGAACTCCCCCTCGGGTCTCTTGCTCATGCGGGCTCCTCCTTCCCTGTGTGGGGCTGCAACATGAACCACAGCTTCCGAACGGCCTGATGCAGGCGCCAGCGCACGGTGCCGTGGGCGACGCCCTCCTCCTCGGCGATCTGGGCCGAGGTCAGGCCGGCGAAGTAGTACAGGGCCACCACTCTCTCGTACGCCTCGGGGAGCCTGCCCACCGCCTCTCGCAGAAGATCGGCCTGCTCCCGAAGCTGGGCCAACTGCTCGGGTGTCGGCGCCGGGTCGGGCAGGCCGTCCCCGATCTCGTCGGGCAGTCCGCGCCCGCCATGCCGCCGGCGGTGGTTGCGGTAGCAGTTGAGCGCGACGCCGCACAGCCACGCCTCCGGGCCCGAGCGCCCGGCGTAGGTGTGGGCGCTTCGGTAGGCCGCTAAGAAGGTCTCCTGTGTCAGGTCGGCGGCGAGCTCGCGATCGCCGGTGAGGCGCACAAGCAGGTTGTACAGCCGTCCGTGCTGGTGGGCGACCAGTGCGTCCCAGGCCGCTCGCTCGCGCTTCCGGAGCGCCTCATCGGCCACCTCCGCCGGGCGCGCCGCAACCAGACGCAGTTCCATAGGCGATCAACTCCGCTAGAGCCGTGGGGTCAGGACCTCGCAGGTCCGCAGCCGCAGCCGGCGTGCGCGGCGCCGGCCCGGTTCGGTGCTCCTGAGAGTATAGTGGTAAGGTAGGGGGAAAGTGTTGGGGGTTGTACGGGGCGTAGGGGGGTAACGGCCTCAACGGCGTCCTCACCCCGCTCTGCGAGAGTCGACGAGTCGCGAGTCAACGGCGAACGGCGGTGACGGCACCTCACCCCCAGCCCCTCCTCAAGGAGAGGGGAGCACGGCAACGGCGAGGAGCGGCATGCCGTTGGTCGTGCCGTCGCCGTCTGCCCCGAAGGGGCAGTGCATCATAGCCACGGGTGAAACCCGTGGAGAGGTGGCGGTGCCTCAAGCCCTCTCCGTGTCCGCCGCCCTGCGCGCCTCGGTCCGGGGACCCTCGGACCCGGTGACCGGCGGCGTCTGAGCCCGGGCCGCCGTTCCCTCAACGGCATCCATGCGGCGCTCGATGGCGTTCATGCGCTCCAGGAGGGCCTCGAACTGCGCGCCGAGACCGTCGCTGCCCAGACCCAGCAGGTCGCGGTCCATCTGTGCCTGCCGCTCCTTTTCCTCGATCTCCAGTTTGCGCATCTTCGAGCGGTGAGAGACCCAGATGGCCAGCCCGGCGACAGATAGCCCACCTATGGCCAGGACAACAGGAACGGCGATCACTGCCAGGACGACCACAAGCCACTCGGGCATAGAGGTTACCTCCCTTAGCTTCGCGGGCATTGTAGCAGGATGCGGCGCGGCTGGGTAGTATCGCCGGTACCCCGGAGGCGCGCAGGCCACGGGCCCGGCTGTCCTCTTTCGCCCGCGGAGCCCGGCTAGGCTTTTACACAGGAAAATGCTCCTACTGGGAAGGAATAGTACCAAGGAAGATGGAATATAGGGAAGTTCGCGGCGCCAGAAGTCATGTACTGTGGTCGGGCTGCAACGGACAATTGCCATCGAGCGCGGCGAGATTGGGTTTTGTGCAGGGCCTACAGTGGGGTATAATGTGCCAGATACCACGTAGCTCGAGGCACCACGAAAGGAGGACTGATTCTACCAGTATGCATGTACTCATCGCCGAGAGCGAGATGGCCGTGTCGCGCCTGCTGGGCGTGCTCATGAAGCGTGAAGGCCATGAATCGCAGGTGGTGGAGGACGGCACCGAGGCCCTCGAGGTGGCTCGGAGTCAGGTTCCCGATCTCGTCGTGATGGACGCCGTGTTGCCGGGCCTTTGCGGCCGGGAATTGGTTCAGGAGCTACAGGCCGCCGACGAGACGGCAGGCATTCCGCTGATCGTGCTCGGGACCCAGGAGGAACTCGACGAGTTCGGGACCAATGGCTTCGCCACCCTGAGTAAGCCTTTCGCCTTGACCGATTTACGCGCCGCCATCGAGCACGCAGTCGAGAGCGGAGTTGCCACAGCCAGGTAGCCGCGATCCTCACATCATCAGGCACTGTTCCGCCGAGCCGAGGGTTTTTCGCCTCGGCTTCTTTCTTGGTACCGGTCTTTGGCCGCCTCCCGGCACCGCCGCTCTCCACGGGGCGGAACCGCGCTGCCGCCCCGTGGAGAGCTCTGCTATCGCTAAGCCCTCACTTCAGGTTGATCTCCACCATCTGGTGCCCGTCCACCCGCGGGATCAGGAACTCCACCCGGCCGTCCTTGTGCTGGAAGTCGATGCCCTGCAGCCTGGGGACCAGGCGCACCGAGGCCACCTCGGCATCGACCTTCAGCGACACCGGGATCCCGAACAGCGGGATGATGTCCTCGATCACGTCGAAATCCCTGCCTCTTCTCTCCGGCACATAGTGCAGTGCGTGCACCACCAGGCGCTTTTGCTCCGGCTGCGAGTTGACCGTCACCAGAAGCGAGCTGGGGCCGCCGGCGCGCAGGACCGGGTCGGGATGTACAAGCTCCAGGGCATTGGCCACCAGCCTCTTGCACCACAGGGGCGCACAGTTGTGGTAGAGCGCAAACACGGGGTGCATGAAGTAGATGCAGCGGCCGTTTCTCACCACACCCGGGTAGTCCGCTACTCCCTCCGACGGTGTGTGCCGGTGGGAGCAGAAGTGCTCCCAGGTGCGGTTGAAGTACGGCTTCTCCATGGGACAGAGCACCTCGGCTCCGCTCTGTGGCTCCACTTCCATGCCGGGCAGGTACATGACGTGGCCGGCGTCAAACAGCCCCTGCCCCAGCTTGTCGGGGACGATGAAGTCCGGCGAGAACTCAGCCGACCCCTTGAGCGATACTCCAAGCTCCTTGAGACTGAAGCCATCGCCCTCGGGGCTGAGGCCCGACTTGTACGAGGCCAGGAGCGCCCCACCGCCGGACACGAAGCCGGAGATCTTGGCGGCCAGCGCGGCATCCACCGGGACCTCGTCGGGCAGGATGAGAACCTCGTAGCCGGAGAAGTCGGACTGCGAGTCGATGATGTCCAACTGGCACCGCGATTCCTGCAGCATCCGGCAGGCGCCCATGGCCGCCGCGGGCAGCCCTCCATGCCCCCCGGTGCCGGCAAACTCCTCGGGCGTCATCAGCGCCACATCCGCCACAGGCTTCGCCCCGTGGCACCACGGCTCGGCCGCCTCCACCTTGCAGTACACGTCCCCGATGAGCTTATACGTCTCCGGGCAGAGGCGCCCCGTCGGATGGAGCTGATCGCCGATGGAGCACTTGGCCCCCAATGCCAGCATGTTGAGACACTCGAACTCCAAAGCCGCCGGGTTCTTAAAGGACGAGAAGTCGCCCCAGGAGGTGTGGAACTTCCCGGTCATCCCCATGGTGTCACGCCCCAGGCCCCGGGCGTACCTCTGGGCCAGCGGGAAGTGCATGTAGCCCCAGCCGCCGCTGGGCAGCGATTCCAGCTCCAGATGGGTGAAAGCCCCCAGCATCTTGCGATGCTTGGGCCCCGCGTGGCCGGAGTTGAAGAACACCGTGGCCTCCGGATGGCGCGAGCGCACCACCTCGAAAAGCCGGTCCTGGAACGCGAACAGCACATCGTCGGCGAAGCGGGCGCGATCCGCCGCATCGGCGGGGTCCAGCCCCCGACACCGCATGTCCTCGATGCAGTGCCCACAGCAGCACGGGGTGGCCGCGACGATGTCGAAGAACACGCCGTCGACGGCAAGAGTCTCGCACACCTCGATGGTCTGCTCCTCCAGGAAGTCCACATACGGGGTATTGAGACACAGCCGCCGGTAGAACCCGGCATCGAAGGGCTTCGTCCCCGGAATCCCGCCGTTTTCGTCCACAGCTACCCACTCGGGGTGCTGCTTGACGGTGAACAGGTCCCACTGCACGGTGATGTAGATCGGTACCCGGATGTCTCGGGCGTGGCAGGCCTCGATCTGCTCCTTGAGCAGGTTGCAGGTCAGGTGCGGGTGCCGACGCTCCGGGAATCTCGCGGTATCGTGATAGATCATGCCGTGGTGACAGCGCGAGAAGCAGGTGATCGAGTTGACATGAGCGGCCTTGAGCGTGTCGGCGAACTCATCGGCATCGAACCGGCTGCCGATGCCGGGGATCAGCTCGCTGGTATGGAAGTCGAGGTGGATCTGTCGGTAGCGCAAGTCGACCATGGTATCCTCCGAGGTTAGTCAAAGTCGGCGAGGCGGCGAGTCACGAGTCGACGACAACGGCGGTCAACGACACGACTGTCAACGACAACGGCGGTCAACGGTAACGGCGTCAACGGCGTCTACGGCTACGGTCCCGCCGGGCGAAAGCAGCGACCGCCTTTCGACTCCCCAAGCCGTTCTCCGAGGAACTCCGTGCGCTCCGTGTCTCCGTGGTGAGCCGTTGTCCGCCGTTCTCCCCGTTCAGCTCACCTCCAGCCTGGCTCCCGTGTCGGCGCCGCCTGCCAGCGCCCGGTAGATGTCCAGGAAGCCGCCGGAGGCCTTGGGGGGTGGTGGCTCGTAGCTCGCGAGCCTGTGGGCCAGCTCTCTCTCGGTGAGGTCGACGTTCAGCTCTCGACTGGGGATGTCGATGCAGATCGTGTCTCCCTCCCGCACCGCCGCCAGAGGGCCGCCCGCGGCGGCCTCGGGGCAGACGTGGCCGATGCAGGGCCCCCGCGTTGCCCCGGAGTAGCGGCCGTCGGTGACCATCGCCACCGATTCCCCCAGGCCCATGCCGACGAGGAGCGCCGCCGGAATCGACAGCTCGCGCATGCCGGGGCCGCCCCGCGGGCCCTCGTGGCGGATGCACAAGACATCGCCGGCAACCACCGCCTTGCCCAGGAGACGGTCGCGCACCTGCTCCTCGCTCTCGCAGACCCTGGCCGGGCCGCTGTGCCGTCGCATGGCCTCCGCCACGGCGGACTGCTTCACCACGGCGCCACCGGGGGCGAGATTGCCGCGCAGCACGGCCAGACCGCCCTCGGGTGACAGCGGGTCGGTCAGCGGCCGGATCACCTCACCATCGCCGTGGCGTCCCGCGAGCCGGCTCTTCAGGGTCTCTCTATCCACCACGGGCAGATCCGCGCTCAGCAACTGCCCTCTTGCCAGCTCGGCCATGAGCGCCCGCACGCCGCCGGCGCGGTGGAAGTCCTCCACGGTGCGCTCGCTGGCCGGCTTGAGCCTGGAGAGCAGCGGCGTCTGCCGACTGAGTGCATCGAAGTCGTCCAGGCACAGCGGCGAACCCACCTCCGCGGCGAGGGCCAGTAGGTGCAGCACCATGTTCGTCGACCCGCCCATGGCCAGGCCGACACGGACGGCATTGCGCAGGCCCTCGTGGGTGCAAAAGCTCCTGGCTCCCGGACCGCCGTCGGCCAGCGCCACGATGAGCCGCGCCGACTGCTCGATGACATCCAGATGCTCGTCGCTGAGGGCCGCGAGCGTCGCGGCTCCGGGCAGGGTCAGTCCCAGGGCCTCGATGAGGCAGGCCATCGTCAGCGCCGTGCCCATCATGTTACAGGCGCCGTAGCTTCGGCAGGCGCCGCGCTCGATGGCCTCCAGCTCGCGGGCGCTGATCTCGCCTCTTGCGCAGCGGCCCATGGCCTCCTTGACGTCCGAGGCCACCAGCGGCACCTGCTCACCGTCGTCCAGGCGCGCGGCGCCTACGGGCATGGTACCGCCGGGGATGAAGATGGTCGGCAGGTCGCAGCGCGCGGCGGCCATGAGCATACCGGGCTCGATCTTGTCGCAGGAGCAGATCATCACCGCGGCCTGACAGCCGTGGGCCTTCAGAGCCATCTCGGCGCCGGCCGCGACGATCTCCCGCATGGGCAGGATGTAGTGCATTCCGGCGCCCTGTGCGATGCCGTCACAGGGCGCGGGAACGTTGAACTCGATGGCCATGCCGCCGGCGGCGTCGATGGTCTCGCAGACCCGCCGGCCGACGCGACTGAGGTGGGCATGGCCGGGTGTGGCGGTGGAGTGCGAGTTGACCACACCGATCAGTGGGCCGGCGAAGTGGCCGTCGCCGTACCCACAGGCGCGGTAGAGAGAGCGGGCATAGGTATGCTCAAAGCCCAGAAGATTGCGCTTGGCGATGATGAGCCCTCCGGAGATACCATGCTCGGCCCGCAACGTTCCGCGAGCCATATGAAGGGATTTCCGCGGAGGGGACGAACTGACCTGCTGCCGCGGCCGTCCGGGGCGTCCTTACCGTCTTGTCTTCCCTCTGCCTGCCGGGCCCCCGAGCAGCGGCGCCGTGGCCGCAGGATGGGTGCAGAGCTCCTGTTCCGCCTCTCCGGGACCCCAGCGGCAGGCCACTAGGCCGACCTGTTCGCCGGCAGGCCCGGAGGGCCTCCCAGAGGTCAGGCGGCGGACGGCGTCATTGGCCAATCAGATCGCATGGTTTCCGATCAAATGAGGTGTTCTGTGATGCAATTGACCGGTGGCGAGATTGTCGCTTCTTGCCTGCAGCAGGCGGGCGTACCCTATGCCGTGGGCATTCCCGGCCACGGCTGCGTGCAGCTCGTAGATGCCATTCGAAAGACCGGGGCGTGCAGGATCATCCAGCCTCTGCACGAGAGCGCCGCGGTTCACCTGGCCGACGGCTACTACCGAGCCTGCGGGCAGCCCCTTTGTGCCTTCACCTCCATCGGCCCCGGGGCGCTGAATACCGCCATCGGTCTGGCCACCGCGTACGCCGATTCCACGGCGGTCTTGGTCCTCAACGGCGAGCCCCACGTGCACATGCTCGGGGTGGGAGTCCTGCAGGAGATCGAGCGCCACGCCGATGGGGCGAACTGGCGCGCTCTGGAACCGACCTGCAAGCGGCACATGCTGGCCGTGCAGGCGCGGCTGCTCCCGCGTATGATGGCCAGGGCCTTCAACCAGATGCTGTGCGGGCGGCCCGGGCCCGTGGCCATCGGTCTACCCATGGATGTGCAGGCCGAGGCCGTGGAGGTCGAGTTGCCCTCACTGGTCGACCGCCGCCCCCACGCCGTGGCGCAGCCGGACCCGCAGTCCATCGAGGAGGCCGCCGGCCTCCTGTACGAGGCCGAGCGGCCCGTAATCCTCGTGGGTGGCGGGGTGCAGTCCGCCAGGGCGGCGGACGAGCTGCGGCGGGTGGCCGAGCTCTCCAACGCGGCGGTGGTCAACACCATGATGGGGATGGGAGCCTTCCCCGCGGGCCATCCGCTCTATGCCTGGTGCACGGGCTCCAAGGGCACCACCGCCGGCCTGACCTTGACCCGCAGCGCCGACGTAGTCCTCGCGGTGGGCTGCCGCTTCGCCGACGAGACCACCTGCTCGTACCGCAGGGGCGCCGCCTTCTCATTCCCGCCCACCCGGCTGATCCACATGGACATCGATCCCCACGAGATCGGCAAGAACTATCCGGTGGAGATCGGAATCGTGTGTGACGCCAAGGCGGGCCTGGGGGCCCTGGCCGACGCCCTTTCCCAGAGACGCCAGGTGGATTGGGAGCACTCCGGCTACACCGCCGAGATCGGACAGCTCAACGACCAGTGGTCCGCCTTCTTGGCCGACCATCGCGATGATAGCCGAGATCCGATGGTGATCTCCACGCTCCTGCGTCAGGCCCGGGCGGCCCTGCCTCCGGAGACCATCGTCGTCACCTCCTCGGGAAATACGCAGGCCCAGATGATCCAGGAGTTCCCCTTCTACGAGCCGGGGACGTGCCTGACTACCGGCGGCTTCTCCACCATGGGCTTCACCCTCCCCGCGGCCATGGGCGCCAAGCTGGCGCTCCCCGACACACCCGTGGTGGGCATTGTGGGAGACGGCGATTTCCTCATGCACGTGCAGGAGCTCTCCACCGCGGTGAGGTACAACATCCCCATCGTGATGATCGTCGCCAACAACCAGGGCTGGATCTCCATCCGCGACCTGCAGATGGCCGCCTTCGGCGAACAGCACGCCTTCGCGACCGACTTCACCCTGGACGGCAGCCCGTACTCGCCGGACATCACCGGCCTGGCTCGAGACTTTGGCTGCTTCACGCGCCGCATCACCAGAGGCGACGAGGTAGAGCCCGCCATTCGCGAGGCCATGGACGCGGGCAGGCCGGCGGTGATCGAGGCCGTGGTCGACCGCGAATGGCCGCACACCGGCATGCCGGCCGTGGGCTGGTGGGACGTGCCGATCCCCCAGTACATGGAGGGGCGCCGGGAGTACGAGGAGGGCAAGAGCGAGCAGGACGTCTGAGGCCGGCGGGCGCTCACCGATCGCCCGCCGTGCCCGCGGGTCTCCAGGCCCGCACGGCAGGGCACGCACCCGCCGCCGGCAAGCACGACCGCGACAAGCACCCACCGTGCCCGCGGTCTTCCAACTCAGATTATGCATGAACGCATTGATGCCACATCCCGCCGCAGCAAAG
>Ga0334883_1000825_pt1 | contig 51346 bp, 48 predicted proteins | sample GraSluR1_MG_6_FD_207230 | JGI IMG/M metagenome (GOLD analysis project Ga0334883, IMG submission 207230) | Sludge microbial communities from methane-producing bioreactor in Wageningen University, Netherlands - Granular Sludge_09_05-R1 | ecosystem: Engineered > Bioreactor > Anaerobic >...
GTTTGAAGGAGGATGTTTTCATGTCGGTTAAAAATGCCATGACGGCAGAGTTTCTTCGTTCCGCTTACGGTGGTGAGAGCATGGCCCATATGCGGTATCTCGGATGGGCCGATAAAGCCGAAAAAGAAGGCTTCCCGAAGATTGCGCGGCTCCTCCGCGCGGTAGCATACGCCGAGCAGGTCCACGCAACGAACCATTTCGTCGTGCTCAACGGGGACGTAGCGGACACTTCCCTGACTGCCGGGGCTTTCTTTGGAATGAAGGACACCGCAGAGAACCTCATCGGGGCCATCGGCGGCGAGGAACACGAAGTGGACCAGATGTATCCTGTCTACTATGAGGCCGCGAAGTTCCAGGGCGAAAAGGACGCAATGCGGACCTTCCACTTTGCCCTCGAGGCGGAAAAGCTGCATGCCGGATTCTTCCGCCAGGCACGGGAAAAGGCACTCGAGAAGAAGGACATGGAGTTTGAAGCCATGTACATCTGCCCGGTATGCGGACACACCGTCGCGGATGAAGCACCTGACAAATGCCCGGTGTGCGGGGTCGCAAAGGAGAAGTACGTACGCTTCTAGGCTTCCGTCAAGGGGGAGGGACAGCGTGTTCCTCCCCCTTTTTTTCTTTATGAGGGGGTGATCCCATGGGATTCCTGGATATCATCGGACCGGTGATGATCGGTCCTTCGTCAAGCCATACAGCGGGCGCCGCACGCCTGGGCAGCCTGGCACGGGCATGTTGGGGAGATGCCCCCCTTTCGAATATCACCATTTTTCTTCGCGGAAGCTTTGCCTTTACTTCGAAGGGGCACGGAACCGACAAAGCCCTGGTTGCGGGGCTTATGGGAATGAGCCCAGAGGACGGAGGAATCCGCACCGCCCTGGAAACGGCACGGAAAAAGGGCTTTCCTTTCCGTTTCGAAATCGAGCAGATCGACGGTGCCCATCCGAACTCGGCACGTTTTTCCTTCACGGGCAGTGACGGGACCACAATGGATGTCATCGGGGCTTCTCTTGGAGGAGGAGCCGTGGAGCTCCAGGAAATCGACGGATTCTCAGTGAAAATATCCGGCGAGCAGCCGACGCTGATCTCATTTCACAGAGACGTCCACGGGGTGGTGGCCGCTGTTGCCGCCCTTTTTGCCGAGCGGAAGATCAACATCGCCTCAATGACGCTCCACCGCAGGGCCAGGGGAGGCCTGGCCTCCCTCGTGGCGGAACTGGACATGGAGAAGAACCCCGGGAGTGAACTTCAACGTGCGGTTGAAACGGCCCACCCCGCGATCATCAGGGTCGTTCCCCTGTATAGAGGAGGTAGGACGCCGTGAGATCGCTGAACGAAATTCTCGAGGGGTGCATGGCTTCAGGGCGCTCTTTCGCGGCCCAGGCTCTCGCCGCAGAGTCCGCAGAAACCGGGAGTTCCCCTGACTCCATACGGGCGGGCCTGGCCGGCCGGCTTAAGGATATGGAGTTTTCCGTCAAAGAGGCGGCATCGGGAAGCTGGCGGGGTCTGCTCGTTCCGGAAGAAGCGTTTCTGCTTGAAGAATACGGAAAGAAGGGAACGGGCTTCTCCAGCCCATTCGTCCTCACTGCGGCAAGGATATCCATATCAGTCGCCACGTATAATTCCGCCATGGGGCGGATCGTCGCCGCACCCACGGCGGGAAGCTGCGGCATTCTTCCGGGAATACTCTTCGCCTGCAGGGAACACCTGGAGACAGATGATGAATCGCTGATCGACGGGCTTATCACCGCTGCCGCCGTCGGCGAGGTTACAGAAGCGCGGGCGACCCTGGCCGGCGCTTCCGGTGGATGCCAGGCTGAATGCGGAGCCGCTGCAGCCATGGGGTCAGCAGCGCTGGTGACGATTCGGAGAGGATCTCCAGATGAGGTCTGCCACGCCGTCGCCCTGACATTCAAGTCGGTTTTGGGCCTTGTGTGCGACCCCGTCGGCGGGCTCGTGGAATCCCCCTGCATCAAGCGGAACGGACTGCTTGTCTCCCTGGGGACCCTTGCGGCGGATTTCGCACTCGCAGGCATGAAATCGCTCATTCCTGCAGACGAAGTCATCGATGCAATGGGCCAGGTAGGCCGCGCACTTCCGGAAACCCTTCGTGAGACCGGCCTGGGTGGCCTGGCGGCATCCCCTACCGGCAGAGAGCTTGCACGAAAGCTGCTCGACTGAAACAGGAAGGAAGGGCCTTCGCCCTTCCTTCCTGTTTCCTGCTTATTCCATCACGAGCCCCCGGATGTTGCGTATCCCCAGTCCCGGCCCTTCCGAGGGGACCACGGAGGATCCCGTATAGACCGCTCCCCCTTCAACGGGGTCGGATGCGCAGAGGATGGGCGGATCGAGGTCCGCCCTGGTGATGATCGGCAGGGCGGAGGCAAGGTGCGCCGCCGCCGTGACGCTGATCTTCGTCTCCATCATTGCCCCGATCATGCACTCCACCTCGCAGGAGCGTGCCATGGCGCATACGGCAAGGGCATTCCGAATGCCTCCCGTTTTCATAAGCTTGATGTTGATCAGGTCAGCGGCCCTCATGGAGAGGATGGTAAAGGCGTCCCGCGCCGAGAAAACGGACTCGTCAGCAAGTATGAGAGTATCGACGCTGTCGGTCACGTATTTCAGGCCTTCGAAATCATGGGCCTTCACAGGTTGCTCCACGAGCTCGATATTAAGCCCCTCATCCTCGAAGAACCGGATAGTCCTGACTGCCTGCTTCGGTGTCCAGCCCTGGTTAGCGTCCACCCGCAGCAGTATGTCCTTCCCCACGGCGGAACGGATCTCCCGAAGCCTGACCATATCCTTCGCCGAATCGGTCCCGACCTTGATCTTCAGGGCTGAATAACCGTCTGCAACCGCTTCCAGGCTGTCATTGACCATAACTTCAGGATCGTTGACGCTGATGGTGTAATCGGTCTCGACACTTTTTGCCGTTCCCCCGAGAAGGGCGTACAGGGGCTTTCCGAGGATCTTCCCCCACAGGTCGTGGAGGGCGATATCCACTGCCGCCTTTGCCGATGGATTGTGCACCAGAGCCGAGTCGACGATGTCAAGGAGTTCGTTGAAGTTACCAGTGTCCCTGCCGGTGAGGAGCGGACGAAGCCGCTCCTGCACCGCACCCCGGATGGCCCCGTTGGTGTCTCCGGTGATGACCGCCGTGGGAGGTGCCTCGCCATATCCGCATATCCCTTCGTCCGTCTCGACCGCCACCACGTTCGTGGTCACTTCTGTGACGGTCCGGAGCGCGGTCTTGAAGGGCTTCTTCAGCGGTACGGAGAGACTGCCCAGGCGTATAGTGCGTATCTTCATTCTAGGCTCCCGCCACCAGAGACAGCATCTTGGCGACGAAAAGACCTCCGGCAGTTCCCAGAACGTATCCCATGAGTCCCATGAGCACACCGATGGGAACAAGGGTCTCCTTGTAGGCCGCGGCAATGATCGGGGCGGCCGCTACGGCTCCAATGTTCGCAAGGCTTGCCACCGCACAGGTGAAGAGGTCGATCTTAAGGATCTTGGCGATGATAGCCATGAGAATCGCGTGAATGCCAAGAATAACGAATCCTGCCGCCAAATAGTACGGTGCGTCAGTGAGTTCCTTGAAGGAAGCCCTGGAAGCGATGAGACAGACGATGATGTAGAGCATTGTCATGGAAACAGCCGATGAACCCGGGATGCTGTTCATTGGCGTCATGGCGCACAGGATGCCGAAGATGGTCGCCAGGATGATAGTGACAGTGCTCACGGAGAGGAAATCGCTCTTCCCGAAAACATCCATAAGCATGGGGGAAAGGAAGGATGCCAGCCATGCAGAAATTGCGGAAACGATCAGTCCTGCGCCTACCAGGAGGGCAAGGTCCGCTGTCTCCATTTTCGTCCTGGTGTTTTCCTTCACTTCGGAGAGCATGAGTCCTACGGAGTCTATGGTAGAGGTGTCGGTCTTCGTCCACTTGTTGAAGAATTTCGCGTAGGGGACTGTGGCAAGCAGCATAATGACCCAGATGGAATAGTTCACGTTATCCACCAGCAGGGTGTACCCCATGGCGGAATCGTTGATCCCGAGGGCTCCCTGGATGGCAACCATATTTGCCGTACCGCCGATCCAGCTTCCGGCAAGGGCTCCCCACGTCTTCCATCCCTCAGGAGGGAATCCGTTCTTCATGAGGGCGAACATCACGACAAAGCCTATCATGATGGTCACCGTCGCCGAGAGGAAGCCGATGAGCATCCGGGGCCCGAGTTTCAGGATCTTCCGGATATCGCATCGCAGCAGCATGACGAAGATCATGGCGGGAATGAGGTTGCCCCGCACCACCTTGTAGGCGGCATTGACACTGTCCGTCCTCTGCCACAGGTCGAATGTGGCGAAGACCATGCACATGACGTACAGAACGACAGGCGTGGGGACATACTTGAAGAACGTGCTGTCCTTGTACTTCATCTCCAGTGTGGCAACAACTCCCGCAAAGCAGAAAAGAAATGCGACATAGGCAAAACCGCTGGTTATCACAGCAAAAACCCTCCTGAATGAAAGAATAAGATGATTGTTGATTTACTGCTGATCATGATACGCGTCATAAATGATCCGCCCGACGCGGGCGCAGAAGTTTACGCCGTCAGACCTTTCCTTCAGCCCTCCAGTAAGGACTGAAACCACTACCGGATTTTTGCCCCGGTAGAAGAAAATACCCGCGTCGTGCTCGTGCCCCGGCAGTTCACCGGTCTTGTGGGCAAGAAACAGCTCCACGTCGTCCACATCAAGCACGGGAATCATTCCGGGAAGCTTGGAATTGAGCTTCTGCACCGAGAGGATCTCCAATATGCGGTTCCTGGACGAAACCGGAAGGTTCTTCCCTGAATGCAGGGTTTCAAGCAATAGGGCAACGTCTCCCGCAGTAGTGTAGTTATCCTTTCCCGCTTTTTTTGCCTCGAAATCGAGCATCTTCCGGCCGAGAACGGTCCCGGTAAGCCCGAGTTCCCTGAACCCTCCGTTGATGGTATCCATCCCCAGCCTGTCGATGAGCAGATTCGCCGCAGTGTTGTCGCTGACGGATATCATGAGGAGGGCCAAATCATCCAGCCGAAACCGTCCCCCGGAACGGACCCGGTGAAGAAGCCCTCCGTCAACAGACACAGCAGAGGAAAAATCACACCATTCGTCAAGGTCGATCTCGCCGGCAGCATTCTTTGAAAAGAGGGTGTACAGGACTCCCAGCTTGATCAGGCTCGCGGAAGAAAAAACCTTCCCGGGATTATGCGTGACTTCCACCCCGTCAGAGGAACTGCGGACGACAACGCCCGCAGTTTCCGGAAAAGCTTCTATCTCCTTTTGGACAGCGTTCACCCAGTCCATTGTCAGACGGTTCCCAGCATCATCGCCCGGGCGATCACATAGATGACTGTGAACAGAACTATGAGCCATCCGTTGCACAGCATCGCCTTCAGGTCATCGGACTGTGCCAGCCCCATCTGCCCCTGCATATCCCCTTCCGGGATAGCGAAAGAGGTCATCTGTGAACCGACGAGCAGAACCACTGCCCAGATCGTCATGGGGATATTCAGGCTCTGCGCAAGGGGAAGGAACATCTTGTTGATGACTTCCGCCTGGGCTACGGCAGCTCCGGGAATCCCGAATACGCCTACCAGGGTCGAGAAAGCCAGGAACGCTACGGGGCCACCGTTTTCAACATAGGGTTTCAGCAAGGTGGCAAGGGCCTCGAAGGTGCCGGCGTCGGACATGAAATTAACGAAGGGGTCAAGCAGAACGAAGAAGAAAAAGAGCCAGATGAGACGCTTGGATCCTTCGAAGATCGTGTCCACTATCTCGGTCATGTTGAGCCGGGCTGCAAAACCCGTGAGCAGAGCTGTCCCGAGCATAATGGCAAGAACGAACGTGGATCCTCCCTCTATGGCTATTCCATAGCTGACAAGGGAGATCATGGAGACGAGGAAGACGATGGTCGCCCGTCTCACAGTGGCGGTGGGGGTCCATTCAACCTTTCCGGCCGCTGCCACTTCTTCCTCCGTGTAGTGTTTCTTCCCCTCCGTCACTTTCTGAACATGGCCTGCCCAGAAAAATGTCACGATCCACATGATGATGGATATGGGAATGCCTGCGTTGATGAGGTACTGGGGATATGACAGCCCCGTGAACTCCATGAGGGCAACAACCGGAGGCGTAAAGGGCCCGAGGAAAAGACCGGTTGCACCGGCGCCGTGAAAAAGCACACCCATAGTATTCGGAGTTATCCTGACTGAAGCTACAATGGGAATGAGGATGGGGGCAAGAATGGCGTTTCCTCCCGCCATAGTCCCGAGAAGGCTGACAATAATAACTGAACAGAACATAACGACGAAAAATGCGCGCTTCTGGGAATTGACGTTGAGCTTGCCTGTAACCATAGAGACGAGGTCATTGACGACCTGCGTCCGCTTCAATACCTCGCCGAGCCCTGCGCCGAGCAGGATGATGAGCCCGATGTACCCGAGGAACGAACCCAGGCCTCCACGAATGCCGGCTGCGACATCCATCAGGCTGTGTCCCCCGATAAGGGTCGCTGCGAGGATGCCGAGAGAGACCGCCACGATCTGGCCGTAGCGGGTAAAGCAGAAAATTATGTAGATCCCCAGGGGTACCAGCCCTAAAAGTATCGAATTTTCCACGATGATCCCTCCTTATTGTTTTTTAGCGCCCTGTTCACAATAAAAAACGGATATTTCTCTCCCTTTCCCCTCCTTTCATCCCATCCTGATGCAATACAGCATCATCCCTGTTTTCTATGGCCGCATAAAAAAAACCAGCAGCCTCCGGCGCATTGTCTGCACCGGTGACCGCTGGATTTCATTTTCTGCTGTCCGTGAGGAAACGCTCAGACGGACCGAAAAACGAAGCAGCTCGCTATTTCACTATTTTTTCGGAGCGGTTACTTCCCTGTATTTCTTGATGGCATCCCGGTATGCAGCGATAATCGCTTTCTGGGACGATGCAAAATACCGTGACTGCACCTGGGATACAATGAAGACTTCATCCTGAACAAGGTTCCTTCCCATAAAGAATCCGCGAATGAATCGTGCCGTGGTCTCCAGGGTGACCGATACGGCGCAGTCGATAATTTCCGCCGTCTCCTTCACCAGTACGAAGGTGATGAAAAAAGCCCCGAACTGCTGATTGATGGGATTAAAGCCTGTCGTCTGTGAGTTTCCCACCACGAGAATAGAATTCTCAGGATATTCAGCCATAGAGTTCATGATTTTATTTTAGCACAGACTGATGGCCTGCGTCCATCTTTTTTCAGTTTTTTTCATCCGCCCGTTACCAGGGGCATTATCTTGATATCGTCACCGTCGGCAGGAATGTAGGTCTTGCTTTTTCGTTCCCCGTTGACGATGGCGATGTAGCCCGCATGGGCCTCTTCCTCGATTCCGGCGAGCAGTTCGCCTATGGAAAGATCCCCCGGGGATACCTCCCACGGATCTGCCGCCCTGTACCGTTTGAAAAGGCCAAGCAGGTGGATTCTTGCCGTCATGGCTCCTCAATCCTCCTCACGGAAGGAAAGCCGCGTATTGCCCCAGCCCCAGCGCTTCAAGGCGCTCCCTCGTGGGAATGCCGTTCCTGTCCCATCCCCGGAGCTCGTAATAGTCATCGAGGATCCGGTCATGGGGAGTGGGGGCCTTCCCCGCCCTCGGGCCCACCATGGCGGGAACGGTCATCTTCAGGGGCAGGGTGTCGTCCTTCCTGTCCAGACCGTCACGGACATTGATGATCCTCTGGAGCTGCCATGCCCTTTCACCGAACTTCACAAACTCCTCAACAGGAACATCCTTCCCCGTCAGGTGCTTGTATCCGGTCTGAATCTCCGTCAGCGTCAGACCTCCGCCTCCCATCATAAACTGGCAGATGGTCATGCAGTTCATGAGGACGCTTACATCCTGGTGAAGCACGGCAGTCTTCGCCGCGAACTCCGGCGACTGTCTTTCATAGGGCCCGTCCTGGCCCAGTTCAGGGAAATATGCACCGAGGGCGCTTGACTGGGGGTTGCCCCGCTCATGGCAGGCACCCCTCGTACCGACAGCGTAGTTCACTCCCAGGGCGTACACTGCGCGGGGATCGTGGGCCGGATAGTCCATGTTTTTCACTTCCACGGTGATTTTTTCCGCATCCTTCCCCACTATTTTCGCCGCTCCCCGGATCCCTTCCCGGAACCATTCGCCCATGCCGGTCATCGTACCGACCTGTTTCACAAGGGTGAGCAGCACGTCAGGATCGCCCCAGTTTAACGACGATCCGCCCGTCTCTTTCTGCGTGATCCAGCCGTACTCCCAGCACTCCATGAGGAACCCTATCCAGGCTCCGCAGGAAATTGTATCGATCCCCATGCGGTTCGCCATGTCATTGGCCTTCGCCACGGCGCCAAGGTCCTCCACCAGGAGATTGCTTCCCATCATGGCGATAGTCTCGTACTCGGGGCCGTTCCCCTCCAGGACCGTTCCATCAGGGTATTCGAACCGGATGTGGCGGTGACACCCGACAGGGCAGTTGATACACGGCAAAGGCTTCACGTTCAGATACTCCGTGTAACGGGGAGCACCGAGCAGGTACGCCCCCCTCTTGTTCTCGTCCCCTTTCCAGTACTTGATGGGGGTATCGCCTATCCCTTCGAGGGGAACGATGACCCGGGGCGTTCCATGGGCCCGGAACTTCTCCCCCTGGCTGTAGAGCAGCTTGAAGGTATCCTTGGCGAATTCCGCCGCCTTTTCCGGGTCAAAGACTGGAACTTCCTTCGTTCCCCATGCCGCGACAGCTTTCAGGTTCTTGGAACCCATGACCGCCCCCGCGCCTCCCCGTCCCGCGAAGCTGTGCCCGTCGCATGAGACGCAGGCTATGGGGTGAAGGTTCTCGCCGGCAGGCCCGATATTCAGCGCGTTGATACGCTTGTCGCCCAGGTCCTCTTTTATGAGCTCTCCCGTTTCAATGGTATCTTTCCCCCACAGGAACCCGGCATCGCGGATCTCGGCGCCGTCATCCTTTATAAAAACATAAACTGGGCTGTCGGCCTTTCCTTCAAACACAACGGCGTCAAACCCGCACTGCTTGAAATAGGGCGCCCAATGGCCCGTACCCGCGGATTCAAGGAACGTCCCTGTGAGAGGCCCCTTTGTTATCACGCTCCACTTGCCGTTGCCCGGGAACTTTACCCCCTGGAACGGCCCCACGGCAAAAATAAGCTTGTTCTCCGGGGACAGTGGATCCACTTTCGCAGGAGTTTCCTCGAGAAGGATTTTTGCGCCGAGCGCCGAGCCTCCCAGCAGGAGGCCGAACGTCTCCTCAGGAATATCGTCAACCCTGCAGACCCTGTTCGTCAAATCCACCCGAAGCAGTTTTCCCCAATTACCGAACATTGCTCCACCTCCCTGGAGAGAAGAAAAAAATCATCTGAAAAAACATTGTACACTACCATAGATTTATAGTGTATATTCAGCGATGCTTCTTTGCAAGCTTTCACGAAGAAAAACGCCTCTCCCGGCAAAGAACCGGGAGAGACGTTTTTTTTATAGAAGGAAGCATCAAAGTCTTTGGCGGATAGTATCGATTACGGTACCATCCCGGTACTCCACGATCCCAACAACTTTTTCTCCAAAGGGAGGAGTCCCCGGAACACCGGTTAGTTCCTCGGCCATTTTTTTGAGGTCCCCTATTTCCACAAGGGGAATGCCTTTTCCCCTCAGATTATCGAAAAGATCTTTTCTCTGCGGGTTGACTGCAACTCCTCTCTCCGTAACAACAGCATCCACCGTATTTCCGGGAGTCGTCACCGTCAGGACCCTGTCCACGACCATTGGCATCCTTCCCCGGAAAAGAGGCGTCACGACAACTGTCATCGCGGCACCGGCAGCGGTGTCCATGTGCCCCCCGATTCCATGAAGGAGCACCCCGTCCGATTCAGTGTTCACGTTGACGTTGAAATCCACGTCCACCTGGGTAGCCCCAAGAACGGCAACATCGAGCATATCAACAGAACACCCCTTGGACGCTATATTTGCATAGAAAGAAGCGCTCATCTCCGCATGTCCGGAATTGGAGGCCAGGGAAGCCACAGCTTCAAGGTCAAAGGATTGAACATCCAGGAGTGATGCAAAAAGCCCCTCTTCAAGCATTTCCACGCTCTGGCCGGTGATGCCGCCGGAAATAAAGCTCCCGCGTATCCCTGCAGCTTTCATTCTTTCACGGATGAAAGCTGATGCGGCCAGAGATATTCCTCCAGCCCCCGCCTGTATGGAGAAGCCGTCCAAAAAGAGACCGCTCTCCTCCACAACGTTCGCCACCTGTTGGGCGATGATGAGCCGAAGGGGATCACGTGTAACCCGGAGCGTTCCGGAGACTATTTTTTCAGGAATTCCGATTCGTTCGACCGGCACCACCCAATCCACAAGAGTTTGTGGAATAGAGAAGGGGAGAGCCGGATAGGGAACAAGGTTATCGGTAACTGCAATAACTCTGTCCGCATACCGTGCATCAGTGAAGGCGTACCCCAGGGAACCGCACGCCGAAGGTCCTGAAATTCCGCTCAGGTTCCCCATGACATCAGCCATGGGAGCTGCAAGTACAGCTATATCAACGTGCAGTTCTCCCGACTGCATCGCCCTTGCCCTGCCTCCATGGGAACGCAGAATGACAGGGGAAGAAAAGAGTCCTTCAGAAGCCGCTCTTCCAACCGGGCCGTTGACGCTGCCCTCAATAGACCGTACCACACCGCTTCGTACATAACGGAGAATATCCTCGTGCACCGGAAACAGCGCCGAGGGAGCGAGAACAAGATCCTTCAGCCCCATTTTTGCAAGAACATCCAGAGCCATGTTTACAACCAAGTCTCCATCCCGAAGATGATGGTGAAACGATATGGTCATTCCATCCCGTACTTCCGCCAGCCTAAACGCCTGTTCCAGAGAGCCGGCTATCTTGCCGCGCTCTCTCTTCTTCCGGATCGACGAAATATCTTTCTTCTCTCCGGTGAAAAAAAACTTCTTCCGGCTGTCTTTTTCCATATTCATTATGGTCACCCTTCTATCAAAAGACATCCGGCCGCTTCGGCAAGAGCTATTATCTTCTGCGCCCTTGCCACGACTGGGGCATCTATCATCCGCCCGTCGAGAGCAACGACCCCGGCTCCTCTTGAAGCAGCTTCATGGTAAGCCTTCATCACTCTCTTTGCGAATTCAATTTCCTTTTCCGAAGGAGTAAACGCACTGTGAACCACCGGTATCTGCCTCGGATGAATCACCGATTTTCCGTCAAAACCAAGCTGTCGCACACGAAACGCTTCAGCGTACAGGCCGTCCATGTCATTCACATCGCCGAAAACACTGTCAAGAGCCTGCACACCGGCGATTCTCGCCGCAACGATAACCTTTGCACGGATATCGTCCAGTTCATGTCCTTCTTTCGTCCGTACTGCACCGATATCGGCGGTGTAATCCTCCGCGCCGTAATTGAGAGCCGCGATCCTCGGGCTGGCTGCTGCAATCTCTGAAAGCTTCGTGCCTCCGGAAGCCGATTCGGTGATCGCGATGATCTGTACTGTTCCCGGTTGTATTTCGTTTCTCGATTCAAGCTCGCTCATAAGTGCATCGGCCTGTCGTACGTCTTCAGGGCTCTCACACTTCGGAAGGCGGATGGCATCCGGGGCCAGGGGGATGATCTCTTCGAAATCATCCTTCCCGAAAGGGGTGCACAGGGCATTGACCCTCACAGTGACCTCGACTCCCCGGTATCGTATTGCCCGGAGCGCATTTCTCACAAGAATTCTTGCGGCATCCTTCTCAGATACGGGAACTCCGTCCTCAAGATCCAGTATGATGCTGTCCGCGCCGTATACTGAAGCATTGGCGAGCATTCCGGGGTTTGTACCCGGAATGTACAGAGAGGTGCGGCGAAGTCTTCGTTCCGTCATGTGTTCACCTTCTCCCGTACATCCCCTGCCAGAGCCCTTCTCGCGGCGGTTTCCACCCGAGCGCGAAGAGTACAGTCCAGAGATCCGCGATCCTGGATTTTCACGAATCCACGGGAAATTCCAAGCGACTCCAAGGTTTCAATAACTGCCTTCTTCATCTCAGTGCCGAATGATGCAATTGAAGGACTATCGATCTCGATTACTATCTCTTCTTTTTCAGATGAGATAATCACCATTACAAGAGCATCGCACGATTCAAGAGAACCTGCGACCCCTGTCTTTTCGCCCTGCATGGATGCACCTCCGTTCATGCGCCGGCAGGTGTTGATTTTTTCTGGAACTTAAGGTTATACAGGATCACCACTCCGAGAAGCGCAAAACCCGTCGCATCCGTTGCTACACCAGGGAAAATAAGAGAAATTGCTCCGGCAAAAGCCAGCAAGCGTCCCCAAAAAGGAACCGGTGCCGCCAGGTATCCTTCAGTCGCTATGGAAAGGCCGAACACGCCAATAATTGCCGTAATTATGGCAAAGATGGTCACCGGCCAGCTTTCCACATTGGTGAGCATGATCTCTGGCGAGTAGATAAACACGAATGGGACTATAAACCCGGCCAGAGCAAGCTTTATAGAGGTGAATGCCGTTTTGTTCGGATCTGATCCTGCGATACCTGCGGCAGTATATGCACCAACACAAACCGGCGGAGTCACCGACGAAAGGACTGCGAAGAAAAACACGAAGAAGTGGACGTCAAGCGGACGCCCTCCCAGAAGGATGAGAGCGGGAGCAGCAACGGCACTTGCCATAACATAGCTCGCAGTGGTCGGCATACCCATTCCCAGGAGCATTGAAAGGATCATTGTGGAAATAAGCGTGAGCAGAAGATTCCCTTTTGTAAAACCAAGGATGACGTCTCCCACTTTCAGCGCTATTCCCGTAGCTCCCATCATTCCTATGACCACTCCGACGATAACACATGCAATTGCGACAGAAAGAGCACTTTTTGACCCCTCTTCGAGAGTGGCGATAAAAGATTTGATGTCAAGCCTGTCTTCTTTCCGGACAAAACTAAGAAGAGTCGCAAGGACAATTCCCCAGCACCCGGCGTACAGGGGATTGTAGCCCTGGACGAGAAAGTAGATGATCCCGAAAAGAGGTATGGATTTATACCCGCTCTTGATAAGAACGTCTTTCACCCGGGGAAGTGCATCCTTTGGCAGTCCCTGCAGGCCAAGCTTGGCCGCCTCCAGGCTCAGGCAGCACCATATACCCCAAAAGTAAAGAATTGCAGGAACAACTGCCGCACTCAACACCTTGAGGTATGAAATGCCAAGGGAGTCAGCAATAATGAACGCTGCAGCTCCAAGGACGGGAGGCATTATTTGTCCTCCTGTGGATGCCGCCGCTTCAACAGCTCCGGCAAAATGGGACTGGTAGCCGATCTTTTTCATGAGAGGGATCGTAAAAGCACCCGTGGTGGCAACATTGGCCGAGGTACTGCCGCTGATGGTTCCCATAAAGGCACTTGACACAACCGCAATCTTCGCAGGGCCTCCCTTGAGGTGCCCCGTAAGGGCCATAGCCAGGTCGTTGAAGAACTGGGAAGTACCCGTGGAACTGAGAAACGCTCCGAAAAGAATGAAAAGATAAATGTACGTTGCCGAGACACCTGTTACCAGGCCGAACAAGCCGTCCGTCGTCAAATAGAGTTCTTCTATAATTCGCGGAATTGACAGACCAAAATGTTTGAAGGGCCCCGGCATTGACCTCCCATAGTAGGCAAAAAGAATGAAGAGGGCGCAGAAAATGGGAAGGGGATATCCCAGGACTCTCCGTGCAGCCTCGAACACAAGAAAAATCATGGTCACACCGAGATAAATCTCGTACTCGGTGTACATTCCCGCCCTGTTCGCAATGTCCTCGTACATTACGTATACATAGACTGTGCAGACTGCTGCGGCTGCTGCGAATACCCAGTCGAAAAGACTGGGACTGCTTTTGGGAGAAGTCTTCCACATGGGGTAGAGAAGAAAGATCAGCGGAAGAACAAACGCCAGATGAAGACTTCTCTGCTGCATGGCAGGCAGCACGCCGAAAAAGGCTGTGTAGAGCTGGAAAACTGCCAGCGTCACCGTGAGGACCGTAATAAGAAGCTTCAGGTTTCCCGAGAAAGAACGCTTCTTGCCGGACGATGTTTTTTTCTCCTGAGTTACGGGAACAGTGTTATCCATTATTTCCTCCCTGAAATCCCTGATATCAAAAGACGGGAGGTAGACCGATCCGTCAGGACCGTCTCCCTCCCGCCCCGTCAGGCAATGCTACTTCGTGAGCAGACCTGCTTCTTCGTAATACTTTCTTGCACCCGGGTGAAGAGGCACAGCCATACCGGCGAGAGCAAATTCAAGGGTCGTATTATTGAAATAGTTCAGCCTCTCCCGCAGGAATTTCGTGTTGGTATGGATCATCTTGGTAATCTTGTAGATTACTTCTTCGGGCATATCCTCATAGGTGAGGAGTGATCCCACTGCGCCGACAACCGGGAGGTCTTTGTCATACCCCTCATAAACGCCCGCCGGAATCACAACTGGTGCGTAATGGGGAAACTTCGATACGATCTCCTTGATCTTTTCCGGGTCGATGCCGATCAACCCGACTTTGCCCGAGCGGATCATGTCGGTGACCTGGGCGTTAGGTGCGTTGGTTGTCCAGATATGAGCCTGGGAATCTCCCACCTTGAGGGCCTCGGCAACTTCTGAACGGCCAAATCTTTCGATCCTGACGTCGTCATCTGTAAGCCCGTATACAGACATCATTTGCCTGACATTGATCTCAATCCCCTGTCCGACTGAACCGTAGTCGACCCTTTTGCCCTTGAAATCGCCTATGCTCTTGATTTCGGCGTCAAGGTTCACGAGGATATGCGCAGGCATGGGGTAAATTGCCGTTACATAACGAAGACTCTTGATGGGTTCCTTGAAAGCCCCCGTGCCGTTCCATGCATCGTTCACCGTAGAGGACTGCACCATTCCGAGCTCGACTTCCTTGTTGCCCAAGTTGATGCAGTTCTTGATCGATCCGCCGGTGACGGCTGTGAAGTTTATGCTCTTCTCAACCTCGGTCCCAAGCTGGGCGATGGTATTGCCTATGAGATAGAACCCTCCACCTACGCTGCTCGTTCCGATACGGACGAAAACATCATCCGCAAAAGCGGGAGCTGCTGCCAGACATACAAGAACCATAACTGCAAGTATTATTTTTTTCATTCTCCATTCCCCTTTCATATCTGATAAATTCTTTATTTCAAGATCATTCTTCCTACAAGCTCTTATTTTTTTCGAATACTCTCTTTCATTATGGGAAGAGCTTCCGTCACCATTCGTGTTGTATCCTCATGGAGTTTAAAATAATCGTCTCCTGCTGCAAAGAGCATTGGCCTGTCAGTTTCGGCTGCCCATTTCTGTATTTCTTCTGATTGCACAGCTTTACTTATCCCTTCTATAAGGATAGCTTTAACATCCTCGGGAAGATTCGGAGGAGCGCATATCCCACGCATATTATAGATGGCTACCTCCGGAAGCCCCATCTCTGAAAGCGTCGGATAATCTTCGTAGGGCGGGAGGCGGCTGTCGTTCAGTGTGGCTAGAACTTTTATTTTGTCGTCTGCAAGCAAGCCTTTCAATGCACTATAGCCAGCGATCCAAAATGTCACGTGCCCTCCGAGAAAGGCCGCCTTAGAGGGGGCGGTACCGTCGAAAGGGACAATTCTGTGCTTCAGTCCACCAAGGGCAAGCTGAACACTGCCCAAATGACCGCTGCTTCCAAGGCCCGACACGGCACAGGAAATATCCTCTTTTTTCGAGGCTTCGAGAAGATCCTGGAATGTATTGTAGGGAGATTCCTTGAGAACAAGAAGGTAGCGAGAGTCTTTTACAACGTTAACAAGATAGGTAAATTCATTTCCCTTGTACCTTCCGTTGTACAAAAACTCACCCAGCTGAAGCGCAGGCTGATTGTTGTAAAAAAGAGTGTGACCGTCCGCGGTTTCTTTGTACATTTTGTCGTATGCAATGCGCCCTCCTGCTCCTGTCATGTTTTCAACGACCACGGGCACACCAAAATGTTTCTCCATCAGGGGGGCAACCATTCTGAGTTCTACGTCACCAGCACCACCCGCCGCGAAGGGATTCACTATCCTGATGGGCTTACCATCCGGGAACGCTGCGAAGGATGGAGCAACAAACAGGAGCAACACAAAAAAAGCGTAAATACAGATTCCTGAACGTCTGAGCATCTCGATTTACCTCCTCCTTAGAAAAACACTGTTTCTCTTGAATGAACACGCTGCCGGTAATTTACAGTTTCTTCTTGAACCGGTTGGAAGGATCTCATTTTTTCTAAAAACCTCCATGCGTTTTAATGTAAGGGACCACACCTCCTTCTTTCAGTATCTCCACCATTATTTCAGGGAGAGGCGTAACCGCCAGTTCTGTTTTTTTACTTAGGTTTCTCAGTACCTCTGACCCGATATAGTATTCGAGGACATCGCCTTCATCAATTTGGCCGGTATCACATTCGACCACGGGAAGCCCTATATTGACCGCATTCCTGTAAAAAATGCGGGAAAATGTCTTTGCCGCAATGAACAGAACACCGGCTTCCTTCAACGCGACCGGAGCCTGTTCTCTCGAGGATCCGCATCCAAAATAGGTTCCGGCCACAAGGATTCCGCCTCTGCTTATCTTCTTCCCGAATTCAGGATCGAGATCTTCCATTGCATGATCGGCAAGATCCCTGACGTTCAATGTTTTCGTGTGTTTGCCGGCAATAATCAAATCGGTGCTTATATTATCACCGTATTTTACCGCATGTCCCTGCAGTTTCATCGGTATTCCTCCAATTCCCGGGGATCTGTTATCCGGCCCTTGAGAACAGATGCAGCAATGGTCGCAGGTGACGCCAGGTAAATAAGGGCTTTGTTGTTGCCCATCCTCCCTTTGAAATTCCGGTTTGAGGAAGAAAGAACCACTTCGCCGTCGGCAGGAACCCCGCCGTGTGTTCCCACACACACGCCGCATCCCGGGGTGAACACAGCACCGCCAGCCTCTATAAGCGACTGGAGCACCCCCTCCTCCATGGCCTTCAGCATCACCTGCCTGGAGGCAGGCGCAACTATCAGCCTCACGCCGTCTGCGATCTTTTTGCCTTTCAGTATTTTTGCAGCTTCACGCAGGTCTTCAATTCTTCCGTTCGTACAGCTTCCAAGGAAAGCCTGGTGAATTACCACGTCTTTCACTTCGCTTACGGGACAGACATCATCTACTGCATGAGGTCTCGCAACCATCGGAGAGAGCGCATCAAGGTCTATCTCAACATTCATAAGGTATTGGGCATCGTCGTCAGCGCAAATCCCAAGGTCAGGGCTGCAGGGAAATCCGCATTTAGCACCCATCTCAACCACCATGTTCGCAATGGTCAGACGGTCTGATAGAGACGCTGCATCGATCCATTCACCATAGAATTCGATGCTTCTGTAATTCGCACCATCTGCGCCGATGACACCCGCTGTTTTGAGAATAACGTCTTTTGCCGAACATCCCCGGCAGAGTGAACCTTTCAGTGTCACTTTAATTGTTTCCGGAACCTTGAACCACGATTTTCCTGTATACATTGCCGCTGCCATATCCGTAGAACCAACACCAGTGGCAAAAACCCCAAGAGCTCCATAGGTGCATGTATGAGAGTCGGTTCCAAGAGCAAGTTCGCCGGGTTTAAGAAACCCCTGCTCTACAACGATCTGGTGACATACCCCCTCCCCGCCTTCTATGAATTTTATGTTCTGCTCTTTTGCAAAACTGCGCATCATAGACTGTAGATTTGCTATTCTTTCGTAAGGAGCTGGGGTCGCATGATCAAGAATAATCACCATTTTAGACGGATCAAATATTTTAGTTCCTCCCATGTTTTCAAAAGCCTTTATTGCCATGGGAGCTGTAGCATCATGGCTCATAAGGAAATCAACCGAACAGAAAAGGATGTCTCCTGCCTTAACAGGCTCACCTTTTTTTACAGAATGATTCTGCAGTATTTTTTCAGCAATTGTGTTTCCAGACATTTTTACACCTGCCCTTCCAAAAACCCGTCACATGTTGTTCTCAATAAATGTGGGAAGGTACTTCTTTTCCATTTCGCGGAAATCATCGTACCCTACCAGTTTCCTGAAATCAGAAAATGCACAGACAAGATCGTTCCGTCCAACAGCCACCCTGTCGTCCCGTATTGCTTCCAGATAATCCATCAGGCCCTTGACTGCAGCGAAAAGAGGACCCACCGGAATGCTCACCCTGGCAACCCCAATTTCCCGGAGTTTTTCTATAGACATGACCGGGGTTTTTCCGCCCGCGACAGCGTCAAATATGTTGATGCTCACCGGGGCTTTGATTCTCGCCACGGCTTCCCGTATCTGGTCTTCAGACCGGGGAGCCTCCAGAAAAATAAGATCCGCCCCTGCTTCAGCATACGCATTTGCCCTATCTATTGCACTTTCAAAACCTTCAACAGCTATTGCATCAGTGCGGGCATTGATGATGAAATCCGGATCAAGCCTGTCTCTTACATCTTTGCAGGCCTTAACTTTCAACGTCATTTCCTCTTTTGAAACAAGCTGCTTGCCTTCCATGTGTCCACATCTTTTGGGGAAAGCCTGGTCTTCTATATTCATTCCAGCTGCTCCTGCACCAATGAACTGCTCAGTAACATACATTGCCGAAATTGCATTTCCAAATCCCGTATCCGCATCTACAATGACTGGAATATTAACGGCATCAATAACATTCTTCGAAAAATGCAATACATCGGCAAAAGAAAGGAAGGCCATATCAGGAAGGCCGAGATAACTGGCAGAAAGTCCGAAACCACTCACCTGGAGTGCTTTAAAACCATAATTTTCAATCATCTTCGCGGACAGGGCGTCATGTGCCCCCGGACACACAAGGGCAGAACGCTCGTTCAGCATCGCTCTGAGTCTGGCTGATCTTTTCATTGTCATACCTCCTCAATATTCGGTACTTCAAAAAACTTCAACTGACGCTTATTTTATGGGAAAAAGCAATCGGCTTCCGGAAGTCTTTTCCGGATTAATTCGTATTCCTCAAGTTTTTCCGGATAAATCCGAAAAAGGGATAGATAAGTGAAAACAAGGTTATAGCAAGAATAACCTTTGAAATAGGGCTTGCCCAGAAAATTGAATAGGAACCGCCGGAAAGCATAAGAGACTGATGGTATCCCCGTTCCATCATGGTTCCCAAAATAATGGGAAGCAGCAGGCAAATGATAGGGTATTTGAGTTTTCTCATGACAAATGCCAAAAGGCCGAAGATCATGGTTATAACAGCATCTCCAATATTATTTCTCATTGCATACGACCCTATGAAACAGAGACTTACTATTATAGGAATGAGAAAACTGACATTAACTGAAGTTACCTTTACCAGGTATCGGACTGAAAGTATTGTGACAAGGAGCATGAATATATTGGAAAGCCCAAGACCAAAAAAGAATGTGTATGTTACTTTCCCATATGTGGTAAAAAGAGCTGAACCCGGTATTAGTCCGTGGATCATAAGCGCTCCCATAAGAAGAGCCGCTGAAGAACTCCCGGGAATACCCAGGGTTAGGGTAGGAATGAGAGAAGTACATGTGACTGCATTGTTCGATGATTCCGGGGCTATAACGCCTTCGGGAGCTCCGGTACCGAAAAGATCAGGATGCTTTGACCTGGCCTTTGCTGCAACGTATGCGATCAGATTTGCCGCACTTACACCAATACCGGGAAGAGCCCCAATTACCGCCCCTATCGCAGTTGACCGGAGAAGTGTTCCCGGAAAACGGAAGGTTTGCTTGAAACCTTCTTTAAGTCCGCCTTTAGCTTCAAGTGAATTGGAAATGGTACCTCCGCTTTCCACAAAAACAAAAACCTCGGATATCGCAAACAATCCGATAATTGCCGGTACCAGTTGTATCCCGTCCTCCAGGTACGGTAGGCCAAAAGTGAACCGCAGTGCCCCTGAAATAGGATCATATCCTATCCCTGAGAGGACAAGGCCTAAACCAAGAGAAATAAGCCCTTTCACCACAGATTCTTTTAGGACTGTAACAGAGATGATAATAAAAGTGAAAAGTGTAAGCAGAAAAAGTTCTGCAGGACCAAATTTCAGCGAAATCTCCGCCAGGGGTGGAGACAGGAAAAAAAGCAGAAGCAATCCTGCAATTCCTCCCACGAAAGAAGCCATAGCTGCAATTCCGATCGCTTCCATTCCTCTGCCTTGCTGTGCCATTGGATATCCATCAAAAGAAGTTGCAGCAGATGCAGGCGTTCCTGGTGTATTCAGCAAAATTGCCGAAATCGATCCTCCGAACGTCGCTCCGCAATAGACAGAACCCAGAAGGATAAGAGCACCTTCAGCGGGCATCCAGAATGTGAATGGGAGCAGGAGGGCCATGGTCATCGACGATCCTATGCCGGGAATGGCGCCCATTACTATCCCCAATGCTGTTCCAAAAAGAGCATAACCTATGTTGAACGGCGCTAAAGCTGCCAAGAAGCCTTCGTACATCATTGTCTGCACCTCTTAAAAACCTATCATGCTTTCCGGAAGCGGCATCCGGAACCCAACAACGAAGACCAGGTAAAGCAATGCAACATAAATCGTAGTAATGATGAGAACTCTTCCAACTCTCTTCTGCCCCATCCAAAACATGCATAGCGGTACAAAAATAATGGTTGACAGAACAAACCCGATCAGAAAAACACCGGCCGTATAGCCTGCCATCAGGAAAATGAAAGGAATAGACCTTTTATGTATTTTGAGAATGTTACCGCTGAGGGAATTCTTCAGCCAGATTTGCCAAAGCCTGAACATGATGGATAACAATGCAAAAACCGCGCATATATTCGGTACGCTCCTCGCGATATCACTGTATTCCTGAGAAAGCACAAGGAATAGAACTGAAATACTTCCAACCGCCAAAAGAAAAAACGTTTCCGCGTATTTCATTCTGATTTCCATTCCAGAACCTCCTTTGCCCGTTTTCTCAAAGCGATTGTTCAGGCAGCAAACTAATCCAGATTGGGCCAGAATATTGCAGAAGACCTGCGGAATCAGCTGTAAAAACCATCCACAAACTCACACTTTTTCGTTTCAAGCTGTTTCATGACCCAGCTTCTGTCAGCCGTACCGTTGATTGCGGCCTGAAGCTTCCGCTGGTCGTTTTGCTGGAAAGCCTTCACTGCTTCAAGCACTTCTCCTGCGTCCTGCCTGGGAATGACGATGACACCGTCAGGGTCACCAACGATGATATCTCCAGGATTAACATGCACCCCTCCGCATGAAACAGGGACATTCACCTCTCCTGGCCCTTCTTTGTAGGGGCCGCCGGGAGTCGACCCCGTTGCGTACAGTGGAAGAGATCCACTGTGGATCTGCAGAGCATCCCGAATGGGAGCATCAAGCACAAGACCGGCGAGTTTTTTTCTCTCGCCGTACCGGTACATGATCTCTCCAAGGAGCGACCTGTTCCTGCCTCCCTCATTGGCCACAACAATTACGTCACCTTCCGAAGCCATATCCAGAGCCTGGTGGATCATCAGGTTATCCCCGTAGCATGTTTTCACGGTAAGGGCAACACCGACCATGTTGCATTCTCCGGGTTTTGTCATGAGCCTGATCTCCGGGAACATGGCATTATGGCGTCCCATGCAGTCCGCGATGTTGGCTGCCGGTATCGTCCGGAAGCTTTCCACAAGTTCTCTGGGGGGAAGATTTCTTTTCAGATAGACGCGAAATCCTACTGGCATTTTCGAACCTCTCCTCGTTTTCAGGGAATATTCTTTTCAGCAGTGATTCTTTCTTTTCCAGATCTCGTAGACCTCCGGCAGAGTTTTCGGAGGGACGCCTCCCAGCTCTTCCCTGGTGCCGAGAGCTGCAGACTTCTTCAGGCGATTTACGATGGCCTGAGCCATGATGGGTTCGATCCCCAGATCTTTCATGAGATCCATGGATTCCCCTACTTCGAAAGCCCTTCGTTCAGCATGCACAAGATCGGCGGCAATCATCCGCTGTGCGGTGTTCTGGAAGGGAACTTTCAGGGTTTCCGCAATGGATTCCAGGACGATATTCTCTGCGCCGCTTTTTTTCGCAAAAAGGAATGTCTCTACGAGGAGTGCCTCAAGGCCTTTCATAAATACGCTGCGAACAAGCTTGATGGATGAGGCTGCACCTGCAGGCCCCTCGACAAGCTCGATCTTCATGCCGAAGGGAGTCATCATTTTCGCCCATTCTGCGGCACCGCTTCCCGATGCGATAATGGGAACGGTATGTCCGTACGTGGGCAGGGGCCCAAGCATCGCGCCGTCAGCGAACTTGATTTCCTTTTCACCGAAGAGCTCTTCCATTTTCTTTTTGGCTTCAGGCTTCGCCGTTGAGACATCAACAAACAGCCGCGCAACAACAGAGTGACCGAGAAGTTCCTTCACGGCTTCAAGGGAATATTTTGCAGGAAGGGCTGAAATAATCACATCAGCCTGTTTCAGCATTTCCTGAAGCGATGAAACAAGCTCAACGCCTGCTTCATCTGCCCTGGCCCCGATAGTCCGGGCAAATGAGCCGCCGTCCGCAAAGGCTTTGTCATAGCCTATGATCCGGCCGAAACCTGCCTTTTTCAGACCCTGCGACATGTAATATCCCACTTCACCGAATCCGAGAAATCCGAGGGTCATAGCTGTCAAACCTTTCTTCCCCGGAATCTAGTCAACGAAGGTAGGGAGGAAATCCTTTTCCTGCTCCCTGAACCCGGGCACACCCACAAGGTCCTTGAACTCGTTGAATGAGAAGACGAGGTCCTTCCTCTCGGGGGCAAGCTTGCCTCCCTTGATGGCCTCGAGGTAGTTGAGCACTCCGCGGGCCGCCGCAAACGTTGTCCCCACGGGAATGCTGATCCGGGCGACTCCCATGGCCGCAAGTTCTTCGACCGTGAGAAGAGGCGTCTTGCCTCCCTCGATATTGTCAAAGAGATTGATGCTCACCAGGCCCTTTATTCCCTTGACCGCCTTTTCGATCTCCTCAACGGTTCGGGGTGCTTCCACGAAGATCATGTCGGCACCGGCCTCAATATAGGCATTTCCTCTGCGGATCGCCTCGTCAACGCCGGAGACCGCTATGGCGTCAGTACGGGCATTGATGATGAAATCAGGGTCTAGTTCGTCCCGGACCTTTGCGCACGCCTTCACCTTGAGGACCATTTCCTCCATGGGGACAACGGTTTTGCCCTCTATATGGCCGCAGCGCTTCGGGAAAACCTGGTCTTCGATATTCATTCCGGCAGCCCCGGCCTTGATAAACTTTTCCGTGACCCTCATGGCATTGATGGAATTGCCGTACCCCGTATCCGCATCAGCCATTACGGGTATATTCACGGCATCCACGATATTTCGTGTGAATTCGAGAACTTCCGTGAAGGAGATGAACGCCATATCAGGAAGACCCAGCAGGGACGCCGCAAGACCGAAGCCGCTCACCTGGATCGCCTTGAAGCCCGTTTTTTCGATGAGCTTTGCCGAGATGGCATCGTGAGCACCCGGTACCGGAACTGCTTTTCTCTCCTGGAGCAACTGGCGGAGCGCTGCGGATTTCTTCATTTTTCTGCCTCCATTATTTTGAAAAGATCAGGACATACTTTCATATTGTGGAAGTACATTTCATATGATGGTATAATAATATTACACTGTCAGTGCGTTTTGTCAATGCAAAATATTTTCCGGAGGGGTGGATGAAATGAAAGCTAGGGCGGAGGACGGATCCGCATCGTTGAAGAAGGGATTATCGGCACTTTCCTGTTTTTCCTGGTCAAGAACAAGCCTCACCCTTACCGAGATATCCAGGGCTCTTGAAATGCCTCTCCCGACAGCTGCCCGTATATTAAAAGCCCTGGAGGAAGAGGGGTTTCTCGAACGGGACAAAAGTACAAAACAGTATCGGCTCGGGTTCAAATGCTACCTTCTGGGATCCATCGCAAAAAAAACGGGCATACTGCGTTCGCTGGCGCTCCCCTACATGGAGGAACTTAAACGAGTGTTCAACGAGACTGTGAATCTCTACATCAGGGAAGGAGACTTCAGGATCTGCTATGAACAGGTTGAAAGCTCCCTGAATCTGAAGAGATCCGCAAAACTGGGAGACCGGTTCCCTCTTTGGGCAGGCGCTTCCGGAAGGTGTTTTCTTGCATTTATGAGCAATGAGGATGTGGAGAGGATCATCAGTCAGGCTGAAGCGCTCACCCCGAACACCATTCTCGAAAAAAACCGTGTCATGGAAAAAAACAGTGAGCTTAGAAAAAGAGGGTACAGCTTCAGTTTATCGGAACGGGAACAGGGAGTTTCATCCGTTGCCGTTCCCATATTTGACGCTTCCATGCAGCCCCCTGCCTGCATGACCCTCTCCGGGCCGACAGCGAGATTCACCGAAAAAATGATTGGGGACCTTATTCCTGTGCTGAAGAAGACATGCCTCGCCATATCCCTGAAACTGGGCGCAGAAAGAAGCGAGCTCTCTTTCCTTGAAACCCGGGGATAAAGGAATTCACTTTTGCTTTTCACTGCGGCTCGCCCCCCTTTTCTGCGACCAGGCAATATACGCTGCACGAAACGCACGTCCATTCATTCCGTAGTGTTCCCGACGAGGAAATGATTTGCGAAAATCCGCCTTGCGGACAGTTCACGACCAGTTCGGCCGAAAGCGGACGGCCATGGCACCGGTTTCATCTTTCTGCACAAGGAAGGACCCTGCAAATTTCCCGGAACTGTTCGGGTACTCTTTCCGGCAGAAAGCTCCCCGTGTTTCTTTCCGGAGAAGACTGCACTTCACCAGAATCCGTGCCGTCAGGGTCATGGAGCGGAGAGCGAAAAACCCCGGAAGATCTCCGGCATCCTTTATTCCCCCTGAATCAAGCTCTCTGAAAATCCTGTCTATCTCTTTTTCCGCTATTTTCAGGGAGGACTCGCTCCGGACGATAGAGGCACGATCCCACATGATCTCCCCCAGATCCTCCTTCAGCCGTGAAAGAGGGGCACCGGGCCCCTTGGGCAAGACTGCCCCGGGGACGTCGGATAAGGAAAGAGGCTGCTGTTTTCTGAAAAGGGTCCAGGCCGTTCTGGCGGCTATTTTCCCGAAAACGGCCGCTTCCGCCAGGGCAATGCCTGCGAGCCGGTTCGCTCCGTGAAGACCGCCGGCAGCTTCCCCACAGGCAAGAAGTCCATCTACTGAAGTGGCGCATGTTTTGTCTATTGCGATCCCTCCGAGGTAAAAATGGGCTGACGGGGCAACGGGGAGCAAATCCTTCTCCATGCTCAGGCCATACCTTGAGAGAACTGCTGAAAGCTCGCCGTACTTGAGTTTCAGCACATCTCCGGGGATTTTGGAACAGTCCGCAAAGACAAACCGGGGATTGCCCCTTCCTTCGTCGATCTCCTGTTTCACCGCCCTGGCCATTACATCCCTGGTGGCGTGATTGCCCTTCTGGCTGTACCTGAGGAGGAACTCCTCTCCTGAAGCGTTCCTGAGCACTGCACCATCACCGAAAAGAGGATTCGAAACGGGGATCCTGACCGGTTCATACATCATGGAAGGATAAAACTGCACCATCTCCATATCCCGCAGGGCAGCCCCCGCCTCGTAGGCAAGGCCGAAAGAGTCGCATGTCACATCCGACGTATTGTTGTTCCTGGAGTAGATCCCGGCTCCTCCTCCTGCGGCCAGGATAACAATTCCCGTCCGGCAGAGAAGGATCTGTCCTGTGCGATCCTCCCATGCGAGGAGGCCGCAGACAAGGTTTTCGCGGGTCAGGATCCTGAAGACTGAAGTATCCTCCTTAAAGACAACACCCATTTCCGCCGCCTGCTTCAGAAGAGGAAGGGTCAGTGCAAGGCCCCGGTTCATGTAGGGGTATCCCCGGTATTCCGAAGGAAAAGATCGGGGAACGCTGTGTCCGGGAGGATGCTTGACCATGGGGTTTCCTCCGTGTTCTTTGAACTCGACCCCGTACTCCTTCAGCATGCTGAATGCCGAAGATGATTCTTTTGCAAAAACACGGCAGAGTTCATGATCACTCATCCCGCCGCCCGACTCCAGGAGATCATCCTCCAGCAGCCCCGCGGAATCGCCTGACTTCGCACCTGTGTTCAATACCGAAAGAGCGGCCCCCGACACGAGGGTGTTCCCGCTTTTCCCTGCCCTGCTCTTGCAGAGGAGGGCTGTATTCAGCCCGGACTTTCGTGCCTCCAGGGCAGCGGTCAGACCGGCCAGCCCTCCGCCAACTATTACCACATCAAAGTTTTCAGTTTTCATAAAGAGTAAATCATCTCCTGCCTAGAGTTCCACTTCCTTTGACTCGAACACCCGGACGGTTACACCACCGTCAAGGAGGTCTTTCCGGGCCTCCCTGGCCTCGCGAATATGCTCTGTCTTCAGATGGGCCCTCAGGGCATCCAGGCTTTCCCACTCCTCGAAGTACATGAGAGTGGTGTCGTCATCTGAACTCTTGAAAAGGGTATAGCTGATGTTTCCCTTCTCTTTCCTTGTGAGCCCGATGGCCTTTTGGGACATTTCGACTATTTTATCTCGCATTCCGGGTTTTGCAGTAAATTTTGCACTGACGATGATCATGAGTTCTCCACCTCCAGAAGATTTTGATGCCGACCTTTTGAAACCCATTTCGACAAAACACCATACAGTGTGTTTATTATACCCTTTCGTCCCCCTGTATCCGCGCCCCCGAGTAAAATATCTGATAACGCGAAAGGGTTTAAATTTTCCACTATTTGTGGTAGGGTGGATTCAAAGGTCTCCAAGGGGTGAGAAGATTGAAAAGGAAAAACCTCATAGTGACAGCCTTCCTTATGCTTATGCTTTTTCTTCTTCCGGGAACCCTGTGGTGCGAATCCCTCGAACAGGTCATCGATCAGAAGATCACACTTCCCGGCAAGGGGAAAACTCCATACAGCATAAGAGAACTCTTCATGGACATAATCGTGGGTTCGGTAAGCTACCAGCTGAACGACGGCGGACTGTCGAGCTTCGCCATGTCCTCTCCCGGCCTTGCAAAAGGCGCAGCTCTCTTTCACTTCGAACAGCAGAGGAAAATAGCGTACAAAAATTACGAACGGTCCATGGAATATGGAAGCGATGCCGACCGGAAGTACTACGAAGGAGTCATTCAGCGTCTCGAAGCTGCAAAGGTCTGGATCTCCACCGGAAACGGCGCTCCTTTGAGGGCTGCCCTGCAGGATCGGCTGAAAGGAACGGTTCCTCAAAAACAGTCTCCCCCATCCACTGTTTCAAAAGGCTCTATCATGGCTGCAGGAACGATAACGAACGGTGTGCGTGGAATCCCGCTGCGGGATAACACTGTAGCCCTTTCTCTGGGTTTGACACCTCACGGGATCCCCCGGTGCAGGGGCACAGTGAAAATAAAGATCGTGAACTCCACGCATACGGACGAGTGGGTAGACTATTTTTTCGATCTTCATCCGGGAAGTCCGCGAGGGCAGGATAAAAGCAAAACCTTCACCGTTTTTCCTTCATCGTGCTCGTGGGAAGGGAAGGGAGAAATAACCATCCGCATGAGCGGCCGCTCGTGGCGGGGACAGGTACGATGGCAGGCCATGGCTGCGAACGGAACCGTAACAGGATCGGTATGGGGATTCTGGAATGAGATGTCAAACAAGGTACCGTTTGATTTCATTATGGCGATGATCCCTGATGAACTTGTCTTCCGGACAGAGTATTACAATTCTCCCCGGGGAAGCCGCCTTCCTCCGGAGAAAGAGGGAGGGGATGATTTCTCATGAAAAAAACAGTCCTCCTGGTGTTTCTTATTTTCTCCTGCGTCTGCGCCTCCTTCCCGGCGGAAGGGGCGCCCCAAACGGCGGAACAGTTGTATGAAAACGGAAGGCGGTTCGAGTACGGAAAAGGCGTCTCCAAAAACGATCCAAAAGCGTTGTCGTTCTACCTGAAAGCTGCTGAAGCGGGCCATGTGGAAGCACAGGCCAAAACAGGGCTCTTCTTTGATTTCGGCAGAGGGACAGGAGAAAATGTAAAAAAAGCCGTTTTCTGGTACGAAAAAGCCGCAAATCAGGGACATCCTGTTGCTCAGTACAATTTAGGCTGTATTTTCTGGAACGGAAGAAAAGGAGTGAAAAAAGACGGGGAGAGAGCTATGAACCTGTGGTTCCTCTCTGCCATGCATGGTTACGGAGAAGCACAGCACAACCTTGCAACCGTCTATCTCAGCAGGGGTGAACAGGAACCTGCCGCCTACAAAAAAGCCTTTTACTGGTATTACCAGGCTGCGCTCCAGGGACTGCCGAAGGATCAATGGCGGCTGGGCATGCTGAGGGAAACGGGCAAAGGAGTCGAAAAAGATTTGAAAACTGCGGTTTTCTGGTATAAAAAAGCCGCCGCGAAGGGGCATGGGGAGGCAAAAGCGCGGTTGAAAAAACTGGGGTACTGACGAAAACAGTTCCTTTAACACCGGGATCGGCAGTTTCCATTGACGGAAAGAGGGTGAAGACCATGAATATCAGGGGAAAATGGTTGAAGAAAAGTGTCCTTGCGGCCTTTTGTATCCTTCTGGGATTCGGAACGGGTAACCGCACGGTTTCCGCGGAAACGACCCCTCCGATCGGTGTGCACGCTGATATGAATGTGGAATGGTACATTACCCGAAAAGATACGAGGTACGAGGGCCGGCTCAATGTCAGTGCCTACGGCATAATGGAGCGCACCTACGGAAAAGGAAAGCAGAGAGAAGGCCCGGCCGCGGACGCGGTGGCAATGTATCTTCCGCAGACAATGTGCATCCGCTATACCTATGATGAAAAAGAGTTCTACATCGGGACGATCCATCCGGGCGGTTGCAAGTCGCGCCTCCGGAAAAAGGTTACCGGGAACTTTTCTTCTGAGGAACCCCAGGGAGGCTCTCTTTCAATAAACAGGATGTCGTCGATGACTGATGCCCTTGCAAAAAACATATCCCCGAAAGGGAAGGAATTCGCTTCGCAGCTGCTTCAGTTCTACCAAAGAGAACCGGATTCCCTCAGTCTATCGGTCAAGGGCCCGGCGAAACTCAGAATATCGAATAAACTTACCGGGATCCGCATCCGGGCTGGAAAAACCTGCAAGGTCGAAAGTTACGAAAAGGCGGTTCCGCTGTTCGCTATTGGCCTTCACCTGAAACTCCCCGCGTCCGGAAACGTACAGGGGAGTCATGAATGGTCTACAGAAGGGAAAGGTGTCCCGATATATTTCGATGTTTCCCTTTCAGACGCCGGTGGACCGATGCAGGAGAAACCGGCAAAAGGAGGAAGCGGCAAAGTTACGTACGGGCAGTCGCCTCGTTCTGAGGAAGGAGCGGCCACCGTGTCCTACTTCGTCAGCTGGAATATCGGGGAAAACGTGAAGAAGCCCGTTGACGATGACTGTGAAAAAATACGCAATCAAATCAAGTGGCTCGAGAAAGTGATAGAGACCTACGAGGACGAGACGCTCAGGGATTGGGCAAGAACATTTCATGGGGATGGACCGTTAGGGATGAAAGAGTACCAGAAAGAGGTAGAGCGGGAAGTAAGTGAAGCGTTCACTGATACGAAAGGCAATCCTGCCGGGATCCATTCGGAATTCCAGACGAATCCCAATTGTACAACGGATGACTGCGGGGCCGGCGAGAATGCGCCGGTCATAGGCGGTATAATTGACGGAGAAAGCTTCCCGATAATGGAATTCGATTCTGATGGCGACCTGGTCTCAGCGGATGACGACCTGATGAATTATTTCCGGGGACAAAACGACGGGTTCGACGGCATAATGGACCATGAAAAACAGCATGTGGATGATCTCACCAGCATGGGATATCCCAAGTCCATTGACGAGTGGGCTGAATTTGAAATACGCGGTTTTAAGCAAGAACTTGAGCACTATAAACGGCAGCTTATGGAAAAGGACTGTGAACCGGTCTTCTAAAACGCTAAGGGAAGATTCTCATTGTGAAGGAACACAGGAATAATGGACAAAGGAGATGAAGATCATGCACTGTAAAGCAAAAAGGATTCTGTGGGCGTCGCTGATTCTTGTTTTTCTTCTTGCCGGTGCCGCATTGGCCGCTGAATTTAGCGCGGACATGGTCATTACCTCGAAAATGGGACAGGGCGACCTGACCGGCAGGGCCTTCGTAAAGGGAAATGCCCTGAGACAGGAGCTGGACACCCCCATCGGAGTGCAGACCACCATCATCCCTTCCGGGGCAGCCGTGATGTATGTGCTGCTCCCGGGCCAAAAAAAGTACATGGAGATCCCGAACACCCAGGTCACCCTGGACTCGTCGGAAGACCTGGAGGCAAAGATGGCGAACCAGGGAAAGGTGACGAAAAAGGGTTCAGAGACCATCGAGGGCTATTCCTGCGACGTCTATTCCATCGTTTACAACGACAAAAAACTCGGTGAAGGTACCATATGGGTCTCAAGCAAACTGAACTATCCTCTGAAGATTTATACCCAAAACCCCCAGGATACGGCCACTATAATGTACAGGAATATCAGGGAAGGGAAGCTCGATGAGGGGATGTTCTCAATTCCGCCGGGGTACACAAAGTTCTCTATGTGACACCGCAGCTGAACCAGCGAAGAGGTCTGCCCCGGCAGGCCTCTTTTTTATCTCAGGCACTGCAGAACACCAAGACTCCAGGGGCATGAGCCGCAGGTCAGCCGGTTCCCGAGACAGTCCTGTTCGAATTCATGGCGTTCTATATAGTCGCAGGGGGCCAGGCTGCAGTTTCCGCAGTGGGGGAAGGGGTAGGTTCCAATCTCGCGGCGGTATTCCAGAAATTCCCGGCCGTTCCATATATCGAGCAGCGGCCGTTCATTGACCGAGCCGAAGGAAAGGGCATCCACGGGCCTGACCCGTCCATCAGCAAAGCTGGTGAAGGAATGCCACAGGAAGTAGCAGGGATGCACTGTTCCCCAGGCAGAGATAAACGCGCTCCCTTCCTCGATGAAGTCGCATCGCCGCTTCATTTTCGGACTGAGGGCAGGCAGTCGGAGGTCGATACCCCTCGCTTCAGCCAGTGCTTCGCTTTCCCTGAAGAGTTTTTCCATCCGCACGAAGCGGTCCTCGTCATAAGCCACGAGGTTCGGGATATGCTGCGGCAGCCCCTGCTTCGAAATCTCGGCCACCACGTTTTCCATGAAAACGATGATCTCTTCCCGGCGTTTCACAGGAGCGAGATGCCACTTGGCCGTATAGTACTCCGAAAGGTCCAGCCACTGTTCTGCGGCTTCTTTCCGCCGTCTGCGAAAGAGGGCAAGAGTCTCGTCCACGTTGGGGTCGTATGCGACTGCAGCAGCCGCTTCCTCCCTGTAGGGAAGGATGTGGGTGACGAGCAGGAATTCGCCTCCCCGCCCCGCAACCCACTCGATGACCCTGGGAAGCTCGTCCAGTGTATCCCTTGAAAGGACCAGTTCTGCCCCCCATCGGAACCCGTTGGCCCCTACCTTCTTTTTTGCCTTCTCAAGTGCATCGGCTGCACGGTTGACGTCATCGGTCTCGCCCCCCTCGCGCATGGAGCGGAAAAGAGCCGGGTCGGCTGCATCCACCGAGATGCTGATCACATTCGTCCCTGCGTCAAGAAGCGAACAGGCCCGTTCATCGTTCAGAAGAGTCCCGTTGGTCTGAAAGCCGATGGATGCACTTTCCGGAAGATGGCGCCTTGCCGTCCGGACGAATTTCTCCAGCCCGGGATGCAGCAGCGGTTCCCCAATGCCGTTGAGGATCAGGGTCTCAAGGGTAGAAAACGCCGGTATGAGTCCCGCGAATGTCGCTTCGGAAAGAAAATCATCGGCGATCCCCGGGCCTGACTGCTTGACGCACATGGCACACCTCAGGTTGCACGCAGTTGTCACCTCGACAAAGAGCTTCGATGGCCAGGGTCGCTCGATGGGAAGGATATTTGGGTTCATCCGACTATAGCCTGCTCCCGGGTCTCGTAGCCGAATCGCTTTTTCAACCGCCATACCAGCTTGTAGACAGGCGGGATGGCCAGCAGCGCCAGCACACCGCCTGCAATAAGGCCTCCTATGGCCACGATGGCCATAGGCGAACGGAAGGAGCCTCCCGCACCCACTCCCATGGCAAGAGGAGTCATTGCGATGATCGATGTGGCGTCGGCCATTATAATGGGGCGAAGTCTCACCTTACATGCTTCAATAATCGCGTCGTCCGGTTCCATCCCTTCCCTGCGGGCTATCTCGGCGTAGTCGATAATGACAATTGCGTTGTTTACCACCAGACCCACCAGCATGATGACACCCATGAGCCCGTAAATTGACATTGGTGTATCAGTGAGGATAAGCGCGGGCACCACACCGATAATGGAGAGAGGTACGGTAAGCATGATCACGAAGGCAAAGAGGAACGATTCGAGGATGGCGGCGATCATCAGGAACGTGAGCAGTACCGCCAGGCCCAGGGAGAAGCCCAGGGTGCCGAAGTTGTCCTGGATGGACTGGATCTCTCCCGAGTAGGTGAATCGATAGCCGGGAGGAAGGGGAATTTCCTTCAGCCTCCTGTCGATCACCTGGTAGACCTCGCCTACAGTTGTACCGTAAACGTTGGCATCAACGGTGATGGACCGCTGCCTGTCCTTCCGGAGTATCTGGGTCGGCCCCATGGTGTCTTTCAGCTCCGCCAGGTCCCGGAGGGAAACGAATCCCGCCGAGGTGGGAAAGGGAAGGTCCGGCAGCTGGAATGGGCTTGACACATCTTCAGTGCGGAGCTTCACGAGGATGTCGTACTCCTTGCCACCCTCGCGGAAAACCCCTGCCCTGAGTCCTGTCACGTACCCCCGAAGGAGGTCTGAAAGGTCCTCGGAACTGAAGTTAAGCCGCCCCATGCGAAGCCTGTCCGGGATCATCCGGATCTCCGGACGGCCCGTCCGCCAGTCCAGGTCTACATCCACCACGCCTTCCACTTCCCGGAGCATGGCCATGACCTTCATGGCGGTGTCGTTTAAAACATCTACTTCATCTCCCCGGATAACGACCTGGATCGGCTTGCCCCGGACGCCTCCCCTTCCTCCTCCTGCCGTTATGCTCGACTTCATATCCGGCAGCGCAGCCAGCAGGGGCCGGAGCGGCGCAGCGAACTGGAAGCTCGAGGGCCTCTCGGGGGTATCCTCGAGATAGACCCTCACCGTGGCCCGGTTCAGGCCCGACCGGGAACCGCTTCCCCCGATGACCACGTCCACGCCCTTCACGTACGGCTGCTCCATGACGTGTTCCTCTACCTGGCGAACAAGCCTGTCCGTCATGGAAAGGGATGCCGAGGCTGATGTCTCCATGGAGATCGATACCTGCCCCTCGTCGGAGGAAGGGAAGAACTGGAAGCCTATGCGGCCCATGATAGCCACGGAACCGGCAGTCAGGCCGGCAAAGATGATTATGGCGAGAAAGGGGTGTCCTACGGCGCCTTTCACCAGTACGTGGTGGAGCTCATCAAAGCCGTTGTACAGCCACTGCCACCACCCGGTGAGGAAGCGGCTGAGCCTTGAAGGCCCGGAGGAGCTGCCGATCCGTGCGGCAAGCATGGGGGTGAAAGTGAGGGCCACCCACAGAGAAAACAGGGTCGAAAACACCACCGTCATGGCGAAGGGGTTGAACATCTGCCCCATCCGACCTCCGGACAGGGCGACCGGTATGAACACTCCCAGGTTCGTGGCCGTAGTGGAGAGCACTGCTATGGCGATCTCCTTTGTTCCGCGCTCCGCCGCCTCGAGAGGATGATAGCCCATCTCCTTGTAGCGGATGATGTTCTCGATGACCAGGATGGAGTTGTTCACCAGCACCCCGGTGGAAATGGCCAGTCCCAGGGTGGTCATCATGTTGAGGGTGTATTTCGCGAGGACCATGGGCATAAAGGTGGCGATGATGGCGGTGGGCATAACGATGGCTACGAGCAGTGTCACCGAAAGCCGCTGGAGGAAAAGGAAGAGGATGAGTGCCGTGAGGGCCGTTCCCGTGATCATGTCCCGGAACACGTTCCAGATGGAGTCGGCGATGAATTCCCCGTCGTCGAAGGGAATGGACATGGTGAAACCGGGCGGAAGAGTGGGCACGATCCTGTCGAGCATCTCCCTGACACCTCTGCTGGCCTGTACCACGTTCCCGTCGGGGATGGACCTCAGGGTAAGTATGAATGAATCCTTTCCCATGTACCGGGCAATCCTCCGCACTTCCGCTGTTCCATCGGTGACGGCTGCAATGTCGGCGAGACGAACGGACACGCCGCCTGATAGGGGAATCTGGAGTTCCTCAAGCTCCCTCACGGTGGCAGACTCACCCACCACCCGGAGGATGGATTCCTGGTCCCCGAGGGAAATGCGTCCCGAGGGAGAACTGTAGTTTGCGCTTTTCAGGATGTTGGTCACCTGGCGGATGCTCAGCCCCAGGCTTCCCAGTGCCACTGGGTCCAGCTCCACCTGGATCTCCCGGGTGAGCCCTCCGTAAAGAGATACCTCGGCCACGTCTACAACCTGGGAGAGCTGCATCTGTACCCTGTCCTCAAGGATGTCTTTGGCCCTCTGCGGCGGAAGTGTGGTGTTGAAGACGATCCCCATGAAGGAGCGGGCGTTAACGTCAAACTTTCTGACTACCGGGTCCTCCGCGTCCTCGGGAAGATTGACTGTCCTCACCCTGTTGGCGACATCAAGGGCGGCATCTGCGAGGTTCACGTCAGGATCAAACTCCACGAAAACATAAGACATCCCTTCAAGAGATGTGCTCTCGATCCGTCGTACTCCCTGGATCTGGCTGATGGCATCCTCTATCGGTTTGGAAACAAGAGTTTCAATGTCCTCCGGACCTGCACCCTCGTACTCTGTGCGCACGGAAACAAAAGGCACTTCTATCTGGGGAAGAAGAGCCACCCCCATATCCTTCATGCCCGATAGTCCAAGCAGAACGGCAAGGATAACAATGACCAGTGTCAGCACCGGCCGCCGGATCGAGATGCTTATGAGGTTCATGGGCTATTTTTCTCCCGAAGAGACCGGAGCCGAAGCTGTGTCCTTCGACGGTTCAGCCTTCCCGCCTCCCGGCTTCGGAAGGGATCCGTTGGAGATGGCGATCTTCGCCCCGTCGTAGAGACTCGCTGCGCCGGTTTTCACCACGCGGTCGCCCGGCGACAGTCCTTCCGGCACCTCCACGTATCCGCCGCTTCCTTCTCCGGCCCTGATATCTCTATGGACCGCCACATCACCCGATACGACAAACACGTACGGATTTCCGTTCTCCCGCAGAATAGCCTCGTAGGGCACGGCGATGGTATTGTCCCGGCGGACCATTCGGACCTCCATCCGAACGTAGTCACCCGGGATAAGTTTGCATTCCGAGGGAAGCCGGACAATAGCCCGGAAGAAACCCGTAGCGGGGTCTGCCTCGGGATCCATGCGGAAAATTTTCCCCATGGTCTCCCCGCCCCACGGTGCCTTGACCATAACATCCATTCCGGGAACGATAAGACCACGAATTGTGGGCGAAATCAGCATTTCCACTTCCCGGCGGTCGAAATCGGCAACTGCCAAAAGTTCCCTCCCCGGCTCGGCGAATTCTCCCTTCTCCGCCGACCTTCGAACCACAATTCCGTTCAGGGCAGACCGTATTTGCGTCCGTGATACGGTTGTCCGGGCATCCCTCAGTTTCGCCGACTCGTCCTTGAGCTGCACATTGGCCCTGTCAAGCTCCTGCTTCGAGGTGCCACCAGCCTTGAACAGCTTCTGAAGACTTTCATAACGGGACTTCGCGTCTTCATAGGCAGCCCGCCGAGCACTCAGAACGGCAGCCTGGCTTTCTTTCGCAAGGGAAATGAGTACATCACCCTTTTTTACCGTGTCGCCCACTTCGACGTTGATTTCCTCTATAACTTCCCGCGTATGGGAATTCACTCTCTGGACCTGGGCAGAACGAACGGTGCCGTAAAAGCTCCGCCAGATTTCCCATGTCCGCGGTTTCACCTGGTATACAGTAACTGTGATCCCGGAAGGGGGAGCGGGAGGTTTCTGCTGCGCTCCCGAGGGCACGGCAAGGCGATAGCCCAAAAAGCCGAGCCCCGTCAGAAGCAGCGCTATCCAGATCAGTACGTTTGCCTTTTTCAAAATCTCCATGGAGTATCCTCTTTCATCATAAGGATTCATTAGCACGGTGCCTATTCTATCCTATAAGAGTCCCGTTTGCGTACTGCAAATTACTGAAAATACAATCTTCCGGCTGTATTCCGCTTTCAGCTGGCGATCAAGATAACTTGACTCAGCCTCCTTGTCCGGAATCATTTTCTTGCCGGGAAATATCTCTGTTATAATACCCTCCAGGGGTGATGAGAATGGATGAAAGAAAGTATGCGCGCAAAGGGTTCGCCTGCCCCCCGTGACTTCTCATCGGACTCGTCGCGGCGGTCGTCGCGGGTATTTCGTGGGTTGTGAAGTTTTTCAGGGGGTAGAAACCCGGATAAAGATCGGTCCCGGATATCCGGGACCGATCTTTACTGAAAACCTTCCCCGTCTTTTTGAAAAACCTGTCGGGAAAAAGAGGTGACCAAACGTCGGGGCGGAGGAATGTTTTTCCTCCGCCCCGACGACATTCTAACTGTTCTCCTCTGCTACTTCTGCTGCCGCAGTATTCTCCTGAGGACCTTTCCCGTGCTCGAGAGCGGGAACGCTTCGATGAACTCAATGCTCCTGGGCACCTTGAAATGTGCCAGGTGTTTCTTACAAAAGTCGATGATCTCCCGAGGCGTGACCTGGGCCCCCTCATGGAGGCGAACGAACGCCTTCGGGACCTCCCCGTTCACCGGGTGGGGCATCCCCACCACCACTGCCTCGGAGATGGCCGGATGAGTGTTCATTATGGCTTCAACTTCCTGGGGATAGACATTGAATCCGCCGACGATGATGATGTCGGTCACCCTGTCCAGGATCCGCAGGCAGCCGTCATCCTCCATTTGAACATAGTCCCCCGTGTTGAACCACCCGTCGGTAAAGCGTTCGGCGGTCATCACGGGATCCCTGAAATATCCCGACGTCACTGACGGCCCCTTTACCCAGAGTACGCCCTCGCCGCTTTCAGTAACATCTTCGTTCCTGTCGTTAAGAAGTTTCCATTCGTATCCCCGAACGATCGGGCCCACGGTTCCGAGCCTGCGCTCCTTGTAGTTCCGGTTCACCGCCACCACCGGGGAACACTCTGTAAGACCATATCCTTCGATGATCCCCATGCCGAATACATCTTCCACCTTTCCGTCCAGCTGGACGTTCAGCCTGTCCCCGCCCGTAACGATCATCTTGAGATCCACGGGCATGGGTGCCCCTTTGCCGGCGGCCACGGTCATGAAATAGAGCATGGTTGGTACGGCCACTATCACGTTGGTCCCGGATTCATGGATGGTCTTCATGGCCTCCACCGGTGGAAGGAACGACGCAAGGATGGTCTGGCGCAGTTTTTTAACCAGGGGCATCAATCCGGCGACGGTGAAACCGAAGGAATGGAAGTTCGGGAGCACGTTCAGAAGGTTATCACCCGGGGCAAGGAGATTCAGCGATTCATACATCACAAGGGAATTGTCGAGAAGATTTCCGTGGGTCAGGGGAACGGCCTTGGGCATTCCCGTCGTCCCCGAGGTTGCAAAGATGACGGCCAGTGATTCGTCCTCCGGCGTAGTTTCCCGCACCGTGAAGGCCGGAAGCGGCGTCGACAGCGAACCGGCTACGATAACAGGAATGCCCTTTTCCTCCAGTGCTGTCTTCAGTTCCTCGAGCCCCGGAGCTGCTACGACGGCACACGGCTCAATAAGCTGCAGCGTTCCAATGAGCGAGGGGAGCCCCGACTTTGCGTTCAGGGGAGAAATCGCCCCCCCAAGTTTCCATGCCGCAAGGGAAAGAGCCAGTACAAGGGGTGAATTCGGCAAAAGGACAGCGATCCTGGAGCCCTTTGTGAATTTCGCCCCGGCAAGGATCCTCTCCGATTCTTCCACAAGATGCAGAAGATCCGAACAGGTCCACCATTTTCCCTCCCACCAGAGGCAGTCTTTCTCCTGTTCCTGGCGCAGATTGGCCAGGATTATCCGTTCAAGCCTCTCCATTTGTTTTTCTCCCTTCGTTTTCGTCTGAGAGTGAGGTCAGATGTCAATCACCTGTTGGTGACACTGCTCTATTGTAAATCAAAAAAAACCCTCCGTGCGAAAAAAACACGGAGGGCCGGCAAAAAATACAATAAATTACTCCTCTTCCGTATCCGCCTTGAAGATCCTGCCGCTCTCCGCTTTCATGGCGGAAAACGCCATCTCGAGTATCTGCCCCATTTCCTCCGCCGTCTTTTTCCTCTCTTCACCGGAACCAAGGGCCAGGAACCGGCGCCCCTTCTCCTCCAGATCGTCCACAGCGTTGGCAATGCGATCCTCGCTCTCCGACCCGCCGATACTTTCGGGGTCGCTGAAGCGGATCGCCTCCTCCAGATCTTTCAGTCCCTCGATCGTTCCGGATACCATATCCCTGTACGCGCAGAGGGACATCTCCTCGGCGAGAGATGCTATCCTCGTTGTCAGCACAAAAAGCCTGCTGCGCCTGAGCGACGTATCGGTATCATCTTCGCCCGATGAAAGCGAGAGAACAGAAAGCACTCCCCCCCCGACGGCTAGAATTAGAAAGCCAAGAACGTGAGTTGTAATGTACGCAGTTTTCGACAATCCCAGCCAAAAGTCGGATACCGCCGTATTAACCAGGACAAAGGCCGTGTAGAGAGCCGAAGTAGCGGCCGTCTCCCTGAGCAGCGAGAGCGGGATCCGGCCGTTCCTCCCCGCGAGCAGGTGAAAAACCATGTAGACCAGGTCAGCTGCAAGGACGATGAGTATCACCCACAGGGACACTCCGAAATTCTCTCCCCTCTCCCCGCCGGGCACCAGGAGAAGCATGGCGGCTGCCGATCCGGCGAGAACAACGGAAAGTACCGCAAGAAGTAAAAAACCCTTCGTTAACATTCTGTTCATCAGATCGTACTCCCTTCCCGAACTTCGGGGCAGACTGCCGTATTTTTCCCTTTTTCTGAAACGTTCTTTCTGTCGTGTCAAAACCGAAAAAAACATGGAGCTGAAAATATATGCTACCATATCTTGCCGGAGATGGAGCAAAAAAGATTAGAAAATCCGAAAGGAATGGTATCAATGGACGAGCAGGTGCTGCTTTCCCTCATACAAAAGGTAAAAAATGGTCTTCTGGACGAAAACGAGCTCGTGCGGCAGATAAAGGCAATGCCCTTCCGTGACCTGGGCGAGGTAAAGTTCGACACTCACAGGGCTCTCCGGAAGGGATTCGCCGAAATCGTCTACTGTCCCGGAAAGAGCGAATCCCAGTTGGAGTCGATCGCTTCAGCTCTCGTGGATGCAGAGGCCAACATTCTCTTCTCGAGGGCGACGGCCGGGCAGTACGAGATCATCCACAGACATCTTACGGATGCCGTCTTTCATGAAAAAGCGCGATTGATCGGCGTCAGGAGGAATGAGCTTCCTCCCTGCCCGGGCCTCACTGTGATCACGGCCGGGAGCAGCGATGTCCCGGTAGCCGAGGAGGCCGCCGTAACCGCCGAGTACATGGGATGCACCATAGAAAGGCTCTATGATGTGGGTGTAGCAGGGATCCACAGGCTCCTCGCCCATGTGGACGTTCTCCAGAGGTCCAGGGCCATCGTTGCGGTCGCGGGTATGGAAGGAGCCCTTCCAAGCGTTGTGGGCGGACTGGTCTCCTGTCCCGTGGTCGCCGTTCCCACGAGCACGGGGTACGGCGCGAACCTCGGGGGGATCGCACCCCTGCTCACCATGCTCAACTCCTGCGCATCGGGAATATCGGTGATGAATATCGACAACGGCCTGGGGGCAGGATACTTCGCGGCTCTGGTGGTCCGGCAGTCGAAGTAGAAAGCAAAACCAAAGGCGAGATCCTTCGGCCATGGACCCGCCCTCAGGATGACAAACAAGGGCTTTCAGCCTGAACAAGCGCTTTTGCTTGTCATCCCGAACGAGCGAAGCGAAGGATGGATCTCGTTTTTGGTTCTGAGTACCGTCAAAGTCGAGATCCCTCGGCCAAAAAACCGTCCTCGGGATGACAAAATTACTCGGAACTCCAACCCCTCCTATTTCCCCCCGTAGAGCTCCACGATCTTCAGTATAAGGTCCACCGCCTTCTCCATGGATAAGACGGAAATAAACTCGTGTTTCCCGTGGGCATTGTGCCCGCCGGTGAAAAGGTTCGGCGTGGGCAGCCCCCGGTAGCTGAGCTGGGACCCGTCGGTGCCCCCCCTGACGGGGATGACCTTCGGCTCGATGCCAAGATCCCTCATGGCCGCCAGGGCGGTGTCCACGATGTGCATCTGCGGCTTGACCTTCTCAAGCATGTTGTAGTACTGGTCGGCCATGTCCAGCTCCGCGGTTCCCTGGCCATACCTGCTGTTTATGACAGTCACGGCATCCTCCATGGCTTTCTTTCTCGCCTGGAACTTCTTCGAAGAATGATCCCGAATGATATAGTCCATCGTGGTGGTCTCCACGTTCCCGGAAAAGCCCAGGAGGTGGAAGAAGCCTTCATACCCCTCGGTCTTCGCCGGGGTCTCCCCGGCAGGGAACATGGAAGCGAGCTCCATGCCCAGGAGGATGGAGTTCACCATCTTGTTTTTTGACTTGCCCGGGTGGACGCTCCGACCATGGATCGTCACCCTCGCCCGGGCGGCGTTGAAGGTCTCGTAGCTGATCTCCCCCACTTCCCCGCCGTCAACAGTATAGGCGAAATCGGCGCCGAACTTCTCCAGGTCCAGCAGGCTCGCCCCGTGACCGATCTCCTCGTCGGGGGAAAAGACCACCTTCACGCAGCCGTGGACGAACTCAGGATGAGTTTTCATGTACTCAAGGGCTGCCATGATCTCGGCGATCCCCGCCTTGTCGTCGGCACCGAGGAGAGTGGTCCCGTCTGTGACCACCAGGGTCTCGCCCTTATATTTCAGCAGGTCCGGGAAGGTGGAGGGAGAGAGCACCACCCGCTCCTTTTCGTTGAGTACGATGTCGCCGCCGTCATAGTTTTCCACCAGGCGGGGGCGCACCGTGTCATCCGTGACCTCCAGGGCCGTGTCAAGGTGGGCATTGAAGGCGATCACGGGGATCTTTTTGTCCGTGTTGGCGGGAAGGGCGGCCGTGACGTAGGCGTGTTCATCCACTATCACGTCGGAAAGTCCCAGTGCCCGAAGTTCTTTTCCAATTTCCACGGCAAGGGTCATCTGCCCCGGGGTGCTGGGGACAACATCTTTGCCGGGAGCGGCCTGAGAGGGGATCTGCACGTACTTCAAAAAGCGTTCGAGAACTGACGACATGAAAAAACACTCCCTGTTTGAAAAATAGCTTTCGGAACCGCCGCTTCGGGTACCGGGCGGGCATGAAAATCAGATTATCGGCGTCCCCCCTGCAGGTGTCAAGAACGGTCCCGCTTCGGGGATGAAAACTGTATAATTGGAAGAAGAGCAAAACAACCGGCGGTCCGTTACCGCCAAAGGAGGCCTTTCCAGTGATCACCAGAGCACTAATCGAACTCGTCTTCTCCGCGGCAAGCATGGAGCGGTGGAACGACCACCCTCACCCCGCCACCTTCACCGAACTGGGGAAGCAGGCCCACAAAATGATCATGGCATGGGTCATCGCCCGGTACGAGGGTGAGACAAGGGGTGTGAAGATAGACTGGACCTCGCTCATAGAAGGAGGGCTCTTCGAGTTTCTCCATCGGGTCGTGCTCACCGACATCAAGCCCCCTGTCTTCCACAAGCTCATGCAGGACCCCAGGCAGAGGGAAAAACTCAACTCGTGGGTGGCGGACAAGCTGTCCTTCGACCTCGAAAGACTCTCCCCGAACTTCGCGGAACGGTTCCGGCTCTACCTCCTCCACGAGGGGACCCTCTCCCTTGAACGGAAATGCCTCCGCGCAGCCCACTACCTTGCCACAAAGTGGGAGTTCGATTTCGTCCATCACTGGAGCGACACAAAATCAATGTTCGGCATCGAACACACCAGGGACGAGATATCCAGGCAAATCAACGAGCACAGGGACCTCAGGGCAGTGGATGAAATACTCGCCGCCCGGGAACTGCCCGAACGGGACATGGGTCTCTGGGGGTTTCTCTCCCTCGTGGGGCAGCTCGGCTTTCAGAAACGGTGGGCCCAGACACCCCGCATCCCCCAGACATCGGTCCTCGGCCACCTGCTCTTCGTGGCGGTCCTCTCCTACTTCATCTCCATGGAGATCGGAGCCTGCCCGGTGAGACGGTACAACAACTTCTTCGGCGGGCTCCTCCACGACCTGCCGGAAGTGCTCACCCGCGACATCGTCTCCCCTGTGAAGAACTCCGTGGAGGGGCTCGACGACCTCATAAAGGAATACGAAAAGCAGGCCATGGAGGAACGGATACTTCCCCTGCTCCCTCCGTCCTGGAGGGCGGGGATACGGTATTTCACCGAGAACGAGTTCCGGAACAAGCTCTGCCCCGAGGGGGTTCCCGTACCGGTGCTTCTCGAATCGGACATCGGGGAGGATCAGAACCGGGACAGCCTCAACCCCATAGACGGACGTATCATAGAAGCCTGCGACAAGCTTGCCGCCTACATAGAGGCATCCCACTCGATCCGGCTCGGCCTTGCGCCCCAGGCGCTTGCAGACGGGAAGCGGAACATCTACGCACGGTTCGGCAGGTCGGTCATCTCGGGCTTCCCTATGGGTCAGCTCTTCGATTACTTCTGGTGATCTCCGCCGAGAACGGACAGGGCGGTCCGGACCAGTACGTCCGCACCTGCCGCAAGACACCGTTCGTCGGGAAAAAAGCGCGGGCTGTGCAGGGGTGCTTCTTCGGAACCATCTCCCTTTCCCGTTCCGAGCATGAAGTAGCACCCCGGTATCCGCTGCAGGAAATAGGCGAAATCGTCCACCCCCATGCTCGGCTTCACCAGGGGGATCACGTTTTCGGCCCCCAGCACCTCCGAAGCGGCAGCCATGACCAGGGCGGCCATGCCGGGATCGTTCCTCAGCACCGGATACCCCTCGGTGAACTGGATCTCCCCCACTGCGCCGAGGATGTCCGGGATATTCATCACCGTCCGTCGGATCCTGGCCTTCAGCGATACGCGCGCCTGTTCATCCAGTGTCCGCAGGATCCCCGAGAACGACGCCCGATCCGGGAGGATGTTCCGTGCGCTTCCGGCATGGAACGAGCCCACCGAGAGCACCGCGGCGTCCGACGGCGGCACCGTCCTCCCCACAAGCTCGTGGAGGGCGCTGATCACCCTGCACGCGATGGCGATCACATCGTCCCCGTTGTGGGGTTCGGCGCCGTGGGTCCCCCTCCCCCGTATGACGCAGTCGAACATATCTGAAGCTGCTCGGAATGAGCCGCTGTGCACTCCCACCGTTCCGGCGGGAAGAAAGGGGTCGCAGTGAAGTGCAAAAGCACCATCAGGCCAGACTCCGTCGAGCAGCCCCTCCTCGAGCATGGGCAGCGCACCTCCCGAAGTCTCCTCGGCAGGCTGGAAGACAAACAGGACCTTTCCGGAAAATTTCCCCTGTATCTCCGACAGCTTTCGGGCAGCACCCAGGAGGCACGCCATGTGGACATCGTGACCGCATGCGTGCATTTTCCCCGGGTTAGCCGACCTCCAGGGAACGTCGTTCTCCTCATCCACGGGCAGCCCGTCCATGTCGGCCCTCAGAAGCACGGTCCTGCCGTTCCCCTTCCCTTCCAGGAAAGCCGCGATGCCCGTTCCGGCAAGACGTTTCCAGGGAATACCGATTTCCGTCAGGACCTCCTCCACAACTGTACTTGTCTCGTCGAGGGCAAAATCAAGTTCCGGGCATTGATGAAGCCTGCGCCTGATTTTCGAAAGACGCGCCTCAGATCCGCCACCTTTTTCCAGGCACTCATTTCCTTCCATTTAAATCCGCCTCCTTTCCCCTGTCAGCAATTCTACCGAAATTGGAGGTAAATGGGGAGGGCGCGTCACTTTTTCATTGACCTTCCCCCCCGGGAAAGGCTACAATATTACTACAGTTTGATTCGATGAAATACACCCAGGGGGGATGAATATGAAAATGAACCTGTTCCGGCTCTTTCTTCTCGCTGCCGCTGCAGCGACGCTCCTTCTTTCACCGTTTCCGGGAGAGGCCCAGGCCGCGAAGCCCAGGCTGGTAGAGCTTATGTCTCCGGGCTGACCCGCCTGCACGGAGATGTCCAAAGTTTTGGACCAGTTTTCGGAGAAACACGGAGAGATCATTGAAGTCCAGATCGTAAACGTCCGGGAGTACCCCGACGTGGCCCGTCTCTACCAGGTCCGCTACGTGCCGACCCTTGTCTTTCTGGACGAAGGCGGCAAGATGCTGGACAAGCGGGTGGGGTACATACCCCTCGACGCTCTTGAAAAACACTGGGCAGGCCTGGGATACGACCTTTCCGGGGAAGGAAAGTAAAAGCCGGCCATGAGCGGTGTCTATGATTTTCTGTACAACGTGTTCCACGGCGACGGGGCGGCGGCATACGCCGCCCTTTACGCCTGGGGAGTGCTCGGCATGGTCCTCAGCCCCTGCAGCATCTCCACCATTCCGCTTGTAGTCGGGTATGTAAGCAACTCGGAGAACCCCACGTTCTGGTCTGCGTTCCGCCTGTCGACAGCCTTTTCCTTCGGGGTATTCGTGAACCTCGCATTCCTGGGAGGGCTGCTCACATCGGCAGGTGCCTTCCTCGGAGGGATCGACCGGTACACGAACTACATCGTCGCCGGTGTGTTCGTGCTCTTCGGTCTCCACCTGCTCGGCGCTATCAGTATGCCCTGGTTCAGGGGCGGTTCGGGCCCCACCACCAGTCACACAGGCATTCGGGGAGCCCTGGTGCTCGGCTCGCTCTCCGGACTCGCCCTCGGCCCGTGCAGCTTCGCCTATTCCGCCCCGGTGATCTTCCTTGCAATGAAAACCGCTTCCGCGGATATCGTACGTGCCCTGCTCCTCGTGGCAGCGTACGGAGCCGGAAACTGTACCGTCATCATTGCGGCGGGCAGTGCGGCAGACGCCTTCACGCGACTCGTATCATGGGGCGGCGAGGGAAAGGGGACCCTCTGGCTCGGAAGGATCTGCGGACTGCTGCTCCTTGCCGCAGCGGCCTACCTCGTGTACAACGCGCCTTCGGCGTACTGATACCCGGGAGGATCGACATGGATTTCCCAGACCTGGTGAAAAGGCGGTTCAGCCTCAGGAAATACAGCACCGGACAGGTGCCGGACGAGCTCATTGAGCAATGTCTCGAGGCCGCGCGCCTGGCCCCCTCGGCGTGCAACTCCCAGCCGTGGACCTTTCTCATAGCCCGGACCCCTGAAAAGACGGAATCCCTCGCAAAGGCTGCGTTCAGCGGGATCTATTCCATGAACTCCTTCGCCTCGCGGGCCCCGGTCCTGATTACGGTGATCACGGAGCGTTCCCGGTACAGCGCATCCCTGGGCGGGCTGTTCCGGGGTGTCCAGTTCAGCCTCATGGACGTTGCCATCGCGTGCGAACATATAGCGCTCCAGGCTGCTGAACTGGGCCTTGGAACATGCATGTACGGCTGGTTCGACGAAAAGGCCGTCAGAAGGGAACTCGGGCTGCCTTCGGGGGCAAAGATCGACATTATGCTCTCCCTCGGGTACCCCGCAGAGGGGGTCACAGTACCCCCCAAAAACAGGAAAGTAATGGATGAAATAAGGAGATACCTGTAGGGAACAGCACAAAAAAACACATAAAGAAAGCCTTCCGAATACTCTCGCCTCGTAAACTTGGTGTAAAATGAACGGAAGGTTTTCATTTATATCCTATATCCGCCAGGGAGGGGTTGCACATGACAGTATTGCTCGTGATCCTCGGAATTGCAGCGGTTGTTGTATTATGGGCCGTTTCCGTCTATAACCGGCTCATCAGGATGAAAAACCTGAAGAACGAAGCGTGGAGCGGGATCGATGTCCAGCTGAAGCGCCGTTTCGACCTCGTTCCAAACCTTGTCGAAACCGTGAAGGGGTACGCCACCCACGAAAAGGAAGTCTTCGAGCGGGTGACCGAGGCACGGTCGGCCATCAGCAGGTCAGGATCCGTGGGTGAACGGGCTGAATCCGAGAACATGCTCTCGGGTGCCCTGAAAACCCTCTTCGCCGTTGCCGAAAACTACCCCGAATTGAAGGCCAACACCAACTTTCTCCAGCTCCAGGAACAGCTCGCTTCGCTTGAAAACGACATTCAGATGTCCAGGCGGTATTACAACGGTGCGGCCAGGGATTACAACATAGCGATCGCCACCTTCCCGGCCGTCCTGATAGCGCAGAAATTCGGCTACGAGAAAGCTGACTACTTCGAGGCAGCTGAAGAAGAAAAGGCCACGCCGAAAGTCGCGTTTTGAACGGAAAATCCGGAGGAGAGCCCATGCCGCGCTTTCGCAGAATACTGCCGTTCCTCCTTATGTTTCTGCTTCTTCTGCCCGGTGCATCCCGGGCGGAAGAAGCAATATTGTTCTTTTCGTCGGCTGCGGAAGTTCATGCCGATTCATCCCTGCTCGTCCGCGAGGACATAACAGTCCGTGTAGAGGGACGGGAGATCAGGAGAGGCATCTTCCGCGACTTCCCCACCAGGTACAGGACACCTTCGGGAAAAACTGTCCGCGTGGGCTTCTCCGTAGAAGAGGCACTCCTGAACGGAAAGAGCATTCCCTGGAAGACCGAATCCCGGTCGAACGGTGTGCGCGTCTACCTGGGCGACGCCAACAGCAATGCGCCCCGGGGGGAACAGACCTACACCCTCGTGTACACCACCACCGGACAGCTCGGCTTCTTCGAGCAGCACGACGAACTCTACTGGAACGTCACCGGGAACGACTGGGCCTTTCCGATCGAAAAGGCCCGGTTCTCCATGTCTCTCCCCGGCGGGGCTTCATTTTCCACGGTAGATATCTACACGGGATTCCAGGGAGACAGGGGAAAGGATGCACAACTGCTCCCCGACGGATCTGTGGAGTCGACCAGGCGGTTCGCACCCGGCGAGGGACTCACAGTGGCATACACCTGGCCGAAGGGTATCGTCACAGAACCCCGGCCTCCGCTTCTGGAGAAATTTTTTCTTCTGTACGGACCGTGGTTCCTGGTACTCTCTCCGGTCCTCCTCCTTGTCTACTACGTCCTCGTATGGCTCCGGTGGGGAAAAGACCCGCCCAGAAAACCCGTCATTCCACTGTTCTCAGCCTCGGAGGGGCACTCTCCCGGATTTCTGCGGTACGTTCGGCGCATGGGGATGGACAACGCCTGCTTCACCGCTGAAATACTCGATCTGGCGGTGAACGGCTTTCTTGTCATTGAGGAAACAACTCTCGAAAAATCCCTCGAACGCAGGGGCAAGATCGGTGAAAAGGGAATAATGCGGGGAATGGTATCAGTAGCCTCCCGCCTTGCGGGCAAACGGTACTCCCTGAAGCTTCGGAGAGACCAGCTCTCGCGGAAATCATCCACGCGGCTGCAGGGCGCTGTGCTTTCCGCTCTTTTCCCGCGCGGGGGGGATGAGTTGGTCCTCTCCCAGGAAAACCACGAAATACTGGGAAAAACAAAAAGCAGCCTGGAAAAACTGTACAGCGAGGAAGCAAAAACCCTGTTCTCCAGAAATACACTGATCTGGGCCGCAGGGATCCTCATACCGATCCTCATCCACCTGGTCCTCGGCTTTGGAGGCGAGGTTGACCTTGCCGCCGCGTCCGGCGGGGCCACAGCGGCATTCATAGTGGCTGGGGGCATATTTCTCGCTGCCTGGAAGACACTCAGATCACGGGGCAGCCTGGTGAAAAAAATAGTCTCCGTGGCTATCGGCCTGTTCATCGCCCTTTCCATTTCAGCGGTTTTCCTGTTCGTTCTCGGCCAGGGCGGTTTTCTCATGCTCCTTCCCCCTGTGACCACCGCAGTACTCGTCTATCTCTTCAGGGATCTCATGACCATACGGTCACCGGAGGGGAACGATGTGCTCAACGAGGCGGAGGGGCTGGCCATGTACATGGGCACTGCAGAACGCCACAGGCTCGAGATGTTCCATCCTCCGGAGGAAACGCCGGAGGTCTTCGAGAAACTTCTTCCCTACGCTTTCGCCCTTGATACGGCGGAAACATGGGCGAACCGGTTCGAGGACATCCTGAAGCAGAATGCCTACCAGCCGGACTGGTATACGGGAGCAAACATGGCCGCATTTTACAGCGGCGGCGGCGTCTCATCACTGGCATCATCCGTATCCGACAGCATCGCATCTGCGTCCCATGCCCCCGGTTCCTCCAGCGGCAGCGGAGGCGGCGGCTCCTCCGGAGGCGGAGGTGGAGGTGGAGGAGGCGGCGGATGGTGATCCGGCCTGCCGGAAAGCCGTTTTCTTCAAAATGACAAAAAACAGGGTCTCCCGTCGCCCGTTCGCCAGGGACGATACGTCCGGACCCTTGTTTGGACAGCGGAGAGAATACAGAATCGAACAGGAGGGAACAGAGATGAAAAGTACAGTGATCCTGTTTTCCGTTCTTTTCCTTGTTTCAGTCCTTTGCTTTCCCCTGCAGGCCGCGGAGAAGGCAAAACCGGCTGAATCACGGGTGATCCAGGGAGAATTTCTTGTGCTCTTCCCCGAAAGACAGGCGGTCCTGGTCTTCGAGGGGAAAGAGCGGACAGCCGCAACTGCCGTCATGCTCGACATGCAGGCGGAGTATTTAAAGGTCAGGTACGGCGTCTTGGTGGAAAACACCTTCAGCGCCATTTCCGAGACCACCGGAAAGGGAATGTTCTTCGTCACGTGCGAAAAGGCGAAGGAAAGCGCCGAATACCAGGAGAAACTTCTCGAAGAGATGCGGGCCGATCCGCTCATCGAGGCGGTATCGCCCAACGAGGTACGGAAGATGATCTCCGTCCCGGTAAAACCCCAGTAATTCGAAGCGGTCTTTTTCTGCGGGGCCCTTCGGGGGAAAAATGGAAGGTGATATGAAAATGAGAGATTTGAGAGTCTGGCTTACTGCCGCAGTGCTTCTTCTCTTCCCGATCCCCGCCCTCGCGTCGGGACAGGCCCCGGTGGAGCGGGAGCATGTGCCGGGAGAGGCGATCATTGTCGTCGAAACCGGACTGCCCGGAAAAGGGCTCTCCGCGCAGCAGTTCGGCGGAATGCTCTCCGCGGCCGCAGCTGATATCGCATCGCAGGCCGGAGGAAGATCCGCCGGGATAACATCTGCGATCGCCTCGGTCACAGGAAAAAATATTGTACTCGTAAAGAGCGCCGAAAAAACGACGGAAGAGCTTCTCACCGAACTGCGGAAGAACCCGGCCGTCCAATCAGCCGCACCCAACTACAGGGTCCGCCTTTCGAGGACACCCGACGACCCCTACTACACGGGCGGGCAGCTGTGGGGAATGACTGCCATAAAGGCACCTACGGCATGGGACACGTCTGTCGGGAGCAAAAACGTGTTTGCCGTCGTCCTCGACACCGGCATAAAATACGACCATCCGGACCTGGCCGCCAACATGGGCCGTGACCTCGAGGGAAACTACGGGTACGACTACTCCAACGGCGACCTCGACCCCATGGACGACAACGGTCACGGCACCCACGTGGCGGGGATCATCGGGGCAAAGGGAAACAACGGTACCGGCGTAGCCGGCGTCAACTGGGCCGTGAGCCTGCTGGCCGTCAAGGTGCTCGACGATGAAGGAAGCGGAGATATTTATGATCTCGTCTCGGGACTGGAATACGTGACCGACCAAAAGCGCCGTGGGCTGAACATCCGTGCGGCCAACATGTCCCTCGGTGTCTGGCTTGACAGGTCAAACGCAAATGAAGCGGCGGCGATCAACTCCATGTCCACGGCCTGCAGGGCTGTCTCCGACCAGGGGGTCATCCTGGCAGTGGCGTCGGGAAACGAGTATCAGGATATCGACAGCCCGGGCGGCTACCTTTCGAATCCATCGAACCCATTGATGGACTACAGGGGCATGCTCCCCTACCCGGCGACCTTCAGCCATCCCAACATGATCACCGTGTCGGCAATTAATTCTTCGTACAGGCGTCCCGATTTTGCGAACTACAGCCCCCGGTACGTCCACCTCGCCGCCCCCGGTGAAAACATCTGGAGCACTTACCACAACGGCGGATATGCAGAACTGGACGGCACATCCATGGCGACGCCCTACGTCGCCGGCGCTGCAGCCCTCCTTGCCGCGGCTTTCCCGTCCGAATCGGCGGGGCAGATCCGCAGCAGGATCCTCGGAAACGTCACCAAGACATCAAATCTTTCAGGCATTGTAGCTTCGGGCGGTTATCTCAATCTTGACGGGGCCGTAAAAAATGAGACGCCATGGACCGGCGACGGCGGCGGGGGCGGATGCTCCGCAGCCGCTGCAGTACCTGCTTCCCTGCTGCTTCTTCTTCCGCTGGGCCTGCTGCTGTGGAAAAAATAGGGAACGGGAGCAGACTCCGGAACGCCAGATTTCACTGGCAGCATCTATGAAAAGAAACGGACGAAAAAAGGGGCCCCTGCTGAAAAACGCAGGGGCCCCTTTCATTATCTCGTGAAGCCTGCATTCCGTAAAATCACCTGACGGTCATGGACAGCACGTGATACCTCGCAGATGTCTCGAATTTCTCCCACGGCCGGTTGTAGCCGAAAATTATGATAGTCTTTCCCTGGGCTGTTCCCCTGTACTTCCACAGGTCTGTCCCCGGCCTTCCCGTGGCAGCCTGCTCCGCCGTCCCGCCGTCCTGCTCGAAAACGTTCTCCTGGAGCTTCACCACTGCCGTCCCCTTGTTCAGCGCCCTCCATCCGTAGCCCGTTGACGGGTTTGACGGAAGGCGGACGGTGTATATGTTTCCCCTTCCCACCGATCCGTAGTCCATGGACATGTACAGGTCTCCGTTTTCTGGGAAGGTAAAATCACCGACCCGTACGGAGAACTTCATCCCCGGCCCCCTGGGCGTCCACCTCACGGCAAAAGGCCTGCCGGGAACAAGGCCCCTGACAGTGAACTGCCCCTCACTGTTTGAAACCGCACGCCTCGTGACCTTCCCGTCCCAGACGTTCACGGACACGCCGGGCATCTTCTGCCCCTCGTCCGTGACCATCCCTCTCAAGACAGGTTCTTCCGCCCCATAAACAGGCGCAGGCCCGGAAAGTGCAGAAAAAAAGACCATAACGGCAAGGGAGAAAGCTACCCAAAATCGCATGA
>Ga0334883_1000831_pt1 | contig 51135 bp, 54 predicted proteins | sample GraSluR1_MG_6_FD_207230 | JGI IMG/M metagenome (GOLD analysis project Ga0334883, IMG submission 207230) | Sludge microbial communities from methane-producing bioreactor in Wageningen University, Netherlands - Granular Sludge_09_05-R1 | ecosystem: Engineered > Bioreactor > Anaerobic >...
GCTACGATAAACTCAAGCAAGCTCGGGAACTTCGGGCAGCATGGACTTCGAGCAGCGGGATTGGGGGAGTGAATAGTGATCTGCATGCTTGCTGCTTGAACTCCAATCCTTCGGATAGAAGTCCAAGAGAGAAGGCGATCCCGCTGCTCGAAGTCGAAAGCGCTTGATACCCTCGACTTCGATGCGGGACTTAAGAGATGAGTGTGGCTGGTTTGGCTTCACGTAAAAATGGATGGCGCTTTCAAACCGAGGGATATTGGTCAGATCCTTTCGAAACGGGTCGTGAAGTGCCGCATGATGGGGGCTTCCCAGGTGATCTTCAGGCCGCGGTAGCTCTCCCGCTTTTGCCAGATCTCGTTTAAGCCCCAAGCCACGATCTGCATGTGGTTATTGGTATAAACGCGGCGGGGGATGGCCAGACGCAGAAGCTCCAATTTAGGTGGGCGCTCTTCCCGGGAAACGGGATCACGATCGGCCAAGACCGTGCCAATCTCCACTCCGCGCACTCCGGCTTCTTCATAGAGAGCCACGCCCAAGACCTGAGCAGGATATTCGGTTTGCGGTATATGGGGGAAAAAGGCTTTAGCGTCCACATAGATGGCATGACCACCGGCGGGTTCCACGATCGGGATCCCATAAGCCCTGATCAGATCTCCCAGATAGGCCACTTGCGAGATGCGGGCATGCAGATAGTCATATTCTGTGCTTTCCATGAGCCCTGCCTCGAGGCATTCCATGTCGCGTCCACTCATGCCGCCATAGGTGATAAATCCTTCAAAGATAATGCCATAGGTGCAGCAAGCCTGATAGACCTTTTCATCTTTGAGCGCGATGAAGCCACCGATATTGACGATGGCGTCCTTCTTGGCGCTCATGGTCATGCCATCGGCAAAGCTGAACATCTCTTTCACGATTTCTTTGATGCTGCTGTCCTGATAGCCATCTTCCCGAACCTTGATGAAATAGGCGTTTTCGGCAAAGCGGGCGGAATCAAAGATCAGCGGAATCCCATGCATTTTGCACACGGCTGCCACGTCTTTGAGATTCTGCATGGATACAGGCTGTCCGCCACCGGTGTTGCAGGTGACGGTATGAATCACCATCGGGATTTTGCTTTTGCCATATTGGGCGATGCAGGCTTCCAGCTTATTAATATCTATATTGCCCTTGAAGGGGTGCTCTTTGCTTTGGGCTTCCGGAACTTCAATCGTGCAATCCACAGCGACGGCTTTACGATATTCGATGTGCCCTTTGGTGGTGTCAAAATGGGCATTCCCGGGGATGACGTCCCCTTCCTTGATGGTGGCTGAAAACAGCACGTTCTCGGCCGCGCGTCCCTGATGGGTGGGCAAAACATAAGTGAAGCCGGTTAGTTCCTGAATGGTCTTTTTCATCAGAATAAAGCTCTTTGAGCCGGCATAGCTTTCATCGCCCTTCATCAAGGCAGACCATTGATGATCGCTCATGGCTCCCGTTCCGGAATCGGTCAGAAGATCGATATAGACGTCTTCCGCGGCCAGGTTGAACAGGTTATAGTCCGCTTTGGCAATCTTTTGCACGCGTTCTTCGCGACTCAGCATTTTGAGAGGTTCCACCATTTTCACACGCCAGGGTTCGGCATAAGGCATCTTGCTCATGTGTTCTCCAGTTCTATCTTATTTTAATTTTTGTAAGAGGGATTTGAGCTCTTCGAGCTCCTGTGGGTTTTTGTATTCCAGAGTGATCTTGCCTTTGCCTTTGTGCTCTTTCACGCTAACTTTGAGGCGGAAAAGATGGCTCAGTTCGCCTTCCAGGCTACGAGTAAGCGCTGTCTTGGCCGGAGTGTCATGACCGCGCTGCAAGCTCTCGACAAAGGTCTTGGCCTTGTCTTCGGCCTGACGGGTGCTGAGTTTATACTTGATCACATGCTGCGCGAAGAGGATCTGATATTGAGGATCAACACTCAGAACAGCCCGGGCATGGCCTGGGCTAAGCTCTCCTGCCGCAAGCAGATCCAGCACTTCTTCCGGCAATTTGAGCAGACGCAAGGAATTGGTGATCGTGGCCCGATCTTTGCCCATCACCTGGGCAATCTGCTGATGCGTGAGGCTGTAATCCTCTGCCAGAGCGGCATAGGCCATGGCTTCTTCGATGGGACTGAGGTCTTCACGCTGGATGTTTTCGATGATCGCCAGCTGCAGCTGTTCCTTTTTGGATACTGAACGGATGACCACGGGAACGGCATCCAATCCGGCCAGTTTAGCCGCTTGCAATCTGCGTTCTCCGGCGATGAGTTCGTAATCCGAACCTTCGCTTTTGGTGACGATGATGGGTTGGATGATGCCATTTTCGGCGATCGAGGCCGCGAGCTCTTTCAGGCTTTCGGGATTGAACTGTTTACGTGGTTGATAGCGGTTGGGCTTGATGCGATCGATAGCGATGGTGCCAAGGCCGGTTTTCACCGTTTCCTTGCTGTCATTATCCGGAATCAGGGCGGAAAGTCCGCGTCCGAGGTGTTCGTTAATCATCTGTTCTCCATCAGCTTGTGCGGTCGATTACTTCATTGGCCAGGCTGAGATAGCTCATCGCGCCCGGGGAGCGGATGTCATACAAAAAGATCGGTTTGCCAAAGCTGGGCGCTTCGGTGAGCTTGATATTGCGCGGAATCACGCTGCGAAAGACCTTTTCCTTGAAATAGCGATGCACTTCTTTGGCCACCTGCATCGAGAGATTCACCCGTTTATCAAACATGGTGAGCAGGATGCCCAGGATATTGAGGCTGGGATTGAGGTTCTTCTGGATCAAACGAATGGTGGTGAGGAGCTGGCTAACCCCTTCCAGGGCATAGTATTCGCACTGAATGGGCACCAGCACATCGGTGGAAGCTGTCATGGCATTCACCGTGAGCAAACCCAGGGATGGAGGGCAATCGATCAAGATATAATCCCACTCATTGAGGATGGGCTGCAAAGCCTCTTTCAGCTTGTGCTCGCGCGCAAATTCGTGCACCAGTTCGATCTCCGCTCCGGTGAGATTGATGTTTCCCGGAACGCAAAAGAGATTGGTGGTAGTGGTGGGCAGGATGCACTTGTGGATGGGCTGTCTGCCGATCAGGGCATCATAGACCTGCAAATCGACCTTGTCTTTTTCGATGCCCACACCGCTGGTGGCATTACCCTGAGGATCCAGATCGATCAGCAGCACGCGCTTTTCCAGCACTGCCAGAGCAGCTGCCAGGTTCACTGTGGTCGTGGTTTTACCCACTCCACCTTTTTGGTTTACTATCGTTATAATCTTCGTCATATCGTCCGTTTTTCTTATCGTCTCATCAGTTCTCGTTGGGCGACGGCGATCAGGCGTCGTCTCCCGATGTGCTCATCTTCACGATCAAGCAGGGTCTCATAGCTCATTCCTTCCAGATCATCCAGAGAGCGGGATTTGTACATCAGCAGAGTGCCGGATGGCTTCAAGAGACGTCTCAGCGGAGCGATATACCGCTCTTCCAAAGCCACTGCCCGGCACAGAATGACGTCAAAACTCGGACGCCGCGCCATGAAAGCATAATCTTCCACGCGCGCGCTCATCACAGAAGTTTCGCTCAGCTTCAGCGCTTCCACCATTTCCTGTACCGCGCGACACTTTTTCTGAATGCTGTCCAGCAGCACCATCACGCAATCTTCTTGCACTATCTTGATGGGAATACCCGGCAGTCCCCCACCGGTTCCAAAATCCAGGACGGTCTGTCCCTTAAAATCCAAAGTTTCCATGGCAAGCAGACTGTCAAGAAAATGCTGTAACCAGTAATTTTCCGCGGGCATTTTGCGTGATACCAGATTCACCATCTTGTTCTGCGCCATGAGTAATTTAAGATAGTGATCAAAGACCCCCATCAGATGAGGAACATCAGGATAGTCCCGGCTTTTCAGATATGCTTCGAAGATCTCTTTTTGGTAGATCATGGTGTGTCCTTTGGCAGATTACGCAGTAAGGCCTGAATCAGAAAGGATTCGTCTGCCGCAAATCCCTGCAAGGCTTGTTTGGCATCCTCGGACTCATAGGCCGCAATGGAGCGCACCACTAGGAAGCGGAGGCGCTCGTTTTCCAGATTCCGATGCTGAGAAAGCAGCCTCAGTCCGGCTTCACTTTCCAGATTTCCCAAAGCCGAAATGCAACTGGCCAGATAGCGTCCTTCGTTCAAAAAGTCTTCCAGATGGGATAGCAGACGCTGGTCTTTCACACCGGCTAAAAGTGAGATGACATTCTTGGCCTTCAGCGAATCCGGACTGTTTACATAGTCAAGGATTTTGGTTTGAAAGCCCTCGGAGCCTCTCAGAAAAGCATCGATGGCACGATATTCCAGGCCGGATTGGCTACCCAGTTTATGTTCCAGGATATAGGGCTGCATCTCCTCCGCGCGAGCCAGCATGATTTCGCGAGCTTTGCGCACCCGGTTCACGGCTGAACCTACTTCCCATTCAGCAGCAGCGGCAAAGATGTCGGTTACAGGAGCGTCAACAGCCGGTGGGTCAAGTTCATCAACATCTGATACTTGCTGATCCTCAGCCAATACGTTCAGCTCAATATCCCGACCGATGCCATAGTTTCCTTTCACCCAGGTGCTGTCGTTTACCATCACTCCTTCGGGATAGATATCGTTGCCACCGGCATCCAGGAAGAGTCCGATGCTTCCAGTGCTGCGACTGAAAGCACCATGCGCATAGTTTTGGGCTTCTTTCCTTTCATAGCGGTCATTGCCGGATTTGTCCACAAAGATGCCCAGAGAGTTCGACAACCCCAGGCCATTGCCACCGTGAATGGAATAGGCATCATTGCCTCCCGCATCCACCAGCATGCCAAAGCTCCAGTCATGCCCGGCTCCCTGACCCGGTCCGTTTCTGCTATAATATGCGTCATCACCTTCGTGGTCATACAAAAATCCCGATGCCATGTGAATGCCCGAGCCTTGCGGGTAGTAAACCGCGTTATACACGTCGTTACCGCCTTCATCGATCAAGACTCCGGTGCTGTACCAATAGCCCACGCCCTGGGCATAAACCCCACCCATGTATCTGTCGTTTCCAGCTTTATCATAGAGCAATCCCAATCCTCCCGCTAAAGCAGGACGCAGACCGAAGCCCATTCCCTGACCCATGGTGCGAAAGTCGTTCGGCATCAATGGCGCGTGGGTGTATTTGCCACCCAGATAGTAGAGATCGGAGCCATCTCCATCCCGAAGCACACCCGCTCCCAGAGTGGAACCAAAAGCCTGGCTCATCGTATGAGCCCGATAGACGTCATTGCCCAGAGTGTCCGACAAGAGATACACACCACCGATCGCGGCAGCCTGAGAAAAGAGACCACCTTGATAATAGTCATCTCCCGAAAAGTCGATGTGCACACCCATTCCCAAAGCAGCCGCGAAGGAAAAATCACCCAATTGGTAGACATCATCTCCATGGCCATCATTACTATAGCCCAAGCCGGCCAGGGTCAGGAAGAAGGGTTCGGAACCCCGATAGACATCGGCACCAAAGAAATCACTGAGAAAATAGAAGGGGTATTTCGCGGAAGTGACGAAAGGCACTTCATAGACGTCGTTGCCAGCAGGATCGATGATGGCGCAGAGGCGTTCTTTGCCCAGGATGGGGTGAGTGGAGGCATTGTAAGTATCGTCCATGATGCTGCCGATTACCATCAAGCCCCAGGGACTTTTATGAAAGATCGGCTTGGTGTTGGTCAGTTCCAGATAGTAAACAGCGGTTTCCAGCATCTCTGCCCAGATCCGATATTCATAGGCTGCCTTGCCCAAAGCCAGGCCATCCACTTTTTCCAATAGATCAGCCATCCGTCCTAAGTCCATATCATTCAGCCAGGGGAGCTGGTGCTTTTCAAAGTAAGCCCGGTAATCTTCTGTATGCTCTTCCTCCAGCATCAGCTGAAGGCAAAAGGCTTGCAAAGTGTCCAATTCAGCCGGACTGAGATCATCAAAAGCAGCGTCCATCAAGGGCTCAAGCTCACTGAATGCCCTTTCCAGATAGCGGAAGATATCTGCCGGTTTTTTGATCCCATCTGCAAAGCTGCGGATTTCCTCGTGCCGGGATTGACTTGCGGCTATGCCCCCTACCCCAAAAGCAATGCTACAAAGCTCTTCCAGGATGTCTCCGTGATAATCCACACTCATCACCTCCCGCAGGTCACCGAACAAAGGCAGAGCGTCCAAGCCACCTTGCAAAACCTGCATATGCCAATCTGACTTCAGACGCGTGTATGGATCCCAATCGCGATAGAACTTCGTATGCTCCGGCAAAAGTTCCGCTTCGGCCAGCATGCTTTGCAGTTCGGATAATTCATCCGCGCTGAGGATTTGATGGGAAATCAGGGAAGTTTGGGCACATAGAAACAAGGGTATCTGCATGATACACAGCATGATGACAAGGGACAGCACTTTCATTTTCACCTCTTGTGAACAAGACTTGTTAATCGCCCAATTATTGTCAATCTATCTTTTGATGGGGTTTTCGAGTATTGGGGTTTTATGGAACGCAGATGGGACGGATTGAACGGATTTGCACTGATTCTTTTTGGTGGCACGCGAATTACGCGGATTCTTGAGTTTTCAGGTCTTAGCATCGGATTGTTGCTCATGGCTCGTTCTCTGCTTTGGCTCAGCTTTACCTCATGATCCTCTCGAGATATGAGGAGAACATGAGCTAAGCATTAGCCGGAATAGCGCGAAGAGAGAGAGTAACTGAGGATTGAGCTGCGCGACGCCGACACTCTAAAACCCCAAATTCAAACAGATCATATAGATCATGGTAAGCACATGGATCAGAGTTCCACCAACAGAATCAGTGCAAATCCGTTCAATCCGTTCGATCTGCGTTCTATCTAACAAAGAGGAAAGAGGAAAGAGGACTTGAAAGAGTGATTAGGGCTTATGATTCGATCAGGCCTTGCCCGCCGACACTCTAAAACCTTAAAACTCTAGAATCCGCGTAATCAGCGTAATCCGCGTGCTATTTACTAATCTGCGTTCATCTGCGCTTTTATCCGCGTATATCTGCGGGAAACAAAGACTGCATACTCAAACTACGCATAGACACCCATCACAAGCTCGCTGCTGGAAGTCGAAAGCGCCCTGAAATCAACGTCTCCGATGCGGAATTGAGAGAGAAAGCGAACCTGGATTGGCTTCAATGAATTGGGATAGCGCTTACAAACCCAGGGAGACAAATCTGCGGGAAACAGAAAGGGCGGAACAGCGTCCGCCCATACTTCAAAGGATCAGCATGTCAGGCTGCTTTATTTCGCGTATGAACAATGGCAAGTCCGGCCAGCAAAGCCAGTAGGGTAATTCCCAATCCGGCCATCGAGAGCATTTTGCTCCTTTCATAGCTTTGGGGGGCAAAGATGAGTTCCAGCTTGTGTTCACCGGCAGGTACTTTCACCCCACGGAGCACGTAGTTCACAGGATGAATATCCACTTCCTTGCCATTCAGATAGGCTTTCCAGCCTGCCGGGTAATATACTTCTGAGAGCACCAGCAAGGCATCTTTATCAGTGCTGAGTTCATAGGTCAATTCATGCATTTCGGCCTTGCTTTGGATCACAGTAGATACACCGGGAGCTTCGAGGCCATCGATCGGGCTTTCCAAAAGGGCGGTCGTGGCGGGATCAAAATCCACATCCCACAGGGCTTCCAGCACGGCTTCGGGGCTTTCTTTGACGATCGCTTCGCGCGCGAACCAGGCTCGGGGCAGAGCAAAGAGATTCTGATAGATACTGACTTTGCCATTACTGAACACCGGACGCAGGTTTTGCAGCATCGAGCCATAGGGGATGGAATCCGGAACCACGATGTACTTCGTGGAAAGCATGTTCATCACGGGAAGTGGGAGCTCAATGCTATCCTCAGAAAACACGCCTTTGAGATAGCGGAAAAACTCGCCATCACGCTGCCCATCGCCTTTGATCACAGCCAGAAGATCGTCATAGCGTTTGAGCTTTGCCGCGGAATAGCCATCAATGGTCTGATGATAGTATGCCCATTCTCCGGCAGCGCGCAACTGATTGCCACTTCTTTGGTCAAAGCTGAAATTAAGCGGATAGACGCGGTGATTGCTGTCGTCGGATAGCAAGAAATGGTCGTAGTCCTGCATCTGGAAGTGCTCTTCCCGGTTTCTGGAAGCGGGATGCAGCACTTTGAGATGCCGGCCGGTATAGGGCCAGAGATCGTTGAAAGTAATGATCGTGAGCAGGATCACCAGGATGGTGGGTTTCAGCTTCTTCAAGCTGGTCAGATACACCATGCCCATGCTGACTGCGAGGAACATGAAGGCCAATAAACCGCTTTTCACCAAGGCATCAAGGCGGGTGGCCTGCAGGTTTGCCAGAGCGTTCATCGCTCCTGCTTGTTGATAGCGGGCAATCTCGTCCGGTCTGGCAAACGGCAATCCGCTAAAGATGCTTTTAGCAGCCAGTGTCCACAGGACATACACTCCGCCCAGAATCCAGAATATCCTTTGGTAGCGCTTCTGCCACAAGGGATTGCCGATGCTTTCCTGCACTTGCAGCAGACCCAATCCTGCCAGAATCACAGCATTGAATTGCACCATGGTCAGGGTCATGGAAGGCACCCGGAACTTGTTGAAGTAAGGTAAGTAATTCAAAAACAGATCAGATAGCGCGGGGGTTGCCGAGCCAAAACTCATCAGCGTGAATAGCGCGGAGGAAATCCACAGAAATAGTGCCAGGCCCTTCTTTGAGCTCCAAAGCGCCAGCACACCGAGGGCCAGCACCACGATGCCAAAGTAGTTATATATCTGCGTGAAAGGCATATAGCCCCAGTAGTTACGTCCGGTGTGATCATCAATGCCACCCCAGAAATCTGGAACTATAAAGCTGATGATCTCTTTGGGGTGAAAGCTCCAGCCTTGAGCGTAGGCTTTATCCAAGCCTTCAGCTCCGCCACGCATCGTGTAATGGCTATATTCCCAAGTGCTTAGGTATGGATTCATCACGGCCAGGGCAGTAAGTCCAAAAGCCAGTACGATCAGCAGAGTCCAGAGCCCGAACTTCTTTATGCTCTTGTCTTTGAGGCTGAGGATCAATTGATAAAACCAATACATGCCCATCAAAAGATAGAGGTAATAGCTGATCTGAGGATGGTTTTCGCGCAGCTGAGTGATCAGGAAAGTGGCCAATAGGCCCAAGGAGAGAAGATCCGGCTTTTCACGCAGTCTGAGCAGTGCCCAAAACACCCAGGGGATATACATGATGGCCCGGAACTTTGTGTTATGACCGATGTCCAAAAGCCCCACCCAATGGCAGGAAAACATGAAGGCGACCGCTCCGAAAAAGGCAATCCAGGGATCGAGTTTCAGATGCCGCAGAAGCACAAAGATGCCCAGACCACCGATAAATAGCAGGAAAATGCGCCAATTGATGACCCTGTCCGTGAGCTTGGTGACGCTTTCCAAAAATGGATAGCGATTGGGAAATGAGATCATGTAACTGGGCATACCGGAAAACATGTTCTGGGTCCAGAGCGCGTTATCGCCATGCTCTTCGTTGTAATCAATAATGCTTTTCGCGGCTCCGCGCCATTGACTGATATCACTCGCAGAAGGTTCCTGGTGCTGAAACGCCACCGGGAAGTAGATGACGCTCACTATTACAAAGAGCAGGCCAATCAGGACGAGGCTCAAATACTTGGCCGGGATAAGTTCCCTTTTATAAACTGATTCGCCGGAAAGCGGCCTGGCTTCCTTTATTTTTGGGTTGACTTTTTTCTGGCTCATAAAATCCTCTGTTCATCCGGTATTTTCGCCAAGCATATTTTGAGGGCGCTATCGGTCAAGTAAAAAGCAAGGAACCAGCCATGATCTTCACGTTTAACAAGAAAATATACGGTTATGAATGCGACATCTATGGACATATGAACAATGCCGCCTATCTGCAAATGCTGGAAGCTGCGCGCAGTGATGCTCTGGTGGAAATGGATATGTCCATCGCTAAACTGCTGAAACTGGATCTCCAGCTTTTTGTGCTACACTATGAACTGGACTATCTGAAAGCGCTGGATCTGGAAGATACAGTGACGGTGAAAAGCTGGTTTTACGAAGCCAATAGGCTGAAGGGCTTCTGGCGCCAGGAAGCCTATAACTCCCAAAATGAATTGTGCTTCAGCGCAAAGTTCACCGTGGTTTATGCCTCACAAGGCAAGGCCAAACGCTTGCCCATCGATGTGCATGAGCACTTCCTTAAGTACCTGGAAAAGGCTGATATTAACTGATCATTGAAAATTGAGAATGGACAATTAAGCTGCGCGACCGCTGACACTTCAAAACCTGAAAACTCGAAAACCTGATCCATTTAATCCGTTTGATCAGTTCGATCTGCGTTCTATTCACAGCAATCTGCGTATATCTGCGTTATTGATCTGCGAGCATCTGCGGGAAACCAATCCCAAATATCCTTTGCCCACAGATCAAAACTTGCTTATTCTATTCCAAGATGTAATACATCGGATTTGAGGTATTTACCAATGGAAATGATCATAGAATTCGGCTCAAACGCGTGTAAAGTGATGCAGTGCAATGATAACAGTATATTCTTGGACTATCGCATTCCCCTGCGTCTCATCTCGCATTTGGACGAGCAAGGCAAGCTCAGCGAAACCGCTATTCAGAGCATTTTGAGCATTGTCCTAGACATCAGGAATAGGTTCCCGGAAATGCAGCGAGTCATCCTGATCGGCACAGAGGCTTTACGCAGAGCGCGAAATGCCGATGAAATCCGGAATTTGATCTTGGAACAAAGCTCCCTTGATCTGCGCATCCTCAGCGAAGAAGAAGAAGCCATGGCTGCTTTCAAAGGCATTTCCTCGGCCATCAAGCCCAAAGGAAAGGTACTGGCATTTGACATCGGAGGTGCCAGCACAGAACTGATCTATGGCTTGGACGGCAAGATCCAAAGCATCAAGAGCCTGCCCTTTGGCGCTGTCAGCCTCAACAGTCAGTTTAGAAACCGTGATCCCTATACAAATTGCGCTTTCAATGAGCTTGAGCAATATCTGGAAAAGAGCGTCAAACTACAGCCCGGCAAGGATTTCCAACTGATTGGCACTGGAGGCTCGATCAGCACTATGGCCGCGGTCTCGCAAGGCACCAAAAGCTTTGACGCGATCTCGCTAAATGGCACCATCCTGAGTCGAGGAGAGATCTTCCGCCAAGTGCTGATGTATCGTTCGCTATCAGTACCACAGATCTGTGAGATCCCGGGTATGGATCCTGCCAGAGCAGATCTGATGCTGCCTGCCAGCTTGCTGGTGGCGCAATTGATCCACAAGGCCAAAGCTGAAAAATTGATCGTAAGCACTCGCGGAGTGCGGCACGGCATCATTTGTGGCATGCGTCAACAGAATCATTCTTAGAGCTGAGTCAGACGGCATAGCAAGCTAACCCGACATCCCGGATCACAGCTGTAGTCCCTCATCTAGCGTGCTTCTCTGCTGACAATCCTCTGAGTATCTCTTGCGCGGTTCCTGAGCCTGGTTTAGGTACTCCTCAGGAGATTCATAAATGGTTCTAAGGAAACAAAAGCCACCAAGTCCATGGGTGAGTGGGCAATTATGCCCGAAATCGCTTGACAAGTTTCGCAATTACCCTGTTATGCGCTTGTGAAAAAGTCCCGCCTGTATCACTGCGAACTCAAACGACACCGTCAGATAGCTCCTGAGCTGTGTGCGGTGTGCCCTCGCATACTCAAATGCAGGGCGTTTCGCGCCTGGCACAGCATTTTCCATCAAGATTATTACGATTTCGTGCTCGATATCGTAGAAAAATTCCCCGATAAATATGAAATGGAGGTTCACTTCATGGCAGAGAAACAAAGCTTTGTGCAAATCGTGGACATGGCCAGCGGTAAGATCGACCGCATCGTAAACCTGAAAGAGATTGACGCGATGAGCGCAGAAGAGAAGCTGGCGCTATCTCGGAACAAGAATCTCTTTGTAGTAACCCACCGCCTGGAGCCCATCGTGAAGGTGGAGCTGAAAAAGACGGTGATCGCAAGCCCAATCGTGTTTGAAGACATCCCCGCTGAAGAGCCGGAAGCGGTGCCGGAAGTGGTGGAGGAAAAACCCAAAAGCCGCGGTCGCAAGAAGTCTTAAGGCCACGGGTAGAAAAAAAAGCTTTGCAAAATAGTGCCGGTCAAAACTATGGCACATTCTGAGAGAATATCAGCTCCAATCCGGAGCCGCAAAGCCGGTCAAGGCATATTGACCTAAGGAGAAGTGTATGTTTACATTGGATGAGAAGCATTTGGACGAAGCCAAGAAGATCGCGGTCAACAACCGCAAAAAGAAACGTTGCGATGAATGCTACGATCGTGGCTGGATCGGCGTATCCGAGCAAAATCTGCTGGTTCTGTGCACACGCTGCGTGGACATGGACAAGGCTATGGACGACTGGAAAGAATACGTCAACGGTCATGAAGACTTGAAAGAACACTTTAGCGAGCTTTTTGAAGAACCCAAGGAAGAAGTGGAAGAGCATGAAGTGCATCCCACTCAACAGCTGCATGATCATAAAAAAGCCCATCCCGTAGGCAAGACAGCTTACGTTCCGGGACCCAAACGCACAGGAAGAGCCAAGAAAATCTAAACTATGTACAAAAGCATCGATCTAAAAGAAAATCCCAGGGATTTGGAAGCCAGAGTACGCGCTTATTGGGATAAGCACGACATGGCCCAAAAGAGCATAGACTTTCGCGAAGGAAAGCCGCAATTTGTGTTTTATGAAGGCCCGCCCACGGCAAACGGCAAACCCGGTATTCACCATGTGATGGCACGCACTTTGAAAGACGTAGTGTGTCGCTATAAGACCATGAACGGCTTTCAGGTGAAACGCAAGGCCGGATGGGACACCCATGGCCTGCCGGTGGAAATCGAAGTAGAGAAAATCCTGGGCTTGGAAGACAAAAAAGGCATCGAAGAATATGGCGTGGAAGAGTTTTGCTCCCGCTGCCGTGATTCCGTGTTCTCTTACGAAAAGCTCTGGCGTGAAATGACCCGACTAATGGCCTATTGGATCGATCTTGACAATCCCTACATCACTTTGGATAATAACTACATTGAGTCTGTCTGGTGGATTCTCAACGACTTCTTCAAGCGCGATCTCATCTACAAAGCGCACAAGATCGTGCCCTATTGCCCTTCCTGTGGCACGCCGCTCTCTTCGCACGAAGTAGCCCAAGGTTACCGCGATGTGGAAGACCCTTCGGTGTATGTGAAGTTCAAAGCTCTGGATGAGGAAAACACCTATTATCTGGCCTGGACGACCACGCCCTGGACTCTGATCTCCAATGTAGCCCTTGCGGTAAACCCGGAAGAAAGCTATGTGAAGGTCTTGCACAATGGCGCATATCTGATCCTGGCCAAAGCTCGCCTGGACGTGCTGGATGGAGAATATGAGATCATTGCGGAGTTCCCGGGCAACAGCCTTGAGCGCCGTCAGTATGAACCGCTCTTCACCTTTGTCCCTGTGGATAAACCTGCCTGGTTCATCGGTCTGGCAGACTATGTGACCATGAGCGATGGCACCGGAGTGGTACACACTGCGCCTGCTTTTGGCGCGGACGACTATTCTCTGGGCGTCAAGTATGACCTGCCCTTCGTGAATCCCGTGGATGGCGAAGGCAAGTTCAATGAGCTTGTTGCGCCCTGGGCCGGTGTATTCGTCAAAACTGCGGACAAAGAGATCATCCGTCATCTCAAGGATAGCGGAGCTTTGTACCGCCGGGAACAGATCAAGCACAACTACCCCCATTGCTGGCGTTGCAGCAGTCCGCTTATATACTACGCGCGTGAAAGCTGGTATATCCGCACCACTATGTTCCGCGATCAACTGATTGCCAATAATGCCAGGATCAAGTGGTACCCATCCTTTGTGGGTGAAAAACGCTTTGGCGAATGGCTGGAAAACAACGTGGACTGGGCCTTATCGCGGGATCGCTTTTGGGGAACACCTCTGAACATCTGGGTCTGCGAAGATTGCGGACACAAGAGGTCTATCGGTTCCCGGGAAGAATTAGCTAAAGTAGGCCGAAAAGCCAATGGTGAAGCTGTTTCCGAAGCAATGGATCTGCATCGCCCCTACATCGATGAAGTTGAGCTTCCTTGTGAGAAGTGCGGGAAAACCATGCGCCGCACTCCGGAAGTGATTGACTGTTGGTTTGATAGCGGAGCCATGCCTTTCGCGCAATGGCACTATCCCTTTGAGAATGCCGATCGCTTTGACAGCGAGCTTTTCCCCGCGGATTTCATCTCCGAAGGCATCGATCAAACCCGTGGCTGGTTTTACAGCATGCTCACCATCTCCACCCTGCTGAAGGGGGTGTCATCCTATAAAAGCTGCCTGGTGAATGACCTCATTCTGGATAAAAATGGGCAGAAGATGAGCAAGAGCAAGGGCAACAGCGTGGATCCCATCCAATTGATGCAGGATTATGGCGCGGATGCCATCCGTTGGTATCTTCTGGAAGTAAGCCCTCCCTGGGTGCCCACTCGTTTCGATGTTGATGGCGTTCGCGAAATCCTCAGCAAGTTCATCGGCACGCTCAAAAACGTCTATTCTTTTTATGCCACCTATGCCAATATCGATGGCTTTGATGCCGGGCAGTATGGGCAGGATTGGCAACGCCATGCGGAGATCGATCGCTGGATCATCTCACGCTTGCACACGCTCACCGCAAATGTGAGAGAATACACTGATGTGTATGAATTTACCCGCAGCGTGCGCGCTATCCAGGACTTCGTGATCGATGAACTTTCAAACTGGTATGTGCGTCGCTCGCGTCGCAGATTCTGGTCTTTGGAACTCACAGAAGACAAGATCGAGGCCTACCGCACCTTGCATGTCGTCTTGTGCGAAGTCTGCAAGCTGATCGCGCCCTTCGTACCCTATCTGGCTGATGAGATTTATCAAAGCCTCACCGGAGCAGAAAGCGTGCATTTGGCCGATTATCCGGTATCTCATTCCCGCTTTATCGATGCTGAATTGGAAGCCAGAATGCAGGCGGTGATTGACGTCGTATCCCTGGGCAGAACCGCTCGCGGTGAATGCCAGATCAAGATTCGCCAACCGCTGGGTAAAATGTATGTTCCCGCCAAGCTGCGTCCTGCCCTGGAAGCTATGCCGGAATTGGTCAAAGAAGAAGTGAATATCCACGAAATCTGCTTTGTGGAAGAAGATAGTGACTTTGTGCAATATGAGCTAAAGCCGCAATTCAAGGTTATGGGCCCGAAGTTTGGACCCAAAATGAAAGCCATTGCCGCTTCACTGCAAAATGTGAATGGAGCGGACGCCCTGCGCGCATTTGCGCGTGAAGGCTCCTACACTCTCAACATGGGCGATGAGCGCTTTGATCTGCTGCCGGAAGACCTTCAAGTGCAGATTCTCCCCCGCGAAGGCTATGTCTTTGCCAGCATGAAAGATATCTTTGTGGCGCTCGATACCACCCTCACCGATGCCCTGATCCGTGAAGGCTATGCCCGTGAGCTGATCAACAAGATCCAGTTCTCTCGCAAAGAACAGGGCTTTGAAATCATGGATCGCGTCGTGGTTTCTCTTTCCGCTGACATAATGATCAATGAAGCAGTTGATCAATTCCGGGATTACATCATGGGCGAAACCCTATCTGATGCCATCACTTTGGAATCAGGCGACGATATGCAGCCTGTCGATATCAACGGACAGAGCGTGCTGCTCAAAGTGAAGCGGAGTGGAGCGTGAAACCGCTCATCTGTAGGAGGATATCATAGCACAATTTTGTTTTAACTGTGGCAAAGGGGTGCCGGAAAAGGCAAGATTCTGTCCGCATTGCGGAGAAGATCAGAGCCCCGTGATCAAGGATACAAAAGAAGAAGCTGCTTCCGCTAAAACAGCAACAAACCTCATGGACAACATCACAGCCTACCAGGAAGTGGTGAACAAGAATTTTACGCTCCTGGATCCGGGAGACGATTTCCGGGGCTACAAGATCCTGCGCATGATGAATAAAGATGCCGAAGGCATCAAGTACATCGCGGAAAAGGATGGCCATGAATACGTTCTGAAGATATTCTTCAAATCCAGCTTCAGCAACATGAACACGCTTTTTGGCCTGCAGATGCGGCTTTCCCGTCTGAACAAACTCCAGGATGCCCATACTGCCAAGGTGGCTGAAGTAAACCAGACTCACTCCCCGGCTTACATGGCAGTGGAATATGTGCATGGTGTGTCTCTGGCCGAGATCAAGAAATACAATCCTGAACGCCTGAACGAGGATCTGGTGCGCAAGCTCATCCCAAGCTTAATTCGCACCGCCATGCAGATCCGCAAGCAAGGACTCACCATCGAAAAGCTGACCCTGGCCGGAATCATGCTCACCGACAAAGAAGAGCTGGTGGTGCTCTCCAGCGGAATCAGTTATGAAGAAAGCGATGAACGTGAGGACGTCTTCGTTTTGGCCATGATCGCTGCGCAATTGCTCTCCAAGGCAAGCCTCTATAAAACGATTTATAGCGAAGCGAGACTTCGTTCCAATAAATTCCCCTTCATCAGTGGCGTCAGCCTTGATCTGAACAAAGTTTTAGCCGAATGCCTGCATCGCAACATCTCCCAACGCTATGCCAGTTTGCAAGGGATGTATGATGCTATGGCCAAACTGCCCGCGCTGGATGGTGCCGAAATCTGCACCACTCTGGAGCAAGGCCAGATTGATGAGACCAATGCCCCCACAGACGACGCTGTCCCCAAGATTCGCATCGAACTGGGATTCTGGATCCTGGTATTCGTGGTGCTCACCCTTATCGCCTTGCTTTTTACTACTAACGTCTATAATGTGATCTTTGGCGACAGGGGCGAGAAACTGCAGTACACCGGTTGGGTCTTTGGCGTGAGCACGGAGGCCGACACTCAGGATGTCGCGATCAATACCCCGCAGACTAATCCCACTACACCCAGACAAACCTCTTATGGCGAACTGAAAACCACACAGAGCACGGTGAGAGAAGACCCCCGCAGGATAAACACTCCTGTGCAAACCGCAAGCACACCGCAAACCCCGATTGTTCAGGCTCCGAAACCCGGCAGCAACTTTGTTTACGTCGAATCCGGCATTCTGGCCTTTGGACAGCTGGGCACAAATCGGGCCAATAGCGTCAGCCTCTCCGGATTCTACATCAGCAAGTATGAAGTTACGCAAGCAGAATGGAACCGGTTTATGCGTCCGGCTCCGGTCAGCACTGTAGGTGATAAACTCCCGGTAGATAACGTCAGCTGGTTTGACATCGCCATCTATTGCAATGGCCGCAGTGAAGCGGAAGGCCTCACTCCCGCGTACAAAATCCGTGGCGTAGGCGCGTCGAGAGTGGTGACCGTCGATTGGAACGTCAATGGTTACCGTCTGCCCTCCGAAGCCGAGTGGGAAATGGCAGCCAAAGCCGGAGAAGACCATATCTACAGCGGTTCCTCCGATGCCTCTGAAGTAGCCTGGCACCGCGAAAACTCTGCCGGCAGAATCCGCACTCCGGGTGGCAACAAAGCCAACAAATGGGGTCTCTATGACATGAGCGGTAACGTCTCCGAATGGGTGTGGGATTGGTATGACGCAAATTACCTACGCGCGTTACCTTCCTTCATGAATCCCACTGGGCCCAATACCGGAACTCAGAAAACCATCCGTGGCGGCAACGTCATGAAAGGCGAAGGACGCGCACTCCATATCCTCAGCCGGGATTATGGAGACCCAAATCGCGCTTATCCCTTTGTTGGTTTCCGTCTGGTAAGAACCAAATAAGCTTCACATTAGTCACTCAAGTACGAGTTGGAATACTTTCTTGTGAATGCCCGACTGAAGCCTTATCCAACATTTGGCTATATTCTTTACTCAGCCTTATCTCATAAACTACTCATAGCAAGAGGGGATTATGAGGTAAACAGCAGGCAATGTCGAGACCTGTCATAGCGGTGCCGGGGGCAGCATGGCAGCGGACGATCAGGAAACGCTTCAGTCAATAAACCTTACTATGGCGGACAGAAACGAAGTCTTGGTGTTGAACAGAGGTGTCTAAGCCATAGGCTTTCGCCTGCAGTCGATCCACGATCCAGTTATATGATTCGTGTGTCCAGGATATCCTCCAGGACTTCGTCCCAATCTCCGTTTTCCTGCACACTTTGGTGGCAACTCTTTCTCATCTGCTGGTAGGCAGGGGGTTCACCAACCATGAATGACAGAGCTTGCCATATTGTTTACATGAAAGACGTTTCTAATATACTGCAAATAAGTCACTTGCATTTTGAGCATCTTGCTTACTTTCGCTGGTGCTTGTTCTGGCTTTCATGGTCGGTAGCGAAAGCTGGCTTTCAGTTAAGTTCAGTTTGAAGCGCTGTCTTAAGTCTAACTTTCTCGCGTCAAACAGCAAACCATTGAGGTTGTCCAGCATTGATCGTTTACCACTCTTGGTCAGGCTATTTTGGGAGAAGTCATAGGATATCTTGTAGATCGTGAAAGCAAGGCTATGATAGTCATTGTGCCTACCCATGGCAACGGATTTTTTTGCTTTGATGCCTTGCAAATATTCGTAAGTGGAGTTGGCCTTGACTGAGGTATATGTCCTGCCTAAAAAAAGACCACCGTGATCATCAGAACCACCGGTAAAACCCTTTTCCCAGCTCGTCTCACTGAAAGGCTCAATGCGATACTTTGCATACAGATCACCAATCCTGGCCGGAGTCAGGTTTTCGCATATTAGCTGCCAGGAGTGGTTGCCAATCTTGTTTCGGCCTCCATTGATTGCTTCAAAATAGTCGAAAAGCAGGATTAATCGCTCCAAATGGCTGAAGTCCAGCTTACCATTCACAGAGTAGGAAGCGTGTGCAACGCTATGCACGATTCCTTCTTGCTTCAGATAATCACGCAGTTCATAGATGTCTTTCCGCAGGTGATCTATGATCTGAAACTGAATCTCTGTAATGCCATAGGCTAAGACATGGATCTTGCATTGATCCTCCGGGAAGTATGTGGTGGCTTCCAATCCGATGAATGTGTCATCAGGATGCTTTTCATGTAGCAGGAGAGCGCCATCGATGCGGTTATGATCAGTTATCGTAACGTATTGCATTCCCATGCGCTTGGCCTCTTTGTAGATAAACAGAGGATCTGTGTAGGACTCTCTCGCACCAATTTTCTGAAGGAACCATTCGCTGGGGTGTTCAGAGTGTATTGAGTGGCAATGAAGATCAGCTTTCTTTGGCATTTAAAACTCTCCTGCTTATATTGTCTGCCATGATTATAGGTCTTGGGTTTAAGCATTTGATAAAGAACCAGTGAATAAAAGTTAACAGACGCCTACCCTATTGGTCTATCCTGATGCCACTCCATAGCCGGAACACATGGAGCAAAGAAAGTGCTTTACGAAAAAAGCTTGTTCCAAAATAATGGTCATACGATTGAAAAAAAAACACCTTAAGGATAGAAAATGAACACACAAAGACCTCTTGACAAGCTGCGAGAACGCAAAAACAAGGCCAAGCTGGGTGGCGGTGAAAAGCGCATTGCCGAACAGCACGAAAAGGGTAAACTCACTGCCCGTGAACGCATAGCCTTGATGGTGGATGCTGATAGCTTCGAAGAGTTCGACCTCTTTATGCGGCATCAGTGCACCAATTTTGGCATGGAAGAAACCGTCTTTGACGGCGATGGCGTGGTCACCGGAAGCGCCACGATCAATGGCCGGGTGGTCTATATCTTCGCTCAGGATTTCACCGTGTTTGGTGGCTCATTATCCAAAACCTATGCCGAAAAGATCTGCAAGATCATGGATATGGCGCTCAAGAATGGCTGTCCTTTGATTGGTCTCAATGACTCCGGTGGTGCCCGCATCCAGGAAGGCGTGGACGCTTTGGCCGGTTACGCCGAGATCTTTTGGCGCAACGTGATGGCCAGCGGTGTGATCCCCCAAATATCCGCCATTCTTGGCCCCTGTGCCGGCGGAGCGGTCTATTCCCCTGCCATCACAGACTTTGTGATCATGGAAAAGAACAACAGCTATATGTTCGTTACCGGACCCAAAGTAGTAAAAACCGTGCTCAACGAAACTGTGAGCATTGAAGATCTGGGTGGAGCCAAGATTCACAGCAGCAAAAGCGGTGTGGCGCATTTTATGACCAACAATGAAGAGGAAACTATCCTCCTGATCAAGAAGCTATTATCCTACCTCCCTTCAAACAATATGGAGGATCCTCCCGTCTTCCCCAGTCCGGATCCCGCAACCCGCGAATGCCTGGAGCTCAACGAGATAATCCCCGAAAACCCCAATAAACCCTATGACATCCTTGATGTGATCTACCCCATTGTGGACGAAGGGGAATTCCTGCAAGTGATGAGCAACTATGCCCAAAACCTGGTAGTGGGCTTTGCCCGGATGAATGGTCACAGCATTGGCATCGTGGCCAATCAACCCAAAGTCCTGGCCGGTGTGCTGGATATCGACGCTTCGATCAAAGCCGCCCGTTTCGTGCGCTTCTGTGACGCCTTCAATATCCCCCTGGTGGTCTTTGAAGACGTTCCCGGCTTCCTTCCCGGCACATCTCAGGAGCACAACGGCATCATCCGCAATGGCGCCAAGATGCTCTACGCCTTCGCGGAAGCCACTGTGCCCAAGATCACCGTGATCATTCGCAAAGCTTATGGTGGAGCCTATTGCGTGATGAACAGCCGTCATATGCGCGCAGATCTGGTGTATGCCTGGCCAACCGCAGAAATCGCTGTAATGGGTCCCAAAGGCGCAGTGGAAGTGATCTTCCGTAAAGAAGCCAAAGCCAGCGATGATCCCAAAAAAGTGCTCAAAGACCGTGAAGACGAGTATCGCGAGATGTTCTCAAATCCCTACCGTGCTGCTGAACGCGGCTTTGTGGACGACATCATTGAACCGGCCCAGACCCGTTTCCGCCTGATTCGCGCTTTGGAAATGCTGGCTAATAAGAAAGACAGCATTCCGCCTCGTAAACACGGGAATATTCCGCTTTAAGGTATGATAATGAAGAGATTATCCATCCTAGTCGTGCTGCTCCTGCTCTTACCGCTGGTGATCCTGGCACAGGATATTGATCCCACATCCAGCGAAGCTATGATCGATTCCCTTTCTGTAGCCAGAGAGCAATCCATCCTGGCTGAATACGGCTTTCGCGATAGCAACACCTTAGCTTACGTAGCTGATAAGCTGGAGATTGCAGATTTGGCGCGCTGGAAATCCGCTTTAGGCCTTGAGCCGGCTAATAAAGCCCTGGATGACATGACGCTGAGACGCCTGGAACTCACGCCATACCGTGCCTTGATTGCCAAGCAAACTGTGGAGTACGGCTACAACGAACTCAGCACGCTCAGCGAGATTGCCGCCAGCCTGAACATGCCCCTGAAGAAGCTGAAAAGCATGTTGGGCAACAATGATCCTTTGGACAAAACCTGGGACAACCGTTCCATCCAGGCCTTGGGCATCAACCCGGAACAGATCCGGGATATCCAAAACGAATTTGAACAAGACATCTTACTTTATGGCTCCAGCGTCACCCTGGTAGGGATGTTAGTTGTGTTTTCGGCCTTGGTGATCACCAGCCTTATCATCAGACAGTTGGTGCATCTCAATGTCAAGACCAAATCCGCTCCGGTGATCAAGCTCAGTAGCGATGGCAAGGTCAAATCCGCTCCCAATACATTGTCGCGCAATGTGATCGTGGCCGCGATTACCGCTCTGCATATCCATCGACAAGAGATCGAAGAGCAACGCCGTATGGTGCTCACTTTCCGCAGAACGCCCACCAATCAATGGCGTGCCAGCGCTGTGCTCAGCATGCCAAACCGCGAATTGAAAGCAAGGAGATAGCAAGAAAATGAAGACCTATAAACTGATTATAAATGGCGAACGCTATGAAGCTCGCGTGGTGGAATACACACCCACCCATGCCAAATTGAACATCAATGGCCATGACTATCTGGTGCAGATCGAGGACGATCACAGCGCTGATGTGCCCAAGCTTGGCGAGCAGGAAAAATCCGTGCCCATCGCTCCTCACTTTTCCAGCGGATTTGACGCTCGCAGTGGCGAAGTGCATGCTCCGCTACCCGGCGTGATCGTTTCCATCCCGGTCAAAGAAGGTGACGAGGTCAAGAAAGGCCAACCCATCGTGATCATCGAAGCGATGAAGATGGAAAGCGAAATTGCCTCTCCAGTGGATGCCAAAGTGTCCAAGATCTTCATCAAAGAACGCTCTTTGGTACAGGAAGGCGACATCCTGATGACCCTGGAAGGCGCTGAAGTAAAAGCTCCAGCTCCGGCAAAGGCTCCTCGCAAACAGTCCAGACCTCCTGCGGAACATGAGTCTGCCCCATCTGACAACATTCTCCGCGCGCCCATCCCCGGCACCATCATCGACGTCAAAGTCTCTGCCGGACAAAGCGTAAAGGATGGCGATGTCGCCTTGATCCTGGAAGCCATGAAAATGGAATCCGAAATCCATTTCTCAACTTCCGGCAAAGTTGCCAAAGTGCATGTGGCCCGTGGCGACAGCGTGCAGGAAGGTGACCCCCTGATCGAGCTGGGAGTCTAAGCTATGCAGGAACTGCTTCAATTTATCCAAACCACCGGATTCCTGAATATCGAACTGGGCAGCGTCGTAATGATGCTGGCCGGTATGCTCTTTGTGTATCTGGGGATCAACAAAGAATTTGAACCCCTGCTTTTGGTACCAATCGGCTTTGGCATGATCGTGGGCAATTTACCCGGAGTGGCGCAACAGGGATTGGGTGTGGAAACCGAAGGCTCTGTCCTCTCCTACCTATATTTTGGCGTGAAGAAGGGCGTGTACCCCTCCTTGATCTTCATGGGTGTGGGCGCGATGACGGATTTTTCCACCCTGATCGCCAATCCCCGTTTGATCCTATTGGGAGCAGCTGCGCAATTTGGCATCTTCGCCACCTTCATGGGCTCCTTGCTATTGGGATTCAACATCCTGGAATCCGCTTCCATCGGCATCATCGGTGGCGCGGATGGCCCCACCTCGATCTTTTTGGCTTCCAAGATGGCTCCGCATCTTCTGGGCTCCATCGCCCTGGCCGCGTATTCTTACATGGCCTTGGTTCCTGTGATCCAGCCTCCCATCATGCGGCTGCTCACTACCAAGAAAGAACGAGTGATCCGCATGAAAGCCCTGCGCGTGGTCAGCAAACGTGAAAAGATCTTCTTCCCCATCGTGGCCTTCATCGTCACTTCGATGATCGCGCCCGGATCAGCCGTGCTTTTAGCCATGCTCTTTCTGGGCAATCTGCTCAAGGAAAGCGGTGTCACCGAACGTCTGGCCACCAGTGCCAGAACGGTTTTGATCGACGTCGTGACCGTCTTGATTGGCCTCACCGTGGGTGCCAAAACCACTGCTGATGTCTTTCTCACTCCTTCCACCATCAAGATCTTTCTCTTAGGAGCTGCCGCCTTCAGTGTGGCCACTGCCACCGGAGTGATCTTTGCCAAGATCATGAATCTCTTTACCAGAAACAAGATCAACCCCCTGATCGGTGCTGCCGGAGTTTCTGCGGTTCCTGCCTCTGCCCGTGTGGTGCAGATGGAAGGCCAGAAATATGATCGCTCAAACTACCTGGTGATGCATGCCATGGCCCCCAATGTGGCCGGTGTGGTGGGCTCTGCGGTGGCTGCTGGTGTGTTTTTGGGGATATTTGGCTCATAAACCATGATATAACATAGCTTCAAGGCACGTTCATCGTGCTGCAAACCTTAGGGCGGACTTCGTGTCCGCCCTTTCCTTATCCCCTTCGCTCCTGCTCCTTTGCCCCATGTTCGGCTCCGGTTTACCCCATGATCCTCTCTTGCAATGAGGGGAATATGGGGTAAACATGGACTAAGCAGGAGCCAAGGTAATGAGAGCCCGGTGCGCGGCACGGCATCCTGAGCCCCTTCTGGCCTGAACGCCACCTGACGGCCTCCCGAACTCCTCCTGAGTCCGGCTCAGGAACTCCTCAAGAGACTCTCAGGTGGCGTTCGAGCCAGCAGAGAGGTAGAGCTTCACTGATATCCCCTCCACTCATGATATCTGTGATTACGGAACAAATATTGCACATTAGATAGGGAAAAAGAGGGGTTTATCATGAAACAAGCTCTCTTTGTTTTGGTTGTTTTGATCCTACTGAGCTTCTTTTCTCCGCTTTGCGCGCAGTTGCAGCTTGATTGGGATCTGGTGATTGAGAGTGTAAACGGAACTTACATCGATATGCGCCTGGATGTAGTGAACAACACCGATGAGGATTGGAACTACAATTTTGGTTCAGCTGCTGTTGCTTTCTACTCCATTGATGGTCAGATTCATACCGGTATGCTGTTGCCGATGGTGTTGCCGTATACTCTGGAAGCCGGAGCCAGTGACAGCTTTGATCTGTTTCACTCCGGATATCTGGATCCGGGTCCGCACACGGTGCAGGCGCATCTGAACATCTCTGTGGATGATGCTTATCTGCCGGTGGGCGAGCCGGAAATCGTGCTTATCGAGGATTTCATTCCTATAACTATGGGTGATGGCAGCGAACCAGCCCGGGTTCCCATCGACTTCTATTGGCGAAACAGCCTGTATCAGTGCATATATACTCCTGCTGATTATGGCTGGCAACCGGGAACACTGATGGCGGTGAGTTTCCACACCTTGTTTGAAGATGTACCCTACAACAACTTTATGGCTCAGCAAATCCAACTCTATCTGATGGAAACCGGACTCAATAATTTAAATGGAGGATGGAGCACAACCGCCGGGATCTTAGCCCAGTTCAATTCGCTCATGGACTTCCCCGCAGGTAACCACGAAATCCGCTTTAATCTGAGATTTCCCATTCAGTTGGATGGATACAACAATCTATTGATGATCATGTTTCGCCCCATGCACAGCTCTTATCAGTTTACCGCTGATCCCTTTATGGCGGACGAGTGTCCGTCGAATATGGCTTTGAACCGCTGGAGTGATTCGATAAACATTGACCCCAGCGTCCCACTTTCATTGCTCCCAAGCCACTTCTGCGATCGCAAACCCATGACCACTTTTTACATCATACCCAATGGTGATCCGGTCTCTGCAAGCGAAGATGTGGCGCCAGCTTTGGCCCCCACCATCAGCGTTTACCCCAATCCCTTCCGGCAAGGCTGTGAACTGAAGCTGGATAAGCCACTCCAAACGCCGGGCAGCCTCAAAATCTACGACATTAAGGGTCGCCTGATCAGGACTTTGGAACAGAGCAGCAGTGAGGCCTTTCATTGGGATGGCAAGAATTCCGACGGCAAAAGCTGTCCTGCGGGATTGTATCTTTATCAAGCTGATCTTGGCAGCACGGTGGCAAGAGGTAAGATGATCAGGCTGTAAACTGCTTACACGATATCTTTTATCATACCAAATGGCCCCGAGTAATCGGAGCCACAATGTAGCCAATCAGATAAGGCCAGTGCTTTGGAGCTATATCATCAGCATCATCTTGATGGTCTTACTCTTACTATCGTGCTCAAGGCGGCTAAAGTACAGTCCGGAACTAACCTTCCTATTGCTGTGGTCTGTGCCATCCCATTGAACCGTGTGTATGCCCATATCCATCGTATCATTGATTAGCTCTTTCACTTTTTGTCCCTTCACGTTATAGACTGTGAGCTTGACCTTGGCTGGTGACGGAATCGAAAAGCTGATATTGGTGGAAGGATTGAATGGATTGGGGTAGTTTGTGCGTAAAGCGAAAACCGGAGCTACTAGCTCACCATCTGTATTCACAGCATAGCTTCTGAATCCATGCCCGATCAGAGTCTGGAGCGCCAGCGAAGGACGCAAGGCTAATGCCGCTAGCCCCAATCGTCAGATTGGTGGTTACATGCAGGAATAGACTCAAGAGTCCGGAGCGCCAGCGGAGGACGACACATAGAACAAGACTCAATCCGGAATCATCCACAAGTTTCGTCCTTCCGGACTCAGACCGGGATACGCCACCACTCCCCCAAATCTCACGATCTGGGTTAGCGGCACAAGGCCTGTCGTGCTACGCACTATCTCTCCAAGCACCAGAAAAGAATGCCGGAGGACAACACCTGTGCAAAGCGCTCACCAGGGCACCATCTGCCCTGTCTTCCTACCGGCCTCCAATCAAATTGTAAACAACACACACAAACAACACCAAATCAGTCCGGCGACTGATTCTACAAGAGTGGAAATAGCTTCCAGCCGTTTGTTAAAAAAGCGTAATAATGAGATACGCGCCGGGCTATAGCTTCAGCAGTTTCAAGGGTTCCGCAGAGGAAGATACCTCTAAGGGATATCTGCCTGTGCAGAAAACCAAGTGTCATTTGCTGTGCCTTGATGCTACAACCACATCTATCCTATCATCAAGCACAGTAAAACCCGGCTTAGAGAAACCATCAATGCCATCCATAACATTTGCAGCAGTGTAGGTAAAATGGATATGATTGTCAGGCGCATCCGGACTGCCAAAATCAACTATGATATCATAGCCGCCATCCACGTTTCCTGCCTCTGAGGGAATCGTCCAGATTAGCCCATCCCACTCTCCATCGGCATCGGTGCTATTACCTGTTATCGGCGTGAAGAGGTTAGTGTCATAATGGGGAGTCAGGGTAGATACATTGGCCCCATCGACGTATGTGTAGTCACCATGCCTGATTACATACACAGTGAAAGCTGTGTTCTGTGGAGCTTTTGTGATCTTCGCGTGAACCTGATCCCCGGGTGAAAAGACGTTCCTGGATCTATTGCCCTCGCTATAGCTTTCCACTTTTGGCGTAAAATGAAAGCCACGAGATTCATAAGCTTTATTGATGGCATTCTGTCTTTTGCGTTCTGGATCAGAAACATCATCCACTAAGTCCATGAGGATGTTATAGAAGTAACGGGGTTTGTAGCGGTAGGATTCGTTTGGAATAATCTCTTCACTAACTCTTTTCAGACCCGCAATCAATAGATTATCTACGGCAGTGGGGCTAAAGAGTGGATCGCTACGTAGACTCCACCAGGCAGAGGCGAGGGGATATCTGCAGAAGTAATTAGAATATAAGTCTTCTGTTACACTAGTGCTATCACAAATAGACTGCACCGTAATCAGGTCTGAAATATTTGTTGATACTTGTGGCATACTCTGATAAACAGAATCACCAAGGTATGAGCAAGGAAAGTAGGTCGAGAATGCTTCATCCATGCCTCCATATAGGATTTCATTCTGCTGATCTGTTCCTACAGAGTTCATAAACTCATTGTTAAGTTTCATATGTACTAACATATGTGTCAATTCGTGACAGATAGGAGAGCTATAATCACCTGATAACTCATTTACCTTTACTATATATTGTTCTCTAAAGAACCTGCTCCCTTCGGGAAAATGGTATCCCGTAATGACAGCTATCATTGGTAATGCAATAGGATACGCAAACATACGTTCAGAAGCCCAACCTATGAACTTGTTGGCATGATAATACTGGTTACTCGGGTTTCCGACGTAGTCCTGACGATCGAATATTATTGTAGGACTTAGAGGATCATCAAGGTATTTGGATATCTGTGTAGCAAGAGTATCCTCTATACTTCCATCATATACTGTAACAAAGCTTGATTCAAGACAAGCTCTTACATCCTCGATTTCCTCACCGCTTATATTGGCATTTCCCATGCTATCTGTATAAAATACTACCCCAGGATTCCCATCGCATTTTGCAACTACTTTGGTATCCGTCAACTCATAGACTGATTCCTCCAGGTTATGATCGGGATATGCAGATCCCTTAACATTTACTGTTAGATCATTAATGATGGATGCTTCATTAACATAGATTTCACCAGTGTTAACATCAATAACCAGTCTTCTGGATAATCCCCCAACCCAACACAATCGATATATGGGCTTTAAATCTTGTTTGTACTTATTTATGTTATAGTATTTTATGGAAAAGTCCGGCATAAAGTTAGAGTACCTTCTTTGTAGCTCGTCATCAACAATTTTTCCATATATCTCTACCGCGTCCTCTCTTGTAATAATCACCCTAACATCACCTTCAGGCAATTCCACAGTATTGTCACCGATTGAAAAGCGCTTACGGCCTTCTTCATAAGTTATCATTATGAACCCTGCGCCTTCCACCCGATAACCCCCGACTTGCTGGTAATAATCCGTTGTATATCCACCCCACTGTTTTGTTATCCGACTCTTTGATAGCTGGGACCGGTTTGCCGGTGAGTATGGCAAAATCTTTTCCACTATTCTTTCGCAGGCTTGCCTGAAGGCTATGGTGTCTGCTTCTGTGGTGAATGGGATATCAGAGAAATTCCCTCTGTAGGTATGCAATCTCATGGTTCGTGTACTATGTCCCACATCACCGGTGAATCCCGTTTCTGCCCTAAACCTATCTGCCAATTGATTGAGTTCCTGGGTTTTGCGCGCGAGCTCTGCGGCATCGCCGGCATCTTCACTGGCGAAGATCATTGCGCAAAGCAGCAGTAACATCATTGTGACCAATGCTTTTGTGTTCATGTCTTTCTCCTTTTTCCTGCAAAGTAGAAGCGTCATCCTGACGCTTGCAAACGGCTGGAAGCGGTTTCTACTGTCGGCAATCTCCTCAGCTTGATGCCGGTTGTTTTTGGTTCCATTACCCGAGTCCGGCAGACCTTGCTGCCATAATCCTCAGGTAGCCTTATTGACATTGCATGATTATTGACAACAGGATTTCTTGTCAAGCACAATTCTTTGGCTTTATCTGCTTTATACTGTCCCGATCAGATTCTGAGACTTGCTTCATAGCTTCAGCAGTTTCAAGGGTTTCGGTGCCAATGCGCGGCAGAAACCACTCTTCTGGCATCCTGACATCAGCGTGATCGAGATGTTTATGGTATCCTTGCAGGCTTGATCTGCTACAGACCCCGGGTTTGATGGTCAAAACAAATGGCCCCGAGTAATCGGGGCCATACTTTAGATAGCGCAAGTGTCCCTGAGCTATTTCATTAACATCATCTTATGGAAAGAATTGGTATCCCCAGCTTGCATTCTGGCTAAGTACATGCCACTGGCACAGTTGTTTCCATTATCATCTTTCCCATCCCAGGAGATTTGATAGTGTCCACCATCCTTGGTTCCGCTTATCAGAGTTCGGATTCGCTGCCCCTTCATGTTATAAACACTAATGGTAAGCTCTGCTGTATCTCTGAGTTTGTAAGCAATCTCGGTATTGGGAGAGAAAGGATTGGGGAAGACATTCACGATACCGGTCAAAGACTGCGGCGTGAATTCCGGAACATCTTCTTCTTGACCACCACTAAGCACACTTACCGGTCCGTAGAAACACATCTCACTATTCAATTCAATGGATTCCACCCAATAGTAGTAAGTTGTATAAGACTCAAACTCATGGTCAGAAAAACTGTAGGTATGCTGAGTGGAACTATTGGAGCCTTCAATGACGATTGCGTTCAGTTTGATGGCATGAGCAAGCTCTTCATCTTCTGAACGATACACGTTGAATCCCAGAATGTTCGATTCCGATTCTGTGGTCCATTGCAGATTAATCATTGTCTCAGAGCTGAGTGTCGCCGTAAATGAAGACATCTCGACCGGCAAGGTTGCATCTTCAGGATAGCTTACAGTGAAGTTATCCAAGTAAGATACCCGATGTCCATCAATACCGAAATAGGGATACACCGGCCCATCATCGATGGTCAGATTGGTGAAGCTATAAGCTCCACTTTTTTGAAGAACGGAAAAGCTTTCGCTTTGATCTGTGCGCCAAAGCTCATAGCTAACATCATAGACATCAGCACCCCGGGGAATCAGAGTATAAACCACTCTATACCAAGACAGGGGAATATCTGGGAGGTAAGTTCCTGGAATCTCAGTGCTATTGCTGAAAAAGGAATATCCACTGCTAAAGAACTGCATACCCATGGCCGGAACGTTAGTTATCTGACACCTTCGGGCAGCAGTGTTCGAGCTGGCTGATGATAATCCTAATGCGGCATATCCACCATTTTGGTAGCTATTGATATGAGCAGTGATAGTGATCGGTTCATCAATTTCGCTCAGATACAAGCCTTCCTTTGATGTGATAACACGGGTTTGTCCCATCGGGAACAGCGGCCACTCAATTATACCTGGAAACTGTACGGCACCTGTGTCTCCCATGCCACCTGAGGATGAATTTATTACATCACCTTCCACGGGCAGATTGAAGTAGGTGCTCAAATCATTGGTATCGTTAAAATCATACGATACGGTTACTGCACTTAGGCAAGTTACTGCTAGCAGGATAAATAGGCTGATGAAGCTGATTCTCTTCATTTTTTCTCCTTTGTTATGGGGTTGTTTAGGATTTGTCTGCGTTGCTTTTCTAAAGCGCTGTAAACTTGATTATAGTTTTCTGCGTTAAAGCTGCGCATGACGTTGTAAAACGAGTCATCACTACAATAGACCGTGAAACCGATTATCTCCATTCCATCCTTATTGGTGGTGCGAACAATCTGGCTCACAGTCTGTTGTCTGATCTCTTTCTTTTTCGGTTTCATACACTCCGGATGTGCCATTGCTGTTCCATACAAAGGATTTAGGGTGGGCAACGTAATACCTTTACTATCAGTAAGATGGAGGAATACTACGAGTTGGCAATAGTGAGATTATTTCAAAATGCTGATTTCAGCTCATGCTGCTGAAATTTCACTGGAAAGATACGGAAGTGTTTTTGGGGCTATCTGTGATGGGATTGGATCCCTATTTATTCTTCCTGGTGTGCTGCTGCAAATTGTATTTGATGATACGACGAGACAGGGTTGCCTCAGAAATATTCAATAGCAACGCAGCGTCCTTTTGCTTACCTCGCGCTTTGATCAGAGCCTTAACGATAGCATCCTCTTCATTATAATCTGGCATGGATCCATAGCCCTCATTGGCGAAGCTGAAAGGATTGATCTCACACAAGAGCTGAGCATCCCATCTGATTTTATTACTTAGAATGTACATCCGCTCCACGATGTTTTTCAGTTCTCGCACATTTCCCGGGAAGCTGTAGCCATGCAGCAACTCCAGCAGCGATTTATCAATACTGGGTATAGCTTTGTTTAGCTCGGTGGCATACTGTTTCACGAAGTGAGTTAAGAGGGGTTCGATATCATCTTGCCTTTCCCGCAAAGGTGGGATGATGATTTCGATGGTATTCAAACGGTGGAAGAGATCCAGACGAAACTGATTGTCCGCCAGCTGAGCCCGGATATCCTGGCTGGTAGCGGAGATGATCCTGCTGTCGTAAGGTGTTTCTTTGCTGCTACCTACGGCTGTTATCCTTTTGGTTTCAATTGCCCTTAGCAGTTTACTTTGCACCGCGAATGGCATATCGGTAACCTCGTCCAGAAAGAGCGTGCCCTTATCTGCCTGGAGGAAGAAGCCCTTGGTGGGCGCGTCGGCACCTGTAAATGCACCTTTGGTATGCCCAAAGAGCTCACTTTCCACCAGAGATGTTGATAGAGCACCTACGTTTACTGGGACAAAGGCTTGGTTTCTACGCAGGCTATTCTTATGGATCAATTGGGCAATAATCTCCTTGCCGGTGCCAGATTCGCCCAGAATCAAGACACTGGTATTCGGATGTTGGGCAGCCAGCAAGGCAGAGTTTACTACAGTATGGTATGCTTTGCTACAGCCAATAAAGCCGTGAGGAGCATCCATTCTCGGTTTGCGGTAACCATTGCCCGATGATTCCTGGGTCACAGCTTCGCGCACTCGTATATTGGCAGTATTGCTCGCCGTTTCCTTTCTTTGGATTTCAGCTATGTAGTCATCCGTGATTCTATCCAGTTTACGGTCTGTGGAATAGCTTTTTTTGAAATCCCCTTTCAGAAAATAGATCCTCGATAACTGCCTGTGCACCCAGATTAACTGATGCAGATCCTTTGCTTTTTTGTAGTACTTGACGCCCTGTTTAATGATGGTAAGCGCATCATCATAGTTACCCATATCAACCAATAGATTCGTCTTGTTCACTTCCATCTGAACAAGGTCACGATCAAGATCGCAGTCTCGAGCAATGGCAATCGCTTGATCGATATGACACAGCGACAGATCTCTGTGTCCCAATCTCCAGTAGCACATGGAGTAGTTGTTGTGAAGATCAATCATCAGATGAGGTGGTTTTTGGGCTACATTTTCCAGGATGCTCATGCACTTGTCATAGTATGCAATTGCTTCTGTATAGTCAGCATCCTCAAGCTTCAGATTGCCCAAGTTTGAGGTAAACAAAAACACCTGCTGGCGATTTCCCACTTGCATCGCGAGTGTTAATCCTTGTTGCAGAATCTTTTCTGCTTTAAAATAGTCCTTAACCCTGCAGATCGCTGAACCAAGATTATTGAGAATACTAAGCTGAAAAGCAACCAGAGATAGAGCTTGAGCGTGTTCCAGGGCTTGAGTGTAAAACCGGATAGTGGACTCCCACTTCGCCAAATCAATATATAAAGAAGCGATCGAACTTAAAGCGCTAACAGTGGTGTAGGAAGGTTTTACGCGCTTGATAAGATCTACGACTACTTGTTCCTTTTTTAAAGCTAAATCAAACTGCGATTGATGCCTGAGATAATACATATGAGCACAATGCGCATGGATCATTAAGAAATAATCACCGGAATCGATGGCATACTCGATCGCCATCTCCAGCAAGGGTCTAACCCTATCTTCATCCTCAGTTCTATAATAGGTTACCGCCTGCAGAACATGGCCTTTCACCAGAGTATCAAGGTCTTTATCTATGATTGCTTTCCTGATGCATTCCACTGCAATCTCCTCAGCTTCATGTATATGGTTCATCGTGAAGAGAGCTTTGCCTTTGAAGTACATGATCCTATTCCAATCTTGAGGGCTGAAATCGTCTGAAGTGTAATTATCTATCTGTTGGATAAGCTCCGGAGGGTTGAATTCCGCTTGGATATCCCAGTTTTGCGACATATCTGAAGTTAAATCTATCGGCATCTTTTCGTCCTTTGATCAGCGAGTTTATCCAACATAATCAATAATCTACAGTAGGCATGGATCATGAAACAATGGAACCATGTCTGCTACAATGCCTAGATAGTCAAGGGAATTATTGACACCGTAGATCAACATGATTTTGACATCTGTTGTTCGCGGACTTGTATGCCATGATCTGTAAGGTGATTGCTACAACTGATACTTCAGCGTGCGAGAGTAGAAAGACATACTCCATACCCAGCCAACTGTCAAAAATTGCATGAGTTCCGACCCATGCCCTACAAGAATATGTCTATTCAAGAGGATACTAGATTTCGCTCCCAATCTTGCAACAGAAAAAAACCGGTGCTTTACGGGCAACCGGTTTTTTTTCTGAAAAGACGGATCAGGTCTTTATTTATTCAGGTCTTCAGCTTTGATGCTATCTTTTTTGGCCTTGATTGTGGATTCTTCCACGAATTGGATGATTGCCATGGGAGCGTTATCGCCGCGACGGAATCCGGCTTTCAGCACTCTGGTGTATCCACCCTTACGGTCGGCAAAGGCAGGGGCAATTTCGTCGAAGAGTTTTTTCACCAGGTCACGATCGCCCAAAACGCTGTAGGCCAGTCTGCGGGAATGAACGGTGTTGTTCTTTCCGTAGGTAACCACGCGTTCTACAAAGCGTCTCATTTCCTTGGCTTTGGCAAGAGTAGTATTTATCTGGCCATGTTCCACCATGGATTTGACGAGGTTTCTCATCATCAGGCGTCTTGCATCGGTTTCGCGTCCGAACTTTCTACCTTCAAGTCTGTGTCGCATTTTTCACCTTCTTTTTTGGAGCAGGAACGGGTTTACGGGGAGTGGCTGTTGCGGGTTTTTCGGTTTTCTCCACGGCAGGAGCTGCTTCAGGAGCTGCTTCCGCTACAACAGTGGGCTTCGGTTCTTCCGCGGCAATGATGCCACGGGAACGAGCTTCCTTGATTTTGCGGTAGATGCCATCCACGTCCATACCCAGTTCCAGATCATATTTTTTAAGTTTTTGGACGATCTCTTCGAGGGATTTCTTGCCGAAATTGCGGAATTTCAGCATTTCAGGTTCTGATTTGGATACCAACTCACCAATGGTGCTGATGTTGGCCATTTCCAGGCAATTTGCGGCACGCACGGTAAGCTCTATTTCCTTCACGCTCATGCTCAAAATGCGTTCTTTCTCTTCGAGATCGGGATCGAGTTCCACATCCCGGATGTATTCCGGTTCGGTTTCAAATAAGCTGATCTTGGCAGCCATATCCTTGAGGATTTTGGCAGCCAGGAAGAGCGCGATCATTGGTTCAACCGCACCGTTTGAGTGAATTTCCAGGATTAGCTTATCGTAGTTCATGCGTTCTTTCACGCGCTGATGGGTAACGGAGAAGTTCACCTTCAGAATGGGAGAATAGATGCTATCGATGGGGATGAACCCAATAGCATGGCCTTCCGGATTCTGACGATCTGCGGATACGTATCCGCGTCCGATACCTACAATCATCTCAATCTTAAGATCAATATCTTCGGTCACTTCCAGTAGATAGAGGTCTTTGTTGATAATCTTGACGTTGGCATTTTCCTGGATCATGCTGGCGGTAATGATACCTTTGCCTTTGTGTTCCAGGATAATTGTGCTTTCTTCCACGGTATTGGATTCGATCACAAGCTGTTTGATCCTTAGAATCAGATCGATATAATCTGAATTGGTGCCGGGCACCGGGGTGAACTCGTGATGCAAGCCTTCAATGCGGACAAAGCGTACTGCGGCTCCCTGGATGGATGACAGTAACACTCTGCGCAGGGTATTGCCCAGGGTGGTGCCAAAACCGGGTTCCAGAGGACCGATTTCAAATCTGCCGTAATTGCGGGAATACGACGCTTTGTCGTGCTCTACGCTTTCGGGCATCTGTAAGGGTTCAAGATACATCATATCAAACTCCTCATGGGGTTTACTTGGAGTAGAATTCGACGATGAGACGCAGATCTACGGTGACCGGAATCTCGCTTGCGACAGGGATTGAATCAAAACTGCCGCGCATATTTTCTTTATCTACGGTTAACCAGCTGTAGGGGGTAGTAGCTTCAGAGCTGCTCAGAGCGTCCACCAGCATTTTCATGCCACGGCTTTTGGGACGCACTTCGATGATATCGCCAGCCTTACACAGAAAGGAAGGGATATCCACTTTTTTGCCATTGACCATGAAGTGGCCATGGTTCACAAACTGACGGGCCTGCATGCGCGTGCTGGCGAAGCCAAGGCGATAAACCACGTTATCCAGTCGGCGTTCCAGCAGTTGCATCAGGTTGTCACCTGTTACGCCACCGGCTTTTGCCGCTTTCACAAAGTAGTTTTTGAACTGCTTTTCCAAGAGGCAATAAGTGAGGCGAAGTTTCTGTTTGGCTTTCAGGTGCACACCATAATCGGAGAGCTTTCTGCGCATCATCGCGCCATGCTGTCCTGATGGGTGTTTCCGTTTGGCCAGGATTCTATCGTATTTGTTGGTGCCAAAGATGTTTTCACCAAATTTGCGACAGAGCTTTCCTTTGGGTCCGGTATATCTTGCCATGATTTCTCCTTATATCCTTCTGGTTTTGGGGGGACGGCAACCGTTGTGCGGAATTGGGGTTTCGTCCTTGATCATGGTAACTTTGATACCGGCCGCGTTGATCGCGCGGATGGAGGATTCTCTTCCGCCACCGGGGCCTTTTACAATCACGCCAACTTTCTGGATGCCCATTTCGGCGCCGGCTTTGGCTACTTCTGCAGCAGCCATCTGAGCGGCGAAGGGAGTGCTTTTACGAGAGCCTTTGTAACCGATCTTGCCACCCGAACTCCAGGCCAGAACGTTTCCGGCACGGTCGGTAAGCGAAATGATCGTGTTATTGAAGCTGGAATGCACGAATACTAAGCCTTCATCGAAGGACAGGCGTACGCGTTTTTTCTTTACTCTGGTTTTCTTTGCCATGATTCAGCTCCTATTTCTTCTTCTTAATGGCGCTGCCGCGAGGACCCTTACGGGTTCTGGCATTGGTGTGGGTACGTTGGCCCCGCACCGGCAAGCCGCGTTTGTGGCGCAAGCCGCGATAGCAACCAATTTCCATGAGCCGTTTAATGTTCATGGCAATCTGAGTTCTCAAAGTACCTTCCACGGCATATTCATTCTGAATCATGTCACGCAGTACTTTTTCTTCGTCTAAGGTGAGATCAGCGACCTTCTTCTTTTCGTCGATATTAGCCTTCTGGCATATCTCGATGGCGCGGCTTCTGCCGATGCCATAGATATAGGTAAGACCAATGAAGAGCCGCTTATTCTTGGGAATCTCAATACCTGCAATATGTGCCAAGTTGGTCCTCCTTTTTTTAACCCTGTCTTTGTTTGTGCTTAGGGTTTGAGCTGCAGATAACGCGAATAACGCCGTGGCGTTTGATTATTCTGCAGTCCTTGCAGATTATCTTTACTGATGCTTTGACTTTCATTGTTATCTCCTTGACTCCCGCAATCGCGAAAGGCAATTCTCTTATTTATAACGATATGTGATTCTGCCGCGAGTGAGATCATAAGGTGAAAGCTCCACCTTCACCTTGTCTCCCGGCAGGATACGAATATAGTGCATACGCATTTTACCGGAGGAGTGAGCCAATATCTCATGGCCATTTTCCAGTTCAACGCGAAAAGTTGTATTCGGAAGGGCTTCTGTAACCACGCCTTCCACTTCTATAACGCCAGATTTACTCATGAATCTTCCTTCCCTTACGCATTAGTAAGTATCTCAGAACCGGCATTGGTGAGGAGGATGCTGTGTTCAAAGTGCGCGGACAGCGAACCGTCTGCCACCATAAACTCCCAGCCTTTTTCCTTCACCCTGTTGGTGCCGATATTTACCATGGGTTCGATTGCCAATGTCATCCCGGCTTCCAGCCTGGGGCCGTATCCGGCACGGCCGGAATTGGGTATCTGTGGTTCTTCGTGTAACTCTCTGCCCACACCATGACCGGTAAGGTCATCTGCCGGAAAGTATCCTTTGGCAGCGATATAGGAACCAATCGCGTGAGAAATATCTCCCACTCTGGCTCCCGGCACTGCCGCAGCGATTCCGATCATCAGGGCTTCGTGAGTGGCTTCCATCAAAGCGGTTGCTTCCTCACTGATCTGCCCCACGGCATAGGTCCGGGCAGCATCGCCATAGTATCCATCTTTGATTACACCGACGTCAATGCCGATGATATCGCCTTCGTTCAAGATCACTTTCTTGGAGGGAATGCCATGCACGATCACGCTGTTGGGCGAGGTGCAGAGCGTTCCGGGGAAGGGCTTCAGGCCGGGCACGCGATATCCTTTGAAGGCAGGCTTGCCACCTTTGGCCAGGATAAAGCTTTCGGCAAAACGGTCCAATTCCCAGGTATTAACCCCGGCGTGGATCATCGTTCCAAGCTCTTCAAACAGCTCACCGATGATGCGGCAAGCGGCTCTTATCTTTGTGATCTCTGCGGGCGATTTCAGGTAGATCATTCTCTTTAGCTGCTGCGTCCGCGAAGCTTGCCCTTCTTCATGAAACCGTCATAATGACGCATCACGAGATGGGATTCAATCTGTTGCAGAGTATCCAGCGCCACACCCACCACGATGATGAGCCCGGTTCCACCAAAGTAGAAAGGCAGATCAAAGCGATGACTCATGATTTCGGGCAAAAGGGCCACGAAAGCGAAGAATACTGCGCCCGGAAGGGTGATTCGTGTGAGCACGGTGTTTATGTATTCAGCAGTCTTCTTACCGGGTTTTTTGCCGGGGATGTGACCACCATATTTCACCATATTCTCTGCCATTTCGGTGGGATTGAGCACAATCGCCGTGTAGAAATAGGCAAAGAAGATGATCAGGGTTACATAAAGCACAGTATAAAGCAGAGCTCCCGGAGATAACCAACGCTGCAGAGTGAGCCAGAATCCACCACCGGAACCGAAAAAGGCCGCGATTGTGGCAGGAAACATCAGTACGCTTTGAGCAAAGATGATGGGGATCACACCGGCGGTATTCACCCGTAGTGGAATATAGGTGCTCTGTCCGCCATACACTCTGCGACCAACAATGCGCTTGGCATATTGCACGGGAATCTTGCGGGTTGCTTCTGTTACATAGATCACAGCCGCAGTAACAGCCACCATCAGAGCAACGGCAAACACCGCTTTCCAGGCATAGGTAGGCTCCACGCCGATCTTCTGGAACATGCGAATGAAGCCTTCAGGATAGCGAGCTATGATACCGGCAAAGATGATCAGAGAGATACCATTGCCAATGCCATGCTCGGTGATTTGCTCACCAATCCACATCACGATCATCGTACCTGTCACCAGAGTGATGATACCCGTCATGTGAAACAAAGCTCCCGGTGAGGGCACTACGCCACCGGCCAGATTGGTCAGCCAGATAGTGATGGTGATGGCATTGAAAGCAGCCAGACCCACCGTTCCATAACGGGTAATCTGGTTCAGTTTCTTCTGACCTTCCGCGCCTTCTTTACGCAATTTTTCAAAATAGGGAATGATGCTGCCCAGAAGCTGAATCACGATGGATGCAGTGATATAGGGCATGATTCCCAAGGCAAATACCGATGCACGCTCGAAGTTTCCGCCCACGAAAAGATCCAGCAGACCAAAGAGGGTGTTTCCACCTTCCCTGGCACCTTCAAAGAAGGATTGCAAAGCGCTGGCATCTACTCCCGGAATGGGCACAAAACTGCCCATTCTGTACAGCACCAGGAACAGCGCCGTAAAGAGTATCTTTTTCTTCAGGTCCGGAATCCGGAACATGTTAGTAATAGTCTTAAGCAAATTAAACTACCTCCGCCTTGCCGCCGTTCTTTTCGATGAGCGCTTTAGCGTTTTTGGAGAATGCGTTCGCTTTGATATGAACAGCTTTGGTGAATTCTTCAGTAGTTCCGGCAAGCACTTTCACCGGAGCTTTAGCTTTTTGACCTGAGGATGGAATCAAGCCCATTGCTTCGAGCTTGGCGATATCAAAATCGGTCTCTTCCAGGCCGATAAGGCGGGAAAGATTGAGGCTGCGATAGCCGACGCGGAAGATGTTTTTGAATCCACGTTTGGGCAAGCGACGGTGCATGGGCATCTGACCGCCTTCAAAGGCAGCAGGTACGCCGCCACCGGCACGGGCTTTTTTACCCTTGTGACCGCGACCGGCTTGATGGCCATGACCGGAGCCCTGACCTTTTCCCAGACGTTTCTTGTTTTTTCTGCCGGCAGGTCTGCCAAGATTGGATAGTGTTAACATTACTATTCTCCCTGCACTTCTTCTACTTTGAGCAGATATGATACTTTGTTGATCATACCGCGGATTACCGGGTTGTCATCATGAATCCGGCTGCTGTTCAGCTTGCCGAGACCCAGGGATTTGACCACCCGCTTGTGGGCTTCAATACGATTTATTGTGCTGCGGATTAGGGTTACTTTCAGGCGCTTCATTTCTCCTCCTGTCCGGTCAACTGCGCGACGGTCTTATTGCGCAAGCGAGCTACGTCAGAGATGGTACGCATGGTTTTCAGGCCATTGATGGTAGCTTTTACCACGTTGGTGGGGGTGTTTGAGCCCAGGGATTTGCAGAGGATATTCTGAATTCCTGCGGCTTCGAAGATAGCGCGGGCAGTATTGCCGGCGATTACTCCGGTACCCGGAGAAGCTGGTTTGATCAGCACGCGGCTGGCACCAAAACGGGCTACAATCTCGTGGGGCACGGTACCTTTAACGATAGGTACGCGAAACATATTTTTGATGGCCTTTTCTTTGGCTTTGCGGATGGCGTCCACGATTTCATTCGCTTTGCCATTGCCCACGCCAACGTTGCCGGCTTTGTCGCCCACAACCACGATGGCGCTGAAGGAGAAGTTTCTTCCGCCTTTCACCACTTTGGCCACGCGTTTGGTATCGATGATCTTCTCTACCAGAGTTTCTTCTTCAAGGTTTTGGTTATGTTGATAATTCAAGCTATCCTCCTGTTTAGAACTCGAGCCCGGCTTTGCGGGCGCCATCGGCCAAAGCTTTCACTCTGCCGTGATACTTGTATCCGGCACGGTCAAAGGCGATGGTCTTGATGCCGGCCGCAATGGCCTTCTCACCAAGTTTCTCGCCCACAGCCATGCTGATCTCAATCTTGCCTTTGGCATCGCCGGGGGCAAAATCTTTGGCTTTGGAAGACATCGAAACCAGGGTGATGCCCTTGCTGTCATCGATAATCTGAGCGTATATCTGTTTCAGAGAACGAAACACCACCAGACGCGGACGCTCGGTTGTGCCACTGAGGCGCTTACGGATAGCGGCGCGACGACGGGTGCGCAATTTACTCTTTATGCTAGTAATAGATTTTATCATTTTTACATTACCTCTTACTTACTTCCGGCTTTTCCGGCTTTGATGGTAACGTGTTCATCGTGATAGCGAACACCTTTACCTTTATAGTTTTCCGGAGGACGACAGCCACGAACTTCAGCGGCAAACTGACCAACTAATTGTTTGTCAATGCCCTGGATATTGATGATGCTGGTGAAATCACTCCGGGTGCCCTTGGAACGGGGAACCGGATTTGCATCCACTTTCAGGCCAGAGGGAATGTGCAGAAGGATGTCGTGAGAATAGCCCAGGCTGAGTTTCAGCCAAGGTCCCACCACTTCTGAGGAGTAACCTGTACCAAATATGTGCAGTGTCTTTTTGTAGCCTTCGCTCACGCCGGTGACCATATTCTGGATCAAGGCGCGGGTAAGGCCGTGCACTGCGCGCTGTTCTTTGCTATCATCCGCACGTTTTACCGTGAGGGTTGTATCGTCCATCTCGAGGGTCATTCCGGGCATCAGGTCATAGCCGAGTTCTCCCAGCTTACCTTTCACTGTAATGTGAGTACCATCGAGATTAACGGAAAGATCGGAGCTAAGCTTGATAGGTGCTTTTCCTATGCGGGACATCTATTCCTCCTACCAAACACGGCAGACATACTCGCCGCCAACGTGTTGATTTCTGGCATCGCGATCCACCATCACACCTGAAGAGGTGGAGATGAGTGCGCAACCGGTGTTATTGTACACGCTGGGAAGCTTGTCGGCCTTGACGTAAACACGTCTTCCGGGTTTTGAAACTCTTACCAATCCTTGCATTACGGGTCGTCCATCATTGGTGTAACGCAGGATTACCAATATACGTTTGTAATTGAACTTGTGCTCCGGATCTTTGTCTAATACTTGGTAGCTATTTACAAAGTTTTCATCAGCAAGGATCTTCACCAAAGCTTCGGTAAGCTTATTATGGTTTACGATCACTTGTGAGTGTCCGGCACGATATGCATTACGGATCTTGGTCAATGCATCAGCTATCGGATCAGATACGCTCATTTATATCTCCTTGTTTTACCAGCTGCTTCTGGTGATTCCGGGGATCTGTCCCTCGGAGGCATACTTGCGGAAGCAAAGACGGCACATGCCAAAATGGCGCATATAGGCGCGTGGGCGTCCGCAGAGCTTGCAACGGTTATACTTTCTGACGTTGAACTTAGGAGTTCTTTGTTGCTTGATGATCAATGATTTCTTTGCCACGTTATCTCCTTATTCGGCCTTTTGGAAGGGCATGCCGAGTTCGCGCAGGAGCTGACGGCATTCTTCATCGGTATGCGCTGTGGTTACGATGGTGATGTTGAGGCCACGGATGGCGTCCACTTTGTCAAATTCGATTTCCGGGAAAACGGTTTGCTCTTTGAGGCCAAAGGAAAAGTTTCCTCTGCCGTCGAAGGCATCGCTTTTGATCCCACGGAAGTCACGAATCCTGGGGATGGCGATCGCGGTCAAGCGATCAAAGAACTCATACATCACTTCATCACGCAAGGTTACCTTGCAGCCAATCGGCATTCCCTGACGCAGCTTGAAATTGGAGATGGATTTACGGGCTTTGGTCACCAAGACCTTACGGCCGGTAATCTGTTCTACATCTTTCACTGCGTTATCCAGGATCGCTTTATTCTGAGTGGCGCTTCCCACGCCCATGCTCACCACGATCTTCACTAACTTTGGAACCTGATGTGGGTTCTTGTAGTTGAAGTGCTTGGTAAGGGCGGGAATCACCTGGCTCTTATACTTTTCTTTGAGTCGGTTCATTTATTTGCTCCTTTACAGCTCGTCACCGGATTTTTTGCAAACGCGAATCCGGTTTCCTTCACGGATCTGAATCACAGGTTTGGATACCGTGTTCAGCTTTTCGTTGAAGAGCATCACATTTGAAGCCTGGATAGGGGCTTCCTTGGTAATGATGCCACCCTGCGGGTTGCGCTGTGAGGGCTTGGCGTGCTTTTTGATCAGGTTTACTTTTTCCACGATCACGCGTCCGGTTTTGGGATAGGCTCTGAGGATGTGTCCTTTTTTGCCTTTGTCTTCACCGGAGATCACGACCACGAAGTCACCTTTTTTCAGATTGAGTTTCTTAACCACGCTTCCTCCTACAGTACTTCCGGAGCCAGGGATACGATCTTCATATAGCCGGCTTCACGCAATTCGCGGGCTACCGGGCCGAAGATACGGGTTCCTTTGGGCTCGTGTTTTTCATCTATTACTACTGCGGCGTTATCCGAAAAACGGATATAGGATCCGTCCGGACGGCGTACTTCTTTGGCGGTACGTACGATCACGGCTTTTTCCACTGCGCTCTTTTTGACTTTGCCACCAGGAGTGGCCGATTTGATCGCGACAACTATGACGTCTCCCACGGAAGCGTATTTACGCTTGGAGCCACCCAGTACTTTGATGCACATGGCTTTCTTGGCACCGGAGTTGTCGGCGATATTCAATACTGTTTGTACTTGAATCATTCCAAAACCCCTTTATTTACTTCTCTCTACAATCTTGTGCAGAGACCAGCGTTTACGGGCACTAAGCGGACGCGATTCCTGGATCTGTACTACATCGCCTTCGCGCGCTTCATTCAGTTCGTCGTGCGCCATGAATTTTTTATGGCGTCGAACGGTCTTTTTGTATAGGGGATGGATGTATTGGCGTTGGACGCGAACCACGATAGTTTTGTCGTTCTTATCCGAAACCACCACACCCTGTTTGATCATTTTACGATTGTTTTCCACATTCACCTCAGGCCTTTAGCTCTTTTTCTTTGATGATGGTGTTGATCCTGGCGATTTCGCGTTTGGCCAACCGGATGCGATCCGGACGGTCAAGCAGGTTTTTAGCTTTTTGAAAGCGCAGGTTGAAGAGCTCAATGTGCAGTTCTTCGATTCTGGCCTTAAGCTCATCAGGGCTCAGGTCACGCATTTCGTCGATCTTCATAATTCCACTCCTTCACGGGCTACTAAACGGGTCTTGATCGGCAATTTGTGTGAGGCCAGACGCATGGCTTCTTTGGCTATCTTCACATCAACGCCTTCAAGCTCGAACAACACGCGGCCAGGACGTACGACGGCTACCCAATACTCCGGGGCGCCTTTACCTTTACCCATACGGGTTTCTGCCGGCTTGGAAGTGATGGGTTTGTCCGGGAAAATCCGGATCCATACTTTACCGACACGTTTCATATGACGGGTAATCGCGATACGAGCAGCTTCGATCTGGCGGCTGGTGATGAACGCGTCTTCCAGAGCGATCAAACCATAATCACCAAAATCCACATTGCATCCGGTCCAGGAAAGACCGGTGCGTCTGCCCTTCATCATCTTGCGATGTCTTACTTTTTTCGGTGCTAACACAGCTCTCTCCTTATGACAGAATGTCGCCTTTGTAGATCCACACCTTGATGCCGATCACGCCGTAGGTGGTGCTTGCTTCCACGTGGGCATAGTCAATGTCGGCTCTGATGGTATGGAGCGGGGTGCGACCTTGTTTATAGCGCTCGGTACGGGCAATTTCTGCGCCACCGAGACGACCGGACACCTGGACTTTGATACCCAGGGCGTTATCTCTCATCACATTCCGCATGGCCATTTTCATGGCGCGACGGAAGGATACACGTTCTTCCAGCTGACGGGCAATCTCTTTGCCCACGAGGTACGCGTCCAGCCACATCTTGTCGATCTGTTCCACGTTGATGGACACCGTGATGGGGTTGGGGCGATTTTTGTTGATCAGGATGTTCAGCTCGTTTCTCAGCTTGTCGATATCTTCACCTTTCTTTCCGATCACCAGTCCCGGACGGGCGGTGTGGATATCGATGGAGATGGAGCTGGTTCTACGGTAAATCTTTACTTTCGAAACCATCTTGTCGGCCAGGCGTTTGCGAACGTACTTACGGATCTTGATGTCTTCCTGGAGGGCATCCACGTAGGCTGTGCCTTGAGCAAACCAGATAGAATCGGTTTCTTTATTCACTCCGATGCGATACAGTATGGGGTGTATTTTTTGTCCCAAGGTATTCCTCCTACTCTAAAGTCTGGATTTCCAGGGAGATATGACAGGTTTGCTTCCTGATCATAAAGGCTCTTCCCTGTGCTCTGGGCATGAAACGCTTCATCTGGGGACCTTCATCGGCCATTGCTTGAGTTACAAACATCTGGGAAAGATCGATCTTAGGATCTTTCACCTGGGCATTGGCGATGGCGGATTCCAGTACCTTATAAATGATACCGGCTGCTCTGCGACGAGAGAAACGCAGCAGGTTCTGGGCGTCACTCACGCGTTTGTAGCGGATGGTATCCAATACGAGACGGGCTTTCCGGGCAGAACCGCGAGCGAAACGTAACTTAGCTGTTGCTTCCATTTCTTATCTCCTATCTGCCTTTTTTCTTCTTTTCTTTGTGACCGCGGTAAGTACGGGTGGGTGAAAATTCCCCCAGCTTGTGGCCTACCATGTTTTCAGTTACGTACACGGGTACGAACTTGTGGCCATTGTGCACGGAAAAGGTGTGGCCGATAAAATCCGGAGTTATCATCGAGCGACGGCTCCAGGTCTTGATCACACTCTTTTTGTTGTCTTCGTTGAGGACGATGACTTTCTTCATCAGATGATCGTCAACGAATGGGCCTTTTTTAATTGAACGTGACATTATCTATATCCTCACACTATCTCTTTTTAACCGCTTTCACGATGTACTTATCGGAATACTTGCGGGTTTTGCGGGTTTTTCCGCCCTTGGCCGGTTTGCCCCAGGGGGATACAGGATGTCCACCACCGGAAGTCTTACCTTCACCACCACCCATCGGGTGATCCACAGGGTTCATCGCCACACCACGAACGGTGGGACGGATACCCAACCAACGTTTACGGCCGGCTTTACCAATCTTGATCAAAGAATGATCCGGATTGCTCACCTGACCCATCGTGGCAAGGCATTCCTTGCGGATGAGGTGCACATCGTTTGATGGCATCTTTACGTGTACATAATCACCGTCTTTGGCCACGACCTGAGCATAAGCGCCGGCACTGCGGGCAATCTGTCCGCCACGGCCTTTTTTCAGCTCTATGTTGTGAACCACGCTGCCCAAAGGAATTCTTTCCAGAGGTAGTGCGTTTCCGACAGCGATCTCGGCATCAGGACCACTCATGATCTTGGTGCCCACTTCCAAACCATCGGGAGCGATGATGTAACGTTTTTCGCCATCTACATAGTGTAAAAGAGCGATACGGGCTGTACGGTTGGGATCGTACTCAATGGTGGCCACTTTGGCCGGAATCCCGAACTTGTCCCGTTTGAAATCAATGATCCGATAATGACGACGATGTCCGCCACCACGGTGACGACAAGTGATGCGTCCCCGGTTGTTGCGTCCGCCGGTCTTCGATTTGGGTTTGAGCAGAGATTTTTCGGGAGTGGAACAGGTAATCTCTTCAAACTTATAGCCCGTGCGGAAGCGGAGGGTGGGGGTAGTAGGTTTATAATGTTTAATTCCCATGCTATCTCCTATACTTCAAAATCGGCGATTTTATCGCCTTCGCGCAGGGTTACGATCGCTTTTTTCCAATCCGGGCGCTTACCGTTGTAACGGCCCAAACGTTTTGGTTTTCCCATCATACGGATGGTGTTGACGGCCAAAACTCTCACCGAAAAGATGTGCTCGATGGCTTTGGCAATCTCGATCTTATTTGCATTTATCGATACCTTGAAGGTATATGTATTCTGGCTGGCGATCTGATTACTGCTTTTTTCAGTAATGATCGGCGCGATCAGGATATTACGCGGATGTATCATTTGCTGAATACCTCCTCTACTTTTTTCAGAGCTTCTTCGCTGAGGATGATGTAGCTGCTTTTCAGCACTTCATAGGCATGCAGAGAATCTGCACGGTCGGTCATCACGTCAGGAAGATTGCTAAAGCTCTTCACGGTAGGAATGTGGTGTCCATCGGTTACCACAAGTTTGCGTCCGCGCTCGGGAGTCACTTTATTGATGATCTGTTGAGCCATTTTGGTGCTGGGTTTGTCAAAGCTCAAGCCGGCGATCACCAGGATGCGGCCATCACGGGCACGATCAGTGAGAGCCACTTTCAAGGCCATGCGTTTCTTGGTACGCGGAATAGGGCGATACCAATCTTTGGGGTAAATGGCAAATGCCTTACCACCATGAACGCGGACAGGAGAACGACGGGTACCCACGCGGGCATTACCGGTTCCCTTCTGCTTGAAAAGCTTTCTGGTGCTTCCCTGAGTCATGGAACGATTTTTCTTTTGCACAGTGCCCTGACGCTGGTTGCCCATATACATGGTCACCACTTCGTGCAAGAGCACCTTGGGAGAGTTGACATCCACGTCGAAAACGCTTACGGGAAGCTCAACTTCGCCGATCACTTCGCCCTGGATATTGTATTTTTTTGCTTTTACCACTTCTTCCCCCTATTGTTCCTTTTGGATAATCACCAAAGAATTGCGGTGACCGGGAACTGCGCCCTTAACCATTATCAGATTCCGCTCGGCATCCACTTTCACCACGTCCAGGTGACGGGTGGTGACTTTGGCATTGCCATGCTGTCCGGCCATCTTCACACCCTTGAATACGCGTGAGGGCTGGGCACATTGACCGATGGAGCCGGGACCACGGAATGATTCATGCGAGCCGTGGGTTGCGATGAAACCGGCAAAGCCATGACGCTTCATCACACCGGTGAAGCCGCGTCCCTTGGATTTTGCGGTTACGCTTACGGTTTCGGATTCGCCAAACATGTCCACTTTCAGCTCGTCACCTACGTTGTAGTCTGCGACCAACTGATCGAAACTGGGGCGAAATTCCTTAACGTGACGGTAGTTTGGGCTACCGTGTTTCTTAAAATGTCCCAGCATGGGCTTGGATACCTTGCGTTCGGGTATCTCTTCATAGCCCAGCTGCAGAGCTTGATAACCATTCTCTTCGATTGTACGTTTGCAGATCACTTTGCATGGACCGGCCTGAATCACCGTAACCGGGATCACTTTGCCGCTGGCATCAAAAATCTGCGTCATACCAATTTTCTTTCCGATAAGTCCGATCATGCCTAGCTCCTGGTATTAGCTTTGATTTCTACATGGACACCCGCCGGCAAACTAAGCTTCTTCAAAGCATTGGTGGTCTGCTGGGTGGGATTCATGATGTCAATCAAACGTTTGTGAACCAACATTTGGAATTGGTCTTGTGATTTCTTGTCGGAATGGGGTGAACGTAAAACCGTATATATTGTACGATCTGTGGGAAGCGGAATCGGTCCTACGACCTTGGCTCCGGTGTTACGGGTGCTTTTCACAATTTCCGCTACAGATTGATCCAATAAACGATGGTCATAAGCTTTCAACTTGATCCGAATACGATTTTCCTGTTTACTCACTGGAACCTCCACTTAAAAGGCACAATTCGCCCATGATGCTTGGCAAATGCTGAATACAGCTCCGCTTCGCAATCACCGGGATCTGCCTCTGGCTGTTTTTAAAAGTTTGTCGGCCACCGTCTATGCAGCAGCCACCACGATACTCGGCTAGAGTATCCTGATAGTAGGATATCATTATTCCTCCTAAAGAACTATAAGTCCCTGCAAAATGTGGGACTTGTGCTGTACGCTGTCCGCGTATTTACATTATTGTGACACAAGAATATGAAGCCCCGAATCTGTCAAATGGTTTTTTAGGAAGTTTTGGAGTATTGGATTCGAGGCACTTGTGGCGCTTTCCCATAGCGCCATATTACAGAGTATTGTGCCAAATACAAATGGCGGTATTGAAACCGCTACTTGGAGTTTGAACATTCTGTCACAGTAATTACCCTTAGCAGATGATTCAAGCACGTTCATTGCAGCAGAATACTGAGAGATAAGTCCCAGCGGGACGGCATTTTAGATAGCCCACACGTCATCGCTATACTCCCTTCTGAGTCCCAGCGGGACGGCATCTCAAATCGTCTTTCCGGCAGAGGCTATGTCGTCCCTACAGGACTCAGACATCACTGTTTTGTTTCACATAGCTATCCAAAATGCCGTCCCGCTGGGACTATAAATCATTCTGAGCCCATAGCTATACGAGATGTATATGTTGCTGTAATGCAAACAGTGCGGTACCAGGAGTAGCTGGTATTTACTATGCGAGTTTCCTGTCGCATGGAAATGTCCAAACTCCAGTCGGAGGATCGGAATCCTCCGTTACGGGAGCGGAAAACTCAGATCCTGGAGCCCTCTCTTTCTATCGTTAGCAATTCCGAAGCGAAATCCATCCAGCCCACATTCCTGCAAAACTGCTGATCCCAGCTTTGCGCTCCGGCATATACTACTCTGCCTTTCCCACTGTTTAGCCCCATCCTGCTGAGTTTCTGGATATTGGAATATGCCGAGTTATTGATGATCCCGGCAGATTTGATTTCAATGGGATATGGCTTTCCGGCTTTCTCCACGATAAGATCAATTTCGGTTCCGTTTGATTCCCGGAAATAGGTAAGAGGTGGATGAATTCCCCTGTTGTAATAAAACTTAAGTGCCTCAGAGACGATCAAAGTTTCAAAGAGATTTCCGCGCAGAGGGTGGCTGATGAGATCATCTGCATTTCTGATCTGCAACAACCGGCAGACCAGACCGGTATCGTAAAAGTATAGTTTCGAGCTTTTTATCAGGCGTTTGGATACATTCCCATGCCAGGGAGGAAGCAGGTAGATAATATAGCTGGCTTGTAACACACTTAGCCAGTTGGATACAGTTTTGGCATCCACTCCGGCATCATTGGCCAGAGATACTTTGTTCAGGATACAACCCGTCCTGCCTGCACACAAGGACAAAAATCGGGTGAATGCATCCATATTCTGCACGTTTACCAAAAGTCTCACATCTCGTTGCAGATAAGTGCGAATGTATGAATCATAAAAGACTGCCGGATTGATGCTCTTTTGAACCAAGCGTGGATATAATCCCTTGTACATACAGGTGTTGATATCCTGCGCATGATCGTACACCTCGCTGATACTGAAGGGCAGAAGCTCAAATACTGCTGCTCGACCGGCCAGTGATTGAGACAAATCCCGCATCAACGAAAACTGATTTGATCCGGTAAGTACAAACTGCGCATCAATCTGGTTCAAATCCACAAGCTCCTTGAGATAAGATAGGATTTCAGGAGCATATTGAATCTCATCCAGGATGTACATCCCCTTCGAGTCCTTGATCAAAGAGGCAGGATCTTCGCTGGCCACTCTGCGTGTTACCAGATTTTCCAGATCAATATAGGCATAATCCGGATAGGTCATTTTGACTAAAGTGGTTTTCCCTGACTGTCTTGGACCGGTAATCGTGACCACGGGAAACCCCTTGCTAAGCTCAGGCAAATTGCGTTGTAACTCTCTGGTAATCATTAGTGCATCCTATGTAATAATGGAATCGAATTCCTGATTTACATAGAATCTTTCGCTGCCATTATGTCAAGCACTTTGTTGATCGTGAGTAACTAACGACATCGGGGTTAAGGATTTCTAAGAGCATAAAGAATCCCTGAATTCTGCGACTTCGCTCACTGAAATTTGCAAATCAAGGGAAAGTGGAGGGCATTGCTTGCTGAAAATAAACATAGTTTACGTAATCGAGATGCTCGTTCATTTCGTTGACCCACCCCGGTACTGTCTCCCTGAGCAGTAAGGCGGCGAGTCCTGATGCCGCGAGCATCTGGAACCGATATTGGATAATGCTGAATCCTGGATATGGGTGATTTGAAGGAATTCCTATTCCCCATTTTTTTTGTTCTATGTTTGGAAGCTCATTGTAGGAGTTTATTGATTCTTCGGTCAATTGTACAGCTCTATACAAGATATTTTTCAGTTTGATTTTTACGGATTCTGGTACATTGGCTGTAGGAGCATGATATAAACAATCATATAACATAGCCGCATTCTGAGTATAATAGATCAAGTGCAAAGCTCTGTCCAATGCTTCAAAACTTGTGTTCGTAAAATAGTTCAATGCTATTGAATCAGGGGGTATGTCATTGACTAAGATATCCACAATGTATTGAACACGGGTTTCATCAAGACTGTCATTGAATAAGGCGATTTGGAGGTGTCTTATTACTGCTTGGTTCATCATGTCTACCGAATCTGGAGCTGCCCTCGTGGGTAGAATCTCAGTACCATCCGGTATCACCATATCATCAGAATCCGAGAGGTCAGCGATGTAGGGATCATAGGCAGGACTTGCAGGTAATAATGAACTGCGTAGAGCATTCAAAGTCAACGCATCTACCGTAATGGTTCTGGGGATAACATAGGTCCCCAGAGCTGAACTCATAATAACGACAAAAATCATAGTCGTAATCAAGCGTTTCATGGTTTTCTCCTATCTGGTCTTTACGATTTTTTTGAGCTGCCTGGTCGTGCCTTCGGAGCGAAGGAGATAGATACCTTTTGGGCTTGGGTTCCCTCCGCTGTCTTTGCCGTCCCAGACAGTTTCATCTTTGGTCAGCTCCAGAGAACGGATTAACTGACCCTTGATATTGAAGATTTCGATACTGTTACCTTGGATAGGTAATGAGTTCTCCTGTTTGATCTTGATCCTGATTTCATCTTTCATGGGGTTCGGATAAGCCGAGATTTCGTTTATCATCGGGGTTTGAACTTCATCAGCCACTGGCACCTGACCATTGGGCAGGAGCTT
>Ga0334883_1000832_pt1 | contig 51073 bp, 42 predicted proteins | sample GraSluR1_MG_6_FD_207230 | JGI IMG/M metagenome (GOLD analysis project Ga0334883, IMG submission 207230) | Sludge microbial communities from methane-producing bioreactor in Wageningen University, Netherlands - Granular Sludge_09_05-R1 | ecosystem: Engineered > Bioreactor > Anaerobic >...
ATAATTAACAGAAAAATTTAAGTTAAAAACAGTATTTACTAAAAAAATAATTAACAAGCCCACTAAAGGATAGATTATAAAAATCAACAATAAAAGTGCAAGAATAATTGTAAGTAATTTATGTTCCATGTTATCGCTCTCCTTCATATCGTGTAAGTTTATAAAAATCCATATAACACTTAATTTGGTCTATAGCTAGTTTACTCCAATTTTCTAAAGTATAAAATACATCCGTATTCATAGCATTTAAAGGTATACTAGTAAGCTCTGAAATTTCCATATTTTGTGATGCTGTTTCAAGTATTTCCTTAATGGAAATAGTTTCCGCATAATATAGTAACCCCAAGTGTACTGAATCTACATCACTCTTGGCAGTGTAAATTATTCCTACAGGAAATATCGGCAGATTTTCAAATGATTGTATGTTAAGCTCCTCTTTAAGTTCTCTCTGTATGCACTCATTGAGGGTTTCATTGGATTTCCAATGTCCTCCAAAGCCTATAGAATTTTGTGTTCTGAGTCTGTTTTCACTGCCTTTTCGTCTATAGTGTAATACATTTCCATCTATATCTCCTACTACTATATATGGAATTATCTGTTTAAAAGAAGGATCTGTTTCTACCTCATCTCTATTAACTTTAAGTAAAATGTTCTCTTTAGGAATTATGTAATCTTCATCCTCATTATACAACCATAATAACAAGTCATATTGAACAGAGCAAGGAGCCTCTAGTATCTGTGCTGCCATATCTGCTGTTACAGCATAAATCTTTTCACTAATCATAAGAAACCTCCTTAACTACTTTAAATGGTTCAGTTATAAAGTAGCAATAATCTTCTAATTTATCTATTTCAAACAATAATGTTTGACGATTAATTTTATCCTCTTCTGTATAAATCTCCTTTAATAGACTAGGATTATCGTAAGCTAAATCTAAAATATCTTCTCTATGCTTAATTAAATGTTTATCTGCTTTAAATACAAGGGCTGCTGCTGCGCAATCGTTTAATACATTAGCTTTAAGAGCTGCTTCTCTACGTGTTTTAATACTTAATATAGTTACTGGGTCTAAACAATCAACTACAGCATCAAAATATCTTTTAGCTAACTTATATGCTTCAGTCACTACTATTCTCTCCTTTATAATGTCTATAAGTTAATGGAAACTCGTTTCTAAATACGCTTTCCATTTTTTGTGCTACATATTGTATCTCTTTTTGTGCTGCAGGTGCAAGTCTTTGCTTTAATATGTGCATAAGTTCTCTTATATTAGTTGAAAGATATAGTTTAGTCATAAGAGACACGGGGAGTAGTGTTCTAGCTAATTCAGGCTTAACCCCCCTCATTAAAGCATCTTTGTACTCAGTAACAGCACTTAATATAGTTAATTGTGCGGAAGAATAACGATCTTCATAATAAGAATCATTAAAAGTTTTCAGTTCATTAGGAAAATAAAATTCAAATTCACTTTTTTTATTTGTTGTATATCGTCTGCTCATTTCGTTAGCAGATATATGCCTATATCTTAAAAGCTGTCGGGCTACAAATATAGGAATTTCCAAATAAAAAGTAAATCCTGCATGTTCAAAAGGGCTAAGATGTTCTCTGGCTATAAGCTTACGCAAAAGAGTCTCTATAGCAACAACTTCTAAATTACCATAGCTTATCCCTGCTACAAGAGCAATTAGCTCATCTGACCCCCAACACTGTATTTTTTTTACGGTAAAAGACTCCATTGAATCTAAAAACACTACTTCATTAGTCATTAGTACCTCCTATTTTATATAACATAAAATTTATACTTTCTATTTCTATTTCTACTCTACTAAGTAAATCTATTAAAGGTTCTACAGGAATTGTAGCTATATAAAGTGCTTTGTATGTTCTTACAGTAATTTCAATCTCCTCACTTAATACTATTATATCATATAAAACTGGGTAATAAGATGAACAACCATGTAAACAGTTTGTGTCATTTGTGTAAAGTAATATTTGACCATATAAAAGCTGCTTAATAGCTTTTGTTATACGTATTGAATTTGAGTCGATAATACTAAATCAACTCCTTTTTGTCCTATTTGTTGGTGTATTTCATCAATATCCTTAAACTCAGATGGAATGTTTTGCCATGTCATATATCCAACCTTATCAAAATAATTATTTAGACGGTTAGCTATTTTAATACTATCAGTTTCAGTGTCTCTGTCCAGCATTATTATAATTTCTTTTATCTTACTATCAATAAGTAATTCTAATTGTTTATTGGATAAATAATGTCCAAACATAGCTAAAGCATTAAACCCTAAAGAAATAGCATCAAAGATACCTTCTACTAGATAAACTTTAGAATAGTACTGGGCTATATCCCAGTGAAAAAAAATATCGTTTATCTTAATGTGTCTGGGCTGAAAAAGGTATTTGGGTTCGTCTTTAGTGTATGTCCTACACTGAAATGCTATTAATTTTTCTTGTTGTATGATGGGTAAGCATACTCTATCCTTTATCGTTGAGATTTCTACAAATTTATAACCTATAATTTGTTCTTCTGTAAGCCCCCTTTTTATCAAATAATCATATGCCTGTTGAGAAATGGGAGTTATTTTATCTATTAATTCAAAAAGTAAAAGATCTACAGCACTTATAGGCGCTTCAGTTATAGATTCTTGTTTTTTAATAGGTAAATCTAAAGATGGCGGAAGTCCTAAATATCGTTCTAAATATGCTTTTTGTCCTTTAGTATTACATCTATGGCATAAAAAATTACCTGTAACGGTGTTTATGTACAGGTGTCCTCGTTTATCTATGCCAAACCCTTTTCCCTCACAAAAAGGGCAGAGCCATTTACTTTCTCTGCCCCCATTAGCCGTACCTTTATACGTCAATTTCGTTTTCAGTGTCTTCAGATTCAAAATCATCATCCTCATCATTAAGACTTTGAAGAGCTTTTTCTACTGCTTCATCAGTTAGATCTTCTAAATCACCTTGTTTAGCATAATTATAGCCTACAGAAAAATCTGCTACCATTTTAATGCCCTGTAACCATTCATAATCATAAGATTCTACAAGCGTTTTTAATTCTTTCAACAAAGATGCTACTTGTTCCCGTTTAATACTTAAAACAATACTATCGTGTACAGTGGATACTATACGTGCTTCATATTGAGGATTAGCATTTAAAAATTTAAATATACGTATAATAGATCTAAGAGTTATATCTGAAGCAGTACTTTGGATTATAAAGTTGTTAGCTTGTCTTATGGCATGTGCTTTAGTTGCTCCGTTAGTTGAGTATATATCAGGTAAGTGTCTGAATCTATAAAAAGGCGTACGTATATAGCCATTTTGCAGTGTATAATTAGTTACTTGTTTAATAAAAATCTTGACTTCAGAATATACATCATACCATTTATTGATAAAAGCAGTCATTTCATCTTCAGGTTTATTTAGCCTAAGAGCAAGACCTTTAGCTGAACTACCATACAGTATAGCAAAATTTACCATTTTAGCTGTTTGTCGTTGTTCTTTAGAAACTTCTTCTATAGGTATATTATACACTAAAGATGCTGTAAGTGCATGAACGTCAATATTATTTGTGTAAGCATACATTAATTTAGGATCTTTAGATAAAGCAGCCATTGTTCTAAGTTCTGCCTGACTATAGTCTATGTTGACCATTAGGTGTCCTTCTTCTGGTAAAAAAAGTTGCTTTACAATATCTCCTCTAGGTATTTGCTGCAAATTAGGGTTGCTGCTACTAAGTCTTCCGGTTACTGTTCCAGTTATATTAAACTCAGAATGAATCCTATTATCTGCTTTTACTACAGTACCGTTTAGGTAGGGCAGTATGAACCCACTTAATATTTTAGAATTTTTTCTATATCTTTCTAGATCCTTTATAAAAGGTATGTCATACTGCTCACTTAATGTTTTTAGTACTCTAGCTCCTGTGGAAATATTGTTTGTAGGAGTACGTTCTATTATAGGATAACCACCATGCTCAAAAATCTTTACCATCTGTGCAGGGGAGTCAAAGTTAATTTCTTCTACAGGCTTGTTTAAGGCTTCTGCAGCTTGTATCACTTCTGGGTATGTCCACAGTTTTTTATGTATTTCATTCATTTCATTTTCTAAAGTATCTTTTATAGATGTAAGTATTTCTGTATTTATGCGCAATCCTCGTATCTCTACATCAATAAGGGCTTTAGTTAGGTCTGTTAATGTAATTAGAGTGTCTATATGCTCGCTTTCTAACAAAGAAAATAAGTGTTCAGATAATTGCAGTGTAGCTGCGCTATCTTTAGCGTTATACTCTAGTAAGGAGGCTATTTTATCCATACTGGAGAAATTACCTTCTTTATATTCACTTTCTGTAAAATCATATCCTTTATAGTTTTCAATATTTAAAGCAGAAAGCCACGCCTCTAAACGATTAGATAGTGCGTTCTCATCTATGATATATCCTGCAAGCATAGTATCAAAAAATCTAGCAGGAGTAGGTATCCCGGCAAGTACTTCTAATACTTTCATGTCAAATTTTATATTATGTCCAATAAAAAGGATATTTTCATTTGAGAATAGGATTTTTAGTTTATTTATTATCTCATCTTTATTTACTAGAGACATGTTATTATATAAAAGATCTATCGGGAATGATACTCCTATAGCATCATAAGAAAAAGCTATACTTAAAAGTTTAGTATTAGGGGCAAACATATCTAATCCAGTAGTTTCTACGTCAAAAGCTAATCGTTCTTTATCATAAAGAGAATCTATAAAGTTTAGTATCTCCTGAGTTTCTAAAAGAAATTTAAAAGGGATCTTCTTTATAGTAGCTTCAGTTTTTATTGTATTACATATAGCTACTATATGCTCTTCGTATGTTTGTGGATTTTCACTATAAACATTAGGAGAATATAGAGGAATTACTGTACTATCATACTCTGGAGCATATACTGTAGAAAGATAATTAAAAGTACCTCCTAATAATGTAGATGTTATTGCACGGCCAAAACTTAATATGTACTTAGGTTTTAAAGCGTCTATTTCTTTTTTAAGAATAGGTAAACACTTTTTAAGAGATGTTTTAGTTAGTTTAGTTTCACCGACCGGACATTTATACATCTCAGTTATATATATTGTTTCGTTAGCTATTTGCAATTCATTAGTTAAATAACTAACTATCTTATTTAATATTGGAGAGTAAGCTATTTTAGATGCCTCACTCTCCACAACAATTATAATATCAGCAGTAGTAATGTTTATGTCTACCCCTGTTAAAAATTTACAATCTTTTTTACAATTCATAATTACCACCTAATTTCAGGTGTTATGTTGGTTTTCTCTACTGATTCCTCTAATTTTTGCTTTTGATTATCTAAGGCTTTTATCGCTTTAGTATATAACTCTTCTACTTTCCTATTTAATTCAAACTGGTTATCTAAAATAGAATCATCTAAACTAGTCTCTACTTCAATATTCAGTTTTATATTTTCAAAATTTCCGGTATTAATAGTTTCTCCATAAGATATAGTTATTTTAGCCATAAGTGCCTCCTTTTTAAAATCCTTTTACTCTAGTACCTTCTACAGAAGGAATATTGTAGCTACTAAGCTCGTCTATCGTAGTCCCTATTAAATCACCATGTGCAAAATCAGGATTTATAAAAACTTCTCTATTCTTAATTCCTTGCCTAGCCTTTTGAATACGTAAAACTAATCCTTCCTCCTCTTTATCTTCTAAATGCAATACAAGATCGCTAACCTGTACTTTTATAATACTGCCGGAAGTGTGTTTTAATCCTGAGCTTTTAGTGCTTACCATAGCTTCCCTGTTTAGTTGCGCTGCAATAAGTATTCCTATGTTATATTTTTGAGCTAATGCTTTTAAATCTCTATAAAGCTGTCCTATATCCATATATTGTTTTTCAGACGCTCCGGATAATTGGATCAAATCGTCATAATCAATAACTAAGTAATCTAAGATATAACCATACTGTAATTTGATATGTTTTATTTTTTGTTCTATATCATAAACTGTCATGCCTCCGGGAGAGTCTTTAATTAGTACAAAATTTCCTTTCATTTTTGTATCTATGTATTCAGTCAAGTCTTTAATATTAGTTTCACGTTTAAGTTCAACTTCTTCAGAGCTTTTATTTAATAGTAGCATTGCTACTCTTGTTAGTACTTCACTTTCAACCATCTCTAAACTAACAAAAGCAGTATTAAATCCTTTTTTTGCGTTCATTAAACAACTGTTTAATACGTACCATGTCTTACCAGTATTAGTAGTAGCTTGCAACATTGCTAAATCCCCTCTACCTACTCCTCCTTTCAACATATTATCTAGTATTGGAATACCTATTGGAAATTCATGAACAGGCTTTAATTGCTTATAAATTTCCGTTATTTTTCCAAAATCTTGCTTCATATCAAGAATGTTAGTAGTTGAAACTGGAGAATCCATACTTGATTTTACTGTTTCCAGATAGGAAGACCCTTCAGAGCTAGACAAGTTAGGTAATATTAATTGTGTAGCTGTATTCCATACCCAGTTTTTTATTACGTCTTGTGCTTGTTCTTCAGTAAAATCTAACTCTGGAATAGCTTCTGCAAATGCTAAGTGCGTTGTTCCTTCATTGTGCGTTGTAGCTGAAAAGATTAGGTTTTCTAGATTAGTTGTTTCTAGTGTTTTGCTTGTATAACGTTTTTTTAACTCATTCAAAAAAAATCCAAAGGAGGCATCTTGTTGATACGATGCTTTTAATAATTTACCATCTATTACATATAGGAATTTTGGATATTTTAAGAATGAGGCTATAACAGGCTGTAGTTTAATAAATATCCCTCCTATATGATTAAAGCATCTAACGTACCATTTCCTATATCTCCTATTAGATATGGAGACTGCTCTACTGTCACTACCTGATCTGCTAATCTAGTAAGTATTTTATATGCTTCTAGATATTCGGTTTGTACTTCTTGTAAGTCCATATAAAGTAGTTTATCTGTATATTCAAAGTGGCCGTAATTACATAACATAGTACTTATAAATGTATAATAATTATTATCTTTATGTGTAGTCAGTAATTGATTTTTAAACTCTTCGTCTTGAGTCATTAGATATGTTATTAGTATGGGAGAGAAAGCCGTCATTGCATTATATGCCGAGTTATCATAATCTTCAGGGTCTATACTTTTTAAGTGTCTAAACTTTAAAACACTATATAGCAAACAAGTTCTTACATAAGCATTTTGATATTTTATTTTTAATTCTTTCTGTTCTTCCTCCAATATCAAACTTTCTGAGTTTATTTCATGTAAATAAAGCTCTATACATTTATAGTACTTATTCCCCTCACTAAATAATACATTAGGAAATAATTTAATACCATAGTACTGTATCAAAAATTCAAAAAAAGCAGAATAGCTTATTTGTAATTCACAGAGTTGTTCGCCTAAGCTTTCCCACTTTTCTTTGTAGACAGGATAAGATATACGCTTAGGTTTACTCCCCTGTGCTTTATCTAATGTATGTTTATAAGTTTCATAAAGTGTATTAAACACTGTTAAATACCCCCATATCATAAGTTTTTTTAAGATCTGCTAACAAAATTACTAAATAATTGGTAGTAAGCATAAAAAACGATAATACACTAAAGTCTATTTTTTCAGGAATAACTCTAGACTTTCGTATTATAACATACCTACCATAATATGGTTGTGACGCTATTACTACAGGAATTTTATTTTCTGGAGAGTCCTCTTCTGCTTGTTTTATAAAGGCTTTTATATTTTTTTTGTCTTTGACAATATCTTCCAAAACAAAATCATACCCAAATTTAGCTTCTAAATGAAAAGGAAACTCTTTACCTATAACTATAACGTCTCCTTTAAAATTCTTCATTCCTCCACTACAGGGAGTTCTTATTACTTCTTCTTTATACTTAAATCCCCACTGGTTAGCTATTTCTTCAGCTACTTTACGTTCAAAATTTTTCCAACTAGCCATTATAATCACCTACTACTAACAAAGAGTCGGCATACGCAGTAACAGCTGAATGAGTTATAATAAATATAGACTCTTTATTGTAGCCTCGTAAATAATTAGAAAATGTTTCTATACTTTCAGAATCTAATTGGTCAAATGCTTCATCAAAGATAAGTATGTTTGTAGAGAATATACCTAAACTTTCTAACAATGAGTGTATAGAAAGGCTGAAAGTTAAGTCTAGTCTTTTACGTTCGCCTCCGCTTAAATCAAAGTAATTCATGATATTATCTTCTTTTAAAATTTCAATATTAATTTTTCGTGCAGTATCTCCTTTAGAGTTTTCTTTAGTCGTAGTTATTCTGACTTGAGTATTCGGTAAAATACTTTTTAGTGTATTGTTCATTATAGAAGATAGAGCATTGACATATAGATCTATAAAGTTATTTTTTATGCCTTTTTTACCAAATAATTCTTTTAATACACTAATATCTTCTATGAGCAGCTTTAAAGCTTTTAGCATCGGGTTTTCAATAAGCTCATTTAGTATTACTATCCTTTGTTCTTTTCTAGAAATTAACGTATTTCGGGAATTTAATTTTGCCTCTATATCTTTATTAGCTTTTTCTGTTTGGTCATAGTAATCTTGCATAGTTGTTATTTGAGATAGTGTGCTTTTTTTATTATTCTCTAAGTCTCTTATTTTATCCATATAAGCATTTAATCCTTTTAGTAATTCTGTTTGCTCAGTAATTAGTATATTTTTATTCTCTAACATACCGTTGAGACGTTGTTTTAACTCGTCTAATGTATTAAATACCTGTTTAAACCTAGCAGTTATTGCTTCGGTTAATTCTCTTTCGCAGACTATACACTTACCTTGAGCAAGACTATCTCTATACAAGTCTAATTTTTCAGGATAGAACTCATTATTTAATTTTAAATCATTAATTTCTTTACTGGCAGCATCTATTTTAGCAGTTAATTCAGCATTATTAGGATCAAAATTTTTAGCTTCATCTTTTAATTGAATAATTAATTTATCAAATTCTTTAATTTTTTCTTGTAAAAGATTTAATTTATTAGTCTCTATTTCAATTTTGTTTATCGCTAAAGTGTTCAAACTCTCAATTTCATCTACCAATAAAGTACGCTCTTTTATCAATAGATTAGTATAGGAATCTAAATGTATACCTGTAGTTGTTAACTGTTTGTAAAAATCATCATAGTAAGCATATAATTCTGTAAAAATAGAAAAATCCAGTACGGAGTCTAAAAAAGATTTTTGATATGAATCTGTTAACTCAAAAAAACTAGATATATTATATTGCCTAACAAAAACAAGATAGTAAAAAGTAGGAGAGTCTATCCCTAAAAGATTATCTATAAAAACTTGAGCATCTTTACTAGTATTAAATGTCTTTAAAGTATCGTTACATTTAATAGTTATACTCATAAGAGAAGCAGAACGCTCTCTAGTTATTGTATAGGTATTATTGTCTTTAAGTAGTTTTAAACTACCTTTTACTTTATTTTCCCCGAATTTAATTATAGATTTAGCAGTACTGTTTCGGGAGTCAATTCCGTACAATATCCATGCTATACTTTCAAAGATGCTAGACTTTCCTGAACCATTTAAACCTTCTACTCGTACAATACCTCTATCTTTTAAAGACAGTTGAATATAATCTATTTTTCTATAGTTATTTAATTCTAATTCTAAAAAAGTTATTTTGTTCATACGCACTCCTTAAATGTGGCAATAAGGTTTTTAAATCCATTAATTATATCATCTTTTATGTTCTCTTCTGTCCAGATATTATATTCTTTAGGCATGGTTAGTTTAAGCATTTCTAACTGATCTTCTGTTAATTCTGCACTTTCTATTTGAGTTTTAAATACCTCACTGAAAGAAGCATTTACATTTAATATTGGCGCTATCGTAGTGTCTGCTCCCTTTGTTCCAGTAAAAGCAATTTTAAACACATTGTCGTATTGCGCTAACAACTCTTCATTGTCTGTTTTAATGAGGATATTCTTTGCATTTAACTCAGGCTTATACTCGTTGGTAGTTACTATAGTAAAAAACTCTAAAGGAATAATATCGGCTATATTTAAGTTATCAATTAATACCATATAAGGAGCAAAGGATGCTATTTCTGAAGTAGCTACAGGGTATACTGCTCCTAAATGAAATATATTACCTTTATTACTGCTAGTGTGAATATGTCCGTTTAATACAGCTTTATAATTAGAAAAAATATTACTAGAAAACCCATCTAATTTTACAGGAGAAAAACCTTCAATAACAATATGTGAAAACAATATACTATTATCAGTATTATGCTCTTTTATAAATGCTATACTATCTTCAGTTGCAGTAGTATAAGGTAAAAAAACCATACTAGTATCATCTACAGTAAAACTACTAGGGGTAACAATAGGCTTATAATTTTTAGGCAAAATACTTATTATAGAAGTCTCACTATCTATAAAATCATGATTGCCACTCAATACTATAGCTTCTCTATCTAATAAAGATAATATACTAAATAGCTGAACAAGAAATCTGCTATCGAATTTAGCTTTGCTGTTAAAAAAGTCTCCTAAAAAAATAGGAGTATGGTTAGGGTATCTATTGAGCATTTGTATAACTTTATACGTTATTTCTAAAGTTGTCGGAGAGCAGTGAAGATCTCCGACAACAATAAAGTTTTTATTATTCAACATCTTCTTTACCTACCGTGTTTAGAAAATCAAATTCCTTATTCCACTCGTCTATTATAGCTTGTTTGAGATCCTTATAGTCCTCCTTAGATATAGTAGACATCATTCTATCCATCCCCTGCCATTTAGAATCTTTAAAAGAATACCATGCTCCAGCTTGTTTTATAAGCCCGTGCTTAAGTCCTTCGTTTAGTATAGTATACCAATCACCATAGCTCCCATTATAATAAGCTAAAAATTCTTTAGCCCTATTAGGAAAGTTAATCTTATTTTTTTCTAGTTTTGCTTCAATAATATTTCCTACATTTAACTCCTTAACTTCATATACTTTTTTAGCTTTTAATGAAATATGCAAGTTACCTGCATATTTTAGAGCATTTCCTCCAGTAACTTTTTCATCTACATATGTTCTAAAACCACGCTGTTCAAAAGACGTTCTAAACTGGTTTACAAATAAAATAATAGCAGGCAAATCTTTAACATAATCCTCTAATACAGCCAATGCACCACTTAGTATTCTAGCACGAATAGCTATAGGAGGCTCTTTCTGATCTCGTACACTTTCGTATTGCGTTCTAGTAGAGGTTAGAGCTACACTATCTAGTATAAACAACGTAGGCACTTTAACAGTATCTTTAGATGTACGTATAATGTCTAAAAAATCAATAAATTTACTAAAATACTCTTCCATAAATCTTGATTCAGACAACTGTATAAATGTTCCTTCTTTAGCATACTTTTCTGTATTCAATCCTATTTGCTGTAATCTAGTGTGTTCCCAGTGTTCAGTGTCTTTAAGTATCACTACTCCGCCTGCATCAAGAGTATTCTTTGCTAAGTTCATGGCTAAAGTAGTTTTACCACTACTCTCCCAACCTGAAATTTGTACCATACTTCCTGTATTTATTCCGCCTCGTTGCAGCAAGCCATAATCTATAGCAAATGAGCCAGTGGGGACTACGAACGAGTCCCCAGTCCTGACTTCATAATTGGCTGCTCCGTTGGCTTTATGAAGATCGTCAACTAAGCTCAAGAAAGTCACTCCTTATTTATTTGCCGTTATTTTGTTCATAAATTCTGCATAAGCACTAGTATTGTTAGTCTTACCATTTACAACATCTTTATTTGGAGATTCCAATACATCAGGTACAGATACTACAGGAGCAAAAGTGGGGGCAGAATCTCCGGTAGCTATATCTGCAACATCAGCAGGTGTAGCTATAGGCAAAGCATCTGTAATTTTAATATCATTGTTTGCAAGAAATTCTTTAGCCTTTTCACTTACAAGAGGAGTTATAAACATCTTCCCATCAACAGGAGATTTAAGTACTTCAAAGCTGTAAGTAGGGTACTTAGTATCGTAATGTTTAGTTACACGTACAAGCATTCCTCCAGCTATATCTACAATATCCGGATTACTTTCTACATAATCCAAAAGTTGTATGCCAACGTCTGTAGGCACTATAAGATACTTAATTTCGGAAGGGATATATGCTCCATCTTCAATATTAAATTCAATAACTTTAATAGCAACTCTAGTTTTTGGAGTCAAAGAATTAGCTACCTTATCGTTAGTTAGTGTTTTTATTAGTGCACAAATAGGGCAAATATCCTGCTCTACAAAACCTTTCTCTTCTTTATCTGTCAGTGTAGGACATAAATACGTTGTAAAATTATTATTAGATGCTTTAGTAACTGCGTGTATTCCTATTATGGGAAACCAATCATCTCCTACAGTTAACAATCTAATAATTGCAGTAGGGTTTTTTCGTGAAAGTATTAGCTGTTTACCTCCAGAAAATGTAGGCTGCACTGCTTGCATCTTTTCTCTTAGTTTACTAATTTTGTCTGCTAACTTACTCATATTTTTCCTCCTTATTTATTACTACCGATCATGGTAGCAAGCATTACAGATTTAGCTGCAAGTGCATCTTTTAATCCTTTCAATTTACTAAGTTCAGCGGAAAGTCTAGTAATTTCATTTTTAAGCTCTAGTATGGGGGGCTGTGCATTAATTAAAGACTCTATTGTAGCTTCAGTTATTTTAACCCCTGAATTTTCTTTTTGCTGTCTGATGTCTATATAGTATTTAGACTGCAGCTCTATTAATTTATCCTTCATCTGTAGCAACTTATGTTCTGTTTCGGAGTACTGCAAATTAGCTTTCATAATATCCCCAGAAAGAACATAAGCATCGTCTTCTAACTTAGTTATCTTAGCTGCTTTTAAAAACTCTTCATCACTTTGAAAAAATTGTGCCATATCATCACCTCAATCTATAATATCATATAAATGCTTATCGTATGTTACTGCTGTATTAAAGTTACGTTTCCAAATTCAAAATTATACGTAGATTGGCGTTTCTTGCTGTGAGCAGTCAAAAAGTTATTTCCTTTATCAAAAAAGTCTATAATTAAAGCACGGTCTTTTCCTATACGCTTTCTTAATACACGTCCTACCCTTTGAATAGTGCGTATAGGGCTCATTCCTGCTCCAGCTACTATTATACAATCTATACTTTTAATGTTTAATCCTTCATTTAGTATAGTAGAAGCTATCATTATTCGTGTTTTTCCAGCTTCAAAAGATTCTAATACATCTTGTCTTTCTTGTGGTGTGTGTTGTCCATAAATAAAAGGAACGTCTAATCCTCGCTTTTTTAGTAACTCTTTTATTATATCTCCGTGAGCTATACGGTCTACCATAATAATTACTTGTTTATTAGCTTCTTTTAGTGCAGTAGCTACTTCAACTGCTATGTTGTTTCTTTTTTCGTTGTTGATTATTAACTCTTCATATGCTTCAGTATATTCATATGAATTTTTAGGATTTTCAATTTCTATCATGTTTATATCTGCTGGAATTGATACCCCAAATTGTTCTAATGTTTTAGAATCCATTTTTACTATAATATCTCCAAAAGCTCCTATCATAGCTGTAATATCTACATCTGATCTATGTTTAGGGGTGCCAGATAAGCCAAACTTATAATAAACATCGAGATCAGTAACAAATTTTTCATAAGTATTTTTAGCTACAGTGTGTACTTCATCAAATATAACCATATCAAAACACTGACTAAGCTCTTTAATATACCCTTTTTGTTTACTGTGTTTAGACAGCGTTTGAATCATTCCTAAAGTAATATCTGCAAGCTCTACCGTACCTGCACCTATGAGCCCTATCTGTTTTAATCCTAAATTTTCTTCTAGCAATTTTTTTGTTTGTTTAAGTAATTCAATTGATTTAGTTATCCATAAAGTACGTACTCCCAATTCTGCTATCAACTGCATAGCTATAAAAGTTTTGCCTGCATTAACAGGTAGCCATATTACTCCTCTATCCTCTTCCAGTACTAAATCTAATACTCTGTTCTGATAAGAACGTAACTCAATAGTACTGTTAAGGTCTAATATCTTAGTAGGTATTTGTCTTAGGTCTTCTATAACAAAATCCATATTAGCAGTACTTAAATAATCAGTAACAATTTTTAATAACCCTGTAGGGAAAGACTTATTGTGCATACTAAAAAATCTATAATATCCATCCCACCTACCCTGTTTAACAGAGGGAATATGCCATGCGTTAGGTACTTTTATAGCTAGTTTTTTATTTAAATAATCATAGTTAAAAACACTGCCCTCTTCACAAAAACATCGAGAGTTAGTAACTTTTATTTTCAATTTGAACTACCTCCTACTAATTACAGTCTAAAAGTTTTTTTAGTTTTCTTTTCAGTTTCTCTAATTTGCCATACATCGAAGATGTTGATGTGTTATACCTATTAGCTAAAATTTCCATATTTTCTTTATATAAATACGCTTGTCTCAATAACTCCATTTCTTCATCAGATATTTGTGTAAGAATGTAATTGTGTTTACTTATTGCTTCTATTACTTGTTCTTTATTCTGTACATCATCTATATTCTCAACTAATATATTTTCATCCTTTAGTTTTTTTAGTGCTTTAGGTATTCGTATATAAAACATAGAAAACAATAAAGCCATATTTTCAACATCTATAAACACTTCTTCATTCTTATACATTAAGTATAATTCTGAACAAACATCTTCAAAATCCGGGGGTTTCAAAAATACTTTTTTGTCTCTCAGCCAGACTGAAAGCGTAATTGGTAGTAGTTTAAAGTAAATATAGCTTTCGTCCTTACTCATAATAACTCCTTTAAAAATAATATACCTTACTGCCTTCTGACATATAAGGGTAGTCGTGCTCTATTGGTTTCTTTCTGGTAAAGAAAGGTTCAAAATCTATACCATCTTCTGTTTTTTCTATATTTAATATCCAACCTCCAACGGTAGTATCTGTTTCTCCTATTCTTCTAGCAAAAGAAGTAATTCCTTGAAAACTTCCTACTTCAAATCCGTCTACTCCCCTAACTGGAGCATAAAATAATGTATGATAGTGGGCCTGAGCAAATATATCCGGTTCTTGTCCCGATTTAATCTTTTCTAAAAACTTTTGCATTTTATAACTTAGAGCGTATGTTCTTGCCCCTAATCCGTGATGCATGTAAATAGTTATATTATTTATTGTTATATATGCTCCGTATTTACCCAAGTAAGTAACATCGGGTCGCTGTTTAGCCAAACTAGAAATAGGATTTATTCCTGCACCAAATCCTAAACAGTGATTGCCAGCAATCATATAGTAAGTTAAATCAGGGTATTTAGGAATTACTTCTGCACCGTATTCGATCTGTTCATCTGCAGTGTGTAAAAATATTTCATCTGCTTGATCTCTAAAAACTCTAGTACCGTCAAATATATCTCCTGATACTAATATTGCACGTACTCCTTTATCGTAAGCTAGTTGGCAAAATTCTTTCAGTCTAGTAATTTGCTGCGCTTTAGAACCTAAGTGCCAATCTCCAGTAAGAGCTACTTTTAATTTACCCTCTTTACCATCAGAAAAGACGAAATTTTTAAGTTTATCAGGAGCTTCATATAAAACAAAACCACTATCTATTGATATATCATAAGACTCTCTCATTAGAGAATAAAGAGTAGCAAATAATTCTGTATCTTTATCTACGTTTAATTTTTTCGCTAGTTCAGATATATGAATACTGCCTACTTGCTTTAGTATGTCTAAAGCTCGTTCCTCTAGTGATTTTGTTTGAGGATTAACTACTTCAGAAAGTCTAGAATATCTTTTACGAACACTTTCTTCTGAACGTCCTAACGCATCTCCTATAGCTTTCCACGAACGCTTATCCTGTTTTAAAGTAGAGAGGATGTAATCCTCATACTTAGTCCACTTCTGTCCTGCCATTAGTTTGATTCCCCTTTGCCTATACCTTTCAAAAAAGACTTAAATATTGCCATATTATTAGCAAGTTTTAAAGTGTAAAAAGCTTTTAAAGTTATTATTATTATAGTTACAATCATAGCTGTATACAGAGCAAAGGTAACATCTACAACTTCCATACTTAGAGATGTAAGAACATACATTATAGCAAAAGACATAAAAGAAAATAATATAACTTCAGGCATTATGAGAATACCTATACCTACTATGATACTCAATAAAATAAAAATAAACATATACTCCTCCGTTTAACTACACGCTGTCCAGCCACATGCGTCACAATTTAAACAACCTGATCCTATTTGTAGTCCTTCGCCTTCTTTTGCGTGACAAGAAGGACAGTACTTCTCTCCAGTTGTCGTATCTACTAGATACCCTTTAGCTGTGGTCATGAATTTGTGTTTATTTATTTCTTTAATAGTTTCTGTTCTCTTTTTCTTGCTTTTAGATTTGCCTATCTCTACAAGCTCACTTATGGTAACTGCTATAATATTAGTCATTTTAGAATAATCATTCTTCCAATCTTTTATTTTTCTAGTCTGTTTAAGTATAGTGTCCATATCTGCATTAGATCTGAGTGCTAAAGATATTAGTCTTCCTATAGCATTAAATAATTCAGTGTATTCTTTAGTAGTTGTAGTAGACCGTATAAAGACCTCAAAAGGATTATTATTATCATCAAAACCTACTTCTATATTCGCTACACTGACTACATCTTTTCCTTCTTCTGAAAACTTAACTGTTTTCTTTAGAGAGTTTATAATTGTAGGCCTTTCCTTCGGCAGTATTTTACCTTGTTTAGTTAGATTTAGATCTAGTATAAATTCTGGCTGTTTGGAGTGCTTAACATGATTAAGTATTCCTTCTCTTGATCCATCTACATACACTGTAAGTCCTTTAGCTCCTCTATCGTAGGCATCCAAATAGAGATTATACAAATCTTCTTTAGTATATGTTTCTGGTACATTGACTGTTTTACTGGCTTGCATATCTATTGCTTCGGTAATTATTTGAAATATATTTAGGTGATCTTCTACAGATATAGTTTTTACAGTACCTATTTCTTCTGATAGTTTTTCAATCGCTTCTTCATCGTTAGCAAATTCAGCAATTTGTTCGTCTGTATACCCTCTTTCTTTCAATATATCATAAACTGCTACATCCATCTCGTTTATAATATACTCTTGGGGGGTATCGGGATTAACCCTACGGGTATATATAGGAGAGAATATTGGTTCTAGTCCTCCTGAAACACTTGATGCTGGTGTCTTCATAGCTGCAACTACTAACTTGTTTATGCTTCCATTTGGTGCTATTGCAGACAGCCTAGAATTAGTTATACCCATCTTTAGTAGTTTAGATATTTTATCTTTATGTTTTTCATTCTTAAATACAAAATTTCCTTTAGCATAATCAGAGTGTTCGTAATGTTTAAATCTTGTATCTGATAAAACACTAAAATGGTGAGATGCTCCCACAACATAGTACATAAAATCTTGTATAAAATTCTTAGTAAAGTCTAGGCTTTCTTTACTGCCATATCTATAGCCTAGTCTAGCTAGTGTAGATCCTAATCCCATAAATCCAAGTCCAATAGGTCTTAGCTCCATAGATCGCTTAGTAAGTTTTTCAGTAGGAAGGCTATTTGCCATAAGTGCTAGATTCAGATATGCAACAGCTAATAAAATAACAGAGTCTAGTCGTTTAGTATCAAGTGTTTTTGTTTTATAATCTACAAAATTATATAGATTAATTGATCCCAAGTTACATACAGTATTAGAAAAGCCGAGGTACTCGGAGCAGGGATTTACAGAGGTAATTGGCTCTAAATCTCTAATAGGGTTATATTTGTTTATAGTAGAAAGCATTAAAATTCCCGGTTCACCACTTTTATAAGCACTGTCTATTATCTTTTTATACAGTTCTTTAGCTTTTACTACTTTCTTAACTTCTTTAGTATGAGGGTCAATAAGTTCCCAGTCAAGATCATTTTTAACAGCATCAATAAATTCATCAGATACCTCTACTGATAAATTAGCGTGCTCAAGATATTTTGATCTGAGCATTCCGTCATCTTCGTCTATTATAAATTCTTCTTTTTTATCTATAAAAGTTTCAATGTCTGGATGAGATACACTAAGAGAAAACATGTTAGCTCCTCGTTTAAGCTGTCCGCTGAGAGCTATTTTCTTAGTGTTCATATTAAACAATTCCATAAATTCTACAGGGCCACAAGACTGTCCTCTAGTAGTCTTTACAGGTGCTCCTTCTGATCTCAAATTAGAAAAACTAGCACCGTATCCTCCTGCAGCTTTAAAAATTATTGCCTGTTCTTTAAGAGAATCATATATCTCTTCTATACTATCTCCTACTCTACCCACAGCATAGCAGGAACCGTACGCTGCTCTAGGATTTTTAAATGCGTTAAGTGTTTTCCATTCAGCAAAAGTAGTATCTTTTATAGGCTTATATATCAAATTGAAGTTATCTGGCGTTTCATCTATACCTCTAAGTGCGTTAAATAGTTGTGGTGAGCTAGGCATAAAATCACCAGAATCCATTATGTTATAAAATCCAGTAGCCAAATCTATTAGTTTTTCTATTTTATCTTTGCTTTCTCCCGTGCCTATCATATCAGATTTGTTTAGTATATCAAGAAAGGCAGAAGCCATTTTTTTAGCCACTCTGAGGAATACCATTTGTGGCGTTTCAACTATTTCTTTACCGTCTATATTCCATCTCCAAAAGTATCTATCTGTTAGTAGTCTCTGTACTCCTTCGTGCATTTATATAATCTCCTTTATTTACCCTCTAAAACGTTCTGTATTGCATTTTAATATTTTAGTAGGGGGATTTACCCTAAATAGATATAAAATTTAACCTTGCCCTATCCTCGCAAGAAATACCACCCTTTTATCCAAAGGGTGGTATTAAACCAAGTATCATTCTTCAGAAAATATTTTTGTAAATTCTGGTGCTGGAAAAACAGAAAGGTATTTATTTTTTCTGTAATTAAGCAAAATGTATGGAGAATGGTTAAGTGCCTCTATAACTAGATTAAATGTTACACAACACATAGCAGAAAGGCTGTGTGGGATTATAAAAGTATGAGTATCTACATACTGACCATTCTTTTCTAGATACTGTCCCAGTGCTTTAAAATCAATGCTATGAGGATTAAGGTTGATAATAGTTGCTAATCGACCATCATTTAAAGTCATTAGAAGAGGATTGTTTACACGCTCTAAAACATATTCATTAATTTCATCCCATGTTGTTTCATTGTTAAAAATACCCTTTTTTAGTCGCTCCATTTTTACCTCCTAAAATTTTAATTAAAATCCTTTTACTGCAGCAGGAAGCTCTCCCTCTGCCGGTGCATTGCTCTCATTAACAATTTCTAAATCTCCATATTTATCAAACACACTAAGACCAAAAGCAAACATTTTAATTAATTCTTTAAACGCATTAGTAGCTGCTGCGTGACTTGCATTTGCTACGTTGCCATTTTCAATAATTGCTGCTCCTTCAAAGTCTATTACATGAGGAACCTTTCTTCCATCTTCTGTTGTAAAATACTCCATAGAAAAAGCTCTTATATAGTTATAAATTCTATTTGCAGGTAAACTTCCTCTGGCTGGAGTTTCGATATACACTATTCCACTTTTCTCTTTTCTGTCTACTATACTTACGCCTACTCCAAATGTTTCTCTAAAAAACCTGTACACTGCATGAGGCGGAAAATAAGGAACAGTCACAGTTTTTCCTTGTTTAGATATGTAGCTATAAGATCTCATTTGGTCATCAGATAAATCTGTACTAGGTTTCGGTATTACAAATATTCCATTCTTTAAACTGTCTTCTGACACTTTGCATAACCTCCGATGTTGGTAAAAATTTTAAATATTCAATAACCTTACATGCTTCAATAAATGATTCCTTAGTTAAAGTTTCATAGTTAACAATGTTTGTCTTTTCTAAAATAGTTGAATTAACAAATTTTTGTACTGCTATTTTTAATGAGAGAGGTTTACTTATCTCCTCTGTTTTGTCTATTTTTTTAAGTAACGTGTTTACTGTACTTCGTTTTTCATCTAAAAGTATATCTAGAAAAAGCGTAGCTTCTGGAGAAACATAGTACTTTTCTAAACATTTCCAGTAAGGTTCGTTATTAAATAGTAAAGTACATACTTCTTTATACTGTTTAATAACATCGGTCTTATCTTTATAAGAACTTATAAAATATCGTAATTTATTTATGTCAATATAAAGGGCATAATCAGTTCCAGTAAAAGAACTGAACCAGTGCTTACTTTTACCAAAATACATACCTGTTCCAGATTTTGTTTGTTTTAGATTAGGATAATAAATTTTAGTATCAGTTAAGTCTATTCCTTTATTTCGTCTAAATGCTTGATAAAAAAGCATGTGATTTTTGTATCCATATTGCATTGCTAAATATTTCCAAAATTTGGTTCCTTTATCCAATGCAAGTGTTGCTGCAGCTGCTGTAGGTAATTTAGAGCTTTTCCATTCATATATTAGTTTAGAGTTTAGTAACTCAATAGGAGTAGTACCAAAAATATCAACATCCTCCAATCTGATGTATATTTTATTTCCGTAGTTATAAAACGCTACTGGTTTGTTTTCTGTTTCTAATATAGAGATGGGAGTCGCTTGTGCATTCATCATATCTGTACTATTTTCTATTTTAAAATCTAGGATTTCTTTGACTGTATAATACAGTCCAGTGTTCATTTGTTTAGGAGCTACCCCAAATAAATTACGTATATAGGAATTAAAAAGTACTTTATAATATAAATCATCTTTGACCTTATCATACAAACCTTTAAGTCTAAAATTAATAGATCTTTTATGCCCTACAGTTAAAGGGGTTCCTGTATTCATATCGGCCAGCTGATGTGTTATAGCGAATGTTCCGGGATAATCGTGCTTTGCAATTTCTACTGTACGTAGAACGCTGTCCATATCAGTCTCCTCCTTTTATTTGCCTACATAAAAACTATATCATATAAGAACACAGTCAGTGTTTCAATATTATGTTAAGAGTGTAACAATATAGTTAAAATGTGCCTATATTTAGTGATTATAGAACGTAGGTAATTGGCTCTGCATAGATTATAGCCGCTGCATTTGATTTAATGTTTGCTTTTTGGATTTTTAAAATCACTAAAATCCCTAAAAATACTCGAAAACTGCTAGCGCTATAGAGGGTTAAACTTTACGTTTTGAAAATAACTTAGCTAACCAGCCATTAATAAGACTTACAGTATACATAACCTTATAATAGGCTATTTTGGCCAATTATAGAAAAAAAGTTAATCAGTTATGCAGATTTTATAGTACTAACTAAAAGTTTGAAACCTTTCAAAAGTTAAAAATCCAAAAGTGTAAAATTGGAACTGCCCTTAATGAGCTGCATATAAGAGTTTATAACCTATAGGTTTTTAATATATTAGTTATAAAATTTGTATAAGCATCTAAAATAGCTGGTCTTAGTTATTTTATAAGTATATTTTAAAAATCAATAAGTTATTATCTTATATAAAGATCTTTCTCTTATATTAAATAAAAACATAATTAAATTTATTTTCAAAATAGCAAAACTACAGATTCTTCAGAGAATATATTACTATAGATTTTTTTCCAAAATAACAAAACAGATTCTCTTTCAGAGTAAAATTAACTACTGTTGCAGAAGATAAAAGATTTACAAGAGTAAATTTCAGAAAAAATAGGTATTCTGCAGTGAAAAAATACCCCTTTTTTGAAATTTAAAAAAACATGCGGTGTCTGTGTTTGGCTTTTCTCGTTAAATTATATAAGCATTTTTTAGCGTTTATTGCAGCCTGTTATAGTCTTTTTTCTGTTGAATTATTGAGTTTTTATAGCTTTGGGGGAAAAAGGCTAAAAATAGGCCAAAAACAGGCTAAAAAATTTACATAAAAGTTACATTCGTAATAATTCTGTAAACAGAAAAGTGCTTTTTTTTGGCGTATATAAGTGAAGGGGAAATTTGACAACTGGAGAGTGTTTATGTTAGCTAAGATAGATTTTGCAGACGAGAAGAGGTTAGCTTTAATGTTAGCTATGGATGTACCCGTTTCTGTTATTTCAGAAAAATTAGGGTTAGCAGCTAAGACTATAAACGCTTATGAAAGAGATGAAGACTTCAGTAGAATAGTTAAATTATACCGAGAAGAGTTTCAGAGGGATCAGTTAGAGGTTAAAATGCGCGAGAATCCTGATATGTTGACATATTTGGTAAAGCGCAAGCTGTTTACACTTTCAGATATATTAGATAAGGATTTAGAGTTTATTCATGAGGAGATTCATAATCACAAGAGTGTTTGGGAAGCTCGTGATTTTATAAATAGTTTAAATTCACTATCTAATTTAGCTAATGTTATCAGGCAGCTATTACGAGATATATCTATAGTAGCTAATGATACGGAAAGGGTTAATTTAGAAAAGGTTAAAACAACCGGAGAGACTGAAAGATCAGGAGCGATTACTCCGGATATGATTTCTAAAATAAGAGGCATCGTACGGAGCGAATTGAAAGCAGGGGAGTAGAAGAGTGTCTACTAATACGTATAAGACTAATAAAGGGTTTAATTTTGTTATATTGAAATTTTATAAGTCAATAGATAATAACATACCTTCTAAGTTTCAGAAGATAGTTGATGATTTTATTATACTTGTAGATAGCCCTTTTGATTCTATGTCTAAAATAGATGGGAATAAAGTATTATTTGGGGATTTTACTGTGGTTGTGATAGAGTTAGAATCTCTTTATATAGATTATAATCAGCTAGCCATAGAGAATATTTGTCTTAATAGAAGTACTGAATTTTGTAATGTTATTTATATTAAATGCAACGACTGGCTATTAGGAGAAATATACTTTTATGAGGAAGAAGCATATAATGTGTTAAAAGGGTGGATAGAGGATGCCAAAGCTAAACACGGAAATTGATATAGTAAGGACTCCGTCTCCAATACCTGAAGATCCTTTAGAGGCAGCTACTATGGTTATAAAGGCCATGCAGGATTTTCTTTACTTTATAGAACATATGTTAGGATACTCTGTTCCAGAACATTATAGTACGTGGTTGCGCGATCTAGATGAAGGTACAAGATATTGTTTTTTAGCTCATAGAACAAGTTCTAAATCAGTGTTTTTTTCTTTTTGTTATCCTTTATGGCGAATGTTTGTAGGGGATTTAAATGAAATACTGATGCTGTCTTATGAGGCAGGAGAAGCAGAGCGAAGAGTAGGTCTTTTAAAAGAGGAAGTGGAAACAAATCCGTGGTTATCCTTTCTTTTGAGTAAGCGAGGAGGCATATGGGGGCAGACTAGGTTTAAAACTGCTCCTATAGAGGGTGTAAACAACGGTGTAGAAGTATCCGCTATGGGTATAGGGTCTGTAAAAAGAGGAAGACACCCAGAATTAATTATTCTTGATGATATTTATAATGAGAAGTCTTCTAATACTACTCCTTTACAGATTAAGTTTAATTTTTATAATGTAATTTCTCCTATGCCTCCGCCAAATAAAGGTAAGTTGATTTTAGTGGGTACTCCTATTAGTTTTGATGACTTATACTCTGAACTTAAAGATAATGATAGGTATGTGTATAAAGAGTATCCGGCAATAGATGAAAATGGCGAAGTATTCTGGAAAGAGTACTGGACTATTCAAGACTTGATGGCACTGAAACAGGAAATTGGAGACTATGCGTTTGAAAGAGAAATGATGCTTAGACCAATTTCATCTGAAATGTCTTATTTCAAATATAGATATGTTAGTGAGGCAATGCGAGCTAGGACAGTGTTAGGACAGCCTGACCCTAATGCTAGGTTTACTGTTATAGGTGTGGACTTTGCTTTTAGCGAAGCACAGCGAGCAGATTACACAGTTATTACAGTAGTATCGTTAGTAGGATCTTCAGCTAAAATTGTGGATGTTTATAGAGCTAAGGGAATAGATGATTTAATAATTAGTGATATTTTATCTGATTTAACTAAACGATATAAGGCAGATGTTATAGTAGCAGAAGATACTGGACAACAGATAGCAATAGTTAGAGTATTACAAAGAAAAGGGCATTTTATTAAGACCATAAATACTAATAGGTATACAAAAAATGCCATATTGTCTAACCTTAATTTTGAATTTCAGAAAAAAAGGATAATTATTCCTGCAAAAGATGACGATATAGATACTATGGAATACGTTAGTATACTAGTGGAAGAATTATCTTCTTTTCTCAATAAAGAGGGGAAAGTTACTTCGGTAGGTAAACATGATGATACGGTGATGTCTTTAGCTTTTGCAGTTTATTATATAACAAAGTTTGCTCCAGTGTCTATGTCTATTGTGGGAAATGATGTGCCTTTTATTTCGGAAACTGATTTAGTAGGCAGATCTACAGCATCTAAAGGGTTAGTGCGAAAACAAAATGATTTATTTTGGAATGATGAAGATATAGATATAGTAAGTGATTATTTTGATATTGGAGGGTTCTAATGGGAAGAAAAGCGACTTCTTTTATTGCTAATCAGTTTGTAGATAAACGTTTAGTGTCTAAATATAAAGTAACTGATTTAGCAGATGCTGATATAAAGCAGGTTGAAGGTGAATGGCTAAATAGAATAATTACATTAGATTCTAAAGCAGGTAGATTATTATCCTCTGATTCACGATTAAATAAAGCTTCTGTGTTATTGGCCTCTGCTGCTATGTCAGATAAGTATAAGATTAGAGTAGTGTCTAAAGCAGGGACTCCTGTGGAAGACAGTCTTACTATTTTAAAATATGTTAGTAAGCAAGAGAAATTAGCGAATGATTTAGTAGCAGTTATGCAGGAGGGCAGGATGACAGTTCCTGTTATGGAACAATTTATAAATTCTGTTGCCTCTAAAAAAACTAAAACTATATTAGTTGATATGAAAGAAACTTTAAGGTCTGAATTAAAATATAAATATTTAGTAGAAGATTTAGCTAGACGTATAGATATTGAACGCATTATGTTTAATGGATGTCTAAATTCTGTATTATTAGGTGATGATTTTTTTGAAGTTGTGTATGATTCTTCAAATATTTTATCTATTGAGCCATTAAGTTTATCTAAAGTATTTCCTATGTTGTCTAAAAAGGGTATTGTTGAGCGGTGGTTTTATTACGATAAGCAATATATTAATCCTATAGCGCTATACCCGTATCAGGTATTGCATTTTACATTTTTGCCGGGAGTATATATTGGTACTGGGCTATTTACTAGTACAATGAATGTTAGCGCTATTACTAGACAGATTGAAAATTATATGATGCTGTCTAGAAAGACTAGATCTGTACAGACTAGATTTCACTTTCCTAATTTTTCTAATTTACCAGAGTCTATGAAAGAACAGGTAGGAATGCCTTCAGAAGAAGATATAGAAAGTTATCGACAGAAGATAATGACAGCTCTAAGGAATAATGCTGGAGCGTCTTTAGATATAGTTAGTAACGGGTATTGGGACGTTAAAAATGTAGCCAGTGATGGAGCAACATTTTCGTCTATAGATGATACAGAATATTTTAATGAGCTTTTTAAGATCGGGCTGTTAGTGCCTACAGGACTTATAGACAGCGGTTCAAATGTTAATAGAGCTACAATGGATCTTCAAATAAAGTTTTTAAAAGGGCTATTTAATATAATGAAGCAAGAGCGAAAGAATAATACAGCGCAACTTGTTAACATGGAACTTATATTAAATAATATTGATCCTAGCTCTTATTATATAGAAGTAATAAATGATAATAGTGGTTTAACAGATATTCTTGAGGCTAGTCAAATTGCTGCTAGAATTAATAATAAATATAACAATTTCCCGATGCCTGTTTTAGCTAATTTATTGGGAATTGATTGGAAAGATATTGTAGACGGGTATAACTTACAGAGTGCTGCAGGTATTTCAAATGACCCTAAATCATAATTTTTGGAGGTATTTATGAGTGACGATGTTAAGAGAGAAGAAGTAAAGCAGGAAGATCTTAAGGTTAAGTATGGAATTGCTATAGTTCTTACAGAGGAAGGTAATGTTGTAGTTAGATTTGTTGAAGGGCTAGAGAAACAGGTTAAGCTGCAAGAAGCGCTAGGACTTATTGAATTAGCTAAGTTTCAACTTATAGGAATGGCAGGAAAGGGTGAAGTTGAAACTAAAGCGGAGGAATAATAATGGAAGATACAAATATAGTTAAGGAAAAATTCATAACAGAAGAATTTCCTACAGAAATTACTTTAGTCGAGGAAGAGACTGATGGATCAGTTTACATAGAGGGTATTTTTCTTAAAGGTAATATAGTGTCTAGAAATAACAGGTTTTATGCAGAGCAGTTAGTAAAAAGTTTTGTAGAACAGATAAATTCAAATAAAAGTATAATTACTATGTGGACTAATCATTGGCCATCGGATGAAACTCTAGCTACAGTAGCCAGAGTTATAGAAGCTAAGTATGATGAAAGTACTAAATTAGCGTGGTTTAAGGCAAAGATGGGAAGATCTACCGCAGCTAAAGATGTGACATCTTTATTACAAGATAAAATATTAGAAGGTGTTTCTGTTAGATATTATCCTGTTAAAGTTAAAGAAGCACAAATAAAGGATGCTATTTATATTAGTATTTTAGAAGCTGAATTGTTTGGAATAGATTTTGTAGCTACTAGAGCAGGGGTTCCTGTAGCGAAAGTTAAATCAGTTTCTAAAGAGGAGCTGGAAACGTTTGAAACAGCGTTTAACAGAGAGGGGGAATTAGAAATGGTTGCTGATGAGCTTAATAAGGACAATGTAGCGTCTGTTGAAGCTACTCCTGATGAAGCTAAGGTTGAAGATGTTAAGGTAGAAGATACTAAGGTTGAAGATACTAAACCTGAAGAGTCTGATATAAAGGAAACTAACACCGAAGAACCTAAAGCAGAGGAAGTTAAACCCGAAGAACCTAAAGCAGAAGATATTAAGCCTGAAGAAGTTAAGGTTGAAGGTATTGAATCTGATGAGTCTGAGGGGGAGCTTATAGATTATAAGGGTAAGTATGAGAGCTTAGTTGCTCGTATTACTAAGTACTGTGAGGAACAGGCAAAAGGAATTAGAGAAGAAGCAATTTTATCTTTTGAAACGTTTAAAGATAAGAAGATTTATGGAAAGATATTAGCTGAAATAGAGGCTTTAACGTTGACTTTTTCTGAAGATTTTACAGAAAGTCTAAAGTCGTTTAGCGAGACTGTAGAATCAATAGTAGCTTCTTATAAGGATCTTTTAGAAGAGTTAGCAGTACCTGTAAGTACTACAGAGGCTAAGGAAGATGTTCTTGTAAAAGGCGAGCGGATTGAGGGGAAAGAGTTGAAGGTAAATAACGTTATTAGTGAAGAGACTGTTAATATGTTTAGTGATTACGGTATCTCTCTGACTGAAGAAGACATTAAATTTATGGAGGGTAAATAATATGGCTACTAGGCTTGATAAACAGGTTGTAAGGCTTATTGGTGAAACGCTAAAGGAGTTCGGTATTGAAAATTCCGAGCTTATCAAAGATAATTATTTTATGGGAGAGTCTAATATATATAATCTCACGACTGATACTAGTTCAATAAAGCCAGAGATTATAGCTAAGAGAGTTATCCCTGTTGTGTACGCAAAGATAGTTTCTCTTAATCTTTATGAGGTTATGAGAATGCCCGGCCCGGCATGGTCACTGCCGAAGGTCAGTTTTACAAAAGAATCTACAGTAGCAATAGTAGATGAAAATAACAGAATAACCACTACGAAGATTAGCACAACCAATCTTCCTATGGTCGCAGTTAAGAGAGCTTACAGATCTATTCTGACTATGGAAGCTCTTGAAGACGCTAACGTATCAGGGCTTAATGTTCTTGATAGAGTTATTGAGTACGATATAAAAGACATTGCAAATCAGATTGATGAAGCTCTTATAGATGCCATGATTGTTGGTGCTGCTGCTGGTGATGTTTGGTGGGATATAAATATTCCTGCAGACTGGTATACTCTTCATCCGTCTATGGAATATGGCGAAACGCTGTATGATGCGATAGTTAGTGGTGTTGTTAATGTTGCTAAAGAGAAGTTTAATGCTGATTTTGCGCTTGTTTCTCCGGATATGGAAGGGTATCTTGTAAGAGTTGGAGGGTATAGACCCGTAACAGATAATGTTCTTCAGGGAGAAGTAGGTTCAGTTAAGGGACTTCAGGTTTTTAGTTCTCTTAATATGACAGGCGGAATGATGATTATTGGTCAGAAGAAGGTTTTTGGTGTATATGGAGTTCATGTTCCTATGCAATATCTTCCGGGCGGATATACTGCCGAATATGATAGGTCAGAATGGGTTGTAAGAACCAGAACAGCTATGATGGTTTATCTAGGCGAAGCTCTTGCTAGAGTTATTTTGTTTGATGACTACACTAATGAATTTGTAACTCTTACTGATAGAGCTGGAGTTGCTGCTCATTTCCCGATCAGTCCTACCGAGACGCTCACTGCTAAGGATGGCGATGCAATGACAGACTTAACAATAGTTACATGGGACAGCAGAACCGAGACAGCACCTGCACTTACAGGCGATAATAAGATTTCTATAGACCTTGAAACTGGTGCAGTAGCTGCTTCTGGAGACTATACTCCTACCGACAGTAAGGTTAAGATAACAGCTTACTCGGCAAAGGTGTAAGGTTAAGGGGAGGTAACTCCTCCCCTTAATACTAATATACTGGAGGTTATATAAATATGGCAACTAATATTGTAACGCTATTGAGATCGCTGCAAGGTCTTGAGGTCGGCCCAAACGCATCTCCTATAACAGTTATAGATGAGGATGGTAATTGGGTAGGTTACATAAAGGAACAGACTCCAGTTAAAACTGCTGCTGCTGAAGGGTTGTTTGCACTAACTGGAGATGTAGTTGATGGGGAATTAGTAACAATTGGTACAGATATATATGAGTTTGATGCAGATGCTGCTGTTACAGAAGGTAATCTTGCTGTAGATATTAGTGGAGGTACTAAGACTCAGGCTACGGCAATATATGAGCTTACAGGCACTATGCTTGATGGTGAAACTATAACTGTTGGTGATGATGTGTATGAAGCTACTACAACTGGAACAGCTTCAGGCTCTAATATAGCAATTGATTTGTCTTTAGTATCTACAGCTGCTACTGGACAGTTAACTTTTACAGGAATTGTAAGTGATGGAGAACTTGTAGTTTTAGGCGAAGATACTTTTGAGTTTGATACTAATGATGCTGTAACTGAAGGTAATATTCAGGTGTTTGTAGGAACTAATACTGATGCTACTTCAGCATGTATAGCTCTTGCTGCTGCAATTGAGGCTGCTGGAACTCAGCCTTTGAGCGCCAATAAGGGCGTTGGTGACACAGTAGACGTAACTGCTGACTATCATAGATCTTCAGATAACGATATTGCTACTACAACTACTTGTGCTAACGCAACTTGGGGAGCTTTACATCTTGAGAATGGTGCAGATGCAACTGCAGCTGCTTGTGTTACAGCTATAGTTGCTGCTGTTACTGCACATGATACGATGGATATAGGTGCAGCGGACGGTACTGGTGATACAGTAGATTTCACAGCAGATATTGGCGGAGCAGTTGACGGCAGTCTTGGCAATGCGGTCGCTCTTGCTACCGATGCTGCTAATGGAGATTGGGATGGAGAATATCTTGCTGGAGGTACTGATGCTACTAATTTGGAAGCTATAACGGCTCTTGTAGCAAAGATAACTTCTGATGGCGATGGTACATACACGGCTACTGATGAGACTGGTGGAGAGATGTCTGTAGATGCCGTCTCTGATGGCGATGCAGGTAATTTGATTGTTACTACAACTACTTGTGCTAATGGTAATTGGGATGGAGAAACAACGCTAGTTGGTGGGGCAGACGGAACGCCTGCTGTAAAAGGTACTAGAGTTCAGGATGCAAGCTATTTGTATGTTGCAGTTGATGATACAGAAGATAGTACGGGCTGGAAGAAGATAGCTCTTAGCTCTCTTTAATTTTTAATATTTAAAGAGTAATAATACAAAGGAGGTATTTTTATGCCTACTAAGACAGTTAAGAAAAACAAGCCTACGGAAAGTAAAGAATTAGTTACTACTAAAAGTGATGTTACTCATAAAGCTGCAGTAAAACCTCAGAAGGAAGAGGCAACTCCGGTTATTGTAGATAATGAAGAGAATTATATATATAATCGTTCTGCTAAAGAGGTTACTGTTTTTGTGAAGGGCGTTAAATATATTATACCAGCTAAAGGTAGGATACATAAGTAATATGGCTACTAAGGCTGAAATTTTAGCTATTATAACCACTCAGGAGGGGTATTCTACCCCTCCTGATGGGGTTTTAACTTATGCTTTGAATGTTTATTCAAAAAGATGTCCTCGGCTTGTAAAAGAAGTAGTTTCAGATGCTTATGGTTTAACAGAGATAGAATTAGCGGATGACTCTTTTGGTACTGTTGCGAAATGCACTATGATTAGTGGAGATTATGAATATACTTTGAACAATTATGAGTTTTTGTCTAGTCTAAATAAGGTTAAATTTTATGCTCCAATACCTTATGAAGAAATTAATATTTACTATTATATAGGGCATACGTTAACAGATACTGAGTGTACTATACCTAATAAACATGTTGAGGCTTTTGCTTATCTAGTTTGTCACTTTATGTCTTTAAGAAGTATTAGTAGTTATTATGCTCCTGATTCTATAGAGGCAGTGGATAATGGCATAATAAAAGTTAAGTATAATACATCTAAGTCTAGTAAACAAGGTTTACGCACATATTATGAGAGGTATTTGGAGATTGTGGCATCTAGCAGTCCTGCTATGGGGTACATAAATCCAGCGGAACCTGTTCTTATAACTACGGTGGATGCGCTAAACTATCCCTATACATCGGAGTGGTAATTTATGAGTTTAACTACTGCATATGGTTTAGTTAGTGAGTTTAATAAGACTTATGGACACGTAGCTGATGTATATAGGTATACAGGGACTACGAGTGCGTTAGGTCAAACTACATCTACTTCATTAACTAAAGTGTATTCTGGAGTTAGTTTAACTTATAAAGCACGAAGATTTCCGCCAAAAGAACTGACTGCAGAAGGTATTGATTTTAAGAATTATTATGATGCTTCTATAAATGCAGTTACTAATAGTGGTACTTCAGTAACGCTACAAGATAAAGATAAAATATATATAGGTACTACTATTTATGATGTTATAAAACCTAAATTAGAACCGTTTGGATATATAGCTTTGTTGGTGAGGCAAGTATGATACTCAATGTAGAGGTCAGTACTACTTTTAATGCAGATAATCCTATTTATAGTAGACACAAACACGCGAATTTAGGGGAGTTACCTGTAGCAGAAGATACGATATTTACGTTAGGCGCTAAGCTAGAAGAAGCTACAGAGAAAGTTTTTATTCCTAATGCTAGAGTGTACTCTCCTAGACGTAGTGGATTTTTAGAAAGTAGTGTTTTTGGGTATGTTACTACATTAAGTAATCAGATTTATCTGGAGGTCGGAGCATGGGCGGAGTATGCTGGTTATATGGAGTTTGGTACGTCTAGACTTTCGCCTAGACCTTTTATCAGACCTGCTTTACGAGATGCTTATGGGCCGGTATTAGGTTATGATTTTGTTAATAATACACTAATTCCAAATATTCGTATTTGGAAAAACAAGAAGAGGAAACGTTAAATGTCTACTTCATTAGAGGAGAAAGTTCTTACCGCAGTTTATAATAAGTTAACTACTACATTTACTACAGTTAGTGTGTCTTTTGGGACACCTGATATATCTAATGATGGTGGGTATGTTTGGGTTGCTAGTAACATCTCTAAAGATGTGTATTATTATGATGCTAATTTTGAAGTGTATTTAATTTATATATATGTATCTTCTATTGATTATCTTTCAGCAATGACTTTAGCGCATAGTGTACGTTCTGCTTTTCACAAACAAGTGCTTACATTAGGTACTGGGTTTACTAATATTCATACTTATTGTGCGTCTAGGGATATTATTTATGAAGACATGAGTGAGGGACAGAAAGTTAGGACTATACGAATAATTCCTGTAAATATTAGGGCTGTGAAACCATGACTTACGATACATTACTTACAGGACTAAAGTCGCAATTAGAAAGTAAAGCAACGGGACACACGGTGTTAAAAGCCACACCATATAAAAGGGCAGGTACTACAGCTTATTACTATATTTATCCTAATCTGTATAACAGTACTCCAATAAGATTACGAAGAGTTAATAAAACTTTTACTGTTAATATAGCTGTAGAAAGAACGTGTACTTCAGAGACAGATTACGCTACACTTTGGGGTAATGCCGAAACGGTTTATTCGATGTTTGAAATACTGGATGATTACATAACAGTTAACTCTGTATGTTTTATGGTTAAAAGTATTTCAGCTAGATATTTTAAAGACGAGGGCGATATGGCCTATGTAATAATAACCATATCATTAGAACAATTAAGCGATGATTAATTGAGGAGGAAATAAATTATGGCTAATGAATTTGTTAAAGGCGGAGGTTCTACAGTATATCTGACTCTTATTGAAGAAGATGATGGCACGGAATTAGATCCTGTTGTTACTATCGAACTTCCATTTACTACAGAAGCTTTTAATCCCGTAGGGGAGTTTATAAATAGTAACGCTATTACTGGTGGAAGGTCTAGAGGAATAGGTTGTTTAGGCAATAAAGCTGGTGACGGTAGTTTTGATGTTGAATTGACGGTAGAAAATTTTGGTATTCTTTTTTATGCAGCATTAGGGTCTATAAGTACAGGTACTATAATACCTTCTGACGATGATCTGCCTGTTTATGATATTTATATTAGGCACGGTAATGATACCAATATGATTTATAAGTATGAAAGTCAGAGAGTAAATAGCATGAGGTTGTCTTTTGCAAGTAATGCAGTATTGACAGCCAGTATTGATTGGGCTGGTTTTACGTGGTCTAAAGTGGGCAGTTTGCCTGCAGCTACGCATGAACTATCTGCTGGTAATACTATAATATGTCCTTTGGCACTTAGTGATGTTGAATTAGATTCTACGTCAATACTTACAGCAGTGACTGGAATTGAGTTTACTATTTCTAATGGATTAGATACAGATACTAACTCCCTTAATGCAGGAGGTAGATTGGCAGTAATAACAGGCGAATTATCTATTACAGGGTCACTTACTTTCTTAGTGCCTAAAACGGGAACTATTTATAATACACTTATTGATTTAGATATTGGGGATAAGATAGCAGATGCTCTTAGTATTCATTTATGGTCTGATTCGTCTGATGCTATAGTACTTAACAATGTTTATGCTACATCAGTAGCACATGATATTACAGGTAGAGAGAAGGTAGCTTTTAGAGTAGATTTCCAGTGTGTACAAGCTACTACTCCTCCAATTATTGTAACACCAAATGCTTCATCTCTTGATCCAATAACATTTGCGTCATAAAGGGGGGATAATAAATGAGTACAGAATTTGTTAAAGGCGGAGGGTCTAAACTAGCAATACGTATGGCATCTCCGGGGGAGTATTTAGTTACAGGTTTTACTCCTACAGTTGTTACTGATAAAATATACGAACTCCCTTTTACTACAGAGGCGTTTAATCCTTCTGGTGAATTTATAAACAGTAATGCTATTGCAGGCGGAAGATCTAGAGGGATTGGGTGTATTGGTAATAGGGTCGGAGACGGTAATTTTGATACGGAAGTCACTATAGGTAATTTTCTTTATCTTATGTATGCAGCACTTGGTAAAGTTGCAGGGCTTGAGGACGTGTCTTACGGAGATTATGTTTTATCTCATTCTCCTGATGCAATGCCTGAATATGATGTGTATATACGGCACGGAGCTACAGATGAGAGTCTTATAAAATTTGAAGGTGCAGTAGTTAATACTCTTAGATTATCTTTTAGTTCTAATACTTTTTTAACTGCAAGCATAGATTGGTCAGGCAAGAAAAGGGCAGCTGATTCTTATGTGACGGAGGTCGATGCTGTAGCTAAAGGGGATATTATTAGAGGATCTACTGGCGATATTTATATCTGTAAAACAGCTATAGCTACTTACATTACGGAGACTCACTATCCGGAGGATGGGACAGCATGGTCTGATTCTTGGGTTAAAGGATTTTCAGGTACGGATTTTACTGCTTTTACTTCAGCTCAAGCTTTTATTTGTCCAATTAAGATAGGTACTAGTATTTTACTGTCAAATTCGGGTAGCAGTTTATCTAGTTATAATATATTGCCTTTTACTACTGCCTTAGAGCTTACTATATCTAATGGATTGGATACGGATACTAATGCTCTAGATGCAAGTGGTAGGCTGGCGATATTGTCTGGCGAGTTATCTATTACAGGGTCACTAACGTTATTAATACCTAAACACACGTCAGGGACAGATGTTAATTTAGATAACTTTAATGAATTACTTGCCTCTTTAGATGTTGGTGATTTACTTGCTGGCAGACTTAGCGTATACCTTTATAAAGAAGAGATTTTAGGGGTAGGAGATCAGAACAAAGAGTTTTATGAATTAGATTTGCATAATGTTTATGCTACGCAGCCTGTTCATGATGTTACTGAGAGGGGCAAGGTTGCTTATAGAGTGGATTTTCAATGTGTAACAGATCCAACTAGAGTAGCTGAAACTTTAGCATTGTTGGACGAACCACTCGTAGTTAGATATTGGGAAGATACAACTGATCCTGCAAATAAGATGTATTTCCCAATTACTTATGCTCCAGCGTAATAGTAGACTTAATGTTTTAGATAATTAATAATTAGGAGGTAACATATGGCTATTTTTGTTAAAGAAGGTAACGTAAAAAGATTTTATTTTAAGGATGAGGTTTTTCTTCCTGAAGGAGAGACTTCAGATGAGTTTGTAGAGGTAAAGGAGACAATCCCTTACGCGCTACAGTCCCAGTACCAGCAGAAAATGAGTAATTCTCTTGTGTATTCAGGTAATAGTGTTGTAAAGGTTAAGCCTGAAGCTTTTGATGTTGATATTTGGTTTTTAGCTAATGTAGTTAAGTCTGTGGTTTTTTTGGACGATAACGGAAAACCTGCCGAATATACGCCTAAAAGTATGGCAATGCTAGAGAAGGATCTTAAGGAAATTTTTGTAACTAAGTTTGTTAATGGGCTTATAACTAGAGCTAAGAAATATTTTGGTCTGCAGGAAGATAAGTCTGATACAAATAAAGAGGAAGATGACTTGGGGGAATCGCGAGGCTAATTTTTTCAGGGGAGATTAATTCTTACTTGAAAAAATTACAGGACGGTAGTTATGAAGACTCTCCACCTATGCAAAGACAGGTAATAGACGAAGTTGTATCTAAATATAGAAAGTATGGAGGAAAGGTACTTGATTGTTATGCGATGTTAAGTGCGGAACACGGTGATATACTTATCCTCCCTTATGCAGGAGGCTGGTACGATCAGCCTCCTGATGATATTAAGGCGTTAGCTACTGTGCAATCTGTATATCGTCAATGGATAAAAGATGAACACGATAGAATGACAAAAGAAGGACAAAAAGGTAATTCTACAGGAGTCTTTAGTTCTAGTATGACTTTTGCAGACGCTCAAGATAGAGCAGTAAATACATAACATATTATGCTAATTGATTAGAAGGTGCTAAATGTTTGATCTAAATGATGCAGTAGGCGCATCCGGTATAACAGTACAACTTATTATAAATGGGGAAAACGCTACTCAACAGTTTGAGCAGTTTGCCTCTAGTATGCAAGAGAAACTTGCTGAATTTCAAAAGCAAGTTAAACAAGTCAATGATTTATTAACTAGAGCATTTAGCCCTAAAAAAGTAAATGAATTTGCTGATGCTGTTAAGGCTTTAGAGGAGCGAGTAGCCTCTTTAAACAAGACGTTACAAGATACCCCTGACGAAAAGTTAGCTGCTCTTACAGGAGCAGCGCCTACAAGAGAGACTAGAAGTGTTTCAGGTAAACGAGCGTCCGCCTACGCAAGTCAATTAGCAGGTAATAACAAACAATTAATAGATGGATATACAAAGTCTTTTAGTGATACGTTTTTTTCGTCTATAAATAAGGGCTTTACTACTCATACATTAGAAGGCACTAAGTCACTAATAAAAACGTTTGGTACTATAGCATCATGGATAGGACGGATACGAGTATTAGCTCAATCAGCAGTTAAAATGATATTTAATTTAATTAAATCACCATTTACATTAGTGTCTAATTTACTACAAAAAGTATCTAACGCTATGGGGGCTGTATTTAAAGCGTTTGAGTGGGTACAGTATCAGTTCTTTATGCAGTTTATGAATATCTGGCTATTTTCTAAAACATTATTGCCTGTAATACAAACTTTTATTGATTATAATAAAGAAATATATCAGACATGGGCTATAATAAGGGGAGAATGGGGGGTAGCTTTTGATACTTTAAAAGCAGAATTACGTACTGTAGAGTTGTCTGCTGTAACAGATAATGTTACGGAGTTAGGGAAAGTATTAGATGATGTTTTAGGAAAAGATAGAGAAACTACTTTAGTTAAGTTTTTATCTGATTTAGGTGTTACTATAGCCATGACATATGGTAAAATGCCTCAAGACGTAGCAAGTGCGTTTTATCAGCTGGCTTCTGCTACAGTATCGTTTAATGATATTGCAAATGCTACTATACAAGCAACTAAAGCCTCAGTAGCTGGAGCTACGGATCTCACTACTGCTATTACTGCAGGTATTCAGGCATCTTATGCTTTTGGTACTGAGTTAAGTAATTTAAATAAAATTTATGATCTTCAATTCCAAACTGTTAAGTACGGTATTATCCGGTACGAAGAGTTAGCACAAGTTATGGGAAGGGTTTATCAACCTGCAGCATCTTTATCTGAGAGTTTTGAAAATATGCAAGAGATGTATGCTACTATGGCGTTTGCTACTAGGGTCGGCCTAAGTCCGGAGATGGCAGCATTTGGATTAGCTAGATTATATGAAGCATTTTCTGATGCCAGAGTTGTATCGAATCTTAAGGATATTAATGTAGAAGTTTATGATGCTATAGGTAATTTTAGAGGATTGCATAATATTGTACAAGATTTAGTTGTTGTTGTTAAAGGGTATTCTACTAGTGTAAGTCAGACTATTTTGTCTAATTTGGGTTTTGATATGAGAGCAAGAAGAGTTTTAAGATCACTAATTAATAACTTCTCGGCTTATACTCAAATAATGACTAATTTTGGTACTAATGTTGAGGACGCAATGAATAGTGCGTTCGATACTATGACGGAAAGTTTTTCTTATAAGATAGACCAATTTAAAGCAACGTGGGAAACTTTAAAGATAACTATCTCTGAATCATCTATAGATACATTAAATTACTTTTTAGAAAATATTTCTTATGTATTGAAGGCTATTATAGGCTGGTTAAAAGAGGGCGTTGTTTATATAGGTAATTTTAGTGCTTCTATAGGTTCATTAGTAAAGTATGCTGCTGTTTTCTACGGTACATTTGCTGCAGTAGCTTCATTGGCAGGTATTATTAAGGTAGCTTTAACGCCTGCTGGTTTAGTAATATCTTCTTTCTTGCTTCTTTTAAGGGATGCTATGAAAGGAGGTAAGGCGATTCAGTATTTATCACAACGCTTTGAAGGACTTGCCGGAGTACTTAGTATTATAGGGGACTATATTAAATTGTTTTTAGGACTTCTTAGATCCGCAGATACTCCTATAAAGGCATTTGCACAATTGATAAATATGATGTTGTCAGATTTAAACACACTTCTCTTTGGGGAATCCGGAATTAGCTCTTTAAAAGGTATTATAGATTCTTTTAAAGCACTTTTTACTGGAATTAAAGGTATTTTTGATCCAGCAAGCTATATAAAAGCTATGCAAGATTTTACTAAAGAAACAGAGGTACTTACAGATAAAATAGGTACTGTAATAGCATATAGGTTTGGTAAAGTATTTAACTCTATAGGGGAAGCTGTTAAAGAGTTTATTATAACAGCGTTTGATATTACTGAGGGTTCTTCAGGGACTGTATTAGGAGCAGTAATATCTCGAACCTATCGTTTTATTATGGATGTGTTTGCAGGAATTTTTGGTAAGTCTCCGGATGGGTTTGGCTTATTAAATGTTTTTGGATCTATTTTTGAGTCAGTAGGCGTAGTTATTAGAGATAAGTTTGGCACGGCTATTTTGAACCCGGCTTTTATAAGGGATTTAGGAAGTGCTTTTTCTACATTATTAGGTCAAGCTATAAAAGCATATTTTACTAATTTTGGACTTGTTTTAACAATAACAGGGTTTAATATAGCTAAAGAGTTAACTTATGGTTTATTTGCTAAACTTTCAGCAATGCAAACGTCTTTCCTCCAGTCTCAAACAAAAGGCGGAATGATGTTATCTATGTTGGGGGATACACTTAAATATCGTGCTATACTTGAGTTTATAGATGTATTGTTACCTCCTGATTTTGCAGAAAAGCTAAAAGGCCCGGCATGGGAAATAAGCAAATGGTTACTTTCTGCTGTAATGGGTGTTGTTAGTACAGGTATTAGAATGATGTTAATGGCTAAAGGTACTGGAGATGCTGTAGCTAAGGCTTTAGAACGCTCCCTTAAAGCAGGTCTTGTAACCATATATGCAACTACGGTCAATATATTTACTGGTAGTATGAACGATATAGGTGGAATGTCTTCTAAATTTGACCCTGTCTCTAAGACGGTAGCTAAAGGGTTATCTAAACATTTCTTGCTTAGCATGATAGTGCCTATAGCGATAGCTGCAGGAGGAGCGCTATTTAGCATGTTTGGGGACAAAAAAGATTCTCCTGTAGCAAGTTTAACTTCTCAAGTTGAAATGCAGGCTATAACTAATAAAGCATTAGGAGAGAGCGTTAAGAGTGTAGTTGCAAGTACTGAAAAAGCAAATAGTAATGTAGGTAAAGTATTAGCAGCAGTAGGATTAACAGCAGGTGCTGCCGTAGCAATAGGGCTTTCTGCTGGTGCAGCTACGCCATTAGTAGCAGCTATAGGGACTAAGTTAGTTACAATGTTTGCAGCACTTAAAGCAGCAGTTTTAGTACCAGCAGGAGTTTCATCAATAAAAACATTAATATCTTTAATGGCAGGCAGCATTACTGCCGTAGGAGCAGCTGCTTTTATGGGGGATAGGGCTAAGGAAGGGGTTAGTTATATAGATTCTCCTGAATATATGAGGAGTTTAAATAAAGATATTCAGACAGAGTATATAAATAAAGTAATAAGTGGATTACCTTTAACTGTGCCTATGCAGAGTATAGCCAAACAAATAACTCCTAATTTATTGAGTGAAAAAGAGGGATTATTAATTCCTGATATGCTTAATTATGCTGATAAAATTAAAAAAGCGTACCCATCGTTTACTTCAGAAAATGTTAGAGCTAATTTTGCTATTCAAGCATTGAGAGAACTAGAGTATTTATCGGAGGAGTTAGGACTAACAGTAAATATTATAGATGATATGGCTACTGTCTATAAAGAGGATTTATACGCGTTAGATATGTCTGTGGCCGAATTTATGTCTCTCGTTAGTAGTTTTAAGTTTCCTGAGATACCGGGGAGATCTACTGGACGGGTTTTAAAGAAATATGGTATTTTAATGGAATATGGTATTTTAATGGCTAAACAAACAGAACAGGTTAAATCAATGTCTTTAGGACAGTTTTTTGAATCTTATAGTAGCTTATTAGATGTTGTTTACAATCAAATAAAACTCTATGATATAGGAAAATTAGAGTACTATACTGCTAGACTTAATGCTATGGACAGATTTTATGGGAGCGAGGCAGTATTAAAACAGTTTACAGGGATAGAAATTACTGAAGACACGGATTTAGAAGCTGTTTTTGATACAATCTCTACTAATTTAGAAAAGTTAACTTTAAGTACTCCTAAACGAATGGAATTTTTAAGCAAAGCTAATAAGTTATATGTTACTTATTTTTCCAATGTTGTTAGTTCACTAGAAGATGCAGGCACACAAGTAAATGAAGCTCTTAAACAAGATACAGCTATAAGAGGCGCTATCATAGCTGCTAATGCAGACAAAATAGCTCAATTGGAAAAAACTGTAGAGTATAGCGAAGCAGTGTCTACAGTTTTATCGTCTATAACTATTTCTGAAATTTTTGATACTGTTAAGAAAATGGCTGTAAGTGCAGATATAGGCGAACGTGCATTAGGACGGGAGGCTTTAGAAAAAGTAGTTAACACTTTAGCCTATTATTCTAAAGATATTATCCCCATAGAGGATTATTTAGAGTTTTTTAAGTTAATATTGAATCTTAAAAATTACATCGAATTTGAAGAAGGTAAAATGTTAGAGGATGTTTATAATTTAAAGAATCTGTTGTTAGAGTTTGCTATGCCTACACAGACTAGCATAGACGAAATTACAGCGCTATCTGCTTACATAGATGGACTAGGTAAAACTGTGGGGGAAGATTCGGCTAGGCTAAATGAAACTATTTATAATACTTCTTGGTGGAAGAAGACGCTTGAGGAAAAAGCAGGTTCTACGGTTAAACTGTATGCAAGCAAAATTATTGCTGAGGCAGTTGCTACTTTTGTTGTGCAATCTATATTAGACGCTACTAAAGATCAAGATTACATAAAACGTGTAGGGTTAGGCAAGGTTTATAGTGCCGATACGGGAATGCTGTTAGAGGGGACTAAGTACGCTACTTCATTTAAAGATCCGTATGAAGTATTTGCGGAGTATTTAACTAGACAACTTAATACTATTTTTGCAGGGACAAGTCCTTTAGATTTAACAAGAGAACAGTTAGAGGCTAAGTTAATAGCGTTTATTGAAAACTCTTTTCCTACAGGCACTGATACTACAGTAATCGGTAATTTTAATGAAGCTATTTCTGAATTAATATTAGAGCAAGCAGGATCGGGCATTAATGCAGATGATTTAATTTCTAATTTAACTGATTTGTCTAAGCTCTATTTTTCTGATGATATGAAAAAGTTTGTAGAACAATTTGGTAAAATATTTTCTGAATTTTCTATATTAGAAAAATCAAAAGAGTATACTGAAGCTTTTAGTCTTTTATTTGATGCAAGTATAGAGGAAGTAATAGCTGCAGTTTCAGGTATGCCTGATGTGGCTAATAGGTTATTAGAGGTTGTTAAGGAAGTACAGGACGCTATAAATACTGCTAGAAGAGGGTTGAGCGCCACCACTACAGTATTAGATCTAGCGCTATCTGGTGTTGATTATTTAGAATCATACAAAGAATTTAGTTCGGAGTATAAATTCTTTAGTACTTTCTTTGGAGGATTGTTTGGCAGGCAGCCTTTACAGGCTACTCTACTAAAAGACTTAAATACTGGGTTATTATATGGTATAAAGCAATTACAATCTTCTGTTGGATCTTATGATTTTAGTCAAGATGTAGACTTACAAGAGTTTATTGGTGCTAACGCTAATTTACTCATTCAATTAGGTGTTATGACACAAGAGGAATATTTACATATAGTAGCCACAGGACTTTGGCCTGCAGAAGATACAGGAGACAACATAACTGGAACAGTTAAGACCTATAGAGAAAAGTTAGTAGATTTAGTAAGTAATGATCTTTATACTTTATTAAAATCATATGTTTTATTTACTGAACGTCAACTGTACTATATGTATGAGGTTTCATCTGTATTGGATAATAGTATTCTCAAGTCAGGGCTTACAGGTGTTGCTATTAAAATGCGGGATGTTTTTAGTAATCTTTCGTATTGGTTTAATAATGAGTTTTTAGGTTGGTTAAACCCTGTTAATTGGGCTTCTATAATTGCTTCTGATGTTCCTTTAGAGGCTATAATTAAATCCTTTGCAGATGCTACTAGTGACAATATTATAAATTTAACTAAATCTAGCGTTGACTATCAAAATATTCTTTTTAAGAGCGTATTTAAAGAGATAAGGAATATGCGCGTTCAAAATAGATTTAGAGATGTAGAACAAGATATGTATGCTTCATTAACTCCAAGTGGTAGGGCTAAAGTTATGGGTACTAGCAAAGCCGAACCTACAGAAGAACAGCAAAAAGCTATTGATGCCTATGTAGATAAAAGTGTTAAGGCGTTAATGGCAGTACAGTCTGTAGTTCAAGATGAGATTATTAGTAATCTTCAGGGGATCTCTAAAGGATTGATTGCAAAATATGTTCCGGGATCTGTAAAGATACTTGATACCGTATTAAATCTTCCATTGTTAGGTGGAGGACTGAATATTCTTGCAGATATAGCAAGTACTTTTATTGGTAATTATCTTTTTGATATGATTGCTAAATTCAATGTAGGAGTTTTAAAGTCTACTATTGAAGGACTAGAGAAGGTAAATAAAGATATTAAAGGCGAACCGTTATTTGCAGATTCTGAAATAATTGATATAGCGGAAAATTTACTTGTTGATGGTTATAGGTTTTTAGGAAGTTTATTAACTCTCCCACTGAAGATGCTGACATCAGGACTTACTTTTGAAGACTATATTGGTTCATTAAATATAGAGTCTATGTTAGGTAATACGATTAAGTATCTTCAAACTTTAAGTAAAGAAGATACCAAAGATATAGGAAATTGGGTTGTTTCAGGAGTAAAAAACATTAAAGAGTTAGCTCCAGTAATGGATTTACTCACACAGTATAGAGCTTTGGATGATAAGACGGAAACAGCAGTAAAAGATTTAGTCGGTCAGCAGTGGGAGTCTCTTAAAACATTTGTTGGTGATTTATTAGGTATTAAAAAGTGGATATTAGACTTAGTTTCTGTAGGGTTTATACGTTCAGGATTGATAGATCTTACAGTAAAAGCTTTACCTAAACTAGATGAGCTTATAGAGCCTGCTCCCTCCTCTGTCGATGCTGAACGTATGGTTAAGGCAACTAGCTCGGATATTGATAATACTTTAGGGTTACGGGTTAGTACTGAGCCGGGGGGAGCGCCAGACATACTTAAAGAATATTATGCTACGCTAAATGTTGCAGTTTTAGATGCGTTATTGTATAGACTTGATAATATGCTTGCCATACAAACAAATATTATTGCTGAAGAAGTTAAGGATTATATGTCTTATCAATTTGCTGCAACAATTCCTAAAGATATGTTACAATCTTATCTGTCACAAATAACTTCTACTACTATAACTAATATGTTGACTAGAATAGATGCTTTTTTGACTGATACTATAATTGCAATGGGGAATACTAAGTTGTCAGGATTGACAATATATAACATGGCTGCTGCTGGACTTTTAGGCGAACCTCTAAAACTAACAGATTTAATAACGGATGCACAAAATTTCGATGAAGCAAGGGAAAAAATAATTGCTGAATTACGGAAGAGAGCTGTTGATGTAGACCCTGCTTTCTACAAAGAGTATGAGGCATTCTCTAATATGTTCCTTACTTCTGCCTTACCTTTATTATCTCCTGCAGAGATAAAGAGGCTGTTCCCTGCTACACCTATTCCTGAAGAATACTTAAACTTAAAAGGGACAGCCTGGGTTAGCAAAGATAAACAGGCAGAGTTTATGTTTGGTAGGTTAACTCCTGAACAACATCAAAAATTAAATGAGTACTATACTAAACAAATGATGGCTTTCTATGATAATATTAGTTTAATAGGAGAAACTTTTAACTCTATAGGTAATTCTTTAGATAAATTATCAGAAGAGCTGTCTATGGACTTCTCTGTGTTCAGTAAAGGGCTTAAAACCCTGTCTGCTGCCCTTACAGGAGTAGCAGGAATGAAAGCAGGATGGACAGCGTTAGATAAGGCTAGGACAGATTACAATACAGCTCAGGCAGCTGGAAATGTCGATGCCAGTATTACAGCAGTTCTCGGTATGGTAGGAGGAGTAGGCCAAATAGTTGCGTCTATTTTATCGGCTGGTTTAATTATTTGGGATCTTTGGAAGGAATCTGAAAAGATAACCGAGCAGCAATTAGTGGCCGTAAGACAAAATACAGTAGCTTTACAATCTCTAACAAATATTCTTGATACTATGCGAGCTACTATGTACGGAGCGCCTTCAGGGTTCTCTTACGGGTATGTTAATCCAGCTCCAGCACCGACACCTATTGATCCTATGTATATTCCTGTAGGTGGCGGAGGATTTTCAGTAGTTATAAATGTTTCAGGAGTATCTGGAGATGCTGATGAAATAGCAACAGCAGTAGAAGATAGATTTGTTCAAGCATATAAGAGGTTGAGATAATGGCGGACTATATAGCAGAGTATAATAAAGATCTAGTAGTGCTGAGGGTATTTACTACTCCTACGGGAATCCCTCAACCTTCGCCTGCTACAATATTGTTGAATACAACTGTAGACACTCCTAATCAAACTTATTCTTGGGGAGCGACTTATAGAAAAACTACTTTTACTGATAGTAATGGAGCAAGCATAAATATACCTGCTTTTTTTGGACAGCCTCTGTCTGCTAAAGTATCGGAAGAGCAAAAGCAATCTTTTTCGATAGATGTTACTTTTCCTTATGGGCAGGTAATTGGAGGTAATACTCTTTATTCTAAGGAGTTAGCTGTTTTATACCCCAGAGCTGAAAGTATAAACACTCTTGATTATGTGTCTAAGAGTAGTAGCGGAAGTATCTCCACAGATGTTAAGCCATTTTTTACTATATCAGATCTAATTCCTAATTATTTGTATAGAGTAGATATAGTAGATCAAAATGATATAGATATAATTACAGAATTAAATTCTTATTATACAGGTACGTCTACTTTAGAAGATGTCGATAAAGTTATTAATAAAGCCTCTAAAGAGCATTACTGGTGTTATTTGTCTGATTATACTTTAAATAAAGTTAATAAAGATAGTACTATAACGTTTACATTTATAGATATAGGGTACAAGCTAAATAATAGCTGGAATGATCTTAAAATACCTGAATCGACATTTATGGAATGGGCTAATACACAGACTGATAAAGCATATTTATTTAGTACTGCTGTCTCTGCTGCTATAACGGCTGAGCAAGAAATAAGTTTTTTTGATGGGTGGTCTGTTACGGGGTACTTATTAGCTGTAATGTACTATAGTTATTTATTTCCTGCATATAGTTTAGATACGGATTTAGTTTTATCTAGGGCGGTGGTAGGGAGTAATGCGGTTTATTCTCTTACTTATAATACAAAAACTGTTGATATATTAATTATACCTATTTCTGTTGAAAGCATTAATATTCCAATATCTTCTAAGTACCCTTTTAATGATCCTTTGGTATCTAATGGATTTTATAATGAAGTTCCTCCTTTTCAATCTATGATGGATACTATAAATAATTTATCTAATCTTATAGGCTTTTTTTGGGTATTTGATAGAAATAATGCTTGGGATGAGATACAGCAGGATTGTTTGTTGAGAGTTACTTCTGCATACTATGAAGTACCTTCTACAGAATACACGTTAACAGGAGCTAATATAATAGACTCTACTTATGATTTTGATGATTCTAATTTAAAGAATAATATTTCTGTGTTAGGACGACCTTATGGATTGGATTTACAGTATGGAGCTAATTTAATAGTAACTAATTCTGTTAATTTATTTGGATATAAGAATTTTGTATTAGAAAGTCCTTTAATATTAAGTTCTTCTTCAGCAGAGGCGATAGCTAAGAATATTGCGTCTACTTATGCGTTTAATATAGGATCAGTAGTAGTTAATTTACCTTATACAGAGAATATAATTATGCACACTCCTATTGTGCTAGATATTGATTCTACTTATACTACAAGTGATGTGCCATTATATGTGAGTAATAGATCAATAAATATGGAACGCTTTAAGAAGTCAACTATGAGTATTAACTTAGTTCCTAAGACTGAAAGGACTATAATAGATTTTGGAGCACCACTTACCAATCTTAGCGATACAGCAGATGCAGCTAATTCTATTGGATTTAATTTTTTAGATAGAGCAGTGCCTACTGATTGTACAAAGTTAAATAACTCATCTAATGTAGTTAGTAATTTATCTTTAAGGTTAGGGTACGGACATTCTTCATATGGTGCTTGGGATTGGGGAGTAGACACTCACTATTTTACTAGACGAGTAAAATCTGGAGATAGCCTCACTTTTAAGATTAGTTATTATGATAAGTCACAAACGTTAGTTACTTTAGAACTTTTTTCTTATACATATTCAGATTTATCAGCATTAGGCGAGGTTTTTAATATAGCTGTTACTATAACCTATGCTACGTCTTCGTCTTTTTATGTTAGTGTTGCTTGGAAGTATAAGAAAGGGTATCTAGTGTATACTGGCCCTCGATCAGTCTCTAATACATTCTCAGCTGATTTAGAATCTGGAATTTCGCACTGGTTTGAAGCAGATGATAGCTCTTCGGGGGATGTGTATTATGTTCCTTATGAGCTAAGTTCTGCTAATAAATTTTATGCTACGTTTGAGATGACTGGCGGAACCGACTACGGATTAGTAGAAGGCGGATTTATGGTGATACCAGTATCTCCTGTGTATAGAAGGGATAGTATACCATTTAAAGGCATGTCTTTAGATAGTGGTGCGTTAATAACTGAGGGGTTTATGTTAGAAAATTATTCATTAGATGCAGTTATGAGGGATTTAAATTATTATATAACTACTGGTTTTGAGGTATCTGATAGTGGCGATCTTATAACGTATGGAGCAGTTACTAACGTAGCAGGAATTGATCCTAAAAATTCTAGAAGCTCTATAAGCTCATCAGTTAAGACAGGATTGTATTTATACTTGCATGAAGACAATCCTGAATTTACTATTAGTTTTACTCCTTTTATGGATACTGATTTAGGAAGGTTAGCATATTCTAATGTTATGTTGCTGGTTCCTTTTATAAAGGCTACCGTGAGTGAAGGATCAGGACAGGTTATGAAAGTAATACCTAAAACGCCTATATTTATATTGCACGCTACACTGCCTGCGTTAGACGCAGATAAGATTAATTTTCAATATAAGTCTGGAGAGAGTTATTTAGAATATACTGATGGTGAACAAGTAAAACGCTATGAAGTATCTAAGCAAGATGAGGGGTCACAAGTAGACGTTGGAGACAATATAGATGATGCGTATTCTTTAACAAATAGGTCAACTATGTGTAATACTACTTTTCAGTATAAAAGTAAATTTCCTTTTTTATTAAGATTAGCATTGAACAAAGGTACTACTGATTTATGGGGTGGAGTAATAAAGTATTCAGATATAGAAAAACAATTATTTTTATATTATACGAAGTTATTGAGAGAATCTACATCATATACTGAGACTACTATTTATCCATTTACTGATTTGGAAGGAGTAGTTAAGTGGATAAGTGATAATTTAGGTAATGGGAAGAGATTATCATTAGTGCCTTTTGTTGAACCTTTTTATATGTATGGGCTATCAGATGTTATAGATAATCCTAATAGAAGTAATAGTAAAGATCGGTTAAAATTAACTTCTTATTTAACGGCTTCTTCAACTAATACTACATTTAATCCCTTGTCTACAGCTACATTTTTAAATGCTGAAAGGGATAGGTATGTTGTAAATGCTAGTCTTGAAAGTTCTAAAATAGCTGATATTTTAATTTTGGACTATAATCGTTCAAATTTTGAGGGTTGAGTATGGGAATTTCAAATAATTCATTACTTTCAATATTTAATAAGATAGTTAGACAGGAGATAGATGTCTCTAATTACTCTATAAATAAAGGCACTTCTAATTTGCAGGGGTCTGTATTTAATAGTCCTTTGCAAATAGGAAATACTGTTAAAGGGGATTCTCCGTCAATATCCAATCCTATAAGTGGTTATTTTGGTGATTTTGAAGTTATAGATCAGGGGGCTTCTTATTTAATAACTATAGAAGAAGGTATTTATAATGGCGTTAAGTGGAAGCCTAAAACTTTTGTAATAAATAAATTTAATGATGAAGAATTATTTGATTATTCACGTACATTTATTATATATATAGATACAAATCAAAAAACATTAATATTAAAAGAAGTATTGCCTGAAAATCTTTCTGATAGTACTAATTTTGTTATTATGTTGGCTATAATTAATCCAAATGCTATTTCAATAGAGTATTCTTATGATATTAATGAAGAGACTTCTAATTTTATTTATGGGTATGAGGCTAACTTTTTATACTATCTACTAATGCACTCTTCGATACTCTCAGTAATAGTACCTGAGTTACCAGCAAATAAGATAGTAGGTAATTTAACAATAGAGGGCAGTGCTACTATAACAAGTGAATCTGAATCAGTACTTTTGACTCCTGATGGTATGTATATTTATGATGTAGCGAATGTTGAATCATTAGGATTAGATGGTGATTACATACAGAGTTTATTGGCTACATTTAATAAAAATGGATTGTTTTTCTATGATGGAGATGGTACATTATTAAGTAAGTTTACTAAAGACGAAGCTAGTATTGCTGGTTGGGTTATAAATGAAGATAGTTTTTCTGGTACTAATATAATACTTTACCCTGAAGGTGGTATCGAAACCTTAGACTTTGAAGAGGGTACAGTAGGTGAAGTAGGTAATGAAGAAGGCTGGAGTGAAGGCGTAGGGTGGAGGATAGCTTCTACTGGTTCAGCTTACTTTAATAATGTTACTATATTTGGTACATTATACTCTAGTATGGGTAATATAGCTGGATGGGAAATAAATGATGATTATATTGCTAATGGAAATATAGTATTAGCTTCTAAGGGTGAAATATACACGTCTAATTATATTCCTGAAGTGTCTGGTTGGAAAATAAAGCATGATGGATTAGCTGAATTTAGTAATGCTATTATAAGAGGGGCTTTATTTTCTGATGTAGGTTATATAGGCACTTGGAATATAGCTAATGATATTATATCTTCACACTCTGCCACTTCTGAAACAGTAACATCTAATGAAGTTGGTACAGTTACTTTAACTTCCGATGCTGTTGCTATAATTTATGTGCGAAACATGAATACGGGGCAACTATATAAGAGCGATCAGGTTACATTTACTGTTCCTAGAACAATTGAAGGGTTGCAGGTTGATACCGAACATGTTGTACACTATATTACTGCTTATGATGGGATAAAATTAGATGCTTCGGGGTCTATTAGTGCTAATTATGTAGCTAATACGTCAGGTTGGAGTATAAATTCAACTGGTGATGCTGAGTTTAATACTATTCTTATTCGTGATGGCGATTTTCAAGATGGGGAGCTTGGTGGAAATTGGGAAGTAACTGACGATGGGAAGTTACAAAATGGTACTGATATAGTATTAGATGGCGCTAATAAAAGTATCTATTTGAATAATAAATCTACTTATGCTAGTGTTACTAATGGCGTATTTATGGGATATGATAGCACTATTCCAAAAGTAAATATTGGAAATGATACTAATTATTTTAAGTGGACAGGCACAGAGTTAGTTATTTCAGGAGAGATAATTGCTCCGTCTGGAGTTATTGGTGGCTGGACTATTGGTGCTACTTCGTTATCTTCTTACGGTATTACTTTATATGCTTCAGAAGAAGCGGAAGAAGAGCCATATGTAGGGTTAGGGACTACTGCTTACAGCGATACGGGCATATGGTTAGGTAAGGACACTAGCTGGAAAGCTAGTTTTTACAACGATGCTAATAGTTATTTGTTATGGGACGGTTCCAAACTGCTTATTAAAGCAGCTAATTTTCAATTAGATGCTGATGGTAACATCATAGTTATTGGGGGTACAATAGGTGGTTGGAGTTTAGACGCTACAACTATATCTGCTGAAAATATAATACTGGATTCTACTGGTAGTATTGAAACCTCTGATTTTTCTGAAGGGACTTTTGTAGCGTCTGATTATGAAGAGACTAAATCGTCTACAGGAGAAGGAACATTAGCTCTTACTTATAAAGCTCAATCCATAATATATGTTAAAGTTTCAGGGGAGTCTGTAGAATATACGTTTGTTCCTCAAACTAATTCTTTGACTAATTTAGCTCCAAGTACTTCTCATACAATTAAGTATGTTAGAGATACTGGAGTTGCAGGTACTGGATGGAAAATAGAGTCTGCTGGTAATGCGTTTTTTAATGATGTCACTGTGTTTGGTACTTTATATGGTACTGGTGGCAATATTGGTGGTTGGGATATAGGAGAGGGCTACATTGCTAATGGTAATATAGTTTTAGCATCTAGTGGTGAAATTTATACTGCTAACTATAATCATAGGATTTCAGGTTGGAAAATACGATATGATGGTTTTGCTGAATTTAATGATGTATTAGTTAGAGGCGAAATTGAATCGAGCACAGGAAACATTGGCGGTTGGTTAATAACAAGTACTACCATAGAGTCAGAAGGTCTTGCAGGTATAGTAATGAGTTCTGATGGTAGCATAGCGTCTAAAAATTTTGTTATAGATACTTCTGGATGGAAGATATTTGGAGATGGCACAGCTGAATTTGGAGATGTTATAATCCGTAGTGGGAGTATAGCTCCTACAGGTGAGTTAGATGGCTGGACTATTGGAGAGGGTAAGCTATACAATGGTACTGATATAGTATTAGATGCTAATAATAAAAAGATTTATTTTAACGATAAGAATACATATTCTTCATCTACAGCAGGTGTATTTTTAGGTTATGATACTGATGGGTATAAAGTAAATATTGGAGATAGTTCTAGTTATTTAAAATGGAGTGGTACGGTTTTAGATTTATCTGGTAAAATAACTGCCACCGATGGAGCTATCGGTGGCTGGACTATTGATACTAATTCTATATATAAGGGTACTGATATTATTCTAAATTCAGCTACGCCATATATTGGCGTAGGTACT
>Ga0334883_1000838_pt1 | contig 50851 bp, 36 predicted proteins | sample GraSluR1_MG_6_FD_207230 | JGI IMG/M metagenome (GOLD analysis project Ga0334883, IMG submission 207230) | Sludge microbial communities from methane-producing bioreactor in Wageningen University, Netherlands - Granular Sludge_09_05-R1 | ecosystem: Engineered > Bioreactor > Anaerobic >...
TGAGCGGCGGCTTCGCCACCGCTCAAAACTCCCTCAAAAAAATCCCCCCTATCCCCCACAAGCGGGGGATAGGGGGAAAACTCCCCAATAATTTGTCCTATACCCCTCTTTGTGCTCTGCGTGATTTCAGGTTATACTGATAATACTGTTAGAGATTGGGCAGGTTTTTGAAACCTGCCCGGTCTGAGAAGCAACTGTCATTTTCAAGGGAGCCTCCATGCCTGCCAATCATACCGATCTCGAAAAGCAATTGTGGGACGCTGCGGATGAGTTGCGCGCCAACTCGAAGTTGCGCGCCTCGGATTATTCGCTGCCTGTGCTGGGCTTGATCTTTCTCAAGTATGCGGATTTTAAGTTTGTCCGCCGCACGGAGGAGCTGCAAGCCGCGTTCGCGGCGCTGCCCGTCGGCGATCGCCGCCGCAGCCGCGACCCGCTCGCCGTGCCCCGTTACCACGAGGCGGGCGTGCTGTATTTGCCGGACGTTTCGCGCTATGCGGCTCTGGTCGCCCAACCCGAAAGCGCAGCCATTGGTAAAGTGATCAATGAGGCGATGAAGGGTATCGAAGAGCATAATGAGGCGCTGAAGGATGTGCTCCCCAAAACGTATGTGCGCTTTGAGAATGCGACGCTGCGCACGTTGCTGCGGATTTTCAACGGGATCCCGATGGATATCGAGGGCGATGTGTTCGGCAAGATTTATGAGTATTTTCTGGGCAAGTTTGCGATGGCGGAGGGGCAGAAGGGCGGTGAGTTCTTCACGCCCACTTCGATGGTGAAATTGATTGTGGAGATCATCGAGCCGTTCAGTGGCTTGATTCTCGACCCGGCGTGTGGATCGGGCGGGATGTTTGTGCAGAGTGCGCGCTTTGTGGCGGAGCACCGCCGCAGCGCCAGTGATGTGATCAGTATCTACGGGCAGGAGCGGGTGGCGGATACGGTGCGGCTGTGCAAGATGAACCTGGCCGTGCATGGGCTGGAGGGGCAGATCCGCGAGGGGAATAGCTACTACGACAACCCCTTCCGCGCGGTGGGGCGCTTCGACACTGTGATGGCGAATCCGCCGTTCAATGTGAATCGCGTGGATAAGGAGCGCATCAAGCACGATACCGAGCGGTATCCGCTGGGGATGCCGAGCGTGGATAATGGCAATTATTTGTGGATTCAGCTCTTCTACAGCGCGCTGAACGCGCAGGGCCGGGCGGGCTTTGTGATGGCGAACTCGGCGAGCGACGCGCGCGGCTCGGAGCTGGAGTTGCGCAAGCGGTTGATCGAGGCCGGCCATGTGGATGTGATGGTCGCTATCGGCTCGAATTTCTTTTACACGGTAACGCTGCCGTGTACGCTGTGGTTCTTGAGCAAACGCAAGGCGCAGGAGACGGTGTTGTTTGTGGATGCGCGGCACGTCTACACGCAGGTGGATCGCGCGCACCGCGAGTTTAGCCCGGCGCAGCTGGAGTTTCTGGCGAATATCGTGCGCCTGTACCGGGGCGAGCCGGTGGAAACTGCGCACGGCAGCGCGGCGCTGCTGGCGGAGCATTTCCCGGCGGGTGTGTATGCTGACGTGCCGGGGCTGTGCAAGGCGGCATCGCTGGCGGAGATCGCGGCGCAGGGGTGGAGCCTCAATCCGGGGCGCTATGTGGGCGTGGTCGAGCGGGAAGAAGACCCCGACTTCGACTTTGCCGCGCGGCTGCTGGAATTGCACGAGGAACTCGACGTGCTCAACGCCGAGGCGCATGAGCTGGAGGCGCGGATTGGGGAGCATGTGGGGGAGATTTTGAACGCAAAGACGCAAGGGCGCAAAGACGCAAAGAGTTATGAATAATTTACCACCTGGATGGAGTTATCAAAAACTCAACAAACTGGGTCTTGTGGGGCGCGGTCGGTCAAGAAATCGTCCGCGAAATGAACCATCTTTGTATGGTGGCCCTTACCCATTTTTCCAAACTGGCGATGTAAAAGCCGCCGAATTGTATTTGCACGAATACAGCCAAACTTATAACGAAAAGGGTCTGGCCCAAAGCAAGTTATGGGAACCTGGCGTATTGCTTATTACCATAGCCGCCAACATCGCAGAAAGTGCAATTTTGGGAATTAGAGGGTGTTTCCCTGATAGTATTGTGGGCTTTATTGCTGACCCGAATAAATCGGATGTGCGCTTTGTAAAATATGCACTGGATACGTTGAAACTCCAAATGCAAAGTATCTCACGGGGAACAACCCAAGATAATCTAAGTTTGGATAAACTCCTCAGCATAGATATCCCTACGCCCCCCCTCCCCACGCAGCGCAAAATCGCGGCGATTCTGTCCGCCTACGATGACCTCATCGAGAACAACACGCGCCGCATCGCGCTGCTGGAAGAGCTGGCACAGCTGCTCTATCGCGAGTGGTTCGTCCGCTTCCGCTTCCCCGGCCATGCGGACGTGCCCCTGGTGGAATCCGCCCTCGGCCCTCTCCCGCAAGGGTGGGAGGTGAAGCGACTTGAGGAAATCTGTGATTTGACGATGGGGCAATCTCCAAAGTCGGAGTTTTACAATGAAGATGCGGATGGCTTACCATTCCATCAAGGCGTTACCGATTTTGGCAACTGGTTTCCACAAACACGCATGTATTGCACAGAACTAAACCGAGTGGCTGAAGATGGAGATATTTTGTTTAGCGTAAGAGCTCCGGTCGGCAGAATCAATGTGGCTGACAGAAGAATTGTGATAGGCCGAGGCTTGAGTGCTATTCACAGTAAAACAGGCAATCAAGGATTTATGCTTTTTCAATTGAAGGAGAAGTTTCAAGAAGAAGATAGCATGGGGGGCGGGACTATTTTCAAGGCTGTAACTAAAGCGGATATGCAAGGCATACTTTTGATTGTCCCTTCTCAGAAATTGGTTATCGAATTTGAACGTATGGCGGATTCTGTTCTGCAACAAATCAGAAATCTGACGTATAGAAACACCCTCCTCCGCACCACGCGCGACCTGCTGCTGCCCCGGCTCATCTCCGGCGCAGTGGCTGTGGGATAAAAAACCTCGGCAAATGTTTCTATCGCACGGCAAATACTTAAAACGCTGGGAAAATCTTTGAAACGCCAGGAAAATAGTTAAAATGCTGGGAAAATACTTAAAACGCTCGGAAAATAGTTAAAACGCTGGGAAAATAATCAAAACGCCAGGAAAATAATCAAAACGCTGGGAAAATGATTAAAACGCTGGGAGAATGCTTGTATCATTTTTTATCTTTATTTTTTAGCACATAAAATTGCATTTACCGCAGTATAAATGCTTGAGCACAAAGAAAAATAAAAACCCTTGCGTCTTTGCGCCTTTGCGCCCTTGCGTTAAAAAGAAAACGCCAAGCCGCCAGGACGCAAAGAAAGAAAAAAACCTTTGCGTCTTTGCGCCTTGGCGCCCTTGCGTTAAAAAGAAAACGCCAAGCCGCCAGGACGCCAGGACGCAAAGAAAGAAAAAAACCTTGCGTCTTTGCGCCTTTGCGTCCTTGCGTTAAAAAGAAAACGCCAAGCCGCCAGGACGCCAGGACGCAAAGAAAGAAAAAAACCTTGCGTCTTTGCGCCTTTGCGTCCTTGCGTTAAAGGAACTACTATGAACCTTGATGCCGAAGAAGCCCTCGAAAATCGCACGCTCCAGCTCTTTGCCGAGCTCGGCTGGCAGACGGCCAACGCTTTCTACGAAGCCTTCACGCCGGAGAAAGCCACCGTCAAACGCCCCTATCTGGGCCGCCGCGATGAGGCCGACGTGCTCTTGCCCGACCGCGTGCTGGCGGCGCTTGCCCGCCTCAATCCCGACCTGCCGCCCGCCGCGCTCCCGGCCGCGCTCGAGACGCTGGCCCAGGGGCGCAGCGCCATGCAGCCCGTGGAGGCTAACCGCGCCGTCTACCAGCTCCTCAAAGACGGCATCCCCGTCACCTATCGCGACGCCGCCGGCGCCGAGCACACGGCCAAAGCCCAGGTCATAGATTGGCGCACGCCCGCCGCCAATGAGTGCCTCATGGTGCAACAACTCTGGGTGCAGAGCACGCACGCCCGCCGCCGCGCCGACCTCATCGGCTTCATCAACGGCATCCCGCTCTTCTTTGGCGAACTCAAAGCCCACCATCGCCAGCTCAGCGACGCCTACACTGTCAACCTGTGCGACTACAAGACCGCCATCCCGCACCTCTTCTGGTACACCGGGCTGGTCGTCCTCTCCAACGGCAGCCAGGCCGTACTGGGCAACTTCGCCGCCCCGTTCAAACATTTCGGCACCTGGAAAAAGGTCAACGCTGAAAATGAGCAGGGGATAATCCGGCTCGAAACGCTGGCTCGCGCCACCCTCACCCCCGCGCGCCTGCTCGATCTGGTGGAAAACTACACCCTCTACCACAGAGGCGAAACCGGGCTGGAAAAAATCACCGCCAAGAACCACCAATACCTCGGCGTCGAAGCCCTCCTCCGTGCCGTGGAGCGCGGTCAAGAAAACGCGGGCAAACTGGGGGTCTTCTGGCACACGCAGGGGAGCGGCAAGAGCTTCTCTATGATTCTCTTCGCCCAAAAACTCCTGCGCACACACGGCGGCCATTGGACCTTTCTCATCGTCACCGACCGCCAGGAGCTCGACACGCAAATCTACCAGAACTTCTCCCGTTGCGATATTGTCACCGAAGAAGAAAAGCGCATCCGCGCCCACAGCGGCGCACATCTCCAACAACTCCTGCGCGAAGATCACCGCTACCTCTTCACCCTCATCCACAAATTCCACACCCGCGACGGCGAGCCGTACCCCCTGCTTTCGGAGCGGGATGATATCATCGTCATCAGCGACGAAGCCCACCGCAGCCAATACGCCGAACTCGCCATGAACCTGCGGCGGGCCTTACCCCGCGCGGCCTTCATCGGCTTCACCGGCACCCCGCTCATGGCTGATGAGATCGAGCTGACCCGCGCAGTCTTCGGCGACTACGTCAGCATCTACAACTTCCGCCAGTCGGTGGAGGATAAGGCGACCGTCCCCCTCTACTACGAGAACCGCGTGCCCGAAGTGCAGCTCACCAACGCCGCGCTCAACGCGGATATGGCCACCATCCTGGAGCAGGCCGATGTAGATGATGCGAGCGAGGCGCAACTGGCGCGGCGCTTCGCCACCGCCTACCAGATCATCACCCGCGATGACCGGCTCGACAAGATCGCCGCCGACATCGTCGAGCACTTCATCCACCAGGGCCATCAGGGCAAGGCGCTGGTCATTTCGATTGATAAACTCACCACGGTCAAAATGTACGCCAAAGTGCAGGCTCACTGGCAGCACACGCTCGCCGTGCTGCGGGAACAGCTCCCCCAGGCCCGGCCAGAACAACAAGCAGCCCTGGCCGCCCGCATCGCCTTCATGGAGAGCACCGATATGGCCGTCGTCATCTCCCCCGCCCACAACGAAACCGCCTTCTTCCGCCAGCACGGGCTGGAGATTCGCCCCCACCGCGAGCGGCTGCTCAAAGAAGAATTGGATGATAAATTCAAATCCGCCACCGACCCGCTGCGGCTCGTCTTCGTCTGCGCCATGTGGCGCACGGGCTTCGACGCCCCGCCCTGCTCCACGCTCTACCTCGACCGGCCCATGCGCGACCACACCCTCATGCAAACCATCGCCCGCGCCAACCGCGTCTTCGGCGACAAGCACAACGGCCTCATCGTGGATTACATCGGCATCTTCCACGAATTGCAGGCGGCGCTGGCGATTTACGCCACCGGCGCGGCGAGCGGCGATTACCCCATCCAGGATAAGGCCGCGCTGGTAGCAGACCTGCGGGACGCGCTGGCCGAAGTAACCGCCTTCTGCGCCGCGCGCGGCGTGGATTTGGACGCCCTGGCAGAGCAAGTGGATGTATTCGAACACATCGCCCGCATGGATGCGGCAGTCGCAGCCCTGGTAGAAGCAGCGGAACCGTCCGCGCTCAATGATGCCATCGAAGCCCTGGTGGTCAACGACGCCCTGCTCACCCGCTTCCTGAATCTCGCGGGGCGGGTCGCCCGGCTCTATCGCGCCATCCTGCCCGACGTCTGCGCGGCGGAATTCACCGCCCGGCAACGCCTGCTCGATCTGTTGGCGCGCAAACTTCGCGGCCTCCTGCCCACGGCAACCAGCGCGCCCGACATCGGCGCCGAAGTCACCCAGCTGCTGGATAGCTCCATCGCAGCGCGGCGCTACGTCATCCACGAATCATCCGCGCCCTACGACCTGAGCCAGATTGATTTCGACGCGCTACGCGAGCGCTTCGCCGAAGGGCGCAGGCACACAGAGGCGGCCCAGCTGCGCGGCGCGCTCCACGCCCAACTCACACGGCTGGTGCAGCGCAACCCCACCCGCCTGGATTATCAGCGGACATTCGAGGCCCTCATCACAGCCTACAACGAGAACGCTTACAACGTCGAGACCTTCTACGCGCAATTGCTCGTGCTGGCGCAAGAACTGCGGCGCGAAGCACAACGCCACGTCCGCGAAAGCCTCAGCGAGGCCGAGCTTACCGTCTACGATATCCTCACCCGGCCCGATCTGGCGCTCACCCCGAAGGAAACGCGCCAGGTCAAGCAAGTCGCGCGCGACCTGCTCCAGACGCTAGAGCGCGAGAAGCTCGTGCTGGATTGGCGCAAGCGGCAGCAGGATCGCGCCGCGGTGCGGATGACCATCGAAGAGCTGCTCTACCAGGGCTTACCGGAGCGGTTCACGCCGGAGCTCTGCGAGCAGAAGCGCGACGACCTGTATCAACACATCTACGAGCAGTACGCCGACGCCGACCACAACATCTACGCGACGGGGTAGCCATCAACGCCGGGCGGCGAAAGGTAGCGCGAGCTGTCAGCGCATGGATGCGCCGTTCGCAGCCCCGCGAAGCAGACGCTTCGCGTTACGCTGGTTTTGATTCGCCATTCGCAATTCGCAATTTTCAGAGGTATCATGGATACATCATACTTACATCAGGAAATTCAGGAACAGCCCACGGTATTACAAACAGTCCTGGCACAAGAAATGGCGGCGGTGCAAGCACTGGCTGCCAGACTCCAACAGCGCGCGCCCCGCTACATAGTGCTGGCGGCACGGGGAAGCTCCGATAACGCGGCCCGTTACGGGCAGTACCTCTTCGGTGCCTACAACGGGATCACAGCCGCCCTGGCGACGCCATCACTCTTCACGCTTTACCAACGCCCGCCCACGTTAGAAGACGCTTTGATTATTGGTATTTCGCAATCGGGGCAGTCGCCGGATATCGTTTCGGTGCTTGTCGAGGGGCAACATCAGGGGGCGCTCACAGTGGCGATTACTAACGTCGCAGACTCACCGCTGGCGCAAGTGGGGCAATACACACTCAGTTTACACACCGGCCCAGAACGCAGCGTCGCCGCGACGAAAACCTACACCAGCTCACTCATGGTACTGGCTATGCTCAGCGCGGCCTGGGCTGGCGATGCCGAACGCCTGGCAGCATTACAGCAAGTGCCGATTTGGGCCGCAACAGTGCTTGAAGAATTCCCCCGCATCCGGCACATCGCAGAACGCTATCGCTACATGGAAGCCTGCGTGGTCATGGGCCGGGGCTTCAACTACGCTACAGCCTTCGAGATCGCGCTCAAGCTAAAGGAACTCACCTACATCATGGCGGAGCCATATTCCTCGGCGGATTTCCAGCACGGGCCAGTAGCAATTGTAGAGCAAGGATTCCCTGTGCTGGCCGTATTACCGGAAGGCGCAACTGCACCCGATATGCTCGCGTTCCTTACGAGCTTACAAGCGCGCGCGCCGGAGCTGCTGATGATTTCCCCGCTGCGGGAGGCGCTGACGCTGGCCCAAACACCCCTGCCCCTCCCGCCGGACATCCCCGAATGGCTCTCACCGCTTGTGACCGTGCTGCCCGGCCAGCTGTTCGCGCTAGGACTGACGCTGGCGAAGGGCTACGATCCAGACCATCCTCGCGGTTTACGGAAAGTCACCCTTACCCATTGAAGGTACAGATAACGCAACGGCGCGCCCATCCGCGCGTTGGGGGTGCCGTGTGAAGAGCCATCACGTTTCACGCTTCACGGCCACCGCTGCCGCAACAGCCTGATCCGCCCGCAAGGCGATGCAATTGACGCCTTGCACCACCCCCTCTTTCGGGGGAACCTCGCTGGCGGCAAACCGGATGATTTTGCTGAGCTGCGAGATCACAAACACATCATCGTCCTCAGCTGCCGGGATCGCCGCAACGAACGTCTCGGTCTTGAGCGCAATTTTGCCCCCGCCCCCCGGCATTTTGTTGACCGCAAACCCGCTCATCAAGCGCACCGTACCTTTACCCTCATCGCCCAACAAAAAGAGACCGCTCGTCTCTGTGACACCGGCAACCGCTGCCACACTATCGCCACGCTCCAGACGGATGCCCAACGAACCGGACACCTCATGGATGCGCTGCTCCGGGAAGCGAATCGCCATCCCGCGCCGCGTCGCCACGAACACATCGCCATCGCCGGTAGTCCAACTCGCGCCCACCAGCGGGCCGCCCTGCTTGACCTCGTGGAAGACCATGCCGGGAATCATGCGCGGCCCTAGGAAGCTGGCGCGCACGCGATGCACCCAGCCGCGCTCGGCAGCCAACACCACATACGCCCCACCCTGATCAGGCAGCGCCGCCACGACGCGCTCGCCGGAGCGCAGCGGCAGCCACTCACTGAGCGGCTGGCCCTTCGCCCGCACCGGCGATTCGAGCAACTCCCCTACCGGCAGCCGGAAGGCGCGCCCCTCGCTGGTGAACAGCAGCGCGTCTTGCGCCTCGTGCAGCACAGCCAGCAGCACGGGCGCGTCGCTATCGGGCGCGTCCAGATCAAAAACGCCCATCCCGCCACGCCGCTGACGCCCGTAAAGATGGCGCGGTGTCCGTTTGACCAGTCCCCCGGCACTGAACGTCAGCACGCTAAAGGGCGTGGGCGGCTCGTGATAGGCAGCTTCGGGGTCTTCCTCCACAGCTGGCCGCGCCGCGCGCGTCCCGCCGCGCCCGCGCTCCAGCTCCACTTCCAACGCCTCGATGTAGGCAACAACGTCCGCATCCACACCGGTCAAATCAGGTCGTTCCATAATGATTGCTCCTGGTAAATTTGCGAATGGCGATGGGGAACGATTTAGTGCTCCCGTCTACCGTCTGCTGTCTACCGCCTACCCCAAATGCTGCTTGAAAAAATCCACAATCGCGTTGTAGACCCACACCTTGTTCTCATACTTGAGCACGTCGTGGCCCTCGTTCTCCATGATGAGGATTTCAATGTCTTTCCCCTGCGCCTTGAGCTGCTCGACCAGATCCACCGATTCCGCAGCCACCACGCGGGGATCGTTGCGCCCCTGGATGACCAACATGGGGCAGGCCAGGTTGTGCAGATGGGTGCTGGGCGAGCGTTCCGTGAGAAAGTCCCGATCCTTTTCGGGATGGCCCAGCACGATATGGAAATAGGTCTTCCACGTTTCCGGCATCCGCTCCAGGAAGGTGAAGAGACTGTACGGCCCGAACATATCCACCGCCGCCTTCCACAAGTCGGGGTGCAGCCCGGCCTGCATCAACGTCATGTAGCCGCCGTAGGAGCGGCCCATCACGCCGGCGCGTTCCATGTCCAGGCGCGGGTCGGCGCGCAGTTGCTCGAACGCCGCCACATGATCCAGGCGATCCTGGCCGCCCCAGTCCCGATCCACGCGCTTCATGTAGTCCATGCCATAGCCGGAGCTGCCGCGCACGTTCGGCACGAACACGGCAAAACCGTTGAGCGTGAAGAACTGAATCAGCGGCATGGAGAACCAGGTGAAATCGGGCTTTTCCTGGCTCTGCGGCCCGCCGTGGATGTAGAAGATCACCGGGCGCTGGCCCGTGTAGCCGAGCTCCGGCGCGGGCAGGTAGAGCCGCGCCGAGATGCGCAACCCGTCATGGCTGATGAAGGCCGCATCCTCGCCGGAGGAGAGCAGGTGTTGGGGGATACCCAGAATCCGCTGGTGAGTCTGGCGCGTCACCCGGTCGCCTTCGATCACATACAGTTGCGCGGGCGAGGTGGCCGTAGAGAAGGCCAGCGCGACGTTGCCGGTGGCTTCTTCGCAGTAGAAGGATTGCACCACACCCTGCGCCAGCTCGCCCGTACCTACCACCACGCGAGTGATGGTGAACCGCAGCGTCGCCGGGTCGAACAAGCCCTCGTACACCCACGAGACGCCATCAATGTTGTACTTGAGCGTGTAATGCGCGTGTGTGTGATGCGCCTCAAGCCCCACCAGCTCGCCCACCCCATTGTGCTTGATGCCCTCCACCACCACCGGTTGCAAGGCTGCCGGGTCATCCAACGGCAGATAAGCCAGCCCGTAACCATCATCGAACAACGACGTGATGAGCAGCAGTCCTTGCTCTTGCGCATCGAAGGTCACGCCTGCAAAGCCCGTGAGTGGCACAACCTGCCCCGGCTCACGCTGTTCGATGGGCGTGCCGTAGAGCAGCCGCCGCTGGCCGGTAGCCTGCTCCCACAGGTACAGGATAACATCGCCCGCACTGTAACCATCGCCCAGAATGATGCGGCTGTAATCCCGCGTCGTGGCGGCAAAGAATGTTCCGTAGTAGCTCGTCGCCAGATGCGTGAGCTCCAGCGGCTCCAGGCGCACGAGGTAAGCATCCTGGTCGGGCACGGTGCGCCCATCCAAGTTGAAGGCGGCGATGTTCTGTTCCAAGTCAACATGGGTCATAGCCACCTGTTTACCGGTAAATTGTTCACTGAAGAGCGGTTCTGGGATGCCGCCAGCGATAGGGATCACGCAGGGCTGGTAGTTCTCGTCGCCGTCGTTATCCAGCATCACGATGATGTTGCCCCAAGCGGGGAACACGCAGAAGGGCGCGCCGCCCATCAGCGCCGGGTTTTGGAGCGCGATGTTGGGCGGCAACAGCGGCTCCGGCACGCTGCCGTCCTTGTCCATCGCGTACAGGCTCAAGCGACCGGACATATCGCTGATGAAGAACACCCGCTCGCCCACCAGCTGCGGGCTGAGGAACACTCGCGCAGAAAGCAGGGACTCGATTTTGAAGGGACTGGTCATGGTTGCTCCTTTGGAATGGCGAATGGCGAATCTCAAAACTCGTCGCGGAGCGCCAGCTCCGCTCTGAGCATTCCAGTTGTTTTCACCCTCATTATGGCACACTTTGCGATTTTGGAAATTACCACCGCATCCCACAAGTGGCAAGAAAAAGCCCCCGCGCCATCACTTATCGTGAGAGCGCGGGGGCTGCTGATACTACCGAACCACCCTAATACGCCGAATTGGAATGTGAAATCTCCAGCCCGTTGACCTGCATCAGCGCGGGGACGATGATGGCCTGGGGATTGCGCGCGCCGTAGCTCATGGACGTGTTGGCGGCGACTTGCGCTTGCGACAGCCAGGCTACTTTGTCGCCGAAGAACTCTAGCAGGCTCTGCGTCAGCCGCACGTTGTAAGGCACAACCACAGAGCCGTCTTTCTTGAGCAGCAGCGCGCCAAAGCGCGAGCTGGCGGTAATCAGCCCCTTGGAAGGGTTGACGATGTTCATGTAGTGCAGGTAAGGGATGTAGAGCACGTCGTTCTCGCGCGGTTGCGCCACCAGCGCTTCCAGCGTGCTGGCAGCCATGTCGCCACCCTGCATCACGACGCTTTTGTGTGGCACGGTATGCCCGGTGGGTTGCGCCTCGAACTCATCGGCTTCATCCTGCCACCACACGAAGCCCTTGAAAATGCCCTCCGCCACAATGGAGAACGGTTCACGTACCATGCCCATCATATCACGCTGGAACGGGAAGGTCTCGCGGCGGGTGGGGTCGTCGGTCAGCGTGACCTTGGGCGAGAAGACCCGCTGCCCCACCTGCTCCTCAGTGAGGAACGAGTACCCACGCTTCATCAGGCCGCCGTTGTAGCCGATGTAGCCCATCATTCCTAGCAGCTCGGCGATGGCCGCCGGGCCAAAGACGATGTCGTAGGTCCCCAACGGAAGCTGCTGCGGCGTATCGTGCTGGTAGTGCTCTACCAGGAACGCCAGCTCGCGCTGCAAGGCGTCGGGGTTCAGATCGCCCACCTGTTGCGCGGATTGCTCGGCAATCACTTCCCACTTGAGCGCGGTGTGCGAGAGCACGATGGTGATCTGCGCATCCGAAGTCTTGAAATACTGCGTGTGCTCCGAGCGGGTATTGATTTGCGCAATGACATTCTCACCGCAGGAGAAGATCCCGGAGAGCTGCTGCGCGTCCGTCTCCAGGCCCGCGACCGCCCGGTTGAAGAAGACCAGGCGCTCCTCATTGCTGAGCGTCGCCAGCGCGGGATCGTAGGCGCTCTCGTCGCTAAAGGACTCGGTATAGGTCGGCACGGTGGGCTGATAGTTCAAGGGCTGTGCGTGCTCCACCATCTCGGCGGCGATGTCCACCCCTTGCTGCATTTCCTCAAGCTTATCCAGCGCCGTGATCAGGCTGTAGCTGGCGCGCTGCCGGCCCTTGTACGCCGTGATCTCCAGACGGATGAGGTGCTCGTTGGTGTTGAGCGAGATGGCCGAGTTGGCAAAACGCATCAGGTAACTATCTTCTTCGTGATAGAGGAATGTGGCTTCAACACCTTTCGCCAGCGCGTAGGCGCGCAACTCTCGCAGGGTGTGCAAAATTTGATCCTTCACGGCTACTCTCCTATTTTCACATTGTCGAAGCGGCAGACCGGCACGCCATGGCCCAGCTGCATGATTTGATTGGGCTGACCCTTACCACAGTTCGGCGTGTATTGGACTTCCCAGGTAGACTCATCGCCCACTGCCGATAGGGAATTGTAGAACGGCACGGTCTCACCCTGATACGTCGCATTCTTGACCACATGCTTGACCTGTCCATCCTCCACTAGCCAGCCGATATCGGTGGCGAAGTGGAACTGCTCGCGGTTCGAGCCGATAGACCAGCTCTTGTCGCCATCCAGGATGATGCCGCGCTCGGTGTTGCGGACGATGTCATCCAGCGTGCCATCGTCGCCGGGGTCAATGTTGATATTGGTCATGCGCTCGATGGGGACGCGATAGAAGGCCGTCGCGCGGTTCGCCCCACCGCTGCCGTCGAAGATGCGCTTGCCGGCGCGGGCATTGGCCTCTTCGACCATCTGCCGCCCCGTGATCGCACCCACCAGCAAGCCCTTATCAATCAGCAGGTTGTTCTGGGCGGGGATGCCATCATCATCATAGCCGAAGCTGCCGGGGCTGTTGGGAATGGTGGCATCGGCGCGGGCCGTGAGCTTCTCCGAGCCATAGCGCAACGTGCCGAAATCGCTCAGACGGACGAACGACCCGCCCGCGTAGGCCAGCTCGTAGCCCAGGATGCGATCCAGCTCCAGCGCGTGCCCGATGGTCTCATGCGTCTGCAAGAACATGATGCCGGGCAGTAGAATGACCGAGCGCACGTCCTTGGGGCAGGGATCAGCCACCAGCACCTCGTTCATCTCCCGCACGATGCGCTCGGCGTTGGCGTTGAAAACTTCCATATCGAGCGTCTCCCAACCGCGCGTGCCGCCCATGCGCGCCGGGTTGAACTTGCGCGAGTGCATTTCACCCTGCGCGTCCAGGCCCGTCACTTCAATCGTCGGGAAGACCTCGGTAATGATTTTCTCGATCTCGCTGCCCTCCGAATCCAGGAAGACAATCTGCTTGCGCATAAAGGTCAATGCGCAAACGCGCTGAAAGACGCCCGGCTGATTGAGCTTCGCATCCATCGCCTGCATAAAAGCGACCTTTTCGGCCAGCGGTACAGTAAACGGATTAATCTCATTAGGGCTTGCGAAGGTCGCCTGAATGGCGTCCTTTTCCGCCAGGCGGATGGGGAAGGTGACGCGCTCGGCGGCGATGCGGGCGTTATCCAGGGCCTTATCGAACAGCGCGGTGAGGTTGCTGGTGTCCGAAGCCGCCGAGAAGCCCCACGCGCCCTTGTAAAGCACGCGGACGCCCACACCGCTCTCGCGAGCGGCGGAGGCTTCCTTGAGGTTGCCGTTCCACATCAGCAGGTCGTTAGTTTCCTCGACGGGGTACCAACGCGCATCCACATAATGCGCGCCAGCAGCCCGAAGGCGAGCGATATGCTCTTGTAACTGTTTTCGCATCAGAGTCTCCTTTTTTACAGAGTGTTTAGAGATAGCAGAAGATTATTAGTATCCCTAATTATCGCACATTTTGCGATTTTGAAAATCACCGTAATACCAGCGGCAGGTAGATTTGGCGGGGGTTGACCAGCAGCACAGCACCCGCAGTATCATCCACCTGGAACAACGCCGCCGCGCTGGTCAACAGCGAGCCGGAGGCCGCTGTAACGGTAACGGCATAGCGCAACAGCACCGGCTCTCCTGCTGCGGGCGTTCCCTGCCAGGTAATCAGGTTAGGCGCGACAAAGACCAGCGCGGGGCTGAGCAGCGCTTTGAGCGTGACGCTCAGCGGCAACGTATCTAGCACGGCCACGGGCTGCCCGTTGCCTGTCACCCGCAAGGTGTACGTCACCACATCCCCCGGCTGCGGCGCGAGTGGCGCGGCCTGCTTGGAAACCATCACAGCCCCACTCGGCTGCGCGCCACCTCCGCGCAACACCAGCGGCAGATACAGCGCGCGCGCATCCACGATGAGCGTGTGTGTGGTCGCCGCGAGCTGGCGCAAGATGCGCACCTCGTTGTGGAGGATGGCAGGCGTCTCCTGCGTCACCGTCACAGCGTAGCGCAACGTGACCACCTCACCCAGGCCCGGCTGCCCACTCCACGTCAACCGCTGGGGTGGGATGAAGTCTAGCCCGGCGCTTAGCGCAAACGGCGCGCTCAGGCCCTCCGGCAGCATATCCACGAGCGTCAGCGGTGCGCCGTTCCCCTGCACTTGCAGCGTGTACATCACTACATCGCCAAATGCGGCCAATGAAGGCTGCACCGTCTTATCTACTGCCGCGTAAGGATCGCCCCAGCGCACTTCCAGCGTGGGACGGGCCTGCCGGTTGAATTCCTCTTCGTGGGACGACCAGAAATATTTCCCGCTATGATAGGCCGCGTCTGACTCATAGAAGACCAGATCCAACGGCTGCCCGGTGGCGTAAGCCTCGGCGGCTGCGGCACTCACATCCCATGTCCACGGTTTGCCGGGTTGTCCCAGGTAGACAGTCGTGGGATCTACCCACGTCGCACCGGCGAAGCGCCCGGCTGGCGGGGCGTTGTTCCAGGTGAGCGAGGCCTCGTTCCAGTCACCAGCCACAGTATATGCCTGGATGAGCGAGCGTTGCGCGGGCGGCGGCCAGCCCGCGCCCGCGCCGCCAAACTGGTGCAGTGTGACCGTCGCGCCCAGAATGACCCGGTGCGGCGGAATCTGGTCAAGCGGAAAGCGGACGTAATACTTGGAGAAGCACGGCCAATCGGAAATATCGCTCTGGTTTTGGATATTGAAACGATTGAGCTGGCCGTAGTAGCGATAGTTGCGCTCGCCCCATGTGCTCCAGAACGTGCTCCAGTCTCCAGGCCGCCCGCAAGTGGCAAATCCACCCACCGGCGCATCCGGCACAGTCGCGCCGTTCAATCCCTGGCGGATCAGCGTGCGGGATTCCGTGAGCGCGGGCGGAGGTGTGTAGGGCGCTGGCAAGCCGAAAGTCAGCGCGCCCCAGCTCTGCGGCTGAGCAGGCTGCAACGTTGCCGGCCAGGTCTGTGTGGAGAGGGGCGTCCCGGCAGCATCGTCGCGGTCGTGAACTGCAAGCGCCAATCCCCAGGTAGCCCCATGTGGCGGCCCGCTCAGTCCCAGGCTACTGAAGGGGATATTGTAGGTCATCGTCCAGCCACGATCATCAGTGTTATTGTTGGGCTGGTTGCCGCGCCAGCCAGAAGTCGCGGTGAACGTGAATGGCGTCAGTGTCCAGCCGCCCCCATCACCGCGATAGCTGGCCTGATAGTTGGCGCGCGGTTCCCAGTAATTCAGTTGCGCATCGAAGCGATACGCCTGAGTTGTGGGCGTTGCGCCCTGCGGCCCGCCCAGGTAAAGGTAGAGCGATACCGCATCCCAGGCCGTAAGATTGGCGGGGGAGGGGTTGGTATCGTACCACAGCCGCCGATCAATCACCGCCAGGTTGATATACAGCCCAGTCGTGGAGTAGCCAATCCGCACATCGGCGTAGTTCTCCGTAGGCGTGATACGCCCGAACCAGAAGATCGCCGTCTCGGAATAACGCACGCCGTTGGGAAAGTACGGCGCGTGGACTTGCCAAAGCGGCGAAGTAACGATTGCCTGGGCCGGTTGCGGCCCAGGCACAATCAGCCCACTCACAATAATGAGCAGTAGCCACAGTTTAGAGTTCCATACAATTTTCATTATAACCTCCTCCTGAAAATCGCAAATCAAAATAAGCTACGCGGAGCGTCTGCTCCGCGTAGCTGCGAAAGGCCCATCTATGCGCTGACAGTTCGCGCTACATTTTTATCCTACCATTAGTGAACCCTCGGTTAATGAGAAATCCTTGAAAAATAGTGATACTTCTCAGACCTGTCAGGTTTTGACAGGTCTCTCTGGTAAATCACCGGTTAATCAGACCTGTCAGGTTTTTGAAACCTGACAGGTCTCTCTCTTGAAAAAATAATGGCTATATAAATAATCTTTATCTTATTAAATTATACCACAGAAAAGAGGTATTCTCAAGCGTCTTCTCAACTTGTCAAGTGACCGCTTCACAGGCGCACAGTCACGAGCCAGCCTGCTAACAGGCTGACTTGCTAAGTTTATACTCTGTCACAACCGCGTGTGCGTTAGGACACCGGCGTCAACCGGGCCACCCGTGGCCGCCCAGACTGCCGCGCATCCATCCTGATAGACGTAATTGCGCGCCCGAGGCGCTACGTCTGACTGCGGACCCGTTCGCGGCGGGCGGCCGGACTACATCAGGCTTAAAGTACGACGCTGCTCGTCAAGGGGACTGGCGAACCGTCCCGGGTGCGGGACTACCAGAGCATCCGGCTACGCGCCCACGCGGGAGTGGCGGAGTGGATTAGGGGCTCGCGTGCGGGCGGCGGCGCTTGCGGGCTGGTGCGGCGGCGGCACGTTGCGCAAAGGCTTCCGTTTCCGCCGCTGGGCCGGGCCGGTAAGCGCGGCGTTCCTGCAACAGCGTGAAGCAGAGCCGATTGGCTTTGTGCGCGGCATGGATGACGGCCCGCGCAAAGGAGAGGCCGCGCTCCCGGGCCGTCAGCAAGGTCAAGCCAATCGGCGGACAGTGTTGGCCGGTATGCAGGCCGATGAGAAAGAGCGTGTCACGGAAAGTGGGCGAACCGCGTTTGGTGATGCTGCCCAACCGGCGGCGGTCGCCGGAATCATCCACCACCAGATCGAAGCCCGCGAAGGCCCAGACGTGCCCGGCGGAGGGAAAGCGCGTGATGCTGCCCACGGCGGTGAGATAGCGGGCGGCGAGGAGTGGGCTGACGCCCGGGATGGTATCCAAAAAGGCCGCGTCGGTCTGAGCCGCTAGATCCGTAATCGCCGTTTCCGTCTCGCTAAGCCGCGTGCGGAGCGCGTCATAGGCCTGGTAATCAGCCTGTAAGCGCGCGGCGAGCAGTTCCGCTAAGTCCGGCGGGGGTAACGGGGCCTGGCGGAGCAGCTGCAAAATGCGTTCGGCGGTCCGCGGGCCGCCCCGTCCCACATGCTGGCGCAGGAAGGCGATGAGTTGCGCGGGACTCCAGGCCAACACCGTGTAGGGATTGGGGGCGTGCAAGAAGAGGGCGGCCACGCGCTCCCGGTCGAGCCCGTGCGTGGCGACCAACGGCGTGGGTGGGGGCAGGTCGGGATGGGCTTGCTGGAATTTGGCGACATCCACCAGCGCGCCGGGCCACAAGCGATCAATCTGCGGGTGGAGTTGGCGACCCAGGTGGCGGAGGTGCTGCTGTTGTTGTTCCCACATGCGCACCAACTGCTGCAAGTGGGCGGTGATGGGATCAGGGAAGTAGGCGGGATAGCCCAACCCATCTGCCAAACAGGCGGCAATCGCGTGGACAGCCAGGGGATCTGTGCTGCGGGGGCGGATGGACTGCTGTTCGCGGCGGCGTTTGCTGAGCAAGGGATTCAGCCAGTGATAGGTGACGGGACAGGCGAGGGCGGCGGGCGGGGTCAAATACGCAGCGCGGATCTGCCAGGCCCACGGCTCGTGATACACCCCGGTCGGCTCGTTGCCGATAAGGGCCTGGCGAAAGCGGCCGCTGGCGAGCAACGGATCCACCACCGCACGGAACTCGGCAAAGCCGGGGAGATGGCTGCGGAGCTCGCGCGGGGCGACGATTTCCGTCAGCTGCCCATCGTAACAGCCCAGGCAATGGACATTCTTGCCGATGTCCAACGCCACAATCAAGGTGTCTGCGGTACGGTACGTTTCGTGCATGAGTAACACTCCTTTGGGATAGGGATAGGAGGATTATCCTCCAAATGCTACTCATGTTTATATCAGGGGGTAGAGATACGAGAGAAGACAAATTATTTTGAGGACCATTTTTGTAACTACTCAGGCTCAAACTATATTTGTCATTGCGCCATTCGCAGACCATAAATCAGATTGCGCCGTTCGGAGACGAACGGCGCAATGACTAGGCTAAGTAATTACTTTTCTGGCAGTACCGCAACACTAACCCGGTAGAATGCTCAAGCACGCCTATTGCCGACTTTGACAGGGCGACTTTGGCGCGATTGCCGTCCAAGGCAATGCTATAGGGCAACCGGAAGAGGCTTCGGCAAGCTCAGCCACCGGGCTTCTCCGGTGCCTGAGCCTGTCGAAGGCCTCTGCGTGCGGCAAAGGCAGTACCGCAAACCTAACCCTATAGTATGCTCAAGCCACGCCTATTGCCGACTTTGACAGGGCGACTTTGGCGCGATTGCCGTCCAAGGCAATGCCATAGGGCAACCGGAAGAGGCTTCGGCAAGCTCAGCCACCGGGCTTCGGCAAGCTCAGCCACCGGGCTTCGGCAAGCTCAGCCACCGGGCTTCGGCAAGCTCAGCCACCGGGCTTCTCCGGTGACTGAGCCTGTCGAAGGCCTCTGCGTGCGGCAAAGGCAGTACCGCAAACCTAACCCTATAGTATGCTCAAGCCACGCCTATTGCCGGCTTTGACAGGGCGACTTTGGCGCGATTGCTTTTTTAGCATTCCAGAAGCACGATAAATCGTGCGCTACCAACAGATGCGTGATCTACTAAGGACTGATCTGGTAATCCATACGCGGGGCTTACGGAGAGGTGTACAAATACTGGTAGCGCGCGTGGTGCTCGGTAATGCGCTCGATGTAGGTGCGCGTCTCCGTGAAGGCGATGAGCTCCACGAACAGATCGTTCTCTTCCCCAGCGGCGGCCCACCAGCGGGCGGCGTTGCCCGGCCCGCCGTTGTAGCCAGCCATCGCCGGATAGATTGCGCCAGCGAAGCGGTTGCGCTGCTGCGCCAAATACCACACGCCATAGCGCACGCTCACTTGCGGGCGATACAGGTCGCGGGTCTCGTAATCCGGCGGCCACTGCAAAGCAGCGTAAATCTCTTGACCGGTGGGCGGAATCACCTGCATCAAACCATGCGCTGCCGCGAATGAGGTCGCCGCACCTTCGAAGAGACTCTCCTGCCGCAACAGCGCGTACAGTTGCAGTGCATCGAAAGCAAATTCCTCCGCCTCCAGCTCGACCAGATCGGCATAATAGGTAGGGTAGATCAGGCACCCAATGAAGCGGGGGGCAGCAGGGATGTCATTGGCAGGCGATAGCTGCCACACGGTAGCCGCCGCGATAATCGAGGAGCGATACAGGCCGATGTCGCGGTAGAATAATGCCAACCGGTATTGCGTCAGGGCGTCCCCGACGGTCGCTTCGCGCAACGCCTCCAGCGCCGTACGCCCCTCATCAAAGCGTCCAGCCTCCAGCAGCCAGACACCATTTTGCAGGCGCGTATCGTTGCGCAAAGCGAGGGGGAGCTCGCCCAGCGTGTTATTTTCCACACCTAACCATTGCGCCAACCAGGCTTCGGCTTGCGCTTGTTCGGCCGGAGACCCGCACGGGAGCGGCATCCCACCACCCGCCAGCGGCTCGCGGCCCGCCAACAAATCGGCGGCGCGGAGTCCGTAGTAGCTCCACGCCCCGTTAGCGATGGTCGCTTGGAGCCAGGTAGCCGCCAGAGGTTCATCGCCTGCTTCCAATGCGAGCTTGCCCAACCAGAAGCGGGCCGCTTGCGCACGCGCAGACGCAGCGTAAGCACTCAACAAGCGTTGCCAGGTAGCTTGCGCCTCATCCGGCATCCCGGCGCGGTAGTAATCCAGCCCGGCACGGAAAAGCACGTCGGGGGCGGCACTATCGGTGGGATAGCGAGCGACCATGTCCGCGTGGACCTCAGCGGCTTCGGCGAACCGTTCGGCGCGCTCCAGCAGCTCGGCGATTTTGCGCAGCGCCTCAGCGGCACGAGGATGCGTGGGCAGCGTGTCCGGCAGAGTGCGGTAAGCACTAATCGCCTCTTCCGTGCGCCCCAACGCAGCCAGCGTTTCGCCCCGGCGGAACCAGGCCGTGCCCCAGTAGGCGTCGTCAGGATGGGTTTCAATCAACGTGACAAACTCCCCCAACGCCAGCTCCAGGCTGCCTGCCCGCAGATAAGACATACCCGCGTAGTAGTGCGGCTCGCCGGTGTGATCGGGGTTGTCGCGGATGACGCGCAAGAACGCCTGTACCGCCGGGCTATAGGCCCGGGCATTGAAATTGACCATCCCCCGCTGGAAATCATCCACCGGCTGTCCGGCCTCCACTAAAGCCACCAACGCCTGATGTGCGCTGGCTTCGGTGGGATAGGTCGCCACGATGGTCTGCATCCGCCGATAAGCCTGGGCGGTATCGCCCGCCAGCAGCGCGGTCTGCGCCGCCTGGTAGCTGATACGCGCCCGGTAAGCGTCAATACGAGCGACCGCCAAGATGGCATCATACTCGGCAATCGAGGCGGTGTAATCACCCAACGCCGTGTAAGTTAATCCGCGCTTCTCACGCACGAAGACCTGCTGGCTCAGGTCGCGGGGAGCGTTCAAGACCTGTTGGTAGGCATCGAGCGCGGCGGGGTAGTCGCCAGCAGCGCGGTGCGCATCGCCAATCCACTCATAGAGGTAGGTAGTGAGCGTGGGGGCGCGCGCCAGCAGCGCGTTGAAGTGCGCGACAGCCTCTTCCGGTGCGTTAGCCAGGAGCAGCGCGTGCCCCAGCGTGATGCGCGCGGGGATGGCTTCGGGCGCGTCGGGGAAATCGGTGACGTAAGTGCGCAGCAGAGCAAGCGCCGCTTCTGTATCGCCGGCAGCCAGGCGCGTGTGCGCCATTCCCAGCCAGGCAGTGATGGCGTCTTCCTGCGACATCGCCGAGATCAGCGACAACTGCTCGTAGAGTGTGGTCGCCGCGTCCCAATCGCCGATGGCGTAGGCGCGCTGCGCCTGGAGCAGCAGCTCCGAGGGTGGCGGAGTGGGCGTGGGCGTCGGTGTGGGGGTCATGGTAGGGGTGGGCGATGGCGTAAGGGTGGCGGTGGGCGAAGGGAGCACGGTAGGGGTAGCAGTGGCTGACGGCGGCAAGAGCGTCTCGACACCGGGAGCGCTACACGCTGCAAGCAGCAGCAGCGACAGGAGCCATAGGGTTTTAATTTTCATAGTTCTTTCTTAAAAACGTAATTTCTTACGTTTTACGTTTCACGCATCACGTCAACGCGGCAAGTTGCGGAAGATGCGCCGGGGGCGGAAGAGCCGCGCCCATAGCACCTTGAGTCCCAGCCGCACGCCCTCGAAGAAACCAGCGGGGCGCGTTTCGGGCGCAGCTTGCGGCACAACCAGGGTGAGCAGTTCAGGATAGTACACCGCCACAGGAATCTCACCCATGTCATCATAGGTCTCCATGCGCTGCTCGGATGAGACATGGGGCAAGCCGCCGCTCAATTGATCGAAGGCAGCCGTGAGTAGCAGGTACTCGTGAACAGCAACCGAGTTCTTGAGGAGCCGATGCACCAGGATGACCGGCTCACCGGCCAGCTCCGTGAAGTTACGCACCTGTTTGATGACGACTTCGCCATAATGCGCCATCGCCTTGAGCTGTAAGTCGTGGATATGACGGCAGGCATCGCAAGGACAGCCGCCTTCACCAGCTGTGATGAGTCCCTGCTGACGCTCTTTGAACGCCGTGAAGAACCCTTGCGCTTGGGTCACAATATCGCGAGCGGCCTGCGCTTCCTCGCCGGGCGGCAGCTCGGCGTAGAGCAAGGCCGCATCGCCTTCAAGCTTATTGAGCTGCAAAGGATACTCGGCCTGATCAATCACCGCATCCAGCAGTTCCGTGATGATTTGCTCGGCGTGCAGCACGCTGGCCTGGTGCATCCGCATGAACTGCGTGTACCCGCTGATGTCTACCAGCATAAGCGCAACGTTTTTGATTTCCATACAGCCCCTGTTTCATCTACAAATGGCGGCGTAGATTATGACATCATTATAGCCAAAACCCCAAGTAAGGCAATAAGAACGGGTATAGGACAAATTATTGGAGATTTTCCCCCTATCCCCGGGCCCCCTTTCCCCCGCAAGCGGGGGAAAGGGGGGATGTTTTTGAAGGTGTTTTGGACGGCGGCGAAGTCGCCGTCCAAAACACCTGTTATTTATCCCCCCTCCCCGCGCCGCATAGCGGCGTGGGGAGAGGGCCAGGGGGAGGGGTAAAATTCTCAACATGAGACAGCCGACAAGTCTGGGAGGTATTTTTCAGATAAGAATCGTTCTTTATCCAATAATTTGTCGTATACCCAATAAGAGCGGTATGGGATAAATTATTAGCGAGGTAACGGTTCAAGTCAAAACTTTATTTGTCATTGCGAGCCGCGTCTGCGCGGCATCCGTTCGTCTCTGAACGGCGCAATCTCGTTCATGGTTAAGATTGCTTCGCCGCAGACGGCTCGCAATGACAAGACGGTAGTTACTTGACGAGTTTGTTTTCGGCTGTGGTCTGGATTAGGAGCCTGACCACAGTTCCAACAACTGCCGCCGCGCACGCCAGCGGGCCAGAGGCAAAGGTGGAATTGCACGGCTAGCCAGGAACAGGTGCAAGGCAGGCGGGGGATAATCAAGCAAGCGCGTGACCAGCACGTGAACCGGCGCGGCTTCGAGGATATGGTAGTCGTCAAGGATCACGGCGAAATCGCCAGGAACCGCCAGCAGGCTATTGACCAGATCAACGAGTGTAGTCTCAGGGGCGCTTGCGACAGGGCACAGCCGCTGAAGAGCATTGCAAAGATCGAAGAGAAACCGCTCCGGCGCATTGTGCATCGGCGTAAGCGTGAGCCAGGCCGTGGGCCACACGCTAGTGCGCTGCCATTGGCGCAAACGCGCGGTTTTGCCCGCCGCAGGGGGCGCAATAAGCAAAGTCAGGCGCACGCGCATTCCCAAATCCAGTTGGGTGAGAATAGCATCAGGCAAAACGGGCGCGGGCATCTACACGGCCGCCAATAGTGAAACCGAGAGAGGGTGTTGTGCCGCTCCCCCGGTTTGGCTCAAACTCAGCCCAGAAAACCCCCTATCACATAAGGTAGCAGGACCAACAAGGCCATCAAAGGATGCCCGCGCCGGCTCTGGTTGCGACTATCCCAGTTGAAGAGATAAATCGCCAGCCCAAAAGCCACCAGTGTGCTGACGCCCAGAACGCCTACCGAAACCCACGGATCAAGAACCAGTGTTGAAGGCTCATGGCCGTAAGCCAACCCCAGGATCGCTTGCATGGCATGCGAGGTGGGCAACAGTGCAGCGACAGGCTGTACTGAGGACGGCAAAATGTCGAGGGGCATCATCAAGCCCCCCAGCAACATGGAAGGCAGAAAGATGAGTTGCGACCAGAGCACACTGGCCCGGCTATCATGGGAAACCACCCCGATAAGCGCCGCCAATGCGCCGAAGTTGACTGCCGAGAGCGCCACCAGCAGCACCATCGCCAACCAATTGTCCGGCGCAACGCCCTTGAAGAGCGGCCCGGAGGTGAGCATGATGATCACGGCGGCGCTGAAACAGTGAAATACCGTCGTCAGGGTGGGCATCGCCAGAATGGCGGTCGCCGGTACGCCGTTGATTTTGAAACTGCGGTACACACCCGCCTCGCGCGATTCAATCAACGGCGTGGGCAGGCCCAAGATGGTACCTGCCATCACCGCAAAGATCGCCAGTGCCGGGGTCATGGTGTCGCGGAAGAACGGGTTGATTTCCGCCATTACCAGGCCCATCATGGCGAAGAAACCCAAGGGGAACAGGTAATTAATAAACAGCTGCATGGGATTGCGCAAGCCGGTCTTAAGTTCGTAAGCAAAATGATTCATTAACGCTGTCATGGTGATAACCTCCTTACAATTGTCTTAGGGTCTGTAAGAGAATAGTTTCCCGCTACAACCGCCCCCGGGACGGGGGCTGAGAGCAAAAAAAACGGGAAGTTATATTTTTACAAACCCTTAGTGGGCCGTGAGTTCCAGGAACCGCTCTTCGAGTGTGGGCCGCTCGACCCGCAGGTCAATGAGCCGATCGCCCTTCTCGTTGATGGCGCTGAGCGCGGCGGTAACGGTGGCACCGGGATCGGCGCTGAAGTAGATGATGTAATCGTCTTTAACCAGGCGTTGCTGGACGGCGGGCAAGTCGGCGCTGTTGGTCTGAAGCAAGGCTTTTTCGGTGCGCACCGAGACCTTGGTGAGACCCGCGCCAGCCGCGGTGAGGGCCTTGGGTGTATCCGTGGCGACGATGCGCCCCTGGAGCAGAATAGCGACCCGGTCGGCCAGCTTCTCAGCTTCTGCCATGTCATGGGTCGCCAGGATGATGGTAGCCCCTTCGGCTTGCAACTCACGCATTAGCGTGTGAAGTTCAGCACGGGAGCCTACATCTAGCCCGGCGGTAGGTTCATCGAGAAACAGCACCGGCGGTTGGTGCGCAATAGCCAGCGCCAACGCCAATCGCCGCTGCTGCCCGGTGGAGAGGGTGTGATATTGGGCGTTACGCTTCTCATGCAACCCCAGACGTTCCAATAGATCATAGCGCGGGGCCACACCGTGATAGGCGCAGAAAAACTTCATCGCCTCAGCAACCTGCATATTGGCAGGCAGGCCGGAGGTTTGCAATTGAACGCCGATAAGCCGGCCCAATTTGCCCGGCTCCCGGCTCGGATCCACCCCCAGCAGATCGAGCGTGCCGCCATCAGGCTGCCGGATGCCTTCAAGACATTCCAGGGTGCTGGTTTTACCGGCACCGTTCGGGCCTAATAGCCCGAAAATCTCTCCGCGATGCACAACAAAGTTGATGTCATCCACGGCAACAGTGTCGCCGTAAATCTTACGAAAATCTTTCACGATGATAACTTGTTCAGTCATAAATCAGTACCTCCTATGAGCTCATCAACTCCCTCAAGTATACCAGGGTTTGCCATTGAAGTCATCACACTAAGGGGGGATTGCAGGGGGTGATTTCTCTACGGGGCTACCGGGAGAGCACACGCGCGTCACCCGATGGGGTGAGCGGTTTCCGAAGCTCGGACACTTCGTGTGAACTACAGTAAGCCCAGGCGGCGAGCGCAAGCGACGGCTTCGGTGCGATTCCGCGCGCCCAACTTAGCGTTGATATTCTTGGCGTGGGTTTTGACCGTATTGAGAGACACTACCAACTGTACGGCAATTTCGGGATTGGTGCAGCCGGTAGCTATGAGCCGCAACACCTCCAACTCACGCCCGCTGAGCAGTTCGATCAACGGCTGGGGAACAGCAGTCGCCGTTGCATACCCGGCGCTATCAAAATAAGCGCGCAAATCTTGTACATAAGCTTGCAAGCGCGCATCAGGCGAATGCCAGGCCTTCAGCAACGCCGCCATCGGCTGTCCCCAATCGAGAAACGTGCGTAGGTAGCCTTCAGGTTCGGCCAGGGCTAAGGCACGCCCTAACACCACGAGGGCGTCCGGCTCGCGGCCTAGAGCGTGCAACGCGACGGTTTCTAGCATTAAGCTCTCGATGACACGCCCCCATCGCGCGCCATGCTCGGCATGGGCTAAGACCTGCTCGACCAATACCAGCGCTACCTGGGGTTCGCCCAAAGCCAGCCGCACACGCGCCAGAAACAGCATTTCCGGCTCGGTGAAGTAGTTCAGCGCGGCCGCTGCGGCGAAGGGGGACTGCGCGGCCCAAGCACGCGCCGCGTTGCGGTCGCCTTCCAACGCATCTAACAACGCCCGCTGTGCCACAAGGATGGGAAGCCCCCAATGTTCTGGGACTTGTCGAATAACAGCTTCCATCTCATCTAGCAAAGAGGCGCGCCGGGCGTGCTCACCACGAGCAGCTGCGATACGCATCTGCCCCAGGTAGCCGGGAATCAGCGCCTCCGGGTTATTCCAGCGTCGGGCCAGCTCGATACCGCGCTTGAGGTAGACTTCGGCTTGCTCCAGCTGATTGCGCTCGCAGAGGACATTGCCCAGTCCGACATAAGCCAGGCCAAAGAGAGGCGAGTTCGTCGCCGGGCCTTGTTCGGCTTCGCGCAACGCCGTCTCATAAGTGCCTAGCGCCTCCCGCAAGCGGCCCTGCACCAGATAGAGTTGCGCAAGATGGCTGGAAGCCATCGGAATCAAATGCAGATTGCGCGCTTGCAGGCTGAGTTGCAAGGTCTCGGCATAGGCAGCAACCGCGCCAGCGACATTGCCACTAAATTCATAGGCCAAAGCCTGATTGAAGATCAAGACGTTTAGCAACGATGCGCGGTCATTGAATGCCCCCTGCGTCACATCTACGGTGAGGAGCATCCGAGCCTGCGCACACAATTCCAGAACAGAGGCCAGCTCGAAATGGTTGAATGCGAGGGATGAGCGCAAACAGAGCACCTCAGCAAGAATCCCGCGCGTCTCTGGTGAAAAGTGTTCAGGAGCCGCTACAACCTCCTGCGCCGTCACATTGAGATGCTGCTCGACGGCATCCAGGTGGGCCGCGATAGCTTCAGGTTGCGCAGTCGCCAGCAGCGCCCAGGCCGCGACGAGATTGAGCTGTGGATCATCCCGGACGACGGATTCAGGCAGCTTGCCGAGCCAGGTAAGCAAGGTGTGCAGCTCGCTGCGGTAGAACATCAGCTCCGCGCTCTGGCTGATGAGCGAGGCGGCCTGCGGCATGTCTTGCGCCGCCAGGGCATGTTCGACAGCCGCGCTCAGCAATCCATGCTGCGCGTACCAGTGAGCAGCCCGCTGGTGCAGAGTTGCGACCATCTCCGAGCCGAGCATCTGTTCCAGACGAATACGCAGAAATTCCGCAAAGAGGTGATGATAACGATACCAACGCCGCTCATCATCGAGCGGCGTGATGAAAAGATTGGCGGTTTCCAAGGCTTCCAGTTGCGCTTGCCCAGAACAGGGCGGCGGGTCGTTGTGCGACGCCAGCACCGCATCGCACAACGGCCCACATAGAGCATCGAGAATCGCCGTGCGCAGCAGAAAATCCTGGAGCGGCTCCGGGAGGTGCTCCAAGACTTCCTGAGCCAGATAATCGAAGAGATAGCGATGCCCTCCGCCAAAAGCCCGCAGCGATGCAGCGATATCGGGCGCATCTTGCATGGAAAGGGCGGCCAATTGCAGCGCGGCAACCCACCCTTCAGTGAGCGTTTCCAGCAGATGGATGTCTTGAGGAGACAAGTTGAGGCCCGCAATGTGCCGAACAAAGTCCCCCGTCTCATCCAGCGTGAAGCGCAAATCCTCCGGGCGCAATTCAGTGATGCGGCGACGGACGCGCCAGGTGGGCAACGGCAAGGGCGGATCGCTGCGGCTGGCGAGGACGAGGTGGGCATTAGGCGGCAAATGGGTGATGAAAAACACCAGCGTCTCGTGGATAACAGGGTGCTCGATGACGTGATAATCATCGAGCACCAGAACAAACTCATTGGTCAGCGACGCTGTCGTGAGGCTATTGAGCAGCTCGGTGATGAGCGGCTCCAAAGGCGGGGGATTGGCACTCCGCAGTAGCGCCAACGCAGTCACGCCGATGTGCAGATCGAGGGTTTGTAACGCCCCGATAACATAGGCCCAGAAGCGATGCGGGTCATTATCCTGCGCGTCGAGCGAAAGCCAGGCGCAGGGAAAGTCACCACGACTCAAGGCCATGCTAAGTGTTGTGGTCTTCCCGAAACCTGCTGGGGCTGTAAGCAGAAGCAAGGGGCGGCGCAGCGCCGCTATGATACGCGCCATAAGTTCGGGGCGCTCAATGAGTTCCGGGGGATTACGCGGTACGAACAATTTGGTGCGTAACAAGTCCGGTGGATCGAGCACGCTATCGGTTGTGTGCGAATGGCGCATGGCATCCCCTATGTGATTAATGGCAATCGCGCAAAAGTCCCCTGTCCAAGCCGGCAATAGGCGGGTTTTGAGCATCCTACAGGGTTAGTGTTGCGGTACGGCCTTGGACGAGCGCAGAGGCCTTCGACAGGCTCAGGCACCGGAGAAACCCGGTGGCTGAGCCTGCCGCAGCCTCTCCCGGTAGCCCTCCGACATTGCCTGTGACGGCAATCGCGCCAAAGTCACCCTGTCCAAGCCGTCAATATGCGTGGTTTGAGCATCCTACAGGGTTAGTGTGCGGTACTGCCTTTGACGAGCGCAGAGGCCTTTGACGAGCGCAGAGCCTTCGACAGGCTCAGGCACCGGAGAAACCCGGTGGCTGAGCCTGCCGCAGCCTCTCCCGGTAGCCCTACGGCATTGCCTGTGACGGCAATCGCACAACAGTCACCCTGTCACAGCCGGCAATAGGCGGGTTTTGAGCATCCTACAGGGTTAGTGTGATGAGGTACGGCCTTGGACGAGCGCAGAGCCTTCGACAGGCTCAGGCACCGGAAGCAGCCCGGTGGCTGAGCCTGCCGAAGCCCGGTGGCTGAGCCTGCCGAAGCCTCTCCCGATTGCCCTACGGCATTGCCTGTGACGGCAATCGCGCAAAAGTCACCCTGTCCAAGCCGACAATAGGCATGGCTTTGAGCATCCTACAGGGTTAGGTTTGCGGTACTGCGATTAAGCCCTGGGACAGCTTTAACGGCCCATGGTATGCCGCAGATACGCTTCCATAAATTGATCGAGGCTGCCATCCAGCACGGCCTGGACATTGCCGGTTTCATAATCAGTGCGGTGATCCTTGACCATCTGATAGGGGTGTTGCACATAGGAACGAATCTGGTTGCCCCATCCGGCATCCACATGGTCGCCCTTTAGAGTCGCGATTTCCTGCTGATGCTTTTCCTCTTCCAGTTGTATCAAGCGCGCTTTAAGCACCCGCAGCGCGTTTTCACGGTTCTGCGTTTGCGAGCGTTCATTTTGGCAGGAGACAATGATCCCGGTAGGAATGTGGTGAATCCGCACAGCAGTTTCGTTCTTCTGCACATGTTGTCCGCCCGCTGACGCCGCGCGGTAAATGTCAATTTCCAGGTCTTTGGGGTCTATGACAACTTTAACCGTATCAGCGATGTCGGGCCAGACCTCCACCAGCACGAAAGAAGTGTGGCGGCGATGCGCGGAATCGAAAGGCGAAAGGCGCACCAGCCGGTGAACACCCCGCTCGGATTTAAGATAGCCGTAGGCGAACTTCCCGGAAACACTGATTGTGACAGTTTTGATGCCCGCGCTCTCACCGTCCAGCGAGTCGAGTATCTCGGCTTTGAACGAACGTTGCTCACACCAGCGCAAGAACATACGCTGCAACATTGCGGCCCAGTCCTGCGCATCGGTGCCGCCCGCGCCGGAGTGGATCGCCAGAATGGCGTTACCCCGGTCATAAGGCCCGCCCAACAACAGCCGGAATTCTTCCTGATCCAGTAAGGCCATCAAGTGCTCGCCTTCCGCTTCCAGATCCGGCAAGAGTGCAACGTCCCCTAACGCCAACAGTTCTTGTGTATCGCTGATTTGTCTGGTAAAGTCCTTCCAATAGGCGACTTCTTCCTGTAAATCCGAGAGCCGCTGCATTGTTGCGCGCCCCTGTTCAGGATCGTCCCACAGGGTCGGGTCTGCCGCCGCTTGTTCTAGTTCAAGCGCTTCTTGCTCTTTAGCAGGTAAGTCAAAGCCGCCTCCGAATGGCTTCCACGCGGGAAGCCAGATTTTCCAACCGGGCACTTAAATCTGTCATAATTCCTCCTGGCAGGCCTGTAAATCAGGCGAGTGTCAAATCTCAAATCTCAAATCGCAAATCGCAATTTTGCTACCGTACACTTGTAGATTTTTTGCCACGAATTCACTCGAATTAACACGAAAACAATAAGAAATTCGTAAAATTCGTGCTAATTCGTGGCTAAAACTGAATGCGCTTGGAAAATGTACGGTAGACAAATCGCAATTAGCAAATTAGACTGATAACGCAACGCCCGGCATTAGAAAGATACACGCGAGCCATCTCACTAACATTATTAGCCGAGCAACCCGGAAACGAAAGCTTCCCTATCGAATACCGCAAAGTCTTCGCGGGCCTCGCCGGTGCCGATGAAACGCACGGGCAGGCCCAGCTGATGTCCAATCGCCAGCACCATGCCGCCCTTCGCGCTGCTATCCAGCTTAGCGAGGATGATCCCCGTCACCTTGACGGCCTTCAAGAAGTGCTGCGCTTGCATCAGCCCGTTCTGGCCGGTAGTAGTATCCAACACCAGCAACGTCTCGTGCGGCGCCCAAGCCACGCGCTTGGCAATGACCCGACGCACCTTTTCCAACTCCGCCATCAGGTTGTGCTGCGTGTGCAAGCGCCCGGCGGTATCCACGATCAGCGTATCAGCCTTGCGCGACTCGGCGACCTGGATCGCGTCATAGACGACCGCGCCAGGATCGCCCCCCTCCGGCCCGGTGACGACGTGTACCCCTGCGCGTTGCCCCCAAATCGCCAGTTGGTCTATCGCTGCGGCGCGGAACGTATCCCCAGCAGCCAATACGACACGCCGCCCCTGCTGCTGCAATTGCGTTGCCAGCTTCCCGATGCTGGTGGTCTTGCCTGAGCCATTAACGCCCACGATGAGGATAACTGCCAGCGGCCAATCGAGCTGCAACGGGGCCGCCTCCGGCAGCATCTCCAGCATGGCCTCGCGCAACAATTGCTGTGCATCTTTGCTCTTGTACAGCCCCTCCTCGCGAACGCGCTCGCGGACGCGCGCCACGAGCGCAGTGGTCGTTTCCACCCCCACATCCCCCTGGATGAGCAAAGCTTCAAGATCATCCCAGGTCTCATCGGTGATTTCGCCCGTTCCCAACAAATTGGCGATTTGTCCAAAGACTGTGTTACGGGTCTTACGCAGACCTTCGAAAATACCCTTCATTACACTCCTACCCTTGTATACCAACCTCTGAGTATAACTAACCCAAGTTACTACTTGTTCGCCAGAACTTTTATAGGACACGGATTCGCACAGATTTTACGGATGACTCTACTGGAAAAAGGTTGAGAAATCGGATTTTTAGCAGCGTAGCACCCATATCTAGTGAATTTGAATGCAAAAAAACACTACATACAGTGTCTGTTTTCTGAAAAATCCGATTTCTACGAGTTATTTCAGGGGACTCACGGATAAGAAGCCAGAAAAAAAATCCGTGTGATCCGTAAAATCCGTGTCCTAAATCTCAGAATCAACCCAAGTGGCAACTTGAGGTAGACACTAAAGCATGATTATATCCGTGGTTCAAAGCGCGTCAAGAGCACACACATCCACACACTAAACCGCGCCCCACGGAAAACCATGGGGCGCGGAGAATGCCATTGTAACGTAGAATCTATTCTACCAGCCGCAAGAAGATGCGATTGTAGAGCTCATCAAAGATGGGATCGAGCTGCTCCGGGCGCGGGGCGTGGCGGTGGATACCACCGGTCAGCTCTGCGATGTACTGCATCAGCTCGATGTCTGCGCCTTCACCCAGGGTGATAGAGTAGATGACGATCCCATTGTTGCGAGCCAGCCGCGCATAGTAAACCACGCAATCCTTAGAACGATCTGTAGTACTATTGCCGGTATTGTTGGGCCAGAAATCCTGTGCATAACAAGGATTGGGATTCGACGATGGGGCAGAACAAGAGCGGTCTAGGGTTCCATTAGGCAGGGGCGCACATTGGTTAGCCTCACCATCAGTCATAAAGACCATGATGTGTGCGGCACCGGGACGCCCATAATGCCCCGATTGATTACTCAATACATCAATCCCCAATCCGATACCATGCGCGATATTAGTAGAACCGCCAGCATTACTGGCACGCACCTGGTTGGTCACGCGGGCTGCAATGACAGACTCGTTACAGTTATCCGTGCCCAGCCGGCGCACACATTCCAATTCACTGCGAATCTGTGCATCGGTACTATAGGTCACAAACCCCACCTGGTCATAGCGCGGATCGAAGCGCTCGATGAAGCGCGCTGTGGCCTCTTTCGCGCCCCGGACAGGCTGCTCGTCATCGTAGATATCGTGCAGGTATCGCTTGTGAATATCCAAATCGGGATAGTCGGCAAATTGGGGCACAAGACAATGCGGCGGGCCATTCGGAGCGGGGTTAGGATAACCACCGAACCGCTCATCACAGGGATTGCAAGCCATATCGGTGCGGTTATTATCAATATTGGCGGTATTTCCTAACACCTGCGCATTGAAGTTACTATTGGCATTCACGGCTGCTGCCGGTGTACGGGAGTCGGTAGTGATGATGATGCGGTCAAGAGCGAAACCAACACCACCCGCCCACAGATTGAGCTCATAAGTCTGGCCGGCATTGAAATACTGACTACCTAACTGTACCCAACGCCAATCGCTCCTTCGAGCAGCATTATAGAGCAACCCATTGCGTACCTCGAAACTGGTATTAGCATCACTTCTCACGCTGGCAATGGGGGTACGATTTACCCCCCACATCAGATTCCCTTGCCCACCATCACGGCCCTGACCGCGCGCCCAGACATACCAGGTGCCGTTATTAGGTACGGTGAAGTCGTAATCCACGCGCGGGGTAGTAAAGGGGCCACCCACGCTATAAATCCAGGTGTCCCGCAAACACATCTCCCCATTGTTCAAATCTGCCCAGGTACAGTTAGATCCCATGCCATCCGAGCCGACATGGTTGCGATAAGGGAAATGCGCAATATAGCCGCCGCGCGCGTCGCGTCCTAGTGCGCCCTCACCACCACTAGTGTTGCGCATGTACGCAGGCAACTGCGTTGTGTTCAAGGTCGTACCGCCGTTACGCTGTATAACCCAGTAAGTCTTACCAACGCTGTACTCAGCACGATCAACCGCTACGTTGCTGCGACTATATTCTTCAGCTTCGACGATAATGTATTTTTGACCGCCATAGGTAAGGAAAGTTCCCGTGCCCGAGCAATGCGTGGGAAGGCCATATTGGTTGGAACCCCACGGCAACGGCCAACGACTACCGCCGCCCGAATCCGGCGTCCAACAACCATAGCAGAGCGTATCAAACTCCATTGAGCCAGACACATCAAAGACCAACGCCACATCCAGGTTATTGACATTTTCACCTACTGCACGCCCGCTGACAAAAACATTGTCGAAACCCAACACCCGCATAAAGAACAGACCTACTTTAGCGGTTACTTCGACTTCGATACGGTTAGCGGTGTTATCAACATAGGTGTTATCGCGATAGGGAACTGTATTAATACGAATGATCCGCTCGGCATCGTCTGCAGAAGGGCCAGAGATAAATTCCCCGTCATAGCCCAGGTTGATCTCGACACGGGTGTCCGGATCAGTACAATTGTAAACCAGCTGATTGCCACTGTATTGCGCTGTCAGGCCACAGGGGTAATTGTTCTCCTGCAAGTATTGTAAAGCCCGGACATGCGCTGCACCTTCGAGTGGTAAATCGGCTGCCGAGGCCAGGGCAGCGGCATCCGCGGCACGCCGCACGCGCATCCGCTCGACATACGACAGCCCTAAATCCACAGCCAACCCGACCAGCCCGATAAGGGCAATGATCGCAAAGGCGACGATAATCAAGCTTTGTGACTCCTCACGACGTAACTTCAGGATGCTCTTCATAACATATACCTCTCTTTACCCTATACCTAATGACCTAACAGTGACTTCTTGTAAACCAGATACGTCACCCGTAAGCACGAACTATAGCAGCCGCGCTCATTCAACACGTCCGTCTTGCATCACTCGCATCGTCGAAGAATAGTAAATTGTAAATGGATCGTCAATAACAGGCAGTAGTTTGGTCAACGAAGCATGCGCAAAGAAAGTCTCCACAATGATATAAACTTCATGTGAAGTGATATCGTAATCCTCAGCAATCTTGTAGGCATTGATCTGCGCGGCCACATCACGCCGGACATCCAAATACGCCATGAGATCACTGCCACTCATCTGCGCAATCCGACCATCGGTTTCTTCAATTGCGCGTACCACTGGGCTGCCCGCCCCATGCACTACAAGCGTCCCGCTAACGTAAGTGCTGATTTCAATGTTCGCACCAACATCATAAGGAATGCTGATGCGCGTAACAATGACACCAAAGTTGGAGGAGGTCCCCGTCGTGCGTAAATTGGGTTCGGTTACACCGGGCGCCACTTCGCGCAGGCCCCCGGAGGAGATAACACGTGCTACTACCGAATTATCGGTAAAGCGCCCCCGGGAGGCCAGGCGCACACCTTCACGGTTAGCCCCAGCTACGTTCATATAATTGTAAAGCAAAAAACCGATTTCTGCCGTGACCAATATGAAGGCCAACAGCAAAGGCAAAACCAGCACAAATTCCATCAGGCTTTGACCCTTTTCGGATCGCTGTAACTTCAAGCGTTTCATGGACTACCTCCTACATTGCGTTGTAAAAACTCCCCCGTGTCCGCACGGAGCTCCCAAAATGTGAGGGCTGCGCTTTGCGCCTGCGTAACAGTAATTTGCCAGGTAGGAATTCCCTCAACATTCACCCCCAGGCGCAAGTGTAAAGATTCTGTGCGCACTTGTCCCCAAACCGTCTGTCCGCCGTTCTGCCACCACCGGTTCAAGACTGTCGGGCTATCGGTCTGCCAGGCCTGTGCGGAGAGGGGGGGTTGCGCATAGAGCGCCGCCGTCTCCCGCAACACGCGCACTTCGCTACCTTGCACCAATACCAGCGCGATGCGCTTCTTCCCCGGCGAGTAAACCTGACAATTCCACCCCTCTTCAGTCTGATTATTGCGCCGGAGGGTAACGGCACAACTCACAATCCCCGCATCAGGCTGCCACGCAACGCTCCAGGCCTGTATCAAGTCACGTGCCTGGCGCACGGTCACGCCACCAGCAACCAGGGGGAGGCCCGGAGCCGGCTGACGGGCCACTTCACCCTGTAAAGTAACGAGCAAAAATACTACGGCCAGAACACTGAGTACCAACAGCGCAAGAAGAAATAGCCGTCTTTGTTTGGTCATATTCTGGGCCTTCTCAGTGACGATGATTTCGTAACACTAGGGGAAGGTAAACCTGATTAGCAGACCGCAATAGCCCAGAAGTAGCCTTCCGCGTATCCAGATTACCACAGGCTGCGCCCGCCCCCTGATGCGATTCCAGACGATAAAGCCCGGATACCCCACTCGGCACACCGAAAGTTGTGGTGGTAGGTGCATCTTGAGTCGGTACCGTGACGCCATCTTTGACTTTTTGGCTTATCGGTGCAGCCCCAGTTATCGGGCACCACCACAGCGTGTAAACACCGGCTTCATGATACTTAAGCGTCGCCTGAAGCACCTGTCCGGGAAATGGTTTGTTGGCACTAACCGTAATCCAGGGGACACCCGGAGGAGGCTCGTCGCCCACAGTAAATGTGGATGAACGCGCAACATAAGCATCGTGACAGCCCGTCGCGCCTTCATCCACGTGAGACTCCAGATAATAGGTTCCGGCGGTGGTCCCCCATGGTACCTCTAGTACCAAATTGGAGCGCGACCAAGTCATAACATTCATGCTCAAACTATCCGCGATCCGCAATGGATCTTCGTCGCCTTGCGAACAGAGCCAAACCGCATATTGCAGCGGATAACCAGCATAGGCTTCATTGGAATAGGGATGCAACCTTAACGTCGTCGTCATCAAATCGCCAGAGATAGCCCACGAAGGGCCGATTTCCAATGCGGGAATGTTGTTATCTGTCCAGGTATGCGTGAACACAACCGCCGGCTCGTCAGCATCCCACACCCCATTGGCTTCAATATCCAACCAAGCATCCACCATCACAGTACCAGCCAGGTTCGTATATAATGTAACCTCAGCCCAACCATCCGGATCGGTGACACGTTGCGTCGTAGTCCCGTCCACACCGTTAAGGTTAAAACTACCGTCACCCTCACGCACACTGAAGTGCAACTGCGCTCCACCAATCCCCTGCCCAGACAGGTCTCGCACCTGCGCGCGCAACAGCTGCGCACGTTCATTCGGTAAAACATGTATATCCGTGTAAGTATCGGCTACCACTTGTTCACCACCGGTGCGTCGCCCACCATAATAATCATAGTAAATTTGGGAACGCGAATACTGCTGTCCGCCGACCTGCTGCATCCAGGCGCGCATGTAGATAAAGTGAAAACCATTCGCATCCATTGCAGGACCGGGCAATACAATGGCCGGTGCGATGCGGACATCCCCACCTGCGCCCACCTGCCAGGTAGTGGTCGGAACCCAGCTGTAATACTGATCAGTCCGAGATACTACATACGTGGTGGTGAGGGCATACCCACTATCAATTTTTACTTGCCAGGTCAAGCGTGGCAGACCCTGATGATCCAAGGCCACGACGGGGCGCGTGTGCGAGGCATACTCACTCACCACACTCTGCGCATCACTACCAGCATAATGCTTGAGGGACATGTTAATCATAGTCACCGGTATCTCTGTACCGACCTCTTTCGGCTGAACCCAGCTGAGACCGTTGTCATTGGAGCGGACATAGAGCAAGTAAAACTTCTCGCAGGGGAAGTTGATATTAACATCCGCGCAGACATTCCAAACAAGCAAAACCGTCCCGTCGCGGGCCGCGAGCGCCGGCAAGGGATACGTTGTCTCATCCAACGAAGCATCCGGATAGAGAAAAGTGCGCTGCGTGCCAAATTCGCCAGTATCCTCATTGTAATAACGATACTGCACATCACCGCGACTACGATTACCATCGTTGCGGTGCCGTTCCCATGCAATATGGATACGCCCCCCTGAGGCGGCGGCCACGGGACGGTAAAAGCCACCAATCTTCGTGCCGGTGGCAACAATAACAGGAGCCGTCCAGCTCCCTCCATTGAGGCGTGTGGAAAGGATATCGCCATCCGTCAGTGCATGTGTACCTTGCGCATAGATAATGTGCGGGCGAGATTGCGTATCCAGCACAATACGCGCATCCGAAATACGCTTGCCCGATGCACCCTCTTGGTAAACCGCATCACTTCCTGATGTGCAGGCGCCGGTGAGTAGATTACAAGTGTAATAACGGAGAGCACTGTTAGCGGTGACTGCGTCACAGGGAGACCAGTAGCTCACAGCCAGATGCGCGGTGGTGCCATCAAGCGCCACATCAGTGTGAATGGCACACGCATCGCTGGGTAAGGACAATGTCTGGGGCATGCTCCAGTTAGTTTGGGCAGCCCCTTCATTCCCCCAACGCAACAATGCTTGCCCGCGCGAAATGCAGCCTTGGTTAAACATATTCCCCTTGATCCATGCCGTCGCCAGCCATTGCCCATCCGCACTAATAGCCGCGCGTGGCTCAAAGTCACATACATCGCTGCTGGCAGAGAGACGCATTGGGCTAAGCGGAAACGCTGCCCAAACCGTTACCACAAACCACAACAACGCCGCGCTCAAAGCCACCAGCGCCGCTACACGCACCCTCACGCTCCAATACCGAGATGTCATCTTTATTCGCGATCCTTTCGCCATGTAGAGTTACACTGTGTGGCGTGATTACTGGAACAATGTCATCAAGTTTACCCTACAGACCGGGCAGATTTGAAAGACTTAATGCTAGGCCAAGCGCTTGTTCACCGGCAAAACACTGCGAAACCTGCCAGGTCTTAACAATACCATTAATTGCTGAAATATCACTACAAGTTCCCGCTCATCATGAACAAGCTTGTAAGGCTCTTCCTCCTCTCCCCCAGCAGAGGAAAGGAGAAAGATTTCTTACAAAGAGTTAAGAATAAACGCAATACTGCAAAAGCAGCCCTGTAATACGCTCAACCTGTAGCGCAGGATTATGAATTTTAAGAAATTAATCCGTAAATAAGGTTTCTGTGTCAAGTTGGTCGTTCTAAAAATAAAATGATACCCCCTATCCCCCTGCCCCCTTTCCCCAGCAAGCGAGGGAAAGGGGGCTTTTTTGTGGGGTTTTTGGGCGGCGGCTTCGCCGCCGCCCAAAAACCCCGTTATTCTTCTCCCCTCCCCACGCCGCTACGCGGCGTGGGGAGAGGGCAAGGAGGTGGGGCAAAATTCTCAATTTGTAAATTTTTAAGAAGTGATTCTTGCAAATGGTTTTATTTCCGGTTCATTTTCTTAATTTTCATCAGCCTGTACGGCTGCTCCGCGCGCACGAACGGCGCATCTATGCGCGGCGCGAATGCGCTGACAGTTCGCGCTACATTTTCGTGATCATTGGTATGCCAAAGGCACATGGAAATCCCTTAAAATAACTCAAGTTGCCACCTGGGCTGATTCTGAGATTTAGGACACGGATTTTACGGATCACACGGATTTTTTTCTGGTTCTTATCCGTAAAATCTGTGCGAATCCGTGTCCTATAAAGGTTCTGACGAACAGGTAGCAACTTAGGTTAAAACAGCAAAACTCAAACCGCTGATTTCGGCAGGCTCAACCTGCGGTGAACGGCATAGCACAACGGGAGGGGTTATACGGCGGCCCACTCCCACTGCCCGGCGACCATGACGCGCTGCGGGTACACCTCGCGGAGCACGTCCGGCGGCTGGGCGAAGATGTCCCGATCCAATACGACCAAATCCGCCAGGTAGCCGGGCAGCAGCAGCCCCAGGCGCGACTCCATCCCGGCGGCATAGGCAGCACCCCAGGTGTAGGCGCGCAGAGCCTCGGCGAGCGTGAGCCGCTCTTGGGGATACCAACCCTCCGGGCCGGGCGCGCCATCCTCGCGGCGGCGGGTGACGGCGGCGTACAACCCCATAAAGGGATCGAAAATCTCGATGGGCGCATCCGAGCCGAAGGCCAGGATTGCGCCGCTATCCAGCACAGAGCGCCAGGCGTAGGCGTAGCGGGAGCGCGCGCCCCAGTACCGCTCGGCCATGTCTATATCGTGGATGGCGTGGATGGGCTGCATGGAGGCGATGACGCCCAGCTGTGCAAAGCGGGGGATGTCTAGTGGGTCGAGCAGTTGGGCGTGCTCGATGCGATGGCGCAACTGCGGCGCGAGCGGGCGCGCGGCGGCCAGCGTGTCCAGCACCAGGCGGTTGGCCCGGTCGCCGATAGCGTGAATCATCAGCGCAATGCCGCCCGCCGCTGCTTGCTGCGCGATTTCTAGCAGCTGCTCCGGTTCCAGCGTGAGCAGGCCCAGATTGTCCGGTTCGCCCTCGTGCGGCGCGAGCATGGCCCCGGTGCGCGGGCCAAGCGCGCCATCGGCGAAGAGCTTGAGGCCGCCAAAGCGTAGCCGGTCATCGCCGAAGCCGGAGCGGAGGCCCGCCGCCAGCAGTCCCGGCAGCGAGTCCTGGCGCGTGTACTTGCAGACGCGCATCCGCAGCGCGCCGCGCGCGTGGAGCATCTGGAACGCGGCGAACGCGGGCGCGCCGTCCACATCGTGGACGCCGGTGATGCCGGAGGCCAGCAGCCGCACCTGCGCTGCTTCGAGCGCAGCGGCGACTTCATCGAGCGTGGGGGCGGGAATGGCGGATTGGATGCAATCCATGGCATTCTCGAAGAACATGCCGTCGGGCGCGCCATCGGGCAAGCGGCCGATGCGCCCATGCTGGGGATCGGGCGTGGCAGCGGCGAGTCCGGCAGCGCGGATAGCGGCGGTGTTGGCGGCCAGGGCGTGCGCGCTTTTGGCGATGAGGGCCACGGGATGGTGTGGCGCGGCGCGATCCAGCTCCGCAGCGGTGAGGAAGGTGCGGTCGGGCCAGAGGTTCTGATCCCAGCCGCGCCCCAGAATCCAGGCACCGGGCGGGAGCGTGGCGGCGCGCTGCTGGATGGCTTCCAGCACTTGCGCGCGCGTGGCATCGCGCAAATCGAGCGCTTGCAGGCTCAAGCCGTACCACATCGTGTGGATGTGCGCATCGGTGAGGCCGGGGATAACCGTTGCGCCGCCCAGGTCTTCAGTGCGCGCGCCGGAATGCGCGGCCCAGGCATCGGCGGCGGCATCGAGCGCGACGATACGCTCACCGGCCAGCGCGAGCTGGGTGGCCCACGGGCGGCGCGGGTCGCCAGTGTAGATGTGGGCATTTTTGAGTAAAGTGATGTGCATAGGTAAACCTCATAGACCTGGCAGGTTTTGAAAACCTGCCAGGTCTGAGTGATTACAACCCCAGCAGATTGGCGATCCAGGCGACGCCGTGGCTGCCGGCCCAGGCGACGACGATGGCTTTGATGGTTTTGCCCAACCAGGTCGCCAGGTAGAATTTCCACACCGGCATCCGGGAGGCCCCGGCGGCCATGCCGGCCATATCAAACAACGGCATGGGCACGACCCCCATCAAGAAGATGACAATAGGGCCGTACTTGGTGACCCACCCCGCGATCATCGGGTAAACCTTCCATTTATCCACCAGGTCTTCCACGGCATACCCGGCTACGAAGCCCCACAGCTCGCCCAGCGAATCGCCAAACCCCGCGCACAGGCCCACCAGCACGGGAGTGAGCACCGCGCCCATGGTGAAGGTGAACGCCAGGTGCGGAATCGGCAACAGCACCGTGGTACTGCCAATCAGCGCCATCAAGAAGACGCCCAGATAGCCGAAGTCCCGAAAAAACTCAAATCTGATCTGCTCGCGATTGATGGCGACCAGCGTGGTGACAGTGATAAAGAAGACCACCAGGCCGACGCGCAACAGCTTGATGCGCGTGGATTTGGTCATGCAGGCCGGGGCGCACCCAGGCGCAGGATAAGGGCGTGGCCATCCAGTCCGTAGGTGGCGTTGCAGCTATCAATCACTAACGCGGCATGGTTCACGACCTGTTGATAATCCACGTTATGATGACCGCTGATGATGACGATAGCATCCACAGCGGTCAGCCCTTCGGGCGTGAGCTCCATCGAGTTCAAGGTGAGCGGCTCGCGCAGGAAGACATTGCCGCCGATGTGGTATTGGGGGACGTAAGGGTCGTGGTAGCGCACCTTGGCCCCGCGCGCGATGAGCAGCTCGATGATGCGCTCGGCGGGGGAATTGCGCGGATCGCCAATGTCGGGCTTGAAAGCCACGCCCAGCGCCAACACGCGCGCGCCGTTGAGGGCCTTGCCCTGCACGCTCAGCCCATGCGTGACCAGTTCCACCACATGGTAGGGCATGGTTTCATTGGTCTCGGCGGCCAACGCGATGAAACGGGTGTAGAAATCATACTCGCGGGCTTTCCAGAGCAGGTAGTAGGGATCAATAGGAATGCAATGCCCGCCGACGCCCGGCCCAGGGTTGAAGGGCATGAAACCGAAGGGCTTAGTCTTGGCAGCGGCGATGACCTCCCAAATATCAATGCCCATGCGCTCGGCCAGTAGCGCCATCTCATTGACCAGGGCGATGTTGACCGCGCGGAAGGTGTTCTCCAGCAGTTTGGTCATCTCGGCGGTGGCAGGGGAGCTTACCTCGTGGACGGGCGCGCCCATCTGCCGCAGGAAATCGGCGGCCAGCGCGGTACATTCGGGCGTGATGCCGCCGATGACTTTGGGCGTATTGTACGCGCTCCATTGCTGATTGCCGGGATCAATGCGCTCCGGCGAAAAGGCCAGGTAGAAATCCACGCCCGCCTTGAGGCCGCTGGCCTCTTCGAGGATGGGCTGAACGACTTCGACGGTGGTGCCGGGGTAGGTGGTGGATTGCAGCACAATGAGCTGACCCGCGTGCAGGTAAGGGGCGATGCTGCGGGTGGCGTTCAGGATGTCGCTCAGATCGGGCGCGCGCTGCACGGTGTAGGGCGTGGGGACGCAGATAAAGACGATGTCGCACCGCTGCACCACCTCGAAATCGGTGGTGGCCCGCAAGCGGCCCGCGGTGACGTGGGGGGCAATCTCGTCATCACTGATGTCTTCAATGTAGCTCTGGCCCTGGTTGATGGCCTGCACTTTGCTATCACTGATTTCGATGCCGAGGGTGGTGAAACCGGCCTTGGCGCAGGCCAAGGCCAACGGCAGGCCCACATAGCCCAGCCCGATGATAGCGACTTGCGCTTTGCACTGCGCGATTTTCTCAGAAAGTTGATTGTCCATGAGTCCTCCAAAGTAAGATGGGATTCGCCACAAAAAGCACGGAGATTTTTTGTTTTTAGTACCTAACCCAAGTTGCCACCTGGGCGGATTCAGAGATTTAGGGCACGGATTTACACAGATTTTACGCCATCGCGCAACAGTCGCTCTGTCAAAGCCATGGTTTGAGCCTACGACAGGGTTAGGTTTTTGCGATACTGCCTTTGACGAGCGCAGAGGCCTTCGACAGGCTCAGGCACCGGAAGCAGCCCGGTGGCTGAGCCTGCCGAAGCCTCTCCCGGTGGCCCTCCGGCATTGCCTTGAACGGCAATCGCGCAACAGTCGCTCTGTCAAAGCCGTCAATAGGCGTGTTTTGAGCATCCTACCGGGTTAGGTTTGCGGTACTACGATTTTACGGATAAAAAACCGAAAAAAAATCCTTGTGCCCTCTGTGGTGAGCTCAAGATTTTGCGATACGTTGGGCCAGGAGCGCGAGTTTGGGTTCGACCTCGTACCAACTGATATCCGAAAGCCCCAGCTTCTCGCGCAGAGCGTCCCGCTCCACACCCTCGATATAATCGTGCACGGCACAGGTCCAGCGCAGCTGCTCGAAGGTGAAGCGCGGCACTTCGGCCTGCGCCGCCACGCCGGTGAGCACATACTCCAGGTTGCGCCCCGTCCAGGGGAAGAGGTGCTGCTTGGGCTTGTACTGCTCCCGATACTCACGCAGCACCGTAGGCCACCAGGCGGGCAACGCGATGCGCCGCTCCTTGTGGCGGCGATCGGGCTTGCTGTAGCGAATCCACAGCATAGGGCCGGCGGGTGCATCCACATCCAGATGGTTCAGCGCGATGTTGACGCACTCGCCCTTTTTGATGCCGGTGTGCAAAATCAGCGTGAACAACAGGTGCGGGCGGGCGTCGGGCTGATGCTCGCTATCACCCTGGCGCAACTGTTGCGTGACGGTAAGCACGGCGGCGATGTGAGCATCGCGCAGCAGCTCCGGCAGCGGCGCGCTCGCGCTCTGGTGGATGAGGGGGGCAGCAGGGTCTTTCGGCAGCACGTCGGCCTCGACGAGCCAGCCGAAGAAAACCTTGAGCGTGGTGATGCGGCGTTCCAGTGTCTTGGGGCTGCACGGCACCCCGCGCGGGCCATCCATCCACTTGAGGAAGGCGTTGAGATTGGCGACGCTGATCTGGTTGAGCGGCGTTTCCAGGGAAAGATAATCGGCCAATAGTTCCATATCCAGCCGGAACGCCTGCCGGGTGTTCTCCGTGAAGTTGCGCGCGCGCATATAGGTCTCGAAGCTGCCCAGGGCCACGCTCAGCGGAGAGCCGGGCGTGAGATCGCGCGCTTCAGGCGCACGCGCCGATGACGGGTTCTGTGTAGCATTCATGGTGCGTATTATAGCGCAATTATACGGGGCTTCAAATACGCGCCGTTTGTGCTATACTGTGAGGTAAGGATAAATGGCGAATGGCGAATGGCGAATGACAGACAGAAAACCTTGCCCGCATCAGATGAAACGTGAGGCGTGAGGCGTGAGGCGTGAGGCGTGAGGCGTGAGGCGTGAGGCGTGAAGAAAATTCTGTCCCTGTGGGTTCTCTGAAACTCAAGAATCATAGGCAACAAAACACACGGCCAACAACCTGGGTATCAGCCGTAGAAAAGTTAGCCATAGCCTTAAGAAAGCACACAGTGGGGAATTATGCAGCGACTCCCTTATGTTTGGGATTATGACATTGATGAAGCGCAATTTCGCGCTCTGTTAGCCGGCGAGCTGTGTCTGGGGCGACTGGATCAGGATTGGGCGGCTGCAAGGTTGCTCGATTACGCGCCTTATCCGGAAATTGTGCGCTTGTTGGGATTCCGCGCCCTGATCGCTGGTTGGCCACGTTGGCGGGATGCCATTCGCTCGGAAAGCCGCCGTCGCGGGTTAGATTTTCTGGTTGCATGGTTGCCGCGTGAACACCCGGAGTTGGTGTAGGGTCAATGCCATTAAGTTAAGGTTTGCAAGCCGTCCACAAATGCTTCCACGAATACACGAATGTCTACAAAACAGAGGGAATTCGTGTATTCGTGACCTAATTCGAGGACGGCAACTGGAATCAATGTTCTTAACTTAATGGCATTGGGTGTAAGGTAAATCCGTTTTCCCATCCTGGCGAAGGTTCAGAAACCTTCGCCAGGATCAGGCCAAGTTTAGCAACATAGGGTAACTGATGATAGAATCGAACACTATCGAAACGCCGGTGATTCGTATCGCGCCGCAGCGGGGGCTGGCCTCGCTGGGCCTGGGCGCGGTGTGGGAGTACCGGGAACTGTTGTATTTCCTCGCGTGGCGCGATGTGAAGGTGCGCTACAAGCAAACCTTTCTGGGCGTGCTCTGGGTGATCCTCCAACCGCTGGTGAGCATGGCGATCTTCACGGTACTCTTCGGCGTGCTGCTCCAGGTGGATTCGGGCGCTGTGCCCTACCCGGTGTTCGCGTTCGCCGGGCTGCTGCCGTGGAACTATTTCTCGCAGGCGCTCAATCGCTCCTCGACAAGCGTGGTCAACAGCGCGCATCTCATCACCAAAATCTACTTCCCCCGGCTGGTGATCCCGCTTTCGGGCGTGCTCTCCAGTCTGGTGGATTTCGCCATTGCGTTTGGCGTGCTGGCCGTGCTGATGGTGGTCTATGGGATTGTGCCCACCGCGCGTGTGCTGATCCTGCCGGGCCTCATCCTGTTGGCAATGGCGACAGCGCTGGGCTTCGGCCTGTGGCTTGCGGCATTGAATGTGAAGTATCGGGACATCAACTACCTGCTGCCGTTTTTGATCCAGATCTGGATGTATCTGACGCCGGTGGTCTACGGCTCGAATCTGATCCCGGAGCGGTTCCGCTTCCTGCTGAGCCTGAACCCGATGACAGGCGTGGTGGAAGGCTTCCGCTGGGCACTGTTGGGCGGGGACATGGAGCGCTACCTTTCCGGGCCGTTGCTGGCGCTTTCGGTGGGGATTGCACTGGTGGTGCTGGTGAGCGGGGCGTTCTTCTTCCGGGGGACGGAGCGCAGCTTCGCGGATGTGGTGTGATGAAAATTCTGGTAACGGGCGCGGCGGGGTTTATCGGCTCGCATCTGGCGGAACGGCTGGTGGACTTGGGCCATGCGGTGACGGGGCTGGATTGTCTGACGGATTATTACGATCGGGCGCAAAAAGAGCGCAATGCCGCTGACATCCGAGCCAGGGGTGTACCTTTGGTGCGGCTCGATCTGGCGACGGATGATCTCCGAGAGGCCGTGCAGGATGTTGAGATCATCTACCACCTGGCGGCACAACCGGGGATTTCGGCTACCACGCCGTTTGAGGCGTACCTGCGCAACAACGTCATCGCCACACACCGGCTGCTGGAAGCGGTCGGCCCGACGCTGCGGATGTTTATCAACATTGGCACGTCTTCGGTCTATGGGGCGGATGCTACCGGCGACGAGACGACTGAGCCGCGTCCCACATCCTACTACGGCGTGACCAAGCTCGCCGCCGAGCAGCTGGTGCTGGCACGGCAGCGAGATTGCGGGCTGCCGGCTTGCTCGCTGCGGCTGTTTTCGGTCTACGGGCCACGCGAACGCCCGGAGAAGCTCTATCCGCAGCTCATCCGCGCCATTTTGGAAGGGCGTACCGTTCCACTGTACGAGGGCAGCGAGGCGCATGTGCGCAGTTACACGTATGTGGCCGATGCGGTGGCTGGGTTGGCAGCGGTCTTGGAACACCTGGAAGCCTGCACCGGCGAGATTTTCAACATCGGCACGGATCAGACGCTCACTACGGGCGAGGGCATGCGCATTGTCGAGCGCTTGATGGGCAAGCCCGCGCAGGTTGTCCACAAGCCGCGCCGGCCTGGGGATCAGCTCAAGACGCACGCGGAGATCGCCAAAGCGCGGCGGATGCTAGGGTACGCGCCGCACACGACTGCGGAAGCGGGCCTGGCCCAGGAAGTGGCGTGGGTCAAACAGTTGATGGGGTGTTAATCACGAAGAGCATTTATGGTAACTACTCAGCTAAGAGGTGGGACGCACTTGTTTTACAGGCAAGACCGTGAGTTTTGTGCTTCCCGCCGCCATTTCAGGCGCAAAAGTGCGTCCCACCTGAGTAGTTACCATTTATGAACGATATTGCCATCCGCGTAGAAAATCCAGGCCGATTTTAGATTGGGGATTTTGGTCGGAAGGTACGAGTGACGCAATGCCATCGGCGGCAATTTAGTTGCAACCAGTTTATCACCTTTCGTCGCTGTAGAGGAGTTTGACCATGGATACCTGGCACAAATTGGAAGTGCTCAAAGAGACGTATGCTAACGAAGCCGAATTTGATCTGATTCTGGGAAAACTGCTGGACGTTTCCCTTAGTCAACATCAGTTGCGCCTGGCGCGGTATGAACGCGATCTCCGCAAGTTCGAGCAACGCTATCAAATGGATTCAGCCGTATTCCACCAGCGTTTCGAAGCCGGAGAATTGGGCGATGCCACGGATTTCTTCGAGTGGGCCGGTTTGTATGAGCTCCGCGAGGATATTGCTGAGAAGATTCAGCGGTTGGAGCAGGCCGCGTGAAAAACGCCACCCATCATCCGGAGATAGTCACCCATCCACACCATATCCATGAGAGCACGGAGATGCAAGTCTTACCGCATCAACCTGTCACTGCCGAGGAAGTGTTGTCCATCATTGCGAGAGAGTTAGAATGTTATGAGTGACATCGCCATCCGCGTAGAAAATCCTTGTCCTGAGCGGGGTCGAAGGATGAGCAAATTGTACCGCATCGGTGTGGAGCGACACGATACGCTGGCGGATTTTAGATTGGGGATTTTGGATTTTGGCCGGAAGCATCTGAATTGGAGATAAAATGCCAACCTCAATCTCAGCCTTAGTTCCAGTTTACAACAGCGAAGGTACACTAACTCTGTTGGTTGAACGCCTGCAAGTCGTATTTGAATCATTGGGCCACGATGGCGAGATTATTCTGGTAAACGATGGCAGTCGGGATAATAGCTGGCAAGTGATTGAAAGTATAGCCGCGCAGTATACGAACGTGCATGGTATAAATCTTATGCGCAACTATGGGCAACACAACGCATTGTTGGCGGGGATTCGTCAGGCGCGGGGCGAGCTGATCGTGACGTTGGATGATGATCTCCAAAACCCGCCGGAGGAAATCCCCAATCTGTTGCAAAAACTGGCGGAAGGCTACGATGTGGTGTACGGAACACCGCAGCATGAGCAGCATGGTTTCTGGCGAGATAAAGCCTCACAGATTACCAAACTGGCTCTGCAAAGTGCAATGGGCGCAGAGACAGCGCGCAAAGTAAGCGCGTTTCGTGCCTTTAGAACACAGGTGCGTGAGGCATTTTTGAATTACAGTGGCCCATTTGTCTCGATAGACGTGCTATTGACATGGGGGACAACCCGTTTTGCATCTGTTCCGGTGCGGCATGATACCCGGCAGGTGGGCGTTTCTAATTACACCTTTCGCAAGCTCGTGGTTCATGCGCTGAACATGATGACCGGCTTCAGTGTGTTGCCGCTACAAGTTGCCAGCTATATGGGGTTTACATTCACGGTTTTTGGGTTGTTAGTGTTATTGTATGTGATAGGGCGGTTCGCTCTTGAGGGGGGGAGCGTGCCGGGTTTCCCATTCCTGGCTTCCATCATTGCGCTGTTTTCTGGAGCGCAACTATTCGCTTTAGGTATCTTTGGAGAGTATTTGGCGCGGATGTATTTTCGCACCATGGATAAACCCGCTTATGTGGTGCGTGAGGGCGTGGAACAAGAGAAATGACTGCGCACGAATGTTGTGAGTTTCTTCCATGGGATACTGAGTTCTTCGGTCAGCAGATTGCTCGCGTAGTAGGGCAAAAGCTCGACCTGGAACTTGTGACCGGTATTACGCGCTGGTGCGAGGATAATGCAATTGCGTGCCTTTATTTTTTGGCAGATTCAGCAGATGTTCATACGGTTCGATTGGCAGAGCAACATGGTTTTCACCTGGTAGATGTGCGAATGACTTTTGAGCGGCGATTGTTACAGAACCCGACAGAGGCGGTGCATTCGGTAGAAAAGGATGGCGTAACAATACGGATGGTCTTGCCGGAGGATGTTGCATCGCTTCAGAATCTGGCAAAGGACAGTTATCGTGATTCCCGTTTTTATTTCGATCCTTGCTTCCCAAAGGCGCGTTGCAATGCGCTATACGAAACGTGGATCCGCCGTAGCTGTGAGGGCTATGCCGATGTAGTTTTAGTGGCTGAATTGGAATCCCAACCGGTGGGCTATATCACGGGCCATCTTGTAAACGAGTGCGCCGAAGGCCAAATTGGGCTGGTGGGTGTTGGCCCAGAAGGACGCGGGCGCGGGATCGGGACACGCCTGGTTTCAGCGGCATTGGATTGGTTTGCTACTCAGGGCATGGAGACAGCAGTGGTGGTGACGCAAGGACGCAACATTCCCGCGCAGCGCTTATATCAACGCTGTGGATTTGTGACCCGCGACGTGAAACTATGGTATCATAAGTGGTTTATTGCGTGCGAACAGGAGTTGGCAAGATGAGTGATTATCGCATTCCCTTCAACAAAGCCGCGCTCTGCGGCAATGAGATGGCCTATATGACCCAGGCGGTGGAGGGTGGGCATATCTCCGGTGATGGCGCGTTTACCAAGAAGTGTCATCAATTGCTTGAACGCACTTTGGATGTACCCAAGGTGTTGTTGACCTCCTCCTGCACCCACGCGCTGGAAATGACAGCCCTGCTCTTGAATATCCAGCCCGGCGACGAGGTCATCCTCCCCTCCTTCACCTTTGTTTCGACCGTGAATGCTTTTGTGCTGCGTGGGGCGCGCCCGGTCTTCATTGATGTTCGCCCCGATACGCTGAACCTGGATGAGACTCAATTGGAGCGTCTGATAACGTCTCGCACCCGCGCCATTGTGCCGGTGCATTACGCTGGCGTGGGATGCGAGATGGATGCCATCATGGAGATTGCCGAACGATATGGCATTCCGGTGGTGGAGGATAACGCCCACGGACTCTTCGGCAAATACAAAGGGAAATGTTTGGGTACCTTCGGTTGTCTGGCAACGCAGAGCTTCCATGAGACCAAGAACTTCACCTGTGGCGAGGGGGGCGCGTTGCTGATCAATGATCCCCAATACATCGAGCGGGCCGAGATATTGCGCGAGAAGGGCACCAACCGCAGCCGCTTTTTCCGTGGGCAAGTGGACAAGTACACTTGGGTGGATGTGGGCTCGAGTTACCTGCCTTCCGATATGCTGGCGGCTTTCCTGTACGCGCAATTGGAAGCGCGAGAGCAAGTACAGGCGCGCCGCAAAAAAATTTGGGAAACCTATGCCGAACATTTGCAGGATTGGGCAGCGGAACATGGCGTGCGCTTGCCGGTAGTCCCGGCACACTGTGAACAGGCGTATCACATGTTCTATCTGCTGATGCCATCGTTGGAAACGCGCCAGGCGCTCATCGCCCATCTTAAGGCGCAGGGCATTCTGAGCGTCTTCCATTACTTGCCCTTGCATCTTTCCGATATGGGGCGGCAGTTTGGCGGCAAGCCAGGCGATTGTGCTGTGACGGAAAATGTGAGCGACCGGCTGCTCAGGTTGCCGTTTTACAATGATTTATCCGAAATAGAACAATCCTTAGTTGTTTCGGCGCTGCGGCTTTTTAGGAGCATTTATGATGAAGACCCCACGTATCTCAAATTATAAAATAATACTATTTTGTATTCTTGTTATTGTTGTTTTTGCTCCGCTGATCTATCAGATGATTTGGGTGAGAAGCTCTGGTACAGATTATCCAACCCACATAATTCTATCGACTAATTTTACTCATATGAGAATTCCTACGCCACATTTTTTATTCCAGTTATTGGTTATATTGGCGAGTAGATTGAGGTATGTTGTGCCAGGAGTGGATTATTTTGTGTCTGGTTTCTTGATTTCTCTGTTTCTTTACCTGTTCCTTTTCCTCGCTCTATGTTACTGTTTTTCTGTACTGGTGTTCAAAGCACCGCAAGACAGACCTCTTGACATATGTTTTGTTGCATTTTCTTTGATGATAATAGCTCCAATCAATGTTTTTACACTTTACCAACAGAATTTATATCATGGATATATTGTGCCCAATGCCTATCATAACCCTACTATGGTTTTGCTAAAGCCGATCGCTTTACTGCACTTTTTTCTTTCGTTAAGGCTTATTTCTCAAAAAAAAGATCATCTGTTGGATATATTAATCCTCGCTCTTCTTACTGTGTTTTCTGCCCTCGCTAAGCCTAATTACTTGATTGTATGGCTTCCGGTAGTTGTTTTTTTCGAGGGAAAACGTTGACTCCCCTGAAAAAAGGTGGCGCTAGGCATGAAATATGGTATAATATACCAATACTATCAAATTAAAATCGGAGTACACAGCTATGTTTCTACCGCATACCGATCACTTGCAATGCAGCTTCGTA
>Ga0334883_1000841_pt1 | contig 50768 bp, 60 predicted proteins | sample GraSluR1_MG_6_FD_207230 | JGI IMG/M metagenome (GOLD analysis project Ga0334883, IMG submission 207230) | Sludge microbial communities from methane-producing bioreactor in Wageningen University, Netherlands - Granular Sludge_09_05-R1 | ecosystem: Engineered > Bioreactor > Anaerobic >...
AGATCTACGCCCAGAATTAGATATTGACAATGAGACAGTGGCTAATAAAATTAGAAAAGCAGTGGCCGAAAAATCACCTTATATCATCGTTGTTGGAGATAAAGAGTCTAAGGGCAAAGTTTTGGCTGTTAGAAAGAGAGGCGAACAAAAAATAGAAGAAATTAAAAAAGATAAATTTTTTAAGTCATTGTTGAATGAGGTTTCCAGTAAATCTTTGTAATTAGTATTTTAAATTTTATGTATACAAAAAAGTAGATTTTTAGATCTACTTTTTTATTAGCTAGGGAATATTATATTTATTGGTTAAGACTAGGAAAATTTTACCTGACTATGTTTTTTTATTTCATTAATTTGCTGATTTTATTAGCCAGGGAAACCGCTGTTTTTAAATCGTTTTGATGAATGTTTCGTCCAAGAGCACATCCTCGAGCCCCTGAAATTTTTATTTGATTTTTGATAGTTTTGAGCAATTTGGTTTCGCTGATTTTTGATCCGCCAGAGCATATTATGCCAGTATTTCCTCCAGCTATTATAACTTTATTGAATTTTTTGGCTTCTTTTTCACTTTCTCCCAGGGGATAGTTAAGTTTAATAAAATCAGCACCCAAGCATAAGCCTACCCCAGCCGCACCAGCTAGCAAGTCTAGAGATTTTTCATTTTTAATATTTTTTCCTCTGGGGTATATCCATAAAACAGCCAGTAGCCCATTTTCGTGAGCTTGGTTTATGATTTTGGCTGCCTCTACCATCATTTCATTTTCGTATTCACTTCCCAGATATAAAGTATAGCCAACACCTAGAATATTTAAGTTACTTTGTTTTTTAAAATTGATTACATCATCGATTGACCATAAAGAAAGACTTAAGGGGTCTTGTGTTTTTACTAAATTACTTTTTCCGTTTAATTTTATCAAATAGGGGATTTTTTTATATTTTTCACCATAACGAGATATTAATCCTAGATGGGCAGCAAAAACCCCAACCTTGGCCTGCGAGGCAATTTTAAATAGATGTTCGGGATCAGAGTTTTTAAATTTATCAGAAAAGTCTTCGTTTAGGTGTTCAATTTTTTGATCGCCAGCAAATAAAAATAGTTTGCCAGTGTTCATTGTTGCATGTCGAAAGTTTTTTTCATAAACTTTCCTTATTTTTTTAGGGACATTAAGGGGGACGTTGGTTTTCATATAATTGTTTTTAAAATTATAAAATTATGTTATAATATTAGCATGATTAAATTATAACATTTTTCAAGAATATGGACAATGAAAAAAATAATTTAGAAAAAGACTTTCGTGGTGACACGGAAAAAGAAATAGATCTTAGTAAATATAATAGTGATAAGGGGGAGTCTTTGCGCCGCCTAAACTTTGGTTTATGGTTTATAAGAAATCGAAGGTCTTTTGTTATAATCTTAATTTTAGCCCTTATTTTACTATCCATCTTTTTGTATTCTAGGGTTTTTTTAAATCTTTATTCTTATATAAAAAACAGACCAGAAGAGTTAAGAATATTAAGAGAGCTTTCAACTATCACGGTCAATTTTGGTGCCACTCGTTCAGCCGAGTCACTGAGCGTTGGTTCTCCACAGAGTTTTCTTCATAATGGTAAGTACGATTTTGTTAATAGGATAAAAAATCCCAACGATAATTTTATCTCTTTTGTTAACTATTGCTTTCTTAGTGAGGATGTTGAAGTTTCTTGCGGTAGGTCCACAATTTTACCCGAAGAGGAAAAATATCTAATAAACTTAGCAGTTGATTTTAGCGGTCGTATTAGTAATTTAAAATTTGTAATTAAAAATATTAATTGGCAAAGAGTAGATGTTAAGCGCTATGGAGCTTGGGAAAATTATTATAAAGATAGATCTAATTTTTACATTTTAGATGAAAAATTTGAGTCTATTAGTGGCTCTCAGGTTGAGCCCGGTAATAGTAACAGTCTAAGCTTTAAGATTAAAAACAATAGCCCCTATAATTATTGGGAAGTACCATTGTCTATAGTGTTATTTAATCAAAATAGTATTATTGGCGTGAATAAATATATGGTTTATGAATTAATGTCAATGGAGGAGAGAGCTATTAATATCTCTTGGGTTAACTCTATCAGCTCAGTCAGTCGAGTAGAGATTATTCCTGAGCTAGATGTTTTATCGGAGGACAATTATATAAGATATAAATAATTTATAAAAATAGATAATAATTAATTTTTAAAAGTATGCTAAATCTTTTTGAACTACCTTATAGCCCATCTAATTTCTCTAATAGAATCTCTAATGAGACCTTTGATCTGCATCATGGCAAGCATCATCGATCTTATTTCGATAATCTATTAAAATTAATTTCCGGAACTGATTTAGAAGATAAAAGCCTGATAGAAATAATAAAAAAATCTTTTAATCAGGAAAACTTAAAAGTTGTTTATAATAATGCCGCTCAAGTTTTTAATCATGATTTTTATTGGCAGAGTTTAAGTCCAAAAAGAAAAGAGCCCTCTAAATTTTTATTAGGAAAAATAGAAGAGCATTTTTCTTCCTTGCTTGAGTTCAAGGAAGAATTAAAAAAGGTTGCCCTGTCTCAATTTGGCAGTGGCTGGGCTTGGGTCGTCTTAGATAATCAGGATATGAAAATAGTTTCAACCTCTAACGCGATCAATCCCCTAAATCAGGGGCAAACACCCCTCTTAACAATAGATGTTTGGGAGCACGCTTATTATGTAGACTATAGAAATAGAAGGGCCGAGTATTTGGATGTTGTTATAAATGAATTATTAGATTGGGATTTTATGGAGGTTAATTTTAAAAACGCTTTTAGCGTCTAAATCCTTAACTGGGGATTAACTGTTTATAATTTGTTGATAAGATTTAGATAGTTTTTTGTGAAAAACAGGCTAACTGTGAATAAGTTAGCCTGTTTTTATTTATAATTGCTCTAAAGCCTATTTTTGCTAGGCTTTTTTGTTATAACTTAGTGTTGACCCAGGGGGAAAAGTGGTGTATAATTATAGTTGTAGGGGGAATAGTGGGGAATTCCATTTAGATATTAAAAAGGAAAAATTGAAACCCTAGCAAAATATACAAAATATAAAAAATAAACAATTATTTTAACCTTTATGTTTATCGGAGAATACAATCACAACTTAGATGAAAAGGGTAGATTGGCTATTCCGGCTAAGTTTAGGGCTTTGCTAAAGAAAGGCGGGGTCGTTACTAAGGGTTTGGATAATTGTTTATTTTTATACACAAAAGATCAATGGGAGAAGATTGCTCAGAAATTAGCGACTCTTCCTATTAGCCAGGCTAAGGCCAGGGCTTTTGCTCGTCACTTGTTAGCTGGAGCTATGGAGTTAGAATTTGATAGTCAGGGAAGAGTGACTCTACCAGAATACTTGCGTGATTTTTCTAATTTAAAAAAAAGCGTAATTGTTGCTGGTTTGTACAATCATTTAGAAATTTGGGATAAAGATAGATGGAGCGATTATAAGAAGGAATCAGAAAAAAATAGTAATGCCATTGCCGAGGAGTTGGGAGAGTTGGGAATTTAATTTGGGATATATGAGTAATTATTCTCACATCCCAGTTATGCTCAAAGAAGCGCTCGACTTTTTGGACATTAAGGCCTCAGGCAATTATATTGACGGAACTTTGGGTGGAGGAGGTTATTCAAAGATAATCTCCGAAAAGATAGGGGACAAGGGTACTCTAATTTCCATAGATCTAGACCCCCTAGCTGTAGATAATTTTTTAAAAAATGAATATAAAAATGTAATTGTTGTTAATGATAATTTTTCTAATCTAGAGGAAATTGTTCTTAAAAATAAAAAGGGGATGAAATTTGATGGAATTGTGGTTGACCTGGGCCTATCCTCAGCTCAATTGGATGATGATAGCAGGGGGTTCTCATTTTTAAACGATAGCGACTTGGATATGTCGTTCGGCCCCCAAATTTTAACAGACACTAGATTTATTGTTAGTAATTATAATATAAAAGATTTAGAAAGAGTTATAAAAGAGTACGGTCAAGAGCCTTGGGCCAGGAGAATCGCTCATAATATTGTTCTTCATCGCAGAAAGAATAAAATAAAAACCACTCAAGACTTAGTTGAGATTGTAAAAGCCTCTATCCCTAGAAAATTTTGGCCCAGAAAAATACATCCAGCCACCAAAACTTTCCAGGCCCTGAGAATGGAGACTAACAAAGAGTTAGAAAGTTTAGAAAAATTTCTCCCAGCTAGTATCAAATTATTAAAAAAAGGTGGTCGCTTAGTAGTAGTGTCCTTTCATAGCCTAGAAGATAGGATCGTAAAAAATTTTTTTAAAGATCTAGCGAGACAAGAAAAACCAATTTTAAAAATATTAACCAACAAACCTTTAACTCCTGGAAATGAAGAATTAAGCAGCAACCCTCGCTCACGTAGCGCCAAATTAAGAGCTATTGAAAAATTATAAATAAAGTTAACTTGATTATTGAAATAATTAAGTTAATTCAATAAAAATATGAAAACAGGAAAAAGAAAAAATAGTTTGTTTGGAGCCTTTAATCTGTGTTTAGTTCTGCTTCTTTTGGTCGGTGGATTTTTCTTTCTAAAGAGTATGGACGATGTGATGATAAAGAATTTAGAATTAGAGCAATCAAAGGCTAGGCTAAACCTATTAAATGAAGAAAGGCGTGATATGGAGTTGAAAAAGAATTCCTTAGAATCCTATGAGAATGTTAGTTCTCGTCTCAAGGATTTGAGTATGGTTAAGGTTTCTGAAATTGATTATATCAGTGCAGGTGACGATTCTTTGGCTAAAAAATAAAATTAGAATTAAATTTATTAAAGATGACCTCCGATTTTTCGAAAAGAAAGGATAGGGCTAGAAATATTAATAAAAAGGGTTTCAATAATAATCGCCTCAATTATTTATTAGCGATTATTTTTTTAATTTTCGCCTCCTTAATCTACAAACTTTATTCTATTCAAATTATCAATGGTGAAAAATATGTAGCTAGGGCGGAGCAGCAACACAATATTTATAGTGAATTATTAGCACGAAGAGGAGAAATTTATTTAAAACAAAATGATTCCAGTCTTCATCCATTGGCTGTTAATAAAGAATATGCTGCTATGTATATAAATCCTAGAGCTTTATATGAAGAGGAGATTTTAGATATTTTAGAGCATGTCTATATTGTTTTTCATAAAGACGAGGTTGAGCGGGAGGTGGATAAAATTTTAGAAGAACAAGATAAAAAAGAATTAGAGGATGAATTAAAATATGTCGACAGTCTTTCTTTGTCGGAGGAAGAGAGGGCCCTAAAAAAGCAAGAGGTGGCCGTTCGACATGATGTGCTAAAGAGAAATGAAGAGTGGCTGGAATTTCGAACTGTTAAAAGGGAGTTAGAAATAAATGAGAGAAAGCAAATTATTATTAGTGATTATTTTAATAGAGTTAATGTTAAGGAAAAATATTCACGTTTACTGAAAAGAAAAGTGGAGCGAGAAGATTTGATTAAATTTTACTTTTCAGTCTTAAAAGATAAATTTTCCATAGAATCACCCGCGGATTTGAGTGTGAAAAAGGGACATATTTTTTTACCAGATGGTCGCGATATTAGCTTGGAAATTAGAGGTTTTCATCTTGAGTGGGAGGTTTTTCGCTATTATCCAGAAAAAACTATGCTGTCCAATGTTTTAGGTTTTTCTAATATGGAAAATGTCGGAAACTATGGATTGGAGGGATACTTCAATAGTTACTTACAGGGTCAAGATGGTTTTTTATTAGGTGATAAGGGTAGTTATCGAGGCGAAAAGATAATTATTGATAAAAGAGAGTATCAGGCTCCGGTTAATGGTAACAATTTAGTCTTGACCATTGATTACGGAGTTCAGACTAGTGTTTGCCAGAAGTTAGAAGAGGCTCAAAAGAAACATCAATTTAGCAGTGGTAGTATTATAGTAATGAATCCTAAAAATGGTCAGATAGTTGCAATGTGTTTGTGGCCTGGATTCGATCCTAATAATTATCAGGAAGTTGAAGAGTCAAGTTTATTTGATAATACTGCTATTTCACATCAATATGAGCCTGGGTCGGTTTTTAAAACTATAACCATGGCTATTGCTATTGATCAGGGTAAAATAACCCCTAAAACTCTATATACTGATTATGGACAAATTAATATTAAGGGTTGGCCAAAGCCAATTAGTAATTCTGATTTTAGCACTAAGGGCGGTCATGGTTTGGTGGATATGAATTATGTTTTAGAAAATTCTTTAAATACAGGAGCTATTTTTGCGGCCAATCAGGTTGGACCTCAGATGTTTTCTGATTATTTAAAAAAGTTTGGTTTTAATGATAGAACTGGAATTGAGTTGAGCGGAGAAGTTTCGGGCAATATTAAAAACTTACTAGTTAATAATGTTAAGGATATTGACTTTACTACGGCTTCTTTTGGGCAGGGGATAGCCGTTACTCCATTACAGATGATTTCGGCCTATTCGGCTATTGCTAATAAGGGTGTTTTGATGAAGCCCTATATAGTAGATGAGATAACAGACGATCAAGGTAATGTTATCAAAAAGACTGAGCCACAGATTGTTCGTCGCGTTATTTCAGAGGAAACAGCCGAGACCGTTTCTGCTATGCTGGTTAACGTGGTAGAAAATGGTCACGCTAAGAGATCCCAAATTGAAGGTTATTATATTGGGGGAAAAACTGGAACAGCTCAGATTCCTTCACCCCGGGGAGGCTATTTAAGCGGTCAATACGTCCATAATTTTCTGGGTTACGGCCCCATTGAAGACCCCGAATTTGTTTTATTGGTTAAATTTGATAATCCTAATACTTCAGTTTTTGCCGAGGGAACGGTTGTTTCAGTATTTGGTGAAATTACCGATTTTCTGTTAAAATATTATCAGATTCCAAAAACTAGATAATATTGAGTAATATATAATATTAGATAATAAATATGAAAAAAATTATAATGAAAATATTAGCCTTGTTTTCTAGGTTAATTATAAAGAAGTATCAACCTCAGGTTATTGGCATAACGGGTAGTGTGGGTAAAACCAGCACCAAGGAGGTGCTTAATTTTGTTTTGTCTAACAATTTTAGAGTTAGATCTAGTATGAAAAATTATAATAACGAGTTCGGTCTTCCACTTTCAATTATTGGTGTAGAATCTCCCGGGAAGAATCCCTGGGGATGGATAAAGGTTTTTTGGAGAGCTAAAAAATTATTATTACTTAAAGATAAAAATTATCCTGAAATTTTAATTTTAGAGATGGGGATTGATAGAGAGGGTGATATGGACTATTTATTATCCATTGTTAAGCCTAATATTGGAATTTTGACGAATATTTCTCACTCCCATTTGGAATATTTTGGAACTCTAGAAAAAATTAAAAATGAAAAATCCAAGTTAGTTAAAAATTTAAAAAAAGATGGTTTAGCAATATTAAATTTTGATAATAAATATTTAAAAGAATTACCTAAAGAGATAAAAAGTAAATGTCTTACTTATGGTCTGGAGGAGGGGGCTGATTTTTGGGCTAAGGATATTTCCTTGTCCTTGCCGGACAATTTATCCTCAAGAGACACCTTTGGTATTAGTTTCAAGCTTTTTTATCAAGGCTCTGTCGTCCCTGTTTTTTTACCGGTGGTTGTTAGTTATCACATGGTTTATTCGGTTTTAGTTTCTCTAGCGATATCTTCATATTTTAATTTAAATTTATTAGAAGTGTCTAATCATCTTAAAGAGATTCCACCTGTCCCAGGGAGAATGGAGGTTTTGTCAGGTATAAAAAATAGTGTAATTATTAATGATGCTTATAATGCTTCACCTGAGTCAGCTTTTAGTGCCTTGAAAACAATGAAGGAGATGAAAAATAATTTTGCTAAAAAGATTTTTGTACTTGGTGACATGTTAGAGCTGGGGGATTATTCTAAGGAGGGGCATTACTTGGTCGGAGAGAGAGCAAGAGAGGCCGGTGTTGATATTCTAATAACCATAGGAGAAGAGAGCCTGGAAACAGCCAGGGGAGCTATTGATACTGGGCTTTCTGAGAAGAATGTTTTTAGTTTTGATAATATCGAAGGTGTTTTTGACCTAGTAAATGAAAAAATATCAGAAAGAGACGTTGTTTTAGTGAAGGCCTCTAGGGGGATAGGATTAGACAAGTTAGTGGAAAAATTAAAAAAAAGTTTAAATGGATAATTTAGTAAAAAAATTGAATGATTTAAGGGAGGATATTATTAAAGTTAAAGAAACCCTGAATATTGAAAAGAAAAAAGCCCAGTGGAATGAGTTAAATTTTTTGATTTCTCAAAATAATTTTTGGGATGATCGAGAGGGGGCTGTAAAAATAAGTCAGAAAGCAGAGAATTTAAAATCAGAAATAAGTCGTTTTGAGGAGATCGAAGACGAGGTTAGATCTGCCGAAGAGTTAGCGGCTTTAGCTGGACAGTATAATGATGACTCTGTTTATAGCGATGTTTCTAATAAATTAGAAGAGTTAGAGGTCAAATTTAAAGATTTGGAATTTTTATTAATGTTTTCTGGCAAGGACGATGATAGTGGGGCCATTTTATCAATTCATGCTGGTAGTGGTGGAGTAGATGCTTGTGATTGGGCGGAAATATTGGAGCGAATGTATCTGCGTTTTGCTGAAAAGAAAAATTTTAAAGTGGAAATATTAGACAGAAGTACGGCGAATGAAGCTGGTATAAAAAGCTCAGTTTTAAAAATTAGTGGTCTCTATGCTTATGGTTATTTAAAAAGTGAAAATGGAGTGCATCGTTTGGTGCGAATATCTCCCTTTGATGCTGAGTCAATGCGCCACACCTCTTTTGCTGGAGTGGAGGTTATTCCCGAGATAAAAGATGAAAATTTAATAGAAATTAATGATAACGAATTAAAAATTGATACTTATAAATCTTCAGGTCCCGGTGGGCAAGGTGTAAATACCACGGATTCGGCCGTTAGAATTGTCCATGTTCCTACGGGAATTTCTGTTGCTTGTCAGAGCGAGAGATCGCAACATCAAAATAAGGATAAGGCGATGGATATATTACGAGCCAAATTATACCAAAATCAACAGGAGGAAATAGATAGTAATATCAAGAAAATAAAAGGCGATGCTGGACAGGGAACTTGGGGAAAACAAATTCGCTCCTATGTTTTTCAGCCCTATCAAATGGTCAAGGATCATCGAACCAATTTTTCGACTAATAAAATAGATGAGGTGATGGATGGATACTTGGATGAATTTATTGAAGCGTATTTGAGTTTTGTTCTAAAAAATAAAAATAAATAATTTTCTTTGTTATTGTTAATTTATTTTTTTTTGCTATAATGGAAGTATTAATTCAATGCCACTTTTTTAGAAAAAGTGGCGCAAAAATCGCCAGCAGATAAAAATTTCAGGATGCTCGCTATAAAACCTAGTAAAATTTTAAACTCGCTCGCCACGTAAAAGCGCTTCGCGCTCACGCGGCTTCGCTCAAACAATAAAATTTTACACGGTTTTTACGCTCTCATCTATTCTGAAATTTTTAAACGCTGGCAGAGAAAAAAAATTATCCTAATTCTCTCAAACCTCCTAAACATTCTAAAAAATATAAATAAAATAAAAAATATGTTTAAAATAAAGAATAATAAATCCACCAAGCCGGCTTTTACTCTAATTGAACTGTTAGTAGTGATAGCCATAATAGGTATTTTATCAACTCTGGCCGTAGTGTCCCTACAAAATGCCAGGAAGAATGCTCGAGACGCCAAAAGAATCGCTGATGTCAGGCAGATGCAAACAGCACTAGAGCTATATTATAATGACACCGGAGTATATCCTTTAACTGGAGAAATAGACACAGCTATAGCTACCGGAGGATCAACCTATATGGCCAGAGTTCCCTTAGCCCCTACTCCAGCAGACGGAGATTGTGAAGAGAGCGATAATGCTTATACTTACACCTCTGCTGATGGCTCAACTTATACTATAGGTTTTTGTGTTGGAGGTAATATTTCTGATTTATCAGCTGGATTAAAAATAGCCAGCCCTAACGGGATAAGCACTCCTCAATGTGGTGGTTATAATGTGAGTTTTACATATAACGGATCTCCTGTAACTTATGGGACGGCATTAAACCCTGTTACTGGCGAATGCTGGTTGGATCGCAACCTTGGAGCTTCCCAGGTAGCTATTTCATCTACTGACACTAACGCTTATGGCGACCTTTTCCAGTGGGGGAGATTAGACGATGGTCATCAAATCAGAACCTCGGCCACGACAGCGACATTGGCCACCTCCGATACCCCGGGTCACGCTAATTTTATTATTTCCGCAGCTGATCCTTACGATTGGCGAAACCCTTCTAACAATAATTTATGGCAAGGATTGGATGGAATTAATAATCCCTGTCCAGACAGCTTTAGAATACCAACCGAAGCAGAGTGGACTGCCGAAATGGCAACTTGGAGTTCAAGTGATTCAGCTGGAGCTTTTGCCTCGTCTTTAAAATTAACCTTAAATGGAAATCGTGGCTTTGGTGGATCTCTTTATAATGCTGGACTTTATGGCTATTATTGGTCCAGTAATATAGAAAGTGGTTATGCGCGTCTTTTTTTCTTTGGCGGTGTTGAAGCTTATGCCGGAACTAATGCTCGTGCGAGCGGTTATGCTGTGCGCTGTATTAAAAATTAATTATTTAATTTAAACCTCTCTGATTGATATATTTATAATTTATCAAAAATTTAAACAATCTTTAAAACGCTTTATATAAAATACCAATATTAATTTATTGGTATTTTATGTTTAAAAAACATTTTTGGTTAATATCAGCCTCATCCTTTGTGGTCGGTTTATTTTTGGCTCATTATTTTTATTTCCTAAGAAATTTTTCCGCTTTCTTATTTTTTATTTTTACTTTCTCATCTCTCCTTTTATTATTAAAATTCAAGAAAATTTTTTTAATAATTTTATTCTTTTTATTTTTAGCCATTTGGCGCTATCTATTAATATTTCCTGAAAGCACTTTAGGAAGAATTGAAAATTATAATAACCAAGAATTAATCTTGGTTGGGCAAATTATTTCTGAGCCGGAATCAAATGACATAAGACAAAGAATTAAAATAAAAATAATCTATGGACTAGATGAGCTTGATAACAAGTTTAAATTAAAAGGGGGGGTCTTAGTTAGCTCTGTTTCATATCCGCGATATAATTTGGGAGATTTTTTGCAAGTTTCGGGGAAGTGGCAGAAACCTGGAATTATTGAAGATTTCGATTATGGACTTTATTTAAAGAGATATGGGATAACAGCTGTATCCTATTATCCCAATATTAAAAAAATAAGCATTCCAGAAAAATCTTTTTTTGCTAAAAATTTTTTCATTGCTATTAATAATTTAAAATCCAAAGTAGCCAATCAATTTGATTTTTATTTAAGCCTAGAGTCTTCGGCGATTTTAAGGGCGATGCTTCTGGGGGATAAAACTTTTCTGTCCCTAGAATTACGAGAAAAATTTTCTCGGGCCGGACTTAGTCATATTATTGCTATTTCTGGCATGCATATTAGCTTGCTAAGCTCTTTGTTTTTAAGCTTTTTATTATTTTCTGGTCTATCGCGCCGACAATCTTTTTATGGTAGTATTTTATTTTTAGCCTTTTATTTAATCTTAATCGGAGCGCCAGCCTCAGCTTCGCGGGCCTCATTAATGGGATTTCTATCATTTCTGGCTGTTTATATGGGCAGGGCAGGAAACCTGGTTAATGTTTTATTTTTTGCCGGAATTTTTTTATTACTTTTAAATCCCTTATTACTTTTTGGTGATTTGGGATTTCAATTATCTTTTTTGGCAGTTTTAGGAATAATTTATATACACCCCGTAGTTAAAGAGTTTTTAAGTTTGAGAATTTTTAAAATAATAAGGATAAACGAGGCTATCATCGATATTTTAAGTATTACAATTTCTGTTCAATTAATTGCTGGGCCAATTTTAATTTCCAGCTTTAAACAATTTTCCCTAATTGCTCCCATTAGTAATTTATTGGTGGTGTGGTTATTGCCATTTATTATTTCTCTTTCCATTGTAGCGATTTTATTATCTTCTATTATTCCATTTTTAGGGCAATTGCTTTATTCATTAATCGATTTAATTATCAAATATATTCTATTTGTTGGGGGCTCTGTTAATAATATTCCAGGAGCTTTTGTTAATATTAATAATTGGTCAATTTATTTATCTATTATTTATTATTTAATTTTATTTTATTTAATGAAAAAATACAAAAAATAAAAACAAGATTTTCATCTCGTTTTTATTTATTTTCTTTTTTTGAATATTTATTTTTCCTCTTCGTTCTTTTTCATGGTTCTAAGGCATTTAACGCAAACCTTGGCTTTTATCCCCATGATGTTTTTGGTTTGCAAATTTATACCTTGTCTTTTTAGAGTTTTAATATTAGAGTGTGATCGGCTGACCCCTTTAGTTGAGCTTCGTTTGCAAACATCGCATCTTTTTCCCATATTTTTATTTTTAAAATTAATTTTTATCTTAATGTGTTTTATTGTAGCACAATTTTTAAAATAATCAATACTTGGTATTTTCACTTAATATTTTTGCCAATAAAAAAATAATTTGCTATACTAAAGATAATTTTTATTTTTACTTATGTCAATAATAATTTTATCGATCGCCATTTTAATATTTTCCATAATTGTTCATGAATATGGGCACGCTTGGATGGCTAATAGGTTGGGAGATAGCACGGCCAAAGATTTGGGTCGCCTAACACTGAATCCCATTCCGCATATTGATTTATTCGGGTCTATTTTATTGCCCCTGTTTTTTGTTTTGTCCGGATCAAGTTTTTTACTAGCCTGGGCTAAACCGGTGCCTTATAATCCCTTTAATATTAGGGATAAAAAATATGGAGATTTAAAAGTAGCGATTGCTGGACCCGGATCTAATATTATTTTAGCTGTTTTTTTTGGATTACTAGCTCGATTTTTGCCAGTTGCTTCCAGCTTAAAGGCCAATATATTGACCGCCTATTTTAGGGCCGACTTCTCATTTATTGGTTCAGCTATATCTGGCAATATTGTTAATGTCATTTTTTTAATGGCCATTCTTTTTTGTTTTTTAAATTTATTATTAGCTATATTTAATTTAATTCCGATTCCTCCCTTAGATGGGTCTAAGATACTAGTTAATTTTCTGCCCGGTAGATTGAAATACAAAGTTTTATCTATTGAGCGCTACGGTTTGTTTATTATTTTGTTTTTGATAATGTTTGGATTTTTTAGATTAATATTTTATCCTATACTTTATTCCTTGTCTTTTCTAACGGGGATTTAGTGGCTTTAAAGAATATGTACATTACTACTCACTTGGCCTTGGGTTTGATAATCGGTAAGCTGTCGGGGGATTACTCTGCTGCCTTAATTGGATCTTTGGCTATTGATGTCGATCATTTATTTCCAGCAATTAAAGAAAGAAGACTTTTCAATATTAAAGAATATTGGAGAAGATCTCGTAGCTACAAGGATAGCAATCGAAGTTATTTTCATGGTATTTTTGCTTTAGTTTTTTTCTCGGGAATTTTATATTTATTTGATCCTCGTTTTGCCATCATTTTTGCAATTGCTTATTTGGGCCATTTTCTTTTAGACGCTCTGGATAATTCTGATTTCATGCCCTTTTATCCTTTAACTAAGTTAAATATTAAGGGTTTTATTCCTTATTATTCCAAGCAAGAGTTGCTTTTTAGTTTAGTATTATTTTTAGTTTTTTTTATATTTTAGTTTTTTATTTCTGGTTATTGACTTATTTTTATTAATTTGTTAAATTTTATATACAAATGAGAACCTTTTACGGAGGGTTTGTTGTTTTTGTTATATTTTAATTTTTATTTAATTTTTTTATTTATGCCAACTATCAATCAATTAGTTAGAAAAGGACGTCAATCATCTAGTAAGAGAAAGAAAAATTTAGCTCTTAGAACTACTTTAGATTCTTTGCATCGTAAGAAAAAAGTAACCAAAAAAGGGGCTCCTTTTAAACAGGGGGTTTGTCTTAAGGTTACCACTATGACTCCAAAAAAACCAAACTCAGCCTTGCGTAAAATAGCTCGTGTTCGTTTATCTAATGGCATGGAGGTGACTGCTTATATTCCAGGAATGGGGCATAACTTACAAGAACACTCTATTGTTTTACTTAAGGGTGGAAAAACTAAAGATTTACCAGGTGTTAGATATAAGGTTGTTCGAGGTGTTTATGATGCCCAGGGTGTTGATAAGCGTCGTAAGAGTCGTAGTCGTTATGGCGCGAAGAAACCGAAGGAATAATTAATAAATTTGCAGTACAAATAATATAAATAATATAATAAGTTGCTATAGCTGGTAACTTGAAAAAACTATGAGAGGTAAACAAGCTCCAAAAAGAGATATAGAAAATGATTTAAAATATGGTGATAAAAATATCGCTAAGTTTATAAATTATATAATGGTTCACGGCAAGAGATCAACTGCCCAATCTATTGTTTATGATGCTTTTGATATTATTAGACAAGAGACCAAGCATGATCCTCGTCACATTTTTAATAAAGCCCTAAAAAAGGTTTCGCCTTTATTAGAGGTTCGTGGTAAGAGAGTTGGTGGAGCCAACTATCAGGTTCCTTTTCAAGTTAGAGGAGAGAGAAGATTTTACTTGGGTTGTCATTGGATTATTGATGCAGCTAAGGCTAGAAAGGGAAAATCAATGGCCGAAAAGTTAGCCGCTGAAATTTTAGATGCTTCCAATGGTGAGGGTGCGGCAGTTAGAAAGAGGGAGACTGTGCATAAAATGGCGGAGTCTAACAAGGCCTTTGCCCATTTCTCCCGGTAGGGAAAAATCTAAATTTTAGCGAAGCTTGTCGTCAGGGACATCGAAATTTGCTCGCCGTATTAAAATACGACTCGCTTCATTTCTCGCCCCTTCCTAAAGCTTCATCTAAAATTTAAATTTTTCTAATTAGAAATTGTTTTTCACTTTTTCCTAAAACTTCGCTCAAAATTTAAACTTTTAAGAATTAGGTTGGAAATTTTTAGACTCGCTTCATTTCTCGCCTTTTCCTAAAAATTTCCACAAAATATCAACTTTTAGGAATACAAAATTTAAACTTTTAGAAATAAAAATAATAAATTAATTAAAATATCCTAAAGATCTCAAAGATTCTAAAGATCCCAAAGATTCTATTAAACAACTATGTCACAAGATTATACTCTAGATAAATTCCGTAACATCGGAATCATGGCCCACATTGACGCTGGTAAAACAACTTTTACTGAGCGAGTTTTGTTTTACACCGGTAAAAAGCATAAGATCGGAGAAACTCATGATGGAGCCGCCGATATGGACTGGATGGAACAAGAAAAAGAGCGTGGTATTACTATCACCTCAGCTGCTACCACTTGTTATTGGAAAGAAAACAAAATCAATATTATTGATACTCCTGGTCACGTTGATTTTACTGTAGAGGTGGAAAGATCACTCCGTGTTCTAGATGGTGCTATTGCTGTTTTTGATGCTTCTCAAGGAGTAGAGCCTCAATCCGAAACTGTTTGGCGTCAAGCTGATAAATATCGAGTCCCTAGAATTTGTTTTATTAATAAAATGGATAAAACTGGCGCTGACTTTTATATGAGCTTGGAGTCTATCAAGAAAAGATTAAATTCTAAGGCCTTTGCTTATCAGTTACCAATCGGGTCAGAAAATAATTTTTCAGGAGTAATTGATATTTTAACAAAAAAAGCTTATAAATTTGAAGGAAGCTTTGGTGAGCAAATAAGCGAGATCCCAGTTCCAGCTGATATGGAGGAAAAATTAAATAAATATTATGCTGACTTGGTGGAAAAAGTAGCCGAATTTGATGATGCTTTGACTGAAAAATATTTAGGCGGAGAAGAACTTTCTTTAGAAGATTTAAAGAAGGCCTTAAGAAAAGGGGTTATCGCTAATGAAATTTATCCGGTAATGTGTGGAACAGCTTTGCAAAATATTGGAGTTCAATTAGCCTTAGATGCTGTTTGCGAATATTTACCGTCTCCTTTAGATGTTCCTGAAATTGAAGGAAGTGATATTAAAGATGAGATCAAAAAAACAGTTATTAAGGCTGATGAAAAAGAACCATTCGCCGGTCTAGCTTTTAAAATTGCTACTGATCCATTTGTTGGTAAACTTTGTTTTGTCCGTGTATATAGCGGAGTTCTAAGTTCCGGTTCTTATATTATTAACTCTTCTACTGGAAATAAAGAAAGAGTGGGGCGTTTAGTTCGTATGCATGCTAACCATCGTGAAGAAATTAAAGAAATTAAAGCTGGGGATATTGCTGCCGTTATCGGACTAAAAGATACTACTACTGGAAATACTTTATGTGACGAAAAAAGGCCAATACTATTAGAATCAATTATTTTTCCAGAGCCAGTTATTAAAATTGCCGTAGAGCCAAAGACCAAGGCCGACCAAGAAAAAATGGGCATTGCCTTGAGTCGTCTAGCTGAAGAAGATCCTACTTTTAGAGTAGAGAGTGACGAGGAGACTGGGCAGGTTTTAATTTCAGGTATGGGGGAATTACATTTAGATATTATCGTTGATAGAATGCGAAGAGAGTTTAGCGTTGATGCTAATGTTGGGAATCCCCAGGTTTCTTATCGTGAAACTATTAAACAAAAATCAGAAGCTGAACATAAATATGCCAAACAGTCCGGTGGTCGTGGTCAATATGGACACTGTTATTTACGAGTTGAGCCACAAGAAGCTGGTAAGGGTTACGAATTTGTTGATGAGGTTAAAGGTGGTGCTATCCCTCGTGAATATATTCCAGCCGTAGAAAAGGGAGTTAAAGAGGCAATGCAAAGTGGTATTTTGGCTGGTTATCCAATGGTGGATGTTAAAACCACTGTGTATGACGGATCTTACCATGAGGTTGATTCTTCTGAAATTGCCTTTAAAATGGCGGCTATTTTTGCCTTTAAAGAAGCTTGTCAGAAGGGAACTCCTATTATGTTAGAACCAGTTATGAAAGTTGAGGTTACTACTCCCGAGGAATATATGGGCAGTATTATTGGTGATTTAAATGCTAAGAGAGGTCAAATTGAAGAAATGACTGAAAGGGGTAATGCTAAGGTTGTTTTATCCAAGGTTCCACTGGCTGAGATGTTTGGTTATGCTACTTCACTTCGTTCCATGAGCCAAGGCCGAGCTAATTATGTGATGGAGTTTTCTCATTACAATGAAGTACCAAGGAATATACTAGAGCAAATTAGGGAGAAAAGCGGAAAAAAATAATTTTAAAATATAGTACGAAAAATAAGGGGATTCTTGCCCCTTATTTTTATTGTTGAAAATATTTTTTTATGCTAATATGTTATTATATTATTAGTTTTATATTTTTATTATAAGTAAAAATATGGGTATTAAAAAGATTTTTTATCAAAGGAAGGCTTTTACGTTAATTGAACTCTTAGGAGTAATTTTTATAATAACATTAATAGCAACTACGGTTTTTTTATCTATATCCAATTCTCGTCAAAAAGGAAGGGAAATTAAAAAAATAAATAATATTAATCAGATACAGATTGCTTTAGAGAATTATAAAAGGGTAGAGGGCACTTACCCAGATTCTATAGTCTCCGGCCAATCCCTAATAGGCAGTTCTACTGGTGTTACTTTTATGTCGCAAGTCCCAAGCAATCTTAATGATACTGATATGACTTGCGGGGATAGCAGTTATAACTATTCCTCCTCCGATGATGGGGATAGTTATTTTATGTATTTTTGTCTTGCAGAAAAAGTAGAAAATTACACAGCTGGTTTAAAAAAGGTTACCCCCGCTGGCATCAGCAGTCCTACGAGTCCTGTATTTGACTCCTCTAATTGGGCAGTCGGCAGTGGGACTCTTTCTAAAACTACATATGGAGGCTCTTTTAGTTTTACACAAAATGGGTTAACCTCTGAAAATGAAAGGGTTTTAGGAACAAACCCCTTTGGTCAAGAAAGTGTTGTTTGGGAAACTCGCCCCGTTGGTGATAATAACGCTGATGGTGGCTGGAATAGCGTTTATACCGACATGCCTATTGATAGCACAAAAATGTATCGTTTTTCTGTTTGGTTTAAAAAAACATCGGTTGATTCTAGCGGGAGAGTCTACCTTGGCTTAAGGGGTTATTCGGGTAGCACTAATACCGGTGTTTTTATTTTAACTACTGGCGCTTCAAATACCAATCCCTATTTCTTTTATAGAAATATAAGCGACTTTGATAAAGATAAATGGTACTTAATAGTTGGCCATACTCATCCTCATAACACTGCTGCCACAGTAGCGAGCGTTGATTCTGGTGTTTATGATGTTGATGGTAATAAGGTTTTTGCCGCTAATGATTTTAAGTGGAAAGCTGATAATAATTATACAATACATCGCACTTATCATTATTATTCAACTATTTCTACTCCTAGACTCCAATTTTTTGACCCTCGTATTTATATTGTTGATGGTTCTGAGCCATCTGTAGAGGAGATGCTTCAAAATCTTGTATTGGATGTGCATTAGCTTGCCTTTTTAAATTAATATGCTATAATCAAAAGTCGTTTTTTAATTTATAATTTAATCTTATTTTTATATGTCTAAGCAATTAAAACAAGTTATAAATTTATCCAAAAAAACTGGCGACCGAATTATAGTTTTTGACAATAGCGAGCCCGAAAATTCCTTCGTTGTTATGACCTTAGATCAGTATGAGAATTTAATAGAAAAAGACCTAAAAAAAGAAGAGGTTCAGCCCTTGACAGAAAAAAAAATAATTGATAAAATAGGAAGCACGGAAAACAATGAACAAAATAATTCTTCTAACCGTAATTTTAGAAACAATAATTGGCAAATTCCGCCACAGATTAAGCAGGAATCAGAAGAATAGGATTATTTTAATTGAGTTTAATTAAAAAATAAAAATAGTTAATGATTTAGCTATTTTTAGTTGTTTATAAGTTTATTTATAATTAATTTAAACGGCTGGTTGCCTTTTTGGCAGATAACCCTCTAGCGAGGGGTCGTAAGTTAAAAAAAATGGCAGAAAAATTTGAACGAAGTAAGCCTCATGTCAACGTTGGTACAATTGGTCACGTTGATCATGGGAAAACAACCTTGACCGCCGCTATTTTAAGTGTAGCCAACGCTCAAGGAATGAAAGCTACTCAAAAGGGTGTTGACGATATTGATAACGCCCCAGAAGAGAAGCAAAGAGGTATTACTATTGCTACCTCTCATCAAGAATACGAGACTGAAGGTCGTCACTATGCTCACGTTGATTGTCCGGGTCACGCTGATTATGTTAAGAACATGATCACTGGTGCCGCTCAAATGGACGGAGCTATTTTAGTAGTTTCAGCTACTGACGGGCCTATGCCTCAGACTAGAGAGCATATCTTGCTTGCTAGACAGGTAGGTGTTCCTTATATCGTTGTATTTTTAAATAAATGTGACATGGTTGAAGATAAAGAGTTGATTGACTTAGTAGAAGAAGAAATTCGTGATTTATTAAAGAAATACGAATTTCCAGGCGATGCAACTCCAATTATTAGAGGGAGTGCTTTAAAGGCTGTTGAAAACCCAAGTGGTCCAGATGCTCAACCAGTTATGGATTTATTAAAATCTTTAGATGATTATATTCCGACCCCGGAACGTGATCTAGATAAACCATTCTTAATGCCAATTGAAGATATCTTTTCGATCGAAGGTAGAGGAACAGTTTGTACTGGAAGAATTGAAAGAGGTGTCGTCAAAGTTGGAGAAGAAGTTGAAATAGTTGGTTTAATGGACACAAAAAAAACAACTATTACTGGAGTAGAGATGTTTAACAAATCTTTAGACCAAGGAGAGGCCGGTGACAATGCTGGATTACTTCTTCGTGGTACCAAAAAAGATGAAGTTGAAAGAGGTCAAGTTTTGGCTAAACCGGGTACTATTACTCCTCACACCGAATTTGAAGCTGAAGTTTATATCTTAAGCAAAGACGAAGGTGGTCGACACAAACCATTTTTCAAGGGATACAAACCTCAATTCTATATCAGAACTACTGATGTTACTGGTGAAGTTGAATTACCAGCTGGCGTAGAAATGGTTATGCCTGGTGATACTGTAAATATGAATGTCAAACTTATCGCTCCTATTGCCTTGGAGGAAAAAATGAGATTTGCTATTCGTGAAGGTGGCAGAACTGTTGGAGCCGGTGTTGTTTCTAAAATCATTAAGTAAATATTTAAGCTCGCTAATTAATTAGCGAGCTTATAATGTTTATTTAAAAATTAATTCTCATTAAGAGATATTTTATCAATTAACGTATGGCTGAAAGTAAAAACAAATCCGTTAAGAATGATAGCGGAGATTTCAAGAGTAAAATTAGAATTAAAATTAAGTCTTTTGATCATAAGATTATTGATCAGGCCGCTAAGACTATAATGGAAACAGCTCAAAGAAATGATGCTCAGATTTCTGGTCCAGTTCCACTTCCAATTGAAAAAAGGAAGTATACTGTCAACCGTTCTACTTTTGTTCATAAAAATGCCCGAGACCAATATGAGATTAGAACTCACAAGAGGCTAATTGATATTTTTGAACCGTCCGCTAAAACCATCGAAGATCTTACTAGTCTAAGTTTGCCTGCAGGGGTTGACTTAGAGATAAAAATGGATTAAAATAAACAAGTATTTTTCAAAATAAATATTTAATAGATTTTTTAGAAACTCTCAAGTTTTTTGGGAAAGTTCTATAATTGAAATTAAATATAAAACAGGAGGTAAAATTCAACAAAATAGCATTTTAAATTTAATATATTTTTATTAATATATTTTTTGGCTGGTTTTGTTGAGACCGGTTTTTTTATTAAAATTATTTATTCAATTTAGATATGAAATTTATACTAGGAAAAAAAGTTAATATGACCCAGGTCTGGGACAATGACAAGGTGGTAGCCGTAACTAAGGTTCAGGCTGGTCCTTGTATTTTGACTCAGGTAAAAGACGATAATTCTGATTCTTATAAAGCCATTCAGGTTGCCTTTGGTGAAAGAAAGAGTAAAAATATTTCCAAGCCAGTTCGTGGTCATCTAAAAAAAGCGGGAATTGAAAAGGAAAATGCTAGATATATTAGAGAGTTTAGGGTAAATGAAATAAAAGATACTTTTAAAGTCGGTGGAGTTATAGATGTTTCTACTTTCGCTAAAGGAGATATAATTGAGGCTACAGGAGTCTCTAAAGGTAAGGGTTTTCAAGGAGTTGTTAGAAGACATGGCTTTGCTGGTTCTAAAAAAACTCATGGAAACAAAGATCAGCTTAGAGCTTCTGGCTCTATCGGAGCCCTAGGTCCAGCCCATGTTTTTAAGGGCAGAAGAATGCCTGGCCGAATGGGAGGAGATAGAGTTACTATTAAAAATTTAGAGATAGTAGAAGTAGATTTAGAAAATAATATTTTATTGATTAAAGGCGCTGTCCCAGGTGGAGAAAATGGTTTATTAATAATAAAAGGGCAGGGTGACTTAATTATTAAAGATAAAGTTGAAAATACAGAGATAAAAAAAGAAGAAGTTAATAAGGATATTGTGGAAGCAGAAGAAAAAAATGAAGTGGCACAAGAAGTTGCTGAAGAAAAAAAAGAAGAAAAGGAAGAAAAAAAAGAGACCCTAATTGAGGAGAAAGTAGAAGAAAAGACTGAGCAAAAAACCGAGGAAAAAATCGAGGAAAAAGTAGAAGAAAATAAAACCGAAGAAGTAGATGAGTCAAAAGAAAAAAAATAGTAATAATTCTAAGGTAAAAATCATAAATATCTTATAAAAATATGTCTGTTAAAACAAATATATATAATCAAAGCGGAGAAATAGTTGGAGAATTAAAGTTGTCTGACAAGGTTTTTGCCGTAAAATTAAACGAAGACTTAGTTCATCAGGCGGTTGTTGCCCAAATGTCCAACGAGAGACAGGTTTTGGCTCATACCAAAATTAGATCAGAGGTTCGTGGGGGAGGTAAAAAACCCTGGAAACAAAAGGGAACTGGACGAGCTCGTGCTGGTTCTAGTCGTTCTCCTATTTGGATTGGTGGAGGAGTTACCTTCGGTCCTAGAAAAGATAGAAATTTCAGCAAGAAAATAAACAAAAAAATGAAACAGAGAGCCCTTACCATGGTCTTATCTGATCGTTTATCAAGTAATAATATTGCTATTATCGACAAGGTTGAAGTTAAAGATTTTAAAACTAAAATTTTCAACGACTTTCTAAAAAAAGTAGAAAATATTTTTCCAGCTTCCGATGATAAGACTAAAAAAGTTAAAAGAAGCGTTTTATTTGTTAATGACAACAAGGATGAAAAAATTATTTTTTCTTCTAGAAATTTAGTTGGATTTAATATTATTAATTTAGAAAATTTAAATATTGTTGACCTGCTTAAGTATAAAAATTTAATAATCACAGAATCAGTTGCAAAAACAATTAATAACCGATATTCTAAAGAGATTAAAGAGGAGGTTAAAAATAAGAATTAATTATTTATATAAATATGGGAATATTCAACGCCAAGACAGATGATAAAAAAACCGTTAAGGCATCTGACGACAAAACTGAAAACGTAAAAGAAGTTAAGGCTGAAGAAAAAAGCATGAAGGATCTTTATGATTCTGAAGGCAAGGTTAAGAAAGAGAGCGAGAAAAAGGTTAGCGGTTATGCCTATAAAGTATTAGTAAAACCGATGGTTACCGAGAAGGCAGCAAACCTGAACTCAGTAAATCAGTATGTTTTTATGGTTTCCAATGATGCTAATAAAATATCAGTAGCTAAAGCTGTCTCTGAGGTTTATGGAGTTTCACCAATTGGAGTAAATATTATGAAAGTTAAAGGAAAAAAAGTTAATAGAGGAAGAATCACCGGCAAGAGGAAAGATTTTAAAAAAGCAATAGTAACATTAAAGAAGGGCGAAAGTATCTCCGTCTATGAAGGAGTTTAAACCCCTATAAAAATATGGCAATTAAAAAATTAAAACCAAATACTCCTAAAAGACGTCATGCTACTTATGATAATTTTTCAGATTTAACTAAGAAAAAAGCACCAGAAAAAAAATTATTAATAATAAAAAAGAAGAAAAGTGGAAGAAATAATCAGGGTAAAATAACAGTTCGTCATCGTGGTGGTGGAGCTAGAAAATATATTCGAGTAATTGATCTGAAAAGAGATAAATTCGATGTTCCAGCTGTAGTAGAAAGCATTGAATACGATCCAAACCGTGGAGCTAGAATTGCTTTATTGAAATATCATGATGGTGAAAAAAGATATATTATAGCACCTTTCGAATTAAAAGATGGAGACCAGGTTGTTAGCTCCAAGGAATTAGTTGATATTAAAACCGGTAATGCCATGCCACTTAAATTTATTCCAGCTGGAGTCGCTGTTAGTAATATAGAGTTAGAGCCAGGTTTTGGCGGCAAAGTTGCTAGAGGGGCTGGTAATGCAGTTTATGTTATGGGAGTTGAGGGAAAATATGCTCAGGTTAAGATGCCATCAGGTGAGATTAGATTAATAAAAAAAGAATGTTTATGTACAGTTGGTCAAGCTAGTAACCCCGATAAAATGCATATTAAAATTGGTTCAGCTGGACGTAAGAGGCATTTAGGTATTAAACCAACTGTTAGAGGAACTGCTATGAATCCAGTAGATCACCCTCATGGTGGTGGAGAAGGAAAACAATCTATCGGTTTAAAGAAGCCAAAAACAAAATGGGGAAAAACCGCTCTGGGGGTTAAAACTAGAAGGAAGAAAAGTTCCAATAAATTAATTATAAAAAGAAGACCTAGCAAGAAGAAAAAGAAATAAAGTTAAATTATAAATTATAAATTTATGGCAAGAAGTTTGAAAAAGGGTCCTTATGTTAACCCTAAAATTATCAAAAAAATAAAATCATTAGAATCTGGAGATAAGACTATTATTAAGGTTTGGGACAGAGCCTGTACTATTACTCCGGAGATGGTTGGTTTTACTATTGGGGTTCATAATGGCAAGCAACATTTACCAGTTTATGTGGTAGAAAACATGGTCGGCCATAAATTAGGAGAATTTTCCCCTACAAAGAAATTTGTCGGTCACGGAGGTAAAATGGCTAAAACCCAAACTAAGGGGGGTAAATAATAAAAATAATCTAAATATTAAAATATATGGAAGTTAAAGCCAGTTTAAAACATTTAAGAATTTCTCCGCGCAAAGCTCGCTTAGTGGCAGGTTTAGTTAGGGGATCAGAGGTTAATAAAGCTATTAATCAATTAAAGTTTTTAAATAAAAAATCAGCTCACCCTATTTTAAAGTTATTAAATTCAGCGGTAGCCAATGCTGTAAATAATTATGATTTAGATAAAAATAATTTAATTATTAAGGAAATCAGAATCGAAGATGGAAAAACCTTAAAAAGATGGATGCCTCGAGCCCATGGTCGAGCTACAGTTATTAGAAAAAGAATGTGTCATGTCTATATAATTCTTTCAGAAATAGTATCTAGCGGTAAAAAAGAAGCTAAAAAAGTCGAGGTTGAAGCTCCAGTTAAGTTAGAAGAGTTAGGACAAAAGAATAAATCGGACAAGAAAGATGGTTTAGATAAAAGTGATAAAATAGTTGACGAAAAGGCAAGCAAGGCTAGTAACCAGAGCTTTGCAGGCAAGGTTTTCCGCAGAAAGGCAGGTTAATTAAAATATTATTCAAATATTAAAATTATAAAATAAATATGGGTAAAAAAGTAAATCCAAAAATAATAAGAATCGGAATAATCAAAACTTGGCCATCAATTTGGTTTGGTTCTGGTAATAAGTACATAAAAAACACCAAGCAAGATGTTTTGATTAGAAAGTATATTATTAAGGAATTTAAAGAGGCTGGAATTGATAGAGTGGAAATTACTAGAAATGTTGATCAAATAAGCATTGATGTTTTTACAGCTCGTCCAGGTGTTATTATTGGTCGCGGGGGTAATGGAGTTGAGGAATTAAAAAGAAAATTACACCGAAAATTTTTATCCAATCCAATGGAAATCCGTTTAAATAATATTAATTTAAATATTAAGGAAGTAGAAAATCCAAATTTAAGTGCCCAAATCAATGTACAGTCCATGATACTAGAAATAGAGAAAAGAGTTCCTTTCAGAAAGGTTATGAAACAGGCTGTTTCCAGAATTGAAAGAGGTGGAGCTTTGGGTGTTAAAGTGATGGTTGGTGGTCGTTTGAACGGAGCTGAGATTGCTCGAAGCGAAAAACTTATTTCCGGAAAATTGCCCCTAAGTACCTTAAGGGCCAATATCGATTATGCTCGAGGAGTAGCTCATACTACTTATGGAAGTATTGGAATAAAAGTTTGGATTTATAAAGGAGAAGTTTTTAATAAAGATAATAAATAATTTTTTAAAATATGTTGATGCCAAAGAAAACTAAATACCGCAAATCCCATAAAGGAAAAAGAGGTGGTAAGGCTAGTAGCTTGACCAAGGTTGATTTTGGATCTTATGGTTTAAAAAGTTTAGAGGCTTGTTGGATAACATCTCGTCAAATTGAATCAGCCCGAAGAGTTATCACAAAATATGCTAAGAAGGGCGGTAAGACTTGGATCAGAATATTCCCTCATAAACCAGTTACTAAAAAGGGTGGAGAAGTGCCAATGGGTAAAGGAAAGGGAAGTGTCGACCATTATGTTTTTCCAGTTAAACCGGGCATGGTTTTATATGAGATTGATGGAATCAGCGAGGAAAACGCTAAAAAAGCTTTAGAATTAGCCGCTTATAAATTGCCAGTTAAGTGTAAGTTTATCAAGAAAGATTAATTAATTTATTTAATATGGATTTGAAAGAATTAAAAACAAAAAGTATTCCTGAATTACATAATATTTTAGCTGATTTACGTGATAAATTGCGCGAGTTTCGTTTTAAGGATTCTAATAAGCAACTAAAAGATGTCAGAAGTATTAGAAATCTTAAAAAAGAAATTGCTCAAGTTTTAACTTTAATTAATAAAGATAAAATTAAATAAATAATATGTCTAATTTAAATAATAAAGAAAAAACCGAAAAGACCAACGATGACTCCAAGAAAATTATTAGAAAAAAATTTTCTGGAGTAGTAGTTAGTGATAAAAGTGATAAAACTATTATAGTTGAGGTTGAAAGGGTTAAGATGAACAGTAAATATAAAAAAAGATATATTGTTAGCAAGAAGTATAAGGTTCATGACGAAAAAAATACCTGCAAGATAGGCGATAAAGTTACCTTTGTCGAATGTCGCCCTATTAGCAAGGATAAAAAATGGAGAATCGTTTAATTATAAAATATATAATTTTTTAAAGATATGATACAAACAGAAAGTCGCGTTAAAGTAGCTGATAACTCTGGAGCCAAAGAGGTTTTATGTATTAGAGTTTTAGGAGGATATCGCAAGAGATATGCTAGGGTTGGAGATATTGTTGTAGCTTCGGTTAAATCAGCCTCACCTCATATGCCAATTAAAAAAGGTGATATTGTTAGAGCTGTTATTGTTAGAACCAAAAAAGAGATTAGACGAGAGGATGGTTCTTATTTGAGATTTGACGAAAATGCCTGTGTTGTAATCGATAAAGAAAAGAAGGAGCCGAAAGGAACTCGTGTTTTTGGCCCAATTGCCAGAGAAGTTAGACGGGCTGGTTTTTTCAAGATTGCGTCTTTAGCCCCAGAGGTTTTGTAAAATAATAATTTAAAAGTTTTAAATATGAAAATAAAGAAAAATGATAAAGTAAAAATATTGACCGGAAAAGACAGTGGTAAAACTGGCAAGGTTTTACAAATTTTTCCCAAAGATGGTCGTCTGAGCGTTGAAGGCTTAAATATTTTAATTAAGCATCTTCGTCCGCAAAAAAGAGGTGAGAAGGGCCAAAGAATTGAATTTCCAGGGTTGATAAATATTTCCAATGTTATATTGGTTTGCCCCAAATGCGGCAAGGATACCAGGGTTTCATATAAAGCTGTTAAATTAGAAGATGGCAAGACCAAAAAGTTTAGAGTTTGTAAGAAGTGCCAAGAAACTTTAGAATAATTTTTAAATAATTTAGTGATTATATAAAATATTAATATGAGATTAAAAGAAAAATATCAAAAAGAAATAGTACCAAATTTAAAGGAAAAGTTTTCTTATTCTAATATTTTTTTGGTGCCAAAAGTGGAGAAAGTTGTTCTTAATGTGGGGTTTGGTCGTCATAATAAGGAGAAAGAATATATTGCTAACGTTGGTAAAACCTTAACTAAAATTTCTGGACAGAAGCCAGTTTTCACTAAAGCTAAACAATCTATTTCATCTTTTAAAATTAGGGAGGGGATGGTTATTGGAGCTATGGTTACTTTACATGGCCAAAGAATGTATGATTTCTTAGATAAATTAGTAAATATTAGCTTTCCTAGAGTTAGAGATTTTAGAGGTATATCAGAAAAATCTGTTGATAAACAAGGTAATTTAAGTATTGGTTTTAAAGAAAATACTGCTTTTCCAGAGGTTAAAGTCGATGATATTAATAATATCCATGGCTTAGAGGTGGTAATTCATTCCACTGCCACTAATAAGGAAGAGGGCCTGGAACTTTTTAGATTATTAGGATTTCCTTTTAAAAAAGAGGAAAAGAAGAAAAAATAATTAATTAATTTATAATTATGGCTAGAGAAGCATTAATAGTTAAAGCTAAAAGAAAACCAAAATTTTCTACCAGGAAAATAAATAGATGTTGGCGCTGTGGTCGAAACAAGGGGTATATGAGAGATTTTGATTTATGTCGTATTTGTTTTAGGGAATTAGCTGACAACGGAGACTTGCCAGGAGTTAAAAAATCAAGTTGGTAAAATAAATAAAATATATAAGATACGTAAAATTGTTAATTATTTATCTGACATTAAAACATAATTTTCAATTTTAAATTAAAATATTATGATAGATCCAATTGCAGACATGTTAACCAGAATTAGAAATGCTTCTTTAGTTAAGAAGAAGGATTTAATTTTACCAATGAGTAAGATTAAGTTTAATATTGCCAAAATTCTAGAAAAAGAGGGGTATATTTCTAATGCTACCATTATTTCTGCTGGCCAAGATTTACAAAAAAACAAGACATCAAAATTTGATCAGATAAAAATAGTTTTAAAGTACAATGAGGATGGCTCTCCCAGAATTAAATCATTAACCAGAATTAGTAAGCCAGGTAGAAGGGTTTATGTTGGTAAAGATGAAATACCTCGAGTTTTGAATAACTATGGTATTTCCATTATTTCTACCTCTGGCGGTATCATGACAGGAAGAAATGCTCAAAAAAGCAAGGTTGGAGGAGAATTGATTTGTGAAATTTATTAATTTTAAATATTAACTCTTTTTAGAATATTAAAATATTTTAAGAGGAAATTAAAATATTATGTCAAGATTAGGAAAATTACCAATAAAAATACCCGCTGGCACTCAAGTTAATATTGACAAGGGTTTAGTTATAGTTAAGGGGCCAAAAGGGGAATTAAAGGAAAAAGTAAGTGATGTTATTAAAGTAGAGTTGAAAAACGATGAAATAATTGTTAGCGTCCCTAATCCGGAGGATAAAAAGCAAAAATCTTTATGGGGTCTTTTTAGGACCTTAATAAATAATATGGTGGTAGGTGTTAATGACGGCTACGAAAAAAAATTAGAAATTAAAGGTGTCGGATATAAGGTGGCCGTAGCTGGTAATAAGATTAATTTAAATCTAGGTTTTTCTCATCCAGTAGATTTTCTTTTACCGAATGGAATTTCAGCTTCATCCGAGGGTAATATTTTAACTATATCAGGTATAGATAAGCAAGCCGTTGGAGAGGTGGCAGCTCAAATTAGAAAATTAAGAAAACCGGAGCCATACAAGGGCAAGGGTATTAGATATATAGATGAGATTATCAGAAGAAAAGCCGGAAAAGCAGCTGCTAAGTAAATTTTAATATAATTTAAATTTTTAAATATGAACAAGGTAACAGAAAAAAATAAAAAATTAGCTCGAAGACATAAAAAAATAAGGTCTATTATTAGCGGAACAGAAAACAGACCTAGATTAAATGTTTTTAGGTCTAATAGGGGTATGTATGTTCAGCTAATCGACGATTTAAACGGAAAAACATTAGCTAGTGCTAATATTAAAGAATTAAAGGATTCTAAGAGTAAAAAAATAGAGATCTCTTTCGGGCTAGGTAAGTTATTGGCGGAAAAAGCTTTGAAAAAAAATATTAGCAAAGTAGTTTTTGATAGAGGTGGCTATAAATATCATGGCCGAGTTAAGGCAGTGGCTGATGGAGCTAGGGAAGGTGGTTTAATCTTTTAATTTATTATAAAAAAATACTATGTCAGAAGAAAAAAATAATAATACAAATCAAAATCAATCAGATAACAGAAATAAAGGTTTTGAAAACAGAGGAAAAAGACCTTTCCCGGGTAAGAAGCGTTTTGCTGATAGACCAAAGGAGGAATTTGAACAAAGAATTTTAGATGTAGCTCGGGTTACTAGGGTTATGAAGGGCGGAAAAAGAATGAGCTTTAGAGTTTGTGTTGCTATTGGTGATAAAAAGGGCAGAGTGGCTGTGGCTCTTGGTAAGGGAGCAGATGTTACTTTAGCGGTAAATAAGGCTGTAAATAAGGCCAAGAAAAATGTTATTCATGTGCCAATTATCAATGATACTATTCCTCATGAAATTTATGAAAAATTTGGCTCAGCCAAAGTATTGATTAAACCAGCATCTAAAGGCCGGGGAGTTATTGCAGGAGGTGTTGTTAGAGTAGTTCTGGATTTAGCTGGAGTTAAGAATGTTAGTAGTAAAATTTTAGGAACTAATAATAAAGTAAATAATGCTAAATGTACAGTTTTGGCTCTAAGCAAATTGAAGAAGACTGGTCACCCTTTAATGAAAAAGTCCCCAGATTTAAAAAAGGATGTAGAAAAAAATAATATTAAGGGTGATAAAAAACCTGATAACTTAGATAAGAAAGTGAGTGATAAATAAAAAATAAAGTATAATATTATAAAAATATGCCGATTTCATTAAGTAATATCAAAAAAAATTCAGGTATTTCTCGTAGAGGGAAGAGACTTGGTCGAGGTGATGGCTCTGGTAAAGGAACCTATAGTGGTCGCGGATTAAAGGGTCAGAAATCTAGATCTGGTGTTAGTCGTTTTAAATTAAAAAGACTGGGAATGAAAAAAAATCTATTAAAAATCCCTAAATCTCGTGGTTTTACCGCCTTAAATCCAAAAAACCAAGTTGTTAGCGTTTTAAAAATAAATGAAAATTTTAAAGATAATGACACCGTGAACGCTGATATTCTTTGGGAGAAAGGATTAATAAGCAGAAAGAATTTACCAATTAAAATTTTAGGAAAAGAGAAGCTTATCCCTAAGGGTTTAAAGTTTGAAAAAATATCTTTTAGTAAGAGCGTTACAGACCAATTGGACAAAAAATAAAAATATCAAATATGATAGAAAAAATTAGAAAAATTTGGAACATAAAAGATTTGCGAACTAGCATTATTTTTGTTCTTTTAATGCTGGTCGTTTTTCGATTATTTGCCCATGTACCAATACCGGGGGTAGATATTGTTGCTTTGCGTGAAATTTTTTCTTCTAATCAAGTTTTAGGTTTATTAAATGTCTTTACTGGTGGAAGTATGGATAATTTTTCTATCGTTATGATGGGAATAGGTCCTTATATTACTTCCTCTATTATTTTTCAGTTATTAGGAATGATAGTTCCAAAATTAGAGGAGCTACAAAAAGAAGAGTCTGGTCGACAAAAGATAAATTCTTGGACCAGGATAGCCACTGTTCCTTTAGCCTTGGTTCAGGCTTATGGTATGATCACTTTATTACGTCGATCTTCAGGGGATATTTTAGGGGATGTTGGTTTTTTTGACATGGCCACTATTCTTATCACTATAACGGCTGGAACTATTTTCTTAATGTGGATTGGTGAATTAATCTCAGAGAAGAAGATTGGTAATGGTATTTCTTTATTGATCTTTGCCGGAATTATCGCTTCACTTCCTTCTACTATTCAAAGATTGTTCGTTACTTTCGATTTGTCCCAAATTTATATATTATTAGGATTTTTAGTTATTGCTATTATAACGATTGTTGGGATCGTTATAATTAACGAAGGGCAGAGAAATATCCCGGTTCAATATGCTCGCCAAATTAGAGGTAACAGAGCTTTTGGTGGTAATTCTACTCATTTACCAATGAGGGTTAATACAGCTGGAGTTATCCCTATTATCTTCGCTATTTCTGTGGCTATTTTTCCTTCTATGATTGCTCAATTTTTTGTCTCAGCCAAATCGGAATTCATATCTAAGGCGGCATATTTTGTTATTAACCTTTTTGAAAATCAGCTATTTTACGGAATTTTCTACTTCCTATTAGTAGTGGGATTCACTTATTTTTATACTGAAATTATCTTTAAACCTGATAATATTTCTGAGAACCTACAGAAACAAGGTGGGTTTATTCCTGGAATCAGACCAGGTCGACATACTAGTGAATATTTATCTTATATTAGCCGTCGCATTCTTTTAACCGGATCTCTATTTTTAGGTTTAATTGCAATCTTACCCCTAGTTATGAGATATTTTACTGGAATGCAATCCTTGGCTATTGGTGGAACAAGCTTACTTATCGTGGTGGCTGTTGTTATTGAAATGGTAAAACAAATAGAAGCTCAAGTGACTATGCGTGATTACGATGGTATTTAAATTTGCCTATTGAATATATGAAAAATCCCTGCTAAATAGTGGGGATTTTTTTCTTTATTTTTTAAAAATATTATGTTAAAATAATATTAGGTTTGTAATAATATTTAATAATATTATGTTTACTAAAAAATTGCCTAAAGGCGGAAATGATTTTACCATGCAGGGGAGAAGTGGTTTTAAGAGAAAGCTAAGCAACCTAACTAGGTATGGTCAATTTTCCAATTTAAAAAATAATCGCAAAGAGGCTATCGATATTTTTAGCGATTTAGTCCCTACTATTAGAAGAGACGGCAAAATACCTCTTTCTGCCAGACTTAGATCTTCAAGAAAATTCGCTAAATTATCTGGGGTTACCAAGGATGACCTTAGAGATTTTAAAAAGATTTTAGATTATTATAAATAATATATAAGTTATGTTATTAAACATTGTTTTATTAATAGTAGGTTTTGTTTTACTTATAAAGGGGGCTGATATTTTAGTGGATGGCTCTTCTGCTATTGCTAAAAAGTTTGGCATATCTAGTCTTATTATTGGTCTTACGATAGTAGCCTTTGGTACTTCGGCGCCAGAGCTCATTGTTAATATAATTTCTTCCATTAATGGAAATTCTGATATTGGGATGGGTAATATTATCGGGTCCAATATCTCTAATATTTTATTAGTGTTAGGAGCCAGCGCTTTGTTTGTTCCCCTAGAGGTGGAGAGATCTATTATTAAGAAGCAGATTCCTTTTTCTGTTTTAGCTTCTTTAGCTTTATTTATTTTAATAAATAGCACTTTAATAAATGGAACGGGCCAAGACGGCTTGTTTAGAAGTGGCGGTTTTATTCTAATTTTATTTTTTAGTATTTTTATTTATTATACATTTAGTGTGGTTAGAAAACAGGCCGCTCTCGGGGATATTGTTGAACGATTGTTCAAGTTTAGATTTTTTTATAGGACCATGGGTGATAAAGAAGCCTCTAACAAGAAGGCAAATTTTATTCATGTTCTTATGATAATCGGTGGTGTAGTGGCCCTATTTTTTGGTGGTAAGTTAATTGTTGACAGTTCTGTTTTTATTGCCTCTAGTTTTGGCTTAAGCGAGGCTCTTATTGGCTTAACAATCGTTGCTATTGGAACATCCTTGCCAGAGTTAGCGGCTTCAATAATGGCTGCCAGAAAAAATGAAATAGGGATGGCAGTCGGCAATGTTGTTGGTTCTAATATTTTTAATATTCTATGGGTTTTAGGATTGTCTGCCGTTATTAGTCCCATAGGATTTAACCCAGCCTTAAATTTTGATATTCTATTTTTAATAATAGTCAGTTTGGCTTTATTGCCACTTATTTATATAGGTAAAAAACTTTATTTTACTAAAAAAGAGGGCTTTGTTTTACTTGCTTTTTACTTATTTTATTTAACTTACATAATAATTAGAGGATGATGATTTATTATAAGACAAAAGAAGAAATAGAAATACTTCGTCAAGGTGGTAAAATTTTGGCTGGTATTTTACAATCAGCTATTGATGAGGTTGGGCCAGGTGTTTCAACCGCTTATTTAGAAAATTTAGTTTTAGAGTTAATTCATAAAGCTGGCGGGAGGCCCGCTTTTAAGGACTATGATATGGGGGATGGAATCTATTTTCCTTCAGCCCTCTGTGTTTCTATAAACAACGAAGTTGTCCATGGCGCTTCTTTGCCGGATAGAATTTTAAAGTCAGGGGATATTGTTAATTTGGACGTTGGAATGGAATGGCCCCTGCAAACCGAGGAAGAAGCTTTAAAAAACAAGCGGCCTTTTAATAAGCTTTCCTTGGGTGGAGGATTTTACACTGATACCTGTAGAACGGTCCCAGTTGGTAAAATTAGCCCTAATGCTAGTAAATTACTGCGTATAACCCGCGAATCCCTAAATTTAGGCATTTCTAAGGCTATAGCGGGCAATAAATTGAATGATATTGGTGTTGCTATTGAGACTTTTGTTAAAAAAAACGGATATAGTGCCGTTAGAGACTTGGTCGGACACGGAGTCGGCTACCTTGCGCATGAGGCTCCCCATGTTTTTAATTACGAGATTGATGATGATGATCCTGATAATATTGTTTTAGAGCCAGGAATGGTTATCGCTATTGAGCCAATGATAAATCAAGGAAGATTTAATGTTAAGATATCTAAAAATGGTTATACTTTTATAACATCAGATGGATCCCTTAGCGCTCATTTCGAGCATTCAATCGCCATCTTAGAGAAGGGAAATTTGATTTTAACTGAATTATAATTTTTATGATTAATTATTTAGGAGTTGATTGGGGAGAAAAGAGAATTGGTTTAGCCCTGGCAAGCGAAGAAAATCTTTTGGCCACTCCTTTTAAAGTTGTTGAAAGCGTCTCCGATTTATTAAAGGTAGTAGGGGATGAAAAAATAAACGAATTAGTTATTGGTTTACCCCAGAAAATGAAAACAGGAGGAATGGATAATATTAAATTTAAAAATTTTATTATTGCTTTAGAAAAAAAGATAGCTGATAGAAAAGTAGAAATAAATTTTATAGATGAGCGTCTCAGCAGTGTTCAGGCTGATTCTTTGCGTGTCGGAAAAATCAAAACAAGTCGTGATTGCGTAGCAGCCATGATAATTTTACAGTCTTATTTAGATAAAAAATATGCTCAAAACTAGGGCTATTGTTTTAGGCCAAAAAGATCTCAGAAACCATGATGCCTTGGTTTCTTTTTATTCCTTGGATTTTGGAAAAATAACCTTAATTGCTCGAGGTTTGCGGAAAAGTTCTTCTAAATTAGCTGGACAATTAGATGCTTTTAATTTGGTTGATTTAATGGTAATCAAGGGGCGAGAAAGAGATTATGTTGGCAGTGCTATTTCAGAAAACTCTTTTTTAGAAATCAAAGAAAATTATGAGAAGATAATTTTAGCCGGAAGGGGTTTTAGGTTTTTAAATGATTTAACTTTTGAGCGTCAGGCAGATTATAATATTTTCTTATTATTAAGAAATTTTTTGCACTTTTTAAATAAAGTTGAATTGGAAAAATTTTCAAGTTCACCAAATATTGTTCTTTCTTTTTTTAAGCTTAAATTATTGGAGTTTTTGGGCTACGATTTTTCTTCTTTAAAAGGAGATGAAAATGAGCCCGGACTTTTGTCATCTTTTAATAAAATTAATCCGGAAGTATTGTCTTTGAAGGACAAAATATTATCACTTGATATAGAGAAGCCAGATTCTTGGGGGGAGCTAAAAATTAGTCCATTAGAAATAAAAAAGATTAATGATTTTATAGAAACAATTAAAGGAATTATTTATTAAAATAGCTTGATTTAAAGATTTAAATGCGTTAAAATAAGGTTATGATAAATGTTAATATTGACAAATTTCAAGGACCTTTGTCGTTACTTTTGCAGATAATTGAAAAGGAGGAGCTGGATATAACTTCAGTGAATTTAGCTAAAATAGCCGACGAATACCTAGAATATGTTAAAAATTGTGAAAATATATCGCCAGAGGCTATGGCTGATTTTTTATTAATGGCGGCCAAGCTTTTGTATATAAAGTCAAGAGCATTATTGCCATATTTGTTTAATGAGGAGGATCAGGCTGAATTAGACGACTTAGAGGGCAAATTAAAAATGTATAAAGACTTCGTTGACTTAAGCTCTAAAATACAAAAAATAATTGGACGCAAGAAATTTTCTTTTTTCAGAGAAATGCCCAGAAAGGGAAGGCGTATTGTTTTCGCGGAGAAAACTTTCTCTCCACCACAAAATGTTAACCCATTAGTTCTACGGAAAGAATTTTCTAAAATTTTAGATCAAGTAATATTAGAGGAGGAGAGCCTGGAGAAGGGGGTTATTGTTTCGGAGGTCAGTATTGAAGAGAGAATTATTTTTATTAAAGACGCCGTAACTAAAAAAATTAAAATAAGTTTTACTAAAATAATGCAAGAGGCTCGTTCTCGCACTGAAGTTATAGTTAACTTTTTAGCAATCTTGGAGTTAGCCAAGCAGAGAGAATTGGTTTTTAATCAAGATGACTTATTTGGTGAAATATTTTTAGAACCTTATCAAGAAATTTAAAATTTTAAAATAAAAATATGGAATTGAAAAATTTATTAGAATCATTATTTTTTGTTGCTTCTCGTCCCTTAACTCTAAAAGAATTGGCAAGTTTTTCTAAAAAAGATGTTAAAGAGGTAGAAAAGGTTGTCTCTGATTTAGCCCTGGAATATAGCAAGGAAAATAGAGGTTTAAGAATTATAGAGAATAATAAGAAATATCAAATGGCCAGTGCTCCCGATAATGCCAAATTAATACAAGAATTTTTACAAACAGAAATCAGTGGAGAATTAACTCCAGCCAGCTTAGAGACCCTCACTATTATTGCCTATAGGGGGCCAATTAGAAAATCTGAATTAGAAAAAATCAGGGGTATAAACTGTAGTTTAATTCTAAGAAATTTATTGATAAAGGGGTTAATAGAAGAGAAGGATTGCACTGATGAAGATGACAGTGAGTATAGCTCTAGCCTGGAATTTATTAAGTTTTTAGGCATTAATAGTCTGAAAGATTTGCCCGATTATGACAAATTCCATAATAATGAGGATATTGATAGATTGTTAGGGAAAATAAACACCTCCCTGGAAGCTGATCTGGCGGCGAATGATTCAGCGGACAATGTCTCTAGTGAGGTCGATATTAAAAATAATCAAGTATAACTATGTTTAGTTCTTTTATATTATCTTTGCTGAGTTTTTTTATTTTTTCAACTAATCTTTGGAGTCAGCTTGATTTTTTGGGACCAAACTTTGGGGAGGTTAATAATATTAGTCAAAGTGAATATTTTTCACAATTAAAAAATAATATTTCTGATCCTCAAATTTCGGCTTCTAGTTTTGCGGTCCTAGATTTGAATAGCAATAATTTTGTCCTAGAAAAGGGGGCTGACAATATTTGGCCCATAGCTAGTATTAGCAAGTTAATGTCTGCTATGGTTTTATTGGAGGATTTAAATATTGACTTAGATGATACTTATAAATTTAAAAATGAAGATCGTCGAATAGGTGGAAGAGATAATTTATTTTTAGGTGATGAGGTCAGTAATTATGATATGTTAGCTTTATCCTTAATAGCTTCTGACAACACGGCAATATCAGCCCTAATTTCTTCTGCCGGAGTTGATGAAGAATATTTTGTTGACTTAATGAATGAGAGGTCCAGATTATTGCGATTAAATAACACATTTTTTGACGATCCGACCGGCCTTAGTTCTAAAAATGTTTCTACGGCCCGAGAGGCAAGTTTTTTAATAAAAGAAGCGCTCGATATAGAGGTTATTGCTGAATTGGTTGGAAAAAAGGATTATGAGTTTAGCACTAAGCAAGGCAGAATTAGATCGGTCACCTCTACTAATGAATTGCTCTATACTAATGGAAATAGTGATATTAAGATAATTGGAGGAAAGACCGGGTATATAGAATCTTCTGGATATTGTTTGGGAACAAAATTTTTGTTCAATAATAATCAAGAATTTATTAGTGTAATTTTAAATGCCTCAACCTTAAAAAATAGGTTCACCGATACTAGTAAAATTTTTGAGAGTTTACATAATTTTTATAATAATTAAGGTGGTTGAGTATGAGATTGAATATCCCCAAAGATAAAATTGAAAACTATACGGTTTTTTTGCGTAGGTTGGGTTATGCCTTAATTCAAGATAGGCGCCAGGGAACAGAGAGTTTTGTCCGTCGTCTAGGAGAGGGCCATTACCCTAGAATTCATTTGTATGTTGACGATTTAGGTGACTCCTTTTCTTTTAACCTTCATTTAGATCAAAAAAAGACTAGTTACAGTGGTTTTAGTCGACATAACGCTGAGTATGATAATGAAATTATTAAGGATGAGGCTTCTCGAATAAGGGGGTCTTTAGGCTTGTAGAAATTTTTTATTTGATAAAATATATTTTTTAAATATGAATCATTCTGACGAAATAAAAAATAAATTAGATATAGTGGATGTTTTGGGTGAATATATAAAGCTTAAGGCCGTTGGGTCTAATTTTCGTGCTTTATGTCCTTTTCATAATGAAAAAACTCCGTCTTTTATGATCTCACCCGATAAACAGATTTGGCACTGTTTTGGCTGTGGAAAGGGTGGCGACCTTATTTCATTCGTCATGGAAATGGAGGGGCTTAGTTTTATAGAAGCTTTAAAACTATTAGGACCACGAGCTGGGGTGGTTTTAAATGATAAAAACTTTAGTGATAATTCGGCTAAGGATAAAATATTAAAAATATTAGACTTAAGCGCCAAGTATTATAATTTTGTTTTAAATTCTGGTAAAGGCGACCAAAAGATAATCTCTAAAATTAAGGATTATTTACAGGATAGGGGTTTGAGTGAAGAAGCTATTTCACGCTGGCAAATTGGTTATAGTCCTGATAGCTACGATGATTTAATTAATTTTTTAAAGAGCAAAAAATTTACTGATCAGGAAATTTTATTATCAGGTATGTCTTTTAGAACAGATAAGGGAAAATATTTTAATCGTTTTCGTGATAGAATAATGTTTCCCATAAATGATGTTAATGGCCGGGTCATAGCCTTTACTGCTAGAATAAATCCAAATTCATCCGATGATAGAAATATGGGTAAATATATAAATAGCCCTCAAACCGATGTTTACGATAAAAGCAGAATTTTATTTGCCCTAGATAGGGCAAAAATGGTCATAAAAGAGAAAGATGAAATAATTTTAGTTGAGGGGCAGATGGATGCTATTTCGGTTTTTGAGGCTGGCTTTGAAAATGTTAGTGCTGTCTCAGGGACGGCTTTAACAATTTATCAATTAAATTTAATTAAGAGATACACAAAAAACATTGTGTTAGCTTTTGACTCTGATTCAGCTGGAGCGACGGCTACTGACAGGGGGGTCAGCGAGGCTTTAAAAATGGGTTTTAATATCAGAATCGCTGTGTTAAAAGAAGGCCAAGATCCTGATGATTTAGTAAGAAATAATCCCGAGGACTTTAAATTAGTGATAGAAGAGGCGAAGGGAATTATGGAATATTATATAGAGAGGGAATTAAGTCCAATTGATTTAAATGACATTAATAAAAAAAGCAAGGCGGTTTCCAGAATTTTACTGATAATAAACATGCTGTACAATAAAGTTGAACAGGATTTTTGGTTAAAAGAGTTAAGCCAAAGAGCTAAGGTTGACGAGGTTTCTTTGCGAGAAGAGCTTCGAAAAACATCAGCTTCTTCTTCTAGATTTAAAAAAGAGTCCCCATCCGATAAAGCTAAGGCTAGTGCAGAAAAACCCAGCTTAAACCTTGCTTGGGAGGATAAATTAATGGAAAGCCTATTGTCACTGTTGTTGAAGTTTAGTGATTATAGTGAGTATTTATTTAATAATTTAAGCCCAGATTTCATTCTAGGTAAATATAAAGAGTTTTACAATTTACTTCTTATCTACTATAATAAAAATAGCAAGATTGATTATCAGGGTTTGTTAGAGTATTTTTCCCTAGAAAGGCAAGAGTTGGTCGATGAGTTGAAAAGAATAGCTTTGATGTCCGATTTTTATTGGCCAGACGATCTGATTTCTCATGAAAAGGCTAAAGAAGAGTTACTTAAAACATTATTGGAAATTAAGAGAAATTTTTTCAGAGAAATGATTAAAATTGAAAATGATAACTTAATTTTAGCTGAGAAGAATAATGAAGATATTGATCCCATCATGGAAAAACTGAAAAATTTAAATGAAGAATTTAAGAAAACAATTTAAAAACAATTATAATTTACTTATATTTACATACTATGAAAAATAAAAAGGTTTTAAAGAAGTCTGATTCTAAGAAGGTTAAGAAAACAATGCCTAAAAAGAATAGTGCTACTAAGTCGAAAAAAGAGACGGTAAAAAAAGTTAAAAAGACATCAGTTAAGACCAAGAGTATTAAACCTAAAAAAACTGTTAATAAAAAGGTTGCGGTCAAGAAAGCTACAGCTAAAAAAGATTCAGTTAAGAAGGGTGGCGAGAAGAAAGTTGGTAAAAAAAATATTAATAAGAAGGTTAAAACCACTTCTTCTAAAAGGATGGCGGCTCCAGGAGTTCCTCCAAATGAAGAAAGGGTTTTTAAGGTAATAGAAAAGGGTCGCTTAAGAGGTTTTTTGACTGAAACAGAGGTTTTGCACTTATTCCCAGCAGTTGAAGATTATGTTTATGACTATGAGATTTTTTTAAATAAATTAACTGATGCCGGAGTTAAAATTCTAGAAGATTCTGGAAATTTATTGGATGGTAAAAATATTTTGACAGAGACAGAAAAGGCCTCGTCTAGACTGTCGGTTGATTTTACTAATTTAAATTCTGATTCCATTCAAATATACTTAAAAGAGATTGGCAAGATTCCTCTTTTGACAGGCGAGGAGGAGGTTGAGTTGTCTAAGAGGAAAGACAAGGGGGATAAGGACGCTGAAAGAAAAATGATAGAATCTAATTTAAAACTGGTTGTCTCTATTGCTAAGAAATTTTCTGGTGTTAAAACTTTGAGTTTATTGGATTTAATACAAGAGGGAAATATTGGATTGTTTAGAGCCGTGGACAAGTTTGAACATCAAAAGGGCTATAAATTTTCTACTTACGCTACTTGGTGGATAAGACAGGCCATTACTAGAGCCTTGGCTGATCAATCTAGAACTATTCGTATTCCGGTGCATATGGTGGAAAATATCAATCGCTACCAACAGGCTAGAAGATTTTTGGTTCAGGAATTAGGACGAGAGCCTTTAGCTGAAGAGGTCGCCTCTGAAATGGGAGAGGACATCGATAAGGTTAGATATATTATTAAAATTTCCCAAGAGACTATTTCTTTAGAAACAACAGTAGGAGACGACGATGATAATTCTACATTAGAAGACTTCATTGAGGATATAAAAAACGATTCACCTGACAGAATCGCAGCTTTGCAACTTTTGAAAGATTATGTTAGAGAAATTATGGTTAGCCTATCACCTAGAGAGCAAAAGATATTGGAAATGCGCTTTGGTCTTGTTGATGGTGTTGCTCATACTTTAGAAGAGGTTGGACAGGAGTTTGAAGTCACCAGGGAGAGAATTCGTCAAATAGAAGCTAAGGCTTTAGAAAAGATTAGGCGGACAGAGGGCAAGGGTTTAACCAAATTAAAAGATTTTTAGTAATTAATTAAAATTATATGAAAAACCACAATCCTAAATACGCGTTTTATTATTTGTTGTCGCTAGTTGCTTTGATATTTACGTCAGTTTCTGTGGTTATGATAGTTTTTGAGATAATTGACAAAAGTGTTTTTGACTCCTTGGCTTATTATGGTTCGATTAGTAATCAGGGGTCTTTGCGTTTTGGAATATCAGCCCTACTAGTATCCTCTCCGATATATTTTATATGCGTTAATTTAATCAATAGGGGATTAAAAAGCGGGGAAATAAAGAAAGATTCTTTGCTTAGAAATTGGTTAACCTATTTTATTCTAGCGGTTTCAGCTGTTATTATATTAGGATCAGTGGTTGGAATCATTAATAGTTTTTTGTCTGGTGAGCTGACATTAAAGTCTGTCCTGCGTCTATTAACAATTGTTATTGTTTCAGCTTTGGTATTTAGTTTTTATCTTTATGATATTAAAAGAGATGAAATTAAGGACAAGGACAGAATTATAAAAGCTTTCTTTTTCTCATCTTTGGTTGTAGTTGCAATAGTTTTTGTTTCTTCTTGGTTCTTTGTGGATTCTCCTAAAATAGCCAGGGAAAGAAAAATAGATCAGAAATTACTAAACAATATTTATAGTGTAGAGAGTTATGTTAATATTTATTATGAGAAAAAAGAAATTTTGCCCGAATCCCTCAATGATTTAAGTGGTGTTATTGATGGCGGTATGTCCGAGGAAAGCATGATAGACCCAAGAACTGGCGATAGAATTGACTATACTAAGCTGGGTGACGAGAGTTTTCAATTATGTGCTAATTTTAAAACAGATAGCTATGAGAGTGAGAGGAATAGAGCTTATCCAGTTTATATGGATGACGGCTCTAAGGTTTATGTTGAAGGGCAAAACTGTTTTGAGGGTAATTTATGGGCGAAAGAACGTTTATTAGAGAAAAAGTAAATTTTTATTGACATATTTTTTTGGTTTGATATTATAGTAATTAGTTTTTGACAATTTAATGTTATTCCGAGGTGGCGCAGTGGTAGCGCAGTTGGCTGTTAACCAATTGGTCGTGGGTTCGAGTCCCACCCTCGGAGCGAGCATTGAAAAAACACCCTTTGGGGTGTTTTTTTGATGCGAGCGGAGAGGGAGCAAGACGCCTGCGCGTCTTGCGTTGGGACGAGAAAGCCGGAGCGATGTGTGAGCGAAGTCACGTGCGAACGAAGTGAGTTATACGTGACGTAGCGAACACCGCGAGGCCAGGCCAGAGTGCTTAGTGAGCGAAGACTGCATAGCAGTCAAGCGAGACTTAGCGACGTGTGGCCGAATCCCACCCTCGGAGCTCTATTGACAAATAGTATGTCTTGTGATATAATTTTTTTGACATTTAAAATTATATTGTTGGACCTTAAAATTATTAAAACATGAAAAAAAACCTAACAGAAATTCGGCCATTTCACGAAACAATAGTGGAGGCAATTAACGGTTCATCTGGCAGTGATTTCCCTGCACTACTTGCCTTAGTTGGGATTACAATAATACCAAAAAATCACAATGCTATTATTGGAGCAATAAACAAGAAGGGAAAAGAGCTTGGATTATCCCAGCCCTTTAGTGTTATCAGCCACTTGCGTAGGCAGAAAAAAACTGCAAAGGCAAAATACGAGAACCCTGACAAAGATGAAAATTAAAGATGACATTATTATAGGGAGGTCACAACGACCCCCCTTTTTTATTTAAAAACAATAGTGAGTTAAGGGGCGGGGTAAACCAAATAAGACCTAATATCTTTTCGCCCTCGGAGTGAATGATAAAAATCCAGTTTATGCTGGGTTTTTTATTTTCACACTTGAACCCAGTGAGCCCTGTAGCCTGAGTTGTAATTACGAGCTGAAGGTTGTAATCGGATGTCAGATACCCTCCTCAGCAATTAGATTATATATCAAGCACTTCTTGTAATAATCACATATTTTTGCCGGCTTATTAGTAATGAGGTTACAAGAGCTTTGATAATTAAAACAAATTTATGAAAAAAATTAATTTATTATTTATAGTGGTTTTAGTGGCTGTAGTTTTGTTTCTCCAAGGATCAAAACCAGCAATGGCTGCTATTTCTCCTTCTTTGGGGGATGCCATAGTTTATGGAGTATTGGCTGACACATACACTAACACCTCAGCCGGGACAACGATTAATGGCAGTGTTGGCTTTACAACTGGTCCGGCAGTATTGCCGTCCGGAATTCATATCAATTATGGTTCAGACGCTCCTTACGCATTTGCGGGGATTGACCAGGCTATAGCCCTAAGATCTTTAAACGAACAGGCCTGCACCTTTGCATTTGCTTCTGGAGCTATTGATTTAGCATCTGATACCACTCATGGCCCTGTCGGTATTTATACCCCGGGGGTTTATTGTGTCGATGGCGCTGCTTCCATCGGAACAGCCGGAATAACTTTACAGGGTAGCGGTACCTATATCTTTAAGATGACTGGAGCTTTAAATACTGTTAATAATTCTGTTGTGTCGCTGGATGGGTCATCTGCCTGTGATATTTGGTGGGTTCCGGGAGCTGCTACTACTCTTGGCGACAACTCTACTTTCATTGGCACCAACATCGATCCCTCTGGAATTACTGTCGGCAGTAACGTCGATTGGGTTGGTCGCGCCTTGGCCTTTGGTGGGACAGTCACCACATCTTTAAACGATACTATTACTGTACCAGTTTGCGCAGCGCCTAGCGCCACTCTTACTCTCGTAAAGACAGTTATTAATGATAATGGCGGAACAAAGATGGTTTCTGACTTTCCTTTGTTTATTGGAACAACTACTGCTACCAGCGGAGTAGCAGTGACCCTAACTCCTGGAGTTTATTCTGTTAATGAAACTAATTTAAGCGGATATACAGCAAGTAATTGGGGAGGAGATTGCGATGCAGATGGAAATGTGGCCCTCTTAGCGGGTGATATTAAAGTTTGTGCTATTACTAATAATGACGACCCATTTTCGGTTCCGGCTGATATTAATGAATCTACTCCAGTCGTGGAACGCATTCCGCCCGCTATTTCAATTACCAAGGTACCATTCCCACTCAATCTGCCAAATGGACCAGGATTGGTCACCTATACCTATGTTGTTTCTAATATTGGCACTGTGACAATGAGGGATATAAAGGTTGCTGATAATAAGTGTCCAAATCCTTTTTTCGTGTCGGGTGATAATAATAATAATAATAATAATAATAATTCTCTCTTGGAAACAAATGAAATTTGGACTTTCCGTTGTAGCTCCGAAATTACTCAAACCACGGAAAATATCGCTACGGTTATTGGTTATGATTATGGCGGTCTTTCGGCTAGCGATGTAGTAAGCGCCACAGTCGTCGTTAGCCAGGCCGTAGATAGTTCTACCCCGATAGTTTTAATTGAATATACTTCTACCACCACCGATGCGTCTACTAGCCCCACCATTATTACCGTTGCTACTGCTACCACTGCCACTAATACCACTACTACTATTCCAAAGCTACCCAATACTGGGTCAGGAGGGGGTGCTACTAATAATTGGTATATAATTGTTGTAGTTAGTATTATTAGCTTTTTATTATTACTTTATGTGTCTAGCTCAAAGCGACCCAGCTAATTTATTTTTATCAATATCATTGATGGGGCTAGACTTATAATCATCTAGTCCTTTTTGTTTGTAAATATATTTTTATGGAAAGTGTTTTAAAAAATCAATGGAAATGGATTGCGGTTGTACTAATTTTTTGTTCAGGTGTCTTTGTTTATTATAATCAAGATTTTTTTTCTAATAAGTTGTCAGCACTATTTCTGGCTATTAGACCTGAAACTCAAGCATCTCCCAGCGCTAATATTGTTCAAAAAAAATCAAAATTTCCAGTGCGTCTAAGAATTTCAGCAATAGGAGTCGATGCTTTAGTCGAGCAGGTTGGCGCTAATCCTACTGGGGAAATGGATACCCCAAGGAATTATAGTAATGTTGCCTGGTTCAATCTCGGCCCTTCTCCCGGAGCAGAGGGCAGTGCAGTAATTGCTGGGCATCTTGATTATAAAAATGGTCAAAAAGCAGTTTTTTATGATTTAAATAAGTTAAAGATGGGTGACCAATTGTTTATTGAAGACGAGAAGGGTAAGTTTATTGTTTTTATAGTCAGAGAGATGCGTTCTTATGATAGTCATAATCTTGTTCCAGAGGTGTTCCTTTCTAGCGAGGGCCAGCATTTAAATTTGATTACTTGCGCCGGTGCCTGGGATCATTCTAAGAAAGAATATGCTGAACGCTTGGTTGTTTTCACTGATCGGGAGTAGAAATTTATTGCAATATTTTACAGTTATAAATATTCATATATTAGAGGGTGTTAGACCCTATAATCAGTTTCGCTATTTTTACCTTAGCGTTTTTTTGTTATAATGGAAATATGCAGGCAGTTAGCGAAAATTTATGTTTAAGCAAAAACAAAAAGCCTTTACTCTCATAGAACTCCTAGTAGTAATATCTATAATTAGCATATTAGTTGTTTTAGCTGTAATAGCTCTAAATAATACTAGAAGTAGAGCTAGAGATGCGAAAAGAGTGGCTGATGTTAAACAGATGCAAACAGCATTAGAGCTTTATTTTAATGAAAACAATAGTTATCCCAGTGTTGAAGAATTTACTATCGGGGGGGCACTAATATCTTCTTCTACAAACAGTATATTAATGACTGAAATACCATCTGCTCCTAGTGTAGTAGATGGTAATTGCGAATCTCATCAGTATGAGTATAGGCCCTTAAATGATCAGTCTTCTTATGAAATCCTGTTTTGTACGGGCGGCAATGTTTTGAATTTTTTATCGGGAAATTTAATAGCTACTCCGTTAGGAGTTTCTGCGCATAGTGATTTTTTAAGTAGTGGTTATTCACTGAGATTTAATGGATCTAATAATTACGTTAATATGTCCGACAGTTCTTTTTTGCCTTTTGGAACCAGTGCTTTTTCCGTATCTTTTTGGTTTAAGGCGGCTTATTTGAGTTCCAGTTGGCATACTTTATTTGAAACCAGGCCATTAAACAATACTACGGGAATATGGTTCGGTGTTTATAACCGTAAATTGCAAATATATCAAAATGTCGACAAGTTTAACGGTGTTCAAACTATTTCAACAGACCAATGGTATCATGCAGTTGTTATTGGGAACGGAGGTGCTGATGGCAATAGAGATATTAAGGTTTTTTTAAATGGACAGCAGGAAGGTGATGTGTTCACATCAAACTATAATTTAACCAATATTCGTTTATTTTTCGGAACATATCATAGCTATAATTTTTATTGGAATGGTTTAATTGACGATATTAAAATTTATAATAGAGCTTTATCTGATATCGAGGTTGAGCAACTTTATGATAAGAGAAGTATATCCAATGATCTATTAAGTGCGTATTGGAATTTTAATGAGGGGCAGGGGACAATAGCTAACGATAGCTCTGGAAATGAAAATAATGGCACCCTGATAGGAGCACCGACGTGGTTGCCCTTTGATTAATACTTCGTGTTTTCTTCTTTTTTTGTTATAATACTTGTGTGATTATATTGATTTTGTGAAAGATGTCTTTTTAATTTAAAACAATAATAAAATAATAAACAAAAATGTCTAAAAAAGTAGTTATTTTTACAGGATTAGTTAGTGTTGATACTAACTTGGTTGGAACAGCTGTTATTTATAAAAAAATAGCAGATATTTTTATTAAAGAAGGGTTCCAGGTGACTATGGCTTTACCGCAAGAAACAGATTTAAAAGATAACTTTATAAATTTTAAAGTCTATAATGAAAAAAATAATAAAAAAATAATAGATTCAGCTGAGGTGGTTATTTTTGGCGCTTATCCACCGACTGACCCTCTTCTTTATTCTTATAAAAAAAATAAGATTATCGTGACTTATTTATGGAGCATCGCCCCGGTCGGATCTCTAGAGTTTAAAGATTTTAAAAGTAAAAAAGAGCAGATTAAATTGCATAGATTTATAAATTCCTCTTATAACCTCTCCTTATTGCTGTCAGACAAGATTTTTTGTAGAGACGAGGGAGCGAAAAAATTAGTCTTAGGCTCATTAATAAGTTTGGGTAGATTAAATTTAGAAAATTATACAGAAAAAAGAAATTTTAATAATTTGCTGGAGGTTGCTCCTTTTGGCGTTGATGAAAGTGTAAACAGGAAAAATAAAAAACATTTTTATAGAGGCGTTTTAGATAATGTGGGCAAGGATGATTTTTTATTAATCTGGAACGGCGGTGTTTGGAATTGGAATGACGGAGCAACATTGATTAGGGCGATGAAAAAAATTAAAAACAAAAAAGTTAAGCTTATATTTCAAGGATTTAAACATCCCGACAAAAATAAGGGAATATCGTTTGAGGCTAAAAAATGTTTTAAACTTGCCCAAAATTTAGGACTGAAGGATAAAAATGTTTTTTTTAATGATACTTGGATACCTTATCAGGACAGAATCAATTTCTTAGCAGAAAGCGATGCTGGAGTGGTGTGCTCTCCTGATATTCCTGAGGCTAATTTATTTCTCAAAACTAGAATTTATGATTATTTCTGGGCTGATTTACCTATCATTTTAAATGAATGCGAAGCTTTTGCCAGTTTAATAAAAGAAAAAGAGCTTGGTTTTGTCTGCAGGACAGGGGATTATAATGATTGGGCAAAAAAAATAGACATTTTAAGTCAAGATGGGAAAATATTAAAAAAAATGAAAGCAAATATTAGAAAGTATAAAAAGGAGATATCTTGGCAAAAAACATTACAGCCATTAAAGTCTTTTGCGAAAAGACCAACAAAAACGAGAGATAATAATGATAAGCTTAATGATCTAGTATTGAGCAACATTTCTCTAAATAAGAGTGTTGTGGAAAAAAGTAAATAAATTCATTAAAATTGGATATTAACGCCCTCTTTTCTCTGCTATTGACTTATTTTAAATAATTAATTATTATAGAATTATGGGAAATTGGCCAAACCCATTGCATTCGGATATGGCCCTAAATATCCATGGCATTATCATGATGAATGATGAATGGTTCTTGTCTGGGGGTTTTCTTCGCTTCGCGGCGCCATGGTATTTAGAAATAAATAAAATCGACTTCAAAACAACGCTGATCGGTTTAAAAAGCAAGTCGGTTTTATAGCCATCAAGATTGTAAATACGGGCAGGACCAAATTGGGTTCAGCACAAGTATAATACAAAACCTTGATGGCTTTTTTAATATTATATAAAAGCAGTGAGGTTTTCTTGAGATTATTTTGAGTCTTAAGAGTATAGCTAAATTTAGAACACCTCTTGTAATTTTCTTACCATCTTTACCACTGTAGATCTAGGTAACAGTCTAACGACCTGGGCTAGGATGTAATTTCTCTTCCCGTGTATAGCAACTACTTTTCCCTTCATTAAAGATTTATATCCATATTCGGCTACTTTTTTAGATGTGGGTATTTTTCTAGTTTTCATTAGGCGACTATTTTCTAAATTTGCCGTTAATTTAAAGTTACTTTTTGTCGGGCCGGGGCACAGGGCTGTTACTGTAATATTGTCCGGTTTTAACTCATTAGCTATTGCTTCGCTAAAATGCAAGACAAAAGCCTTGGAAGCATAGTAGACGCTCATTAAGGGTCCTGGTTGAAATGCGGCAGTTGAGGCGACATTTAGTATCTTGCCAGATTGATTCTTGATCATCTTTGGTAATAAAAGGTGAGTAAGGTGAACTACAGCCCTGATATTGAGATTTATCATATCCAGTTGTCTTTTAATATTACTATCTTTGAATAAATTGAAATCTCCAAATCCAGCGTTATTAACCAGATTTTCTACGATTAATTCATTTTCTTGACAGTAACTATATACTTCTTGGATTGATTCAGCTTGGCTTAAATCTTTGCTTAGATATCTAACCGAAACATTATATTTTTCTATAAGCTCTGCGCTTATTTTTTTTAACTCAATTTCATTTCTAGAAATTAAGAGTAGATTGTGACCATGACCTGCAAATACAATTGCTAACTCTAGGCCAATACCACTGGAGGCACCTGTAATTAAAGTAATTGTGTTTTTATTTGGCATAATTTTATTGTTTTATATTTATAATTGAAATGAAGTAATTTTAAGGTTTGTATATTAATATAATTATATTTTAAAAGGACCCAAAAAGCAATACTGAATACTATAAATTAGGAGCTTTAATAAGTAGTGACGCCAGCTCTTTTCTGTCACTTATCCATTCTTTTTTATTGAAATATTTGTTATAATAAAAGTAGACACAATAAAGATCTACTATGACTAAAAACAAGGAGTCAGCTTTTACTTTATTGGAGCTATTAATAACAATAGTTATAATCGGAGTGCTTGCTACTCTAGTTGTTTTTTTTGTTCAAAATACTAGAAAAAATTCTCGAGATGCCAAGAGGGTGTCCGATGTTAAACAAATTCAGACAGCTCTAGAGCTATATTTCAATAATGTTGGTCATTATCCCGAGGAGGTAACCAGTACTATATCTTACGGTGATAGTATTTATATGAATATTTATCCCACCGCCCCCAGTCCAGCCGATGGAGATTGTAGCGAGGCTGATAATAGTTATAGATATTCCAGTATTGGAGACGACAATAGTTCTTACGAAATATTATTTTGCCTGGGGAGCGGTTTATCTGGATTATCAGGGGGAGTAAAAATGGCTACACCTTTTGGAATATTTAATGGAGGTAATTATCTAACTGTAAGCGACGGTCTGTTACTCCATCTAGATGCTAGTAAAATAAAAAATTTAAGTGATGGGGAACAAGTTAGTACCTGGGAAGATTTGAGTGGAAATAGCTTTAATGCTATTGGGGGCTCGTACAATAACAACCTTAAACCAACCTATGAAGAAAATTATGAAGGGGCTCCAGCTGTTAAATTTCATGGCAATGTTGATGGATCTTATTTTGATTTAGGTAGTAATCTTTATGCCAAGTCTGTTTTTTTTATTGTTCAGGTTGATAGCGATGCTCCAAGTCTTTCTTGTGTGGTTACAACTAAATTGAATGGTTACCCCTGGAGTATTAGAATTTCAGGAGTTAGAAGCTGGAGAATAAGCACAGATTTTAATGATTGGATTAATAATAGTAACAATATATATGTTAATGGTAGCGCAGACCCAAGCGCTACTTTCCCTAGTAATACTGATAGGCATATGTTTTATGCTGAGGTTGGGGCTACCAGTGAGTCATCTAAATACTTTCATTATATTGGAGCTAGTGAATACGGAAATAATAGATGGTTTAAAGGAAGAATAAGTGAAGTATTGTTTTATGATAGAAAATTAAATTCTGAAGAAAGATCTGAGGTGGAGGATTATCTCACAGAGAAATGGTTAGAGTGATTTTTTTCTTTGTTTTCATTTTATTTTTTGCTATAATATATATACGTTATATTAATAAATATAAAAACTATGAAATCTAAAAAATCTGCTTTTACACTGATAGAATTATTGGTAGTAATAGCAATAATTGGTATTTTATCTACTTTGGCCGTGGTGGCTTTGCAGAGTGCTAGAAAAAATGCTCGAGATGCTAAAAGAGTTGCTGACGTCCGGCAAATTCAGACAGCTTTAGAGCTATATTATAACGATGTTGGCCAGTATCCAGAAGAGGTGACTAGCACTATTTCTTATGGATCCAATGTCTACATGGCTACTTATCCGAGTCCTCCAGCTCCTCCTGACGGAGAGTGTAGCGATGAGGGAAATAATTATGTCTATGCGCCCCAGGG